>Ga0307477_10000662_pt1 | contig 34803 bp, 26 predicted proteins | sample atmos_gasesECM2C_FD_203316 | JGI IMG/M metagenome (GOLD analysis project Ga0307477, IMG submission 203316) | Hardwood forest soil microbial communities from Morgan-Monroe State Forest, Indiana, United States - atmos_gasesECM2C_515 | ecosystem: Environmental > Terrestrial > Soil > Temperate...
GCCCGGGCGGGGGCTCCCTCCCGGTTAATGAATTTGGGGTCTCCGTTTTTGGTGCTTTTTCTAGCGCGACGTCCGCTCTTGCTTTACGTCTGATATTGCCAAAGCCTATCGGCGTTAGCACCGCCGTCTTCAAACATTACGAGAATGAGACGATGAGACACAATCTCGGACGCCATGTGTATGGATTGGCCGCCGTCGCTTTTGGCGTCATCACTTTGGTTTGGCACGACTTTAACGGTTGGCAACAGATCCGGGCGCTGGGGAACGTTCCTCACCGCGAGATTCTCGTTTACGTTGTCGCGGCGATGGAGCTCTTTGGGGGCGTAGCGATCCAATGGCCAAGAAGGGCGCGAGCCGGGGCCTTCGCATTAGGCGCTCTTTATCTTTTCTTTGCTTTGATGTGGGTGCCGCACATCGTTGCGGAACCGAAAATTTATGACCGTTGGGGCAACTTTTTCGAGCAGTTTTCTCTGGTCTCGGGGGCGCTGATCGTTTACGCGTCGGTTGGCCGGAGCGCTTCGGAACCAGCGCCAAAGGCGGCTCGGCTGGGATACATATTTTTTGGAATCTGCGTCATTTCCTTCACGCTCGAACAACTGTTTTATCTTTCTGGAACGGCAAGCTTCGTTCCAAAGTGGATTCCTCCGGGACAAATGTTCTGGGCAATAACGACCACGATTGCGTTGGCGCTCGCGGCCATCGCGATACTTTCAGGACCTTCGGCACTTCTAGCGGCTCGCTTGCTTACAGCGATGTTGATCGGTTTCGGTTTACTGGTATGGCTGCCAGCGCCTTTTGTTGATCCGCATAAGCTGATGAATTGGGCCGGCAACGCGCAGAATCTGGCAATTACCGGAGCGGCGTGGATTGTCGCCGATTTTCTCAACCAAAATCGCTCCACGGGTTCCTAAAGAGGCTCGGCGGGCCGTCCCTCGCCTCCGGGATAATGTCCACGGATGGGCGCTTTTGGGTGGTCTTTCAACGTGACATTGGGGCTCTCTAGTCGTCTGATACACTCAGGGGGATGCTATGAACTCGTTCTGGCGCGACCTTCGCCACGCTTTTCGGTTTCTCCGTCTCAGTCCTGGCTTCACCTTCGTCGCCATCTTAACCCTGGCTCTCGGGATCGGGGCCAACACCGCCATCTTCCAGCTCATTGATTCCATTCGCCTTCGCACCATTCCCGTCAAGAATCCCGAAGAGTTGGGAACCATCCGGATCGCGGACCGCAACTGGGGCTCCGGCCAGTTCTCCAGCCAGTATTCCCAGCTCACCTTTGCCATGTGGGAGCAGATTCGTAAGCGCCAGGAAGGCTTCGCCGAAATCGCCGTCTGGTCCGACCAGCGATTTAATCTGGCCACCGGTGGGGAAGTCCGCAAAGCAAAAGGCATCCGCGTCAGCGGCGATTTCTTTCACGTCCTTGGCATCGAACCAATTCTGGGGAGGCTGCTTGGTCCGGAAGACGATCGGCCGGGTTGCGCTGCCGGGGGAGCAAATATCAGCTACGCGTTCTGGCAGCAAAACTTTGCCGCGGACCCATCTATTGTCGGGAAGCGGGTGACCCTGGATGGCATTTCCTTTCAGGTGATCGGCGTTACGCCGCTGGGTTTCAACGGCATTTCGATTGGCGACACCTATGACGTTGCCGTGCCCATCTGCGTCGACCCCATCCTCAACCCGCGCAACAATCGTCTTACGCTCCGCCATGCTTGGTGGCTTGCTTCCATCGGCCGTTTGAAGCCTGGTTGGACCATTGGCCGCGCCAACACGCAAATCCTCACGGCAACGCCCGCCATTCTGCAAGAAACCATTCCTCCCGTTTATGACGCCGAAGCGTCGAAGAAGTATCTGGCTTACAAGCTCGGTGCGTTTTCTGCCAGCACCGGATTCTCCGAACTGCGCCGGGACTCCGAGACGTCCCTGTGGCTCCTTCTTGGAATCTCCGGACTGGTGTTGCTCATTGCCTGCGCCAACTTGGCGAACTTGATGCTCGCACGCGCCAGCGCTCGGGAACGGCAAATCACCATCCGGCGGGCGCTCGGAGCCACCCGTTGGCGAATGGTTCGCGAGCTGCTCTCAGAGAGCCTTTTGCTCGCGGTGGCTGGGTCCATGTGCGGATTATTCTTGGCGTTCGCGATCAGCCGCATGCTAGTGGCTTTCATCAGCACGCCGCAAAATCAGGTGTTTCTCGATCTCGGGATGGACTGGCGCGTCCTGGCCTTCACGACTGGACTCGCGGCCCTAACCACTGTCTCCTTCGGGCTGGCTCCTGCTCTCCGTGCCACGCGCGCCGAGCCCGCCACCTTGCTCCAGTCCGGGAGCCGGGGAGCCACGGGCGGCCGTGAGCGTTTCAGCTTGCGGCGCATTCTCATCGTCTCGCAGGTCGGGCTCTCCGTCGTCTTGTTGATGGGTGCGCTGCTTTTTGTTCGCAGTTTGCGCAACTTGACGACGCTGAATGTTGGATTCCGGCAGACCGGAATCCTCGTTACTAGCGTCGATTTCGGGCGTCTGCAGATCCCTGAGGAGCGCTATACCGAATACAAACGCGACCTCGTCAAGCGCGTGCAGGCCATCCCTGGCGTGGAGTCCGCCGCCCATGCCATGCTCGTCCCCTTTGGCGGAAGCACCTGGAATGAAGACATCCTCACCGAGGGTTCTGACCAAGACGCAGGTGTCGCGTGGCTAAACTATCTCGGCCCCGGTTATTTTAAAACTGTTGGAACACCCCTCCTGGCCGGGCGTGATTTTGATGACCGCGACACCGCCACTTCGGTCAAAGTCGCCATGGTGAATCAGGCTTTTGCGCGCAAAATTCTTAAAGGCGCCGATCCCCTTGGCAAGCGCTTCCGCATACACGAACCGCCCGGAAAGCCCCGCCCTCTCTATGAAATCGTCGGAGTCACAGCCGATAACAAGTTTCAGGACATGCACGAGGAATTTTTGCCGTTCATGTATTTCCCCGCAACGCAGCAGGAAAAACCGGCCCCCGACGATCAAATCCTCATTCGCTCGTCGCTCCCTTTAACGAGCCTCATCGCTTCCATGAAAGAAACCATTGCCGACGTGAATCCCGGCATCGACCTTGAATTCTTGGTTTTCAAGACGCGCATTCAAAACTCTCTGCTGCAAGATGAATTGATGGCCACGCTTTCCGGCTTCTTCGGATTCTTGGCCGCGCTCCTCGCTGCCATTGGACTCTACGGCGTGATGTCGTACATGGTGATCCAGCGCACCAAGGAAATTGGAATCCGCATGGCCATTGGCGCAGAACGCTTCGACGTCCTGAGAATGATTCTTAGCGAAGCGACGGTGCTCACCGTCACGGGCTTGGTGATTGGCATCGGTTTGGCGCTTGGCACCGCGCAAGCCGCCAAGTCCATGCTCTTTGGGTTGAAACCGCGCGATCCACTCACGCTTGTTTTGGCTGTTGTCACTCTGTCTGCGGTCGCCGCGCTCGCTAGTTTTTTGCCGGCCTATCGCGCTTCTAAACTCGATCCACTAATAGCCTTGCGCTATGAATAGCTGATTTGTTCGTCGTTTCATGTCACTCGCAAAGCCCGCGCAGGTCGCGCGCGCTTTTTTTCAATCATCCTCGGGCTCTCTCTGCTACACTACGCCCCCGGTTTCGGTTCCATCTTTTTTCTGAGGAGTTACCCGCATGAAAGTCAGTGGCTGCACGGTGTTAGTGTCCTTCGCTCTAGGCCTTTCGTCTCCCACGGTCGCCCAAGAAATTGCTTCGAAAGCTCCTTCCGCTGCTCCCTCCGCTCCGCGCAACATCACTATCGACGACTACTTCCAGATCCGCGATGTTGCTCAGCCCGAGATGAGCCCCGATAGCCAGTGGATCGTGTATGCCGTGCGAACGAGAATGCTCAAGGAAGACAAAAACGAGCAGCGCCTATGGGTAGTCTCGACTCACGGCGGCGATCCTCTTCCTATGACCGTCGAAGGCGTTTCCTCCTCGCATCCCCGCTGGAGCCCCGACGGAAAATATCTTGCCTTCACCTCCGCGCGCAACGGCGGCAAGAACCAAGTATGGCTGCTCGATCGTCGCGGTGGGGAAGCGCAAAAGCTCACTGATGTTGCGCAAGGCGTCAACGATTTCGAGTGGTCCCCGGATAGCACGCGCCTCGTTCTAATTCTCCAGGATCCTAAGCCCGAAGACGTCGAAGCCGCCAAAGATAAAGACAAGCCCGCCCCTGCCAAGCCGAAAACTCCGCCACCTTTCGTGGTCGACCGCCTGCAATTCAAGCAAGACACCGTCGGCTACCTCGACCACCGCCGCGACCACCTCTACATTTTCGATGTCGTCTCCAAGAAGCTCACTCAAATCACTTCCGGCGATTTCGACGACAACGAGCCCGCTTGGTCCCCCGACGGCAAGTCGCTAGCGTTCACAAGCAACCGCAGCACTCCCGATCCCGACCGCAACTACGACACAGATATTTGGGTCGTCGCTGCCGACAACTCCGACAAAGGCGCCCAGCTCACCCAAGTCACCAGCAATCCCGGCCCCGACCGAGCTCCCTCTTGGTCGCCCGACGGCAAATGGATCGCTTTCGTCACCGAAACCGACCTCAAGGCCATGATCTACGCCACCCACCATCTCGCTATAGCTCCCTCGACCGGTGGCGAAGCGAAAGTTTTGACACTGGCTTTTGACCGCAGCGTTCGCCGCCCGCGCTTCTCGCCGGATGGCCGCTCGATCTACTTCATTGCCGATGATGACGGCAAGCAGATTCTTGGCCGCATCGCTGTGACCGGCGGCGAAGTTTCTCGTCCCATCGAGGGCCTCGTCAACGTGAATTATTATTCGCTTGGCAAAGATGGCTCAATCGCCGCGCAGATCAGCACACTCGATCGCCCCGATGAAGTCTTCCTCTACAATGACAACAAGCTCACGCGCCTCAGCAAAACGAATGACGCCCTGTTCTCCCAGCTTCGCCTCGCTCAAGTCGATTACGTGCATTTCAAAAGCAAGGACGGTACCTCCGTTGCCGGCTATCTCTACAAACCCGTGGACTATACCTCCGGCAAAAAAGTCCCTACGTTGCTCAATCCTCACGGTGGTCCCGTCGGCCAATACTCCGCTTCGTTCTATCATCTCGCGCAACTCTTCGCCGCCAACGGCTACGCCGTCCTTCTTCCCAATCCGCGCGGCTCTTCCGGCTACGGCCAGAAGTTTTGCGAAGCCATTTTTGCCGACTGGGGCAACAAGGATTTTCAGGACGACATGGCCATGGTCGATTACGCTGTCGCGCAAGGAATCGCTGATCCCGACAAGCTCGGCGTCGGTGGCTGGTCCTACGGTGGCATGTCCACCGACTTCATCATCGCTCAAACTACGCGTTTCAAAGGCGCCATCTCCGGCGCCAGCATAGCTCTTATCGCCAGCGGCTTCGGCCACGACCAATACCAGAAGGATTATTTCTACGAGCTCGGCTACCCTTGGGAAAACAAAGCCGTGTGGGAGAAAATCTCACCGTTCTACCGCATCAAAAACATCACAACTCCCACTCTTTTCATGGGTGGCGACATCGACTGGAACGTCCCGATTCTTGGCAGCGAGCAAATGTACCAAGCGTTGAAGAGCCTTGGCCGCACCACCGAACTCGTCGTTTATCCCGGCGAATACCACGGCTTCACCACGCCTTCTCACATCAAGGACCGCATGGAGCGCAATCTTGCCTGGTACGCCCACTACGTCAAAGACGATGCCACTCCAGCGCGCCCATCCGAGCCCGCGCCGGCACCAGTGCCCGCGCCCAAACCGGCAGGTGAATGATGCGTCCGCTCACTTCGATTCTCGCAGCGACATTTCTCGCCTTGCTTTACTGCAGTTCGCTCTCCGCGCAATCCAAATTCACTGTCGGCACGGCCTCCGCCGCTCCCGGCGATAAATCCACCGGTACCCTTGAAGTTCCCGCTGGCGTTGACGCCGCTACCAGCATTCCCGTCGTAGTCGTGAACGGCGCCAAGCCCGGCAAAGTTCTTGCCCTCGTCTCCGGTGCTCACGGCACCGAATACGTTTCCATCGTCGCCATCGAAAAACTCATCGCCGCTCTCGATCCCGCTCAAGTGACCGGCACCGTCGTCCTCGTTCCGCTCATCAACATCCAGTCCTTCGAGCAAAAAGTCCCGCACGTCAATCCCATCGACAACAAAAGCATGAACCGCTTCTATCCCGGCAAACCCGACGGCACGCAAACCGAGCGCACCTCTTACCTCATCACCAAGGAAATCGTTGACCGTTGCGACTATCTCATCGACTATCACGGCGGCGACCTCGACGAAAGTCTCCGCCCCTACGCCTACTGGGGACCAACGGGAAGGGAAGAACAAGATCGAATCTCGAAGCAGATGGTTCTCGCGTTCGGCCTCGATCACATCATCATCTGGCACGAACGCCCCACTGATCCCGCCACCACCCGCTATCTCGATAACACCGCCGCTGTCCGCGGCAAGCCCTCCATCGTTGTCGAAGCCGGCCACGCCGGGACCGTCGACCCCGACGATCTCGCTCTCCTCGTCAACGGCACTCTCAGCACCATGCGCACCCTAAAAATGCTCTCGGGCGACGCGCATCCCGTCGAAAATCCCGTCTGGATCGAAAAGTTGGTAGACGTCCTGGCCGAAGGCCCCGGGATTTGGTATCCCCTCGTCAAGCGCGGCACCTACGTCTCGGCTGGAATGAAACTCGGCAGCATCACCGACTACGTTGGCAAGGTCATCGCCGAGCCCCGCGCTCCCGTTTCCGCGATCGTCCTCCACGTCAACGCAGTACCGTCACTAAAAAAAGGCGACAACATCGCCGACCTCGGTGTCCCAGCCTCCCACGCCCCGTAGCCGCTTGCAAAACGATGCTGATCGATTCCCTCCGCCTCGAACTCCTGGCCATGCGTGCGGAAGATCGTCAAGTCCGCCAGGAACTTCAGGACGCAAACGGGCTGGGCGGTCACTATGTCCCTCAGATGGAAGCCGTCCACGTCAAGAACGCCGCTCGCCTTCGCGAACTCATCGCCCAACACGGCTGGCCCGCCGAAGCTCTCGCTGGTAAGGACGGAGCCGAGGCCGCTTGGCTGATTGCCCAGCATGCCATTGGTGAACCAGACTTTCAGCACCACGTCTTGCAACTTCTTAAAGCCTGTGCGGCAGAGAATCGCATTCCGAAGTGGCACGCCGCTTACCTCGAAGACCGCATCGCTCTTTACGAGCACCGTCCCCAGCGTTTCGGCACGCAGTGGCTCGCTGATCCTCGCGACGGTCGCGACCGTCCTTGGACTCTGGCGGACCCCGCCCATGTCAACGAACTCCGCGCCAGTGTCGGCCTTGGCCCGCTTCAGCTCATCCCGGCACGCGGGCCCGCTCTCCCCGCTGGCCGGCGCGCCGCACTCGAAGAGAACTATCGTTGGTGGCAAGACTGGCTTAGCTCTAAAGGCTGGCCGTAGGGTGAGTTTTCTCAGGTTTCCGCGCGCCAAAAAAAAGAGACGCACCGACAACATCGGAGCGCCTCTTCTTCCGAAATTCCCCGAACCGTAAACTTAGTTCTTGTTCGCGACCTGCGCCGGAGCGTCTTGCCGCGGCGTCATCGACACCACGATATACTCTCGCTCCTTATCGTCGCTGCCTTCCGCCACTTTCAGAATCAGTTTGTCTTTGTTGAGCCGGAATTGCGCGGTTTCCCCGATCGGCAACAGCGCCGGGTGCTTTTCCTCTTTCGGCCGTATCCGGTAGATCACCCGCTCCGCCTGCAGCACGTATTCCTGACAAAGCATTTCCTGTGTTTTCTTGCTCTGCCCGTCCGTGCCCAGAATCTCGCCCGTCAAGGACTTCGATCCTTTTTCTTGCATCCCGCACGCCGTCGATTCCATCCTCAATAAGATCCCTTTTTGATAGTCGTGTTCCTTGGCCGCACAAGTCCCCACCAGCAGCAGGCACGCCGCCAGCGTATACGTTTTGAAGCGCATGTCGATGGTCCTCCTTCTCCTCGAACATAAGGGACCCCACTTACGCCGAAAATAGACCCACCTTCCCGTTGTGCCCAATCTATAAAGCCCGCAGTGCCAATGGTCGCGGATTGCCCTCATTTGATGCCCGTGGCGAACTCGCGGTCCAGGCTTACGCAGAGACTTTGGTCAAGAAGCACCGCAACGTAACGCGAACAGATTTGCATCTCACTGCTGGCCCAGGCAGACACGGCCGGCAACTTGATCAGGCCTCTTTTGTTCCGGCCCCGTTGCCACCAGCTGCGGTCTGCCACTGGCGTCGCCATCATGCTTTCGCCTTCTGGGGCCGCCCCCTTGATGGTTCTTCCTAAAACACTTCGGATTGCCGGAAGATGCGAAGAGAAAAAGCGGCAGCATGCAATCCTGAGTTGGAGATAGAAGTTGACATCGCTTACTACGCGAATTCAGGTCCAGCCCAAGGGAATCGGGATTCGAGAGGAGCCGGCAAAGTTATCCAGCCACACCGAAACACACACCCATTTGTCATCGTGATTCCATCAAATTGTTTTTTCGTTCCTTCAAGGTCAGACAGTATTCCAAAAATTTGGCACGCGGCAACAAGCCCAGAGAAGTTTACAAACTCTTTACATTCAATTTGCGAAGACACAAGGAGAGAAAGGCAGGCTGCCCGCTAGTCTCACATCCTTGGAGGGCCAAAAAAGCCCGGCCATCTAGAGTCATTGGTTGCTGTTGAGCAAGGATTGTCCCCGGAAGTTGAGGCGGAGCAAATGAACAGAGGATTGTCTTTCGTCATGACATCGACATTGGGGATGGCGGTTGGCTTTCTGATGGGACAAACGCCGCGGAAAGCGGGAACCGAAGTGGAAGCCGCAAGAAGCATCGATGCGGCATTTTACGATGGTGAGTTCCAGGCCCAACTGGATGCGGAAAACGGCAGGAAACCTCATATACAGAGCGGCCGCTGGATAACAGACGGCGACCGCGTTTTGTTTATTGCGGGTTACCAGCAAGCGTATCGCCGGTTTGCCGCGGATCGCCCGGGAGTGTTGAATCAGCTGGCAGCTGCCGAAGCGGCGGGCTACCGAGATGGCGTACTGGATGGAGAGCTACACCGCAAAGCGATGCAACCGTTTCGAATGAAACAGACGGAGAAGTATCTTGACGCTGGTGGAGTTTCCTGGGAGGCCAGCACAGTTTCCGAGAGTTATAAACGCGATTACCGCTTGGCGTATGCCAATGGCTACCAGGTCGGCTATTACTCCAAGGCACAAGCGGAGGATTTGGGCACAGCGAACAACAAACTCAGCAAGAAGTAAGAATGCCGTAGTTCCAGGGCCACTTCATGGTCCGCGGTTTTCCGCGCCGCCGGCCAATCCCGAGTTGCGGTCTCCGAGGAGTAGTTCATCGGCAGTATCCAAGGGCATTTTCTGATGAAAAAAAGGGGGGTTGTTCAATATGAGGCTTCAAAAGGTATCTCTTTCACTGCTATCAGGAGTTCTGGTGTTGGCTGCAGGCCTAGAAAGCTCGCATCTGCGCAGCGTGGCGGCGGCGAAGCGGGCTGGAAGACCGGACACAAACTCGACGGCATCGGTCTTGGGACGTGTGCGGCTGGAAGGAACGAAACCCGAATCAGCGCATATAAACACCGCGTCGGATCCAACTTGTGCTAAAGCGCACCCGGGCGGGGTGACTAGTGAAGACTTTGTGGTAGGAAGCGAAGGTACGCTGGAAAACGTCGTGGTGTTCATTTCCGACGGAATGAACGACAAAAGTTTCGATGTGCCAGCCGAACCGGTGACCATCGAGCAAAAAGGGTGCGTATACAAACCGCATGTAATTGCGGTACGGGCCAACCAGAAGCTGAAAATCGTGAACAGCGACAACACCTTGCACAACATTCACCCGGTGCCGACAAACAACCGGGAATGGAACAAGGCGCAGCCCGGGGGTTCCACGCTGGAGGAAACCTTTGCGCGAGAGGAGATCGCCATTCCCGTGAAGTGCAACGTGCATCCGTGGATGCGCAGCTATATCGCGGTGTTCAAGCATCCTTACTTCGCGGTTACCGGGAAAGACGGGAGTTTTGATCTTTCGAATCTTCCCCCGGGCGAATACACCCTGAAAGCTTGGCACGAAAAGTTGGGAGTGATGCTGCAAAAGGTCACTGTGGCGGCCGGAGAGAACAAGAAAATCGAGTTTGTTTTCAAGTCGCCAGCCCACTAGAGCGGCACAAGCGGCTCATCTGTCGCACAAAAAGTGCGGTCATGCTCATTTTTCATTTGGAAAAAATGAGACTTTCCAGGGGAATGTGCGTGCCGCTCCGCTCACTTCCATTGCCGGCAATGACTAGTTTTTGCGCAGTGGTTGGAAGGCTTCGGGCGGATCCAAATAAGATAGCTTCCAGAAACTATCCGAGGAGAGCGAGCCTAATGCCATTTTGCGAATGTTTTCGAGGGTCGCTCCAACCATGCCGCCATCGGCAGAATCAAAGATCACTACGACACCGGCAACCTCTGGTGCTGGCCGGGTAGAATCCGCCGAGAATTTCTGGAAGAGGGACGCGGCAAATTTAAGTTTTGCCTGCGCGTCGGTGTCCTCGAAGCCTGGCGATACCGGCTGGACGGTGTAGATCTTCACTGATTTTCCCCGCAACATTTCCCAATTGCCAGGGAACGAGCTGTTTTCTTCGCGTGCAATGCGAAAAGCCAACGGCGTATCATCTGACGGCATCTCGTTTGGCGATTTGAGCCGCCTGGCGATGAACTCGGGCAACTCCAAATTGCTGCGGCGGATGTAGCCCCGCGATGGACCAGAAATGCTTACGTGAATCCATTCGCCTTCCGCTCGGATGAATTCAAATTCATCCTCTTCGGCTGCGCTGAAAAGGACCCGCGCACCCTGTTCAGGCTTTGCCAGAACCGGAGTGCCCGGTTTTTTTACCACCACCAAATTCGAAGGGCGCACTTGGTTCTTCTGGATCTCTTGCAAGCCCTGAAGCTCGAGGTTCAGCTCCTGCATTCGCTTTTCCGCGGTTTCTCGTTGCGTCCTGAGAGAATCCAATTCATCGCCACCCGACGCTTGCGAATTTGGCGCAGGGCTCGTTGCGGGAGAATAAGCAGCACCGGGGAGCCCCGGCAGATCGATTTTTGGCTTCGGAGCGATGATTAGCCGGCGCTGGGTGGAAGAAGAAGGCTTGCCGCCGAGTTTTTCTTCCAAGCGATCCAAAAGATCCAGTTCTAGCCGCCCGTTCGAAGGCAAAACCTCATAACCAGATTTTGCCGGATCTCTATCTGCAAACCAAGCCGTGATCTTTGCGCTAACGCGAACGATCGTGGCGCCCGAAGTTCCGGGCAGCAGATCAATCGAGTATTCATAAAAAGCGTGCTCAAATTGATCGAGCGGCTTGCCGGTTGCGGCGACAAAACCCTCGACGATCGGCAGCTTCTGGCCGGCATAGGCCTGCATTTCTTTAAGCGCGGAATCGACTTCTTCTTTGGACTTCAGATAAGTACGCGCATACGGCACAGCTTGGGCGAAAGCCAGGCCAGCCAACAGCAGGCTCAAACTCATGATTCCGGCAAGCCTCCGGATCATTTCCGGAAAGCAATTCTGAGGGCATTTTTTCACGGAAGGGATTCCAGTTGGCTCGCACGCAGCCATCCGCGCTGGCCGTCTGGCGTTTCCACGCCTAACCAGTGCGCCGTGACGATCACGATGACAACTTCCGTGTACGCCGCGAGCGTTTTGAAAGTTGCGGCTGAGCGGAAGGGAGCAGCCTTCATGTCCGCGCCCGGCGCGGCCACTCTGCGCACCACTTCGTGACGCAAGGCGCTAACTCTCTGTTCGAGGTCTTGCACCGAAGACTGCGCCGCAGTCAAGCGCGTGGCCTCATCCTCGCGCTGGCGGATCACCGTTTGCTTCGCGAGTTCCGTGCTCTCCCGTCGTTGCTTGGCATCGGCCGCTTCCTGTTCGGCGAGCTCCATCGCCTCGACGCGCTCTTTGATCACTTTGTATTCGCTCGATTCAACAGTGCCGTCGGAGGCATGCACTCGACGGCGCGTATTTTCTACGTAGACGGCGTCGATACGGATGCGTGTACGGTCCGAGCCGGCGCTAGTCACCACGTAGCGGACCGCGATGGTGCCCTGGTCTCCGGTCTCGAAGAAATGGCGCGGCGCGATCGCATCCTTGCGAATCTTGTAAAAAACTTGCCCCGGCCCCTGCCATGGCTCGAAGAGAGGCGTGGAATCCACAACCACCGCGCCAGTAAGAGTCGGCTCTCTGTCGAAAACCTGGGTGCCGTGAATAATCTGATCTTCCAGAACTTCTTTTAATGCTCGGAGAACATCGTTCAACGGAGCAGCAAATTCGGCGGTGAAACCCGGCCCGTGGAGTTGTTCTTTGCCCGCGCTTACACCTAGGCAAGTCCCTGCAAGGAGAGACACACAGACAACCAACCGACATACGAATTGCTTTGGAGGCCTCAAGATGTTTTCCGAATCTCCGAAAGCGAACATCCTGCGATGGCAGGTTTGATTGCTGAAACCTGCGCCGACAGATTGAGCCGCATCAACAATTGGTACTAAGCCGGCGCGAGCGTAACAATATCTTTGATACAGTCCTATTTAACGGAGGTCAACTGCAAAGTACGTCCTTGCTTCGAGCCTGGCAAGCCACGCGCCGCACAATTTTACTGGCTTCCTGCTTCGAGCCAAGGAGATCTTTAATCATCCGGAAGGTCTTTGCACGTTCAAAAAACACTTTACATGGACTTTACATCTCGGTTGCCGCAGCGCAAAGACCTAATTTTTACCCTAGGCAAAATGGCTTGATAATATTGATCGTCAAGGAGATAGCTAGCGAATTGACAGCATTGTTCTAACCGTCGAAGCAGGTCAGATTCGCGCATCTCTGGCTTTTTCTTCCACAAGCGATCCAATTGACGGATAATCAGTTTTGTTCTTGGCCATAAGGAGGCGGTATGCACGTGTGGGAAACGGAAGCAACACAAAGGAAGAGATTTTGGCTAACTTCCTCGCTGCTGTGTGGTTTTCTGACACTGGCGTTTCTGCTTGCTGATGCTCGTCCTGCCTTTGCGCTTCCGCTCGTAACGCTGAAGGTTCATGCTATCCCGGCTTTCGCGCGCAAGTACGGAATGCCTTGCTCGTCTTGCCATGAAGCTTGGCCAAAACTGAGTCCTTTTGGGCAATCGTTCAAGGACAACGGCTACCAGATGGGGAACGACCGCGATGCTCCCATCTTCCAGAGTCCGGCTTATTGGCCGGTAACCTTTCGGATCACTCCCATTTGGCACCGCGAAAGCCTGGGCCGTGTCCTTGTCGACGGACCTGGCGGTCCCAACAGTACCGAAACACGCGTCACGACGCATGGTTTCGACTGGAGTGGTCTGGACTTCCACACTGCCGGAACGTTGGCAAAGAATGTTTCGTTCTATGTCTTGCCGTCCGCGGACAGCACGGGAGCTTTTCACTTCGAAGCCGTATGGGCCCGGCTTGATAATCTGCTGGGCAGCTCTTGGTTGAATATCAAGCTCGGAAAATTTGAGCTCGATAACCTGCTCTCCGAAAAGCGCATCCTTACTTTGAGCACCTATGGCGGCCTCTATCAGAACTATCATTTCCAGCCGGCCACCGAGAGCACCTACGCGTTCGGAATCGGCGATAACCAAGTCGGTGTGGAGTGGATGGGACATTCCAAGAATGACCGCACGCGCATCTCCGCGGCGCTGCTGAATTCCAACGACGGGCAGCCAAATTTTACCGCCACGAACGGAACTGAAGACTTAACCACGGGCCGCGCCTACAATGGCTTCTTCTCCGCCAGCCAGGCTTTTGAAGCCGGGAGCTTGGGCCTCCAGCGCGTTGGCGGGTTCGCCTTTCTCGGCCAAGCTCCAACGTACTTCCAGTACAATTCAGGCGGCATACCTCTGGCAATTCCGGGTACGGGAGTAGGGAATAAGGGTTATTACCGCGCTGGCCTGATCGGGATGTGGTACGTCAAGAAGCTCGATTTCACCACCATTTACTTCCATGGGTGGGATAGCGCTTTCCTCGGCACCGGCACGCGTGCCATCGATCCCCTTCCTACGGGAGCGAAGGCACCCACCTGGAACGGAGGCCTGATCGAAACGCACTACAACTTGAATCCACAGTGGATGCTGCTCAACCGCGTTGAGACAGTCCGGATGACACGGCAAGCTCTGCCGATCGACCCAACGATGCCATTTATCGCGGGAACGAGCGTTCCATCGTCGGACTTTGGCAACATCGACGTGGCGACATTCGGATTTCGCTATTACCCGTTCATCTCCAGCCGAGCCGGGTTTGCCTTCCACAACGAGTTTTCCATTTTGCGTCAGAAGCGCGTCTCGTCTTTGGGCAATGACCAAACCAATAGCAGCGCTCTGTTTGGATTTGACTTTGCGTTCTAAGGGAGAAACCATGAGGACACCCAGAGTCTCGAAAATCACGCTTGGATTGACCCTAGCCCTCGCTCTCCCGGTTGTCGGAGCGGCACAGGAGTCCCACATCGGCAAACTGACCGGCCATTCCAAAACTGGCCAGGAGTTGTACACTCGCTACTGTTGGGGTTGCCATGGGGCCCGAGGTGACGGCAACGGTGAAAACGCGCCGTACGTTACACCGCTGCCTCGCAATTTCGTTTCCGCTACCTTCAAGTGCCGCTCCACGGCGACAGGTACTTTGCCAACCGACGAAGACCTGTTCGATGCGATTACGCGGGGCTTCAACACTTCCAACATGCCATCGTGGGCTGCGTTGACCGGGCAACAGAGGGCCGATTTGGTGGCTTTCATCAAGACGTTTTCCCCGCGTTGGAAGACCGAAGGGTCGGGTAAGCCGCTGGCGATTCCGGCGGAACCCGCACTCACGGTGCAAAGCATCAACCAAGGGAAGGAGGTCTTTCAGAAGTTGGAGTGCGCCAAGTGTCATGGCCAGGAGGGACGCAGCGACGGCCCCTCGGCGGCCACCCTTACCGACAGCAACGACCAGCCCATCCGGCCATATAACTTTTCCGTGGGAGGGCGCTTCAAGTGCGGTAGCACAAACCAAGATCTTTACAGGATCTTCATGACCGGTGTAGACGGTACTCCCATGCCGTCGTTTGCAGACGTTGTCAAGCCGGAAGAAGCCTGGGACCTGGTGCACTACCTACGCACTCTTCAGGTGTCCGAAAAAAGCCCTGAGTTGAAGCTTTGGGAGAGCACCAAGGAGGGCGCCGCAATCGTCCAAGCCAAAAAAGTCGCGAACACCCGTACTGGCTCTGGCCTCACGCCATAGTTGAGTTTGGGCTAGGGAAGAGGACGCGAACCAAGCAACTGCGTATCTGGCAGGATAAGCCGCACCTCCGCAAGCTGCGGGCGGACAAAACTAAACTAAAATACCTTTGAAAAATAAGTCGCAGCGGGTGAGCAAGTAAATATCCGTGGACTGCTCCGGGGCCGGTGGCCCTTCCTTTGTTGGCGCTGTTGGCGCCGGGCGCATTGCTCCACTGCCGCCGTCAGAGTATCCTCTCCCTTCTCACGGAGGACTCGGATGCGGATTGGTGCGGCAGGGAAGTGGTTTATCGCTGGCATCGCGATCACAACAATTCTTTGCATTTCTTTATGTACGGCGATGAACGCGCAGCAATGGGATCAGAAATTCTTTTCTGAGATGCGCTGGCGCTGTATCGGGCCGTTCCGCGGGGGGCGCACCGTGGCCATTTCCGGGGTGCCGCACCAGCCGAATGTTTTCTACATGGCGGCCGTCAACGGCGGCGTCTGGAAGACAGTCGATTTCGGGAACACCTGGAATCCCGTTTTTGATGACCAGCCTACCGGTTCCGTCGGCGCGCTGGCCGTTGCTCCTTCCGATCCAAACATCATTTACGTGGGCAGCGGTGAAGGTTTACAACGCCCTGATCTGGCGACCGGCGACGGCGTTTACAAATCCACCGATGCCGGAAAAACCTGGGCGCATTTGCAAAACCTGCGCGACACGCAGCAAATCACCGCCATCCTCATCGATGCGAAAGATCCCAACCGCGTTTTCGTCGCGGCCGAAGGGCATCCGTACGGCCCGAACGCCGAGCGCGGCGTTTTCCGTTCGACCGACGGGGGACAATCCTTCCAGAAAGTTCTGTACAAGGATGAAAACACCGGCGCTGCCGATCTGGCATTCGATCCCACAAATGCACAAACGATTTACGCGGTGCTGTGGGCCGCGCGCGTTGCACCGTGGGAGATTCGCAGCGGCGAATCGTTCATCAGCTCGGGCAGCGGGCTCTTCAAATCCAGCGATGGCGGAAGCACCTGGAAGCCGCTCGTGAAAGGCCTTCCCACCGCCGAGGACGGACTGGGCCGCATCGGCATCGCCGTTTCGCATGGCGAGCCGCAGCGCCTTTACGCCAGCGTGGAAGCCAGGAAAAATGCCGGCGTGTACCGTTCGGATGATGCCGGCGAATCGTGGAAGCAGGTGAACGCCGACCGCCGCATCGGCGGACGCGGCCCGGGAGCGATGGGCATTGCCGTCGCAGTAGACAACCCGGAGGTGCTTTACGTGGCGAACACCACGACGTGGAAATCCACCGACGGCGGTAAAACGTTTGTGGGGTTCAAAGGCGCGCCGGGCGGCGACGATTACCAGCGCATTTGGGTCAGCACGGAGAATCCGCAGATCATCGCGCTTAGCTCCGACCAGGGCGCGGTCATCAGCGTGAACGGCGGTGAGACGTGGAGCAGTTGGTACAACCAGCCGACAGCGCAGTTCTATCACGTCACCACCGACAATCGCTTTCCCTATTGGGTGTACGGAGCGCAGCAGGAAAGCGGCTCCGTCGCGACACTGAGCCGCAGCGACTACGGGGAGATTAGTTTTCGCGATTGGCGCCTCATCGGGATTTTCGAGTACGGCGACATCGCGATTGATCCGCTCGATCCGAACATTCTTTATGGCGACTGGCTCACGCGCACCAAACAAGATATCAGCGAGTTCGCGAAAGTTACGCCGGAGCCGATTCGCCGCGGCGAGTATCGTTATGCGCGCACGCTGCCGGTCGTTTTTTCGCCGCTCGAGCCGCACACCCTTTATTTCGCGGCCAACAAGCTATTCAAAACGGCGGATGCCGGAAACAGCTGGGAGGTCATCAGTCCCGACTTGACGCGCGAAACTTATGAAATTCCCGCGAACCTCGGAGTTTTCGCGGCGAGCGATCCGGAAAAAGGGAAACACCGTGGCGTTATTTATGCGGTTGCGCCTTCGTTCAAGGAAGCGAATACCATTTGGGCGGGGACTGACGACGGATCGATTCACATTACGCGCGACGGCGGAAAGTCCTGGGAGAACGTGACGCCGCCGCAACTGAAGCCGTGGAGCAAAGTTTCCATTATCGAAGCTTCGCATTTCGATGCGGGCACGGCGTACGCGGCGATTAATTCGTTCCGGCTGGACGATTTGCTCGCGCACATTTACCGCACGCGCGATTTTGGGAAAACGTGGACGGAAATCACGCACGGTATTCCCGAAGGCGGCGCCAGCAATGTGGTGAGGGAAGATCCGGAGCGAAAAGGATTGCTCTATGCGGGGACGGAAGGCTCCATCTACGTTTCGTTTAACGATGGAGACGATTGGCAGCCGCTGCAGTTGAATTTGCCGCACACGTCGATGCGCGATCTGGCGATTCATGGCGACGATTTAATTGTCGCGACGCATGGGCGCTCGTTTTGGATTCTCGATGACGTCACGCCGCTGCGGCAAATGAGCGCCGATATCGCTAAAGAAAGCGTGCATCTCTTCGCGCCGCAGGAAGCGATTCGTTTCCGCTGGAACCGCAATCCGGATACGCCGCTTCCGCCGGAAGTGCCCGCCGGAAAAAATCCTCCCGACGGCGCCATCATCGACTATTACGTTGCCTCCATCTATTCCGTCGATGGCCCGAGTGATCATCAAGTCACTCTGGAAATCTTCGACCACCAGAATAAGCTGGTGCGCCGCTATTCCAGTTCAGACAAGCCCGAACCGCTGGAAAAAACTGCGGCGGAACATCCCATCCCAATGTATTGGATACGGCCGACGCAGATTCTTTCCGGGGCCGCCGGGATGCACCGGTTTGTCTGGGATTTGCACTACGCGCCGCCCGATTCTCTCGGGCACGAATTTCCGATCTCGGCGATCGTTCACGATACGCCGAAGTATCCACTGGGGGCTCTTGCTTTGCCGGGAGAGTACACGGTGAAGCTGACGGTGGACGGAAAGACGTACACGCAACCATTGACCGTGAAAATGGATCCGCGGATCAAGACCTCGCTTGCGGATCTGCGCAAGCAATTTGAGATGGAGAGCGGATGCGTCGAAGGAATGAATGAAAGTTTCGAGGCGCTCACGCAGGTTCGGTCGGTGCGCGCGCAGTTGAAGGAGAGGGCCGCAAAAGCAGGGAAGGGAGCTCTTGGCGAGGCGGTCGCGGCTCTTGATAAACAGGCTGCCGAAATGGAAGGCGCAGCGCAAAGTGGTTTCTTCGGCTTGCCGCCCGGGGCCAAGCAACCGGAGAATTTTTCCAGCTTGAACCAGCACTTCGGCGGCATTTTGGCGGTGGCGGACAGCGCCGACGCGGCGCCTACGACCCAAGCCACGGCTGTTTACAAGGAACTCCGAGACGCCATAGAGAAGATGGTCGCTCGATGGACGAAAATCCGGCAGCATGATATTCCGGCGCTCAACGCGGAACTGCAGAAGGCCGGGCTAGTCGCGATCGAACCGAACAAGTCCCAGGGGGACGCTCCGTCAAGCGATGCGGACGGAGACGACCAACCCTAAAGAATATGTACAAATGAAGAAGAGATCTGACCATGGTCTGACTATCGTCAGTCATGATTGAACTATGGTTTGACCATGCTGACACGACGGGGATAAGCAATTCGTCGGGCGTGGAGATATCCGGGATGCTGGGGTTAGCGATGTTGTACCAGAGGGAGGTCAAAATCAACTATGGCGATGGGCTAGTTGATTGCGGGTACGACCCGAATCGCTTTATTGATGGTTCCCCCGGCGCAAGGGGTTCGGAGACACGCGAATTATTTTTGGCTTGGCGGCTGCTGGAGTTGCGAGAGGTCGGCGAGGACTTCGGCGCTGTGTTTTTCGGCGTTGACGTTGAGGTAGGTTTTACGGACGACACCGGCGGGATCGATGAGGAAGGTGTGGCGGGCGGAAAGCTTGGCGACGCCGAGGTTGACGAGCGAGTCGTAAGAAGAAGAGACAGCGTATTTCGTATCGGCAAGCAGCTTGAAGCTGAGACCTTCTTTGGCGCAGAACTTCTGGTGGGTGGCTTCGTCCTGGACGCTTACGCCTAAGATGACGGCGTTTTTCTCTTCGTATCGATGGAGGTCGCGCTGGAAATTGTGGGCTTCCTTGGTGCAGCCGCTGGTGAAATCCTTGGGGTAGAAATAGAGGACGACCCACTTGCCGCGGAAATCGCGGAGGCTGAGCGGTTTGCCGTCTTGCGAATTTAACGTGAAGTCCGGCGCGGGAGTTCCTGAGGAGGGCGCTTTCTTTCCTGTGCCCATCGCGCGGACTACGGCAAATCCAACCAAAAGAACGATTATCGCCAAGAAGATCCAAGTCATTTTCATCTCACACACTCACTCTAGTTTTTGAAAAAGACGATGTGACCAAGGCGGCTATTCTTTCTTGCTGAAGCGGCCAAAGCCAATACGAAATTGAATGGTATTGATGCCGGGATTCGGAGTGGCAAGGCCAGCGTTGGAAATGTGCATGTAGCGAACTTCGGCGCTGATGTTGCGCTTGCGGCGCAGGAAGTGGAGGCCAACGGCGCCGCTGGTTGTGAAATTAATGCGCGATGTGCCCTCGGGGACTTTGGTGTTGGTAAAGAGGGTGCCGCCGCCAAGTTCGAAATAGGGAACGACACTCTTACCGGTGTCCAGCGCCCATTTGAAGGCAAAGGGATTTATGCCCACACCATAGGCGGTGTTCGTTTTCTGAGTGATCAGGAAGATGGGGACAGCGTCGATGGCATATTCCAAACGGCCGCTCAGGAAACCTGGTCCGTGCGGCTGGGTGAGGATCAGGCCGTAACGCAAGCCGGCGTTCCAGACGCCGTCGCCGGATTGGCTGCCATTGGTGCCATGGCCGCCGCCCGTCCACACCTGCCATTCGTTGCCGCCTTCGACAGGGCCAGCCTGCGCGAGCAACGCTGGAGCGCTTAGGAATAAAACAAAAGTGAGCGCTGTAAAGATTCTTCGCACCGCGGTGTCTCCTTCTGAACTTCTGTTCAGATGCAGCAATGGACGGGCCCGGTTCAGAGAAGATATAGAAAAATGGCCCGAAAGGCGACCTTGTTCTGTTTTATTTGAGGTAGGTGCGCACGATGGAGATGACATCGTCGGCGGCTTCTTCCGAGGATTTGGAATTGCGAGGCATGTGATTGCGGATGTGGTCTTCCATGAGTTCGGCCATGAGGCTGTTGATGGCGCCGCGGGCGGCGGAGAGGCGCTGGAGGACATCGGCGCAGGGATCGTCTTCATTGAGGGCGCGCAAGGCGCTTTCGAGCTGCCCGATGACTTTCTTGGTGCGGTTGACGAGGTCCAATTTTTCGCGCGAAGTGTGCGACATTTTGCTTCCTTACCCTATGGGGGTATGGTATCAAGGTGCCGGCCCTTCGACAAGGACCTGCTGGAGAGTAGACCAAAGGGGTAGAGGAGTTCAAGCGCGTTCAAGCGCCGGCGCTTGCTGCGAGGCCGGCGCCGGCCCTTGTTAAACATAGTTTACAAATATGATTTAATATAGTTAACTAAGGGTGCCGGTCCTGGGCGCGAAATAGATGCGGAGACGTTCATCGCCCATTCATTAACGAGGATTTAACCTGCAGGGATTCGACAGAGAACCAGGGTTTCCGGCAGGGATTCGGATAGCGAGACATGCGGGGTTTAACCTTCCAATCCGTTCTGGCGATTGGCGCGATGCTGGTTGTTTTCCCGCTCGCGGCGGGATTGCGCGCCCAAGACCCACAGACTCAGGTGCAAACGCCTGCAGCGCAGGTTCCTCCGGTGCAAACCGACGATCCTGCCAATCCGCTTGCCGGTGGCGATCCGGAAGCGCTGTTTCCGCGTTTGCAGGACACGCGCTTCTGGCTGACCGGGCAGGCGAACTTCATCTTCCAAACGCACCCGGACTTTTACGCCGCCTATAGCGGGAAGAACAGCCTTAGCCCGCACTTTGAAAAAGCCACGTCGCGAGTCCTGACTTTGTACAGCGGCGTGCGGCTGAACGACTCCACGGAGTTTTTGGTGGACCTTGAAGAAGCCGGCGGCGCGGCGCTCAGCACCGGTCTTGGCTTGGCTGGGAACACGGATCTGGACGTTGTAAGAAATCCGCTGTTGAGCAAAGCGCCGTACCTCGGTCGCGCCATGATCCATAAGGTGTTCGCATGGAGCAAGGATAAGATTGAAAATAAGCGCAGTTTTCTATCGCTGTTCGACGAGTTGCCGCGGCGCCGGCTGGAAATTCGCTTCGGGAAGTTCGCTATGCCAGACTTTATTGACCAAAATTCGGTAGGCTCCGACACCCATTTTCAATTGAACAACTGGACTTTGGACAACAACGGGGCTTGGGACTACGCCGCGGATACGCGCGGGTATACGGTGGGCTTCCTGGCGGACTACGAGGACCGCAACTGGGGTTTTCGGTTCGCAGAAGGGCTGATGCCGAAGGTCGCGAACGGAATCGATTTGGTGTGGAAGCCGTGGCAGGCGCATGCGGAGAATTGGGAATACGAATGGCGCCATGGGCTGATGCCGAAGAAGGGCGGCGTGATCCGCCTGCTAGGGTACCTCAACCACGCCAACATGGGCGTCTACCGTGATGCCATTGTCCAGTTTCAAGAAGGCTTGGTCCCCGTGCCAGAGATCACAAACCACCCGTGGCACATCACCGCCAAGTACGGCTTTGGCGTCAACCTGGAGCAGAATCTCACGCGGGACGTTACCGCGTTTGCACGCTGGGGATGGGACGACGGAAAAACGGAGTCGTTTGCTTATACGGAGGTTGATTTGACATTGGCAGTGGGTGCCAGAGTGGATGGCGCGAGATGGCATCGCAAACAGGACCGTACCGGCTTGGCTTTCGTAACGAACGGGATCAAGAAAGATCATCAAACTTACCTGGCGGACGGAGGGCTCGGTTTCCTGCTGGGCGATGGCAAGCTGCATTACGGGCGGGAGAATATCATGGAGTTCTACTACACGGTGCATGTCTGGCGCGGAATCTACCTCGCTCCTGGAGTTCAGTACCTTGTTGACCCCGGCTACAACCGGGACCGTGGACCAGTGGTGGTGCCGACGCTGCGGCTGCATGGAGAGTTCTAGATGCCTGCGGAGCGAAACTGCTTGGCAGTGGGGCGAAAGTCTGCTAACTAAGTGCTGCCGAATTCGTCCGAATAAACCAAGGTTCGCCGTTTCGGTCCCTTCCGTTGGGGTATAAGGTTACTTATTGCAGAGTTTGGGGGAATTCATGAAAGCAGACTTGCGGCCGAGGCCGTTTAGGGAGTTCTCCAGGATTGTCCATTTTGGCCTTTCCGTACTGGCAACCATCGCGTTGTTTTCCTTCGGCGCCAGCGCGCAGACCGTGGACGAAGTCATCGCCAAGAATATTCAGGCGCACGGCGGAGCAGACAAGCTGAAATCGGTGAAGACCTTGCGGACTACGGCAAAGTTCAGCCAAGGATCGTTTCGCGCGGACTTGCGACAGGAAAACAAACGTGCCGACCAGGTGCGAGAGGAATTCATCATCCAAGGACTCGCGCAGGTGCAAGCCTACGATGGCAAAACGGGATGGCAGATTTCTCCTTTTGGCGGGCGCAAAGATCCGGAGCTGCTCTCACAGGACGACTTGAAAAGCCTGGTGGTTGACGCCGATATCGACGGGCCGCTCGTGGATTACAAGGAAAAGGGGCACAAAGCGGAACTCGTGGGGCACGACTCGATGGAAGGAACGGATTGCTTCAAGGTCAAGCTGAGCATGAAGAACGGAGACGTGCGCTATTACTACCTGGATGGGGACTCCTACCTGGAGTTGAAACTGGAAATTCAGACGACGATTCGCGGGGCGCTGCAGGAAAGCGAGATATATTACGGCGATTATGAACAGGTGAACGGGATTTATTATCCGTTTGCCGTGGAGCAGGCGCAGAAAGGTAGCGCTTCCCGCGCCCAGATTTCCGTCGAGAAGATCGAACAAAACATACCGCTGGAGGACGCGCATTTCAAGATGCCGGTGTCGAAACCGGAGATGAAGTCGCCGCCGGCAGGGAAATAAATCTTGAAAAGAGGGCAGGCCAGGATGCCTGTCTTATGTCCGAAAATCCAGGGACCGACTTACAAGAAGGGGCAGTTGCTTCTACTTCATTGCTGAGGAATCCGCCGATATGAGCAAGACCATGCGCTGCTTTGCCGCTGTGATGATGATTCTCGTCGCGATGATGTTCGCGGAGCTCGCGCGGGCGCAGAGCGCCAAGTTTGACTCGGATACCATTTCTGGGCTGGGGGCGCGAAACATCGGCTCGGCCGCCATGAGCGGGCGGGTTGCCGCGATTGCTGCGGTCAAGGAGGATGGCCGACTGACGGTATACATCGGGGCAGCGAGCGGTGGCGTCTGGAAATCATCGAACGGCGGCACGACATTCAAGCCGATATTTGACAAAGAGTTGGCGCAATCCATCGGCGCTTTGGCTATCGATCCGCAAGCTCCGAAAACAATTTGGGTGGGAGCGGGCGAGGCGTGGACGCGGAATAGCGTGTCGATCGGCAACGGCGTGTATAAGTCGACGGACGCCGGAGACAGTTGGACGAACATGGGGCTAGGGAATTCCGAGCGCATCGCGAAAATTATCGTCGATCCGAAGAACAGCGACACCGTCTACGTGTGCGTGCCGGGAAAATTGTGGAGCGACAGCGAGGACCGCGGCGTTTATAAGACCACCGATGGTGGCAAGAACTGGAACAAGATTCTGAAAGGCGCGAATCTTTCGACCGGCTGCTCGATGATTTCCATGAATCCGCAGGACCCGAACGTTCTTTTCGCGGGCTTGTGGGACTTTCGACGGAAAGGCTGGACGTTCCGCTCCGGCGGTGATGGCCCGACGGGGTCCAGTGGCAGCGGGTTTTTCCAGACCACTGATGGCGGAACAACGTGGAAAGAACTGGATGAAAAGAGCGCCAAAGGGCTGCCAGCGAAACCCTGGGGACGCATCGCAGTCACCATCGCGCCGTCAAAACCAAATGTGGTGTACGCCATGATCGAATCAACGCGCAGCGCGCTGTTCCGTTCCGACGATGGCGGCAAGACTTGGGAAGAGCGGGACCGCAGCAATTGGATGGTGTGGCGGCCGTTTTACTTCGCCAACTTGATTGTCGATCCGAAAAACGAGAACAAAGTTTACAAGCCGGACCTTATTTTGATCATGAGCGAGGACGGAGGGAAGAGCTTCAGCGCGATCGGGAATGGCGCGCACGGCGATTTCCACGATGTGTGGGTGAATCCCGACAACACCGATCACGTCATCGCGACGGATGACGGCGGCGTTTGGTATTCCTACGACGGGGGCAATACCTGGTGGAAAGGAAATAACCTTCCGGTTTCGCAGTTTTATCACGTGAGCGTGGACAACGCCGATCCTTATCACGTGTTTGGCGGATTGCAGGACAACAGCGTGTGGGTGGGCGACTCGCAGTATCCGGGCGGCATCACCAACGGCCGATGGGAAAATCTTTTTGGAGGCGACGGGTTCTGGGTGTTTCCGGATCCATCCGATGCGAACTACGTTTACGCCGAGTCACAGGGCGGGTTTATCGGGCGAGTCAATCGCGTCACGCTGGAGGGACGGTTGATCAAGCCGGAACCGAATTACGGGGAAGGAAAGCTGCGATTCAATTGGAACACTCCCATCCATTTGAGCCCCAATGAGAAGGGCACGATTTACATCGGAGCGCAATTCCTGTTTCGCTCCCGCGACCACGGCCAATCGTGGGAGCGCATCTCGCCGGACCTCACCACCAATGATCCCGAGAAACAGAAGCAAGAGGAATCGGGGGGCGTTACCGTTGACAATTCTTACGCGGAGATGCACACGACGATTTACTCGATCAGCGAATCGCCGCGCGATGGTCAAACGATTTGGGTTGGAACCGACGATGGGAATCTACAGATGACGCGCGATGGCGCGAAGACTTGGACCAATGTCGTTGGAAATGTTCCAAATTTGCCAAAAGCTTCTTGGGTTTCGTGGGTGGAAGCCAGCTTGTATGACGCGGGCACGGCTTACGCAACGTTCGATCGCCACACTTTTGGAGACATGAACCCTCACGTCTTCAAGACCACGGATTACGGGAAGACCTGGACGCCGATGGTAGCTGCCGACAGCGGCGTGCGCGGCTATGCGCACGTCATCAAGGAAGACACGGTCAGGCCCGATCTGCTTTTCCTTGGCACGGAATTCGGTCTGTGGATTTCGCCGGATGGCGGGAAACAGTGGGCGCGATACAAAGGCCACGAATTTCCAGCGGTGGCGGTTCGTGATATCGTGCTTCATCCCCGCGAATCCGACTTGGTGGTTGCCACGCATGGGCGCGGCATTTGGATCATCGACGACATCACGCCTCTGCGGAAACTGACTCCCGAGATAATGGCGCAAGAGGCGGTGTTCCTCGAGGCCAAGCCTTCGCAGCAGCGGCTACCCGCAAATGGCGGCTGGGCGGAAGGAAGCGCGGTGTTCAGCGGACCCAATCCCCCGGACGCCGCGTTGATTACCTATTACCAGAGCAAGCGGCACATTTTTGGAAAAATGAAACTGGAAATTTTTGATGCGCAAGGGAAGCTGGTGGATACGCTGCCGCCGAATAGCCGCCGCGGCATTAGCCGTGTGGAATGGCCGATGCGGCTGAAGGCGCCGCGTGTTCCGCCCGCGGCTGCGGCTGCCTTTGAGGCGACCCAGGGACCTCGCGTCATGCCGGGAACCTACACCGTGAAGATGACCCGCGGAAAAGAAACCTACAGCACTCAGCTGGTGCTGGAAATGGACCCGCGCGCGAAATTCTCCCCGGAAGACCGAAAAATGGAATTTGACGCCGCGATGAAATTGCATCATTTGCTCAGCGAGATGAGCTTCGACGTGGATCGCATCAACGGCGTACACGACGCGCTCCTGGAGCGCAGCGCAAAACTAAGGGGCGACGCCGCATTCGGTAAGCGTTTGCAGGAACTCGCCGGCAAAGTCGAGGAGATGCGAAAGAAGATCGTGGCCACTAAGGAAGGAGGCGCGATAACCGGTGAGGAGCGGATCCGAGAAAAAACGACGCAGCTCTACGGAGCGATATTGAACTATGAAGGCCGTCCCGCCGATTATCAGACCGCGCGCATCGATTCCCTGAAGAAGGAACTGGATGACGTTGCGGGCGAATTCGACGCCTTCGTTGCCAGAGAACTTCCAGCTTTGAATAAGACGCTCTCGCAGAAGAAACTGGAAAACATCCAGCCCATCGACCGCCAAGCTTGGGATGCCGCCGACTCGGATTCCGGAGCTGGCGCTCCCGGTGCCGCCAGATTCTTCCGCGAGCGCGACTAGCTTCCACACGGCGCCAGCGGCGGCATTTCCGCGGGCGCTGAAAATCCTTTGGGACAAGAATGATTGGTACAGCGAAGTGCCTGGTCAGTTTGCTTTTCCGATGAGCTGGCGAGCGTAGGCTGGCGCTTTGCCGGCGTCTTCGTGCTTGAAATAGGCGTACACGTCGACGCCTTGGCCGAGCCAGGCGTCGAAGCGTTTCTTCCAAGCCGTGATTTGCTTCGGAGGGTAATCCTCAAGGCGCAGGCGGGCGTAGGTAAAGCCGGCCGTTAGGACGTCTGGAGGCGTTTGTTTGTCGGTTTCGGAGAGGCAAAGCGCCGTCTTGTGCTGGCGAAGAACGGCATACGTGTCGTCGGTGTACCAAGAGGGGTGACGCACCTCGAAGGCGAAAGAGAAAGCTTCCGGGCGAAGGGTGAGGAAGTCTTCGAGCAGCGGGCGATCAAACTTGAACGTGGGCGGGAGTTGCACGAGGATTGGCCCGAGGTGGTCGCCGTCGTTTAGAACGCTGGCGACTTCCAGAAAACGTTTCAGAGTACTCTCGCAGTTGCGAAGCCTTTGAATGTGAGTGATTTGCTGGTTGGCCTTCAAGGCGAAGCGAAAGCCGTCGGGAACCGTTTTCGCCCATTCGAGGAGAACGTTCTCGGTCGGCATGCGATAGAAGCTGTGATTGATTTCGACCGTGGGAAATTGCTTGGCGTAGAAACTTAGCATCTCCTTATCAGGAAGCTTCTCGGGATAGAAATTGCCTTTCCACTCTTTATACGAGTATCCGGAAGTCCCAACCCGAAGCTGGCCCGCGCGAGGAATAGTACACCTCCGTGCCCTGGCATTTAATCATAGCTACCGCGTTCGGAAAACGACTTCGTTCACAGAGGAGGGAGCCCTGGGGCGAGTAAGCGAAAATCTAACCGCCGCCGATCAACTTAGCTGTGTTGCCGGAGCAGCCGAAAGGCGCTATTAAGATCGGCTAAATGCCCCCACATGTAAAACGTTTCGAAGAGTCCCACGCTGCCGCCACTCGATCTATTATTGAAGAATAATAAGAAGTTGCTTAAAGCCGGTGTCCTCTTACCGCCCGTACGCGCTTTCACTCAATGAGCCTTTTTGGTTTTCGGCGGGATTTGGGCGCTGAGAAGTTCGATGGCTTGTTCTAATCGCTGGCGGCGCTTCCAGAAATCGGCCCACAGATCACCCTTCTCCTTCAGGCGCGCAAAGACCGTGTTAATGTTCAACGTTTCGGGGCGCAAGCTGGGACGCAATTCGCGGGGCAACAGGGGAGCGGAAACCGGCGCTTGCGGGAAAGCGCGCACGCAATACGCGGCCGCCAGCGGACGGCCGTGGGCATTCTGCTGGACGTCGATCAACACGCGGCCTGCTGGCCGCTTCGCAACGATGCGTTCGCTAGTGACCAGATTGGGATGCTCGGCGGTCACCGTGCGCGCGATGATTTCGCCGAAAGTCCGCAACTGCTCGTACGTATAGATGGGCTCGACGGGAATGAAGATGTGGATTCCTGTCGCGCCTGAAGTTTTCACAAAGTGCGCCAGGTGCAATTCTTCCAACTTCTCGTGCAGCGCGCGAGCGATGGTGACGACCACGGAAAACTCCGTGCCATCAGAAGGGTCGAGGTCGAAGAAGAAGTAATCGGGATGATCGAAATCGGCAATGCGGTTGGACCACGGATTGTGGTCGATGCAGCCGAGGCCAGTCAAAAAGAGAAGGGAAGCGCGGTCGTCGGCCGTCGCGTAGTGGATTGGTTCTCCCTTTTTTTCCGAATCAATCGGCACGGTTGTGAACCATTCCGGGACGCCTTCCCGCAAGTCTTTTTGAAAGAAAGCCTGGCCCTTGATTCCGTCGGGGTAGCGTCGCAAAACCAAAGCGCGATCGCGTAGAAAGGGCAAGATAAAGTCCGCCACGCGATAGTAGTAGCCCAGCAGATTCCGTTTTGTGACGCCGGACTCGGGAAAATAAACTTTGTTCAAGTTGCTGAAGCGCAGCCGTTTACCATCTAGTTCGATGGTGGCGTTTTCTGAACGCCCTTTGAATAACTCGGCTTCGATCTGGGCTTTGGCATTGAGAACTTGGCCGACGACCTCGGGCGCGCGCACCACGGTTGGGGCGGTGGCAGGTGCGGCCGGGGCAACCTCGTTCTCCCACTGGCAATCCGTGGGACGCGCATCTTCTCGGAGCGCGAGGAAAACAGGGTGGCGCAAAGCGTGCTCCTGTGTCCATCCGCTGAATTTGACACGGGCAACCAAAGTAGGGGAGACCCAAGATGGCTTTTCGTTCGTTTCGGGCACGGCATCGAATGGGGAAGTGGTTGCCGCCAGTTCTTGCAACTTGCTGCTTAGGTCCTTCAGTTTTCTCGCGTCAAATCCGCTGCCAACGTGGCCGATGAAGCGAAGTTTTTTGCCTTGATACAAGCCCAGCAGCAGCGAGCCAAAGGGGAGTGCGTTCGTGCGAGCTTCGGTCCAGCCACCCACCACGGCGTCGACTGTCGTTGTAATTTTCAGCTTCACCCAGTACGGGCTGCGATCGGAAACGTACCGGCTGTCGGCGCGTTTCGCAACGATCCCTTCCAGACCATTTTGTTCCGCCAGTGCGAACAGCTCCTTTCCGTGCTCCAACTGATGATCGGCGTAGTGAAACCGCGCCGAGGTGTAAAGCAAGCGTTCGAGGAGCTGCTTGCGATCGAGGAGCGGGGCGTCGCGAAGGTCGTAGCCGTCACAATAAAGAAGGTCGAAAGCAAAATAGATGACGGGTATCTGTGCGGCCAAGCTTTCGCCGGGCGCTCGCACGTGCATGCGTTCCTGCAAGCGCTCGAAGCTGCTGTGACCCTGGGCATCCAAAGCGACGATCTCTCCGTCAAGAATTGCCTGGCGGGCAGCCAAAGCAGCGGGGAGTGAGGCCAGCTCTGGATAGCGTTTGGTGATGTCCAGGCTGTTGCGAGAACGTAGCGCCAGTTGGCCATTTTCAATTCGGGCTAGCGCGCGAACTCCGTCCCACTTGATCTCAAAGAGCCAGTTGGGGTCAGAAAAGGGGCGGTCGGCGAGCGTTGCCAGCATCGGTTCGACGCGAGACGGCATGGCGCTTTTGCGCGTACCTGGCAATTCGGACGGCTGAATTACCACGGGTCTGCGTTTGGGCGGCAGCTCTTCCTTAATCTCTTCTATGATGCGTCCGGTGAGGACGGAGCCGTCGTGCTGGTCGATGTTCCAGGAGGAATCTTCGGCAGCGTCCTTGTGCTTGATCATCAGCCATTCGTTGCCCTTTTCACTTTGTTTCAGTTTCACCAAAACAAAGCTCCCTTTGAGCTTTTCCCCGTTCAAACTGAACTTGATTTCTCCCTTTTCCAATTGCTTCAGCGCGTCGAGGTGGCCCTCCACATGAAAAGTTCCGCGGTCCCATACCATGACTGTTCCCGCGCCATAATTGCCTTCGGGAATTTTTCCTTCGAAGTTGGCGTAGTCCAATGGGTGATCTTCTGTCATCACCGCCAGTCGCTTGTCGGCGTGGCTCTGCGAGGGTCCCTTGGGCACGGCCCAGGACTTCAACGTCCCATCGATCGCCAGCCGGAAATCGTAGTGCAGCCGCGTGGCCCGGTGCTTCTGAACCACGAAGGTGTCGCCATGCTCGGCCCCGGGACGAACTTCCAACTGTGGCAGTTTGGGTTTTGGCAGGCGCGTGCCCCTGGCGACCGGCGAGGGTATGCCCTGGACCTTCCCGGCGACGGGTGCGGGCTCGCCGGAGGGCTCCGGCGTCCGGTGGAAGCGGCGTTTGCGCTTGTATTCCTCGAGCTTGGCCATGGACGGATTCTATCTTATGCCGCCCCGTAGGCCGCACAGTTGCGTTTTAGGCTCCCAGCCCGGGTAGTGACTTATTCTGTAAAACGACGTTGCCGCGTGAGGATGCATCTTGCTTCTTGCCCGGCGGGCGGCTAACCTTGAAAAGATCGTGTACGGCCACAAAGCTGTTGTTGAAGGAGTGCCCCTATGGCCACGACCGTCTGGAAAGGCCACCTCACGTTTGGCTTGATTTCGATGCCCGTCCGCATGACTACAGCGGCTCGCGGCGAACGAATCAGCTTTAACCAGCTTCATAAAGAATGCCATTCGCGGCTCAAGCAGCCGTTGTTTTGTCCCGTTTGCAACCGCAACGTGGAACGCTCGGAAATTGTGAAGGGCTACGAACACGAGAAGGATCAGTACGTGCTGTTCAACGAAGAAGAACTCGACAAGATCGAGCCTCCCTCGGCGCGCGTGATGGAAATCCTGGAATTTGTGAAACTGAGTGAGATGGATCCGCTGTACTTCGATTCGTCCTATTACCTCGCCCCGGAAGATGCGGGCTTGAAGGCGTATCAGCTGCTCATGAAAGCCATGGAAGAATCCGGTTACGGGGCCATCGCCAAGCTCACTATGCATCAGCGCGAACACATCGTGATTGTGCGGCCGGGGAGCAGGGGCATGACGCTGCACACGATGTTCTATTCCAATGAGATACGCGCGGCGGAATCCGTTCCGACCGATAAGGTTGAAGTGAAAGAGCAGGAGAAGAAGCTCGCGCAGCAGCTGATTGAGAGTCTTGCGGCTCCTTTCGAGCCACAAAAATACCGGGACGAATATCAGGAAAACGTGAAGGCCATGATTGCCGCCAAGCTTAAAGGCCAGGAAGTGACCGAAGTGGCGCAGCCGCACATGGCTCCGGTGATTGATTTGATGGAAGCTCTCAAAAAGAGTCTTGCGGAGAAACAAGCGCCGGCTGCGGCCGCCGCGCCAGCAGCGGCAGCGCCAGTGGGCAAGAAACCGCCGGCTCGAGCCGTGCAACCGATCTCCACCGTCGAGAAGAGAGCCGGAAAGAAGGCCACCGGTTAATTTCAACATGGGCGCGACGGACAGATTTAGCACCGAGGATGTCCAGCGCATTTTAGGTCTGACCGCGAGGCAGCTGGATTACTGGGACCGCTTGCGCCTCGTTTCTCCCCGAAAAGAGCACGGAAACCGCTTCTACGATTTTCGCGATCTGATTGGCTTGCGCACCGTCAAGCAATTGGTTGAGGAAGGCGTGCCCGCCAGCCGCTTGCGACATGCTTTGGTGGCCCTTCGCGAGAAGCTCTCCCAGGTGCACACGCCGCTGGCGGAACTGCGAGTTCTTTCCGACGGAAAAGACATCCTTGTAGAGCATGGCGGCGCGCGCCTAGAACCACTTTCCGGCCAGTTTGCTTTGAACTTCGAAACCAGCGAATTGGACCAGAAAGTTCGTGTTATGGCCAGGCGAGGGCCCAATGCCGACGAATGGCTCGCCACGGCGCTTGAGTACGAAGCGGAGGGGGAAACTAGGGCCGAGGCCATCGATGCTTATGAGCAGGCTCTGACCCTCGATCCCGAAAAACTGGACGCGCTTCTCAATTGCGGCACGCTTTGTTATGAAGAAGGAAATCTTAAGAAAGCGGCGGAATACTTTAGTCGCGCGCTGCGCGTCGATCCCGAGAGTGCTCTGGCGCATTTCAATCTAGGGAGCGTGTTGGAAGAAGTCGGCAGACTGGAGGCGGCGCGGCTGCACCTGCGCGACGCCGTGCGGCTTGATCCAGATTATCCCGACGCGCATTACAACCTCGCGTTTGTATGCGAGAAACTGGGCTCCTACAACGAAGCGCGCAAACACTGGCAAGCGTATATCGGACTGGACCCTGCAAGTCCCTGGTGCGGCTACGCCCGTCAACGTCTCGCCTCAGGTAAAATGGCAACAACGGCTGGCGGAAAATAAACACAAATAGCGGTACTTGCCGAGAGTGAGACGATAGGCTAGCCTCGTCCATCGATTATACAAAAGGTGTCAAGGAAATGTGCAGGAACATCAAACCGCTTTTTAATTTTGACCCGCCGGTAACGCCGGACGAAGTTCACAATGCTTCACTCCAATTCGTAAGGAAAATCAGCGGATTCAACAAGCCTTCCAAGGTTAACCAAGCCGCGTTCAACGCGGCAATCGAAGAAATCGCTGCCGCCTCGGCTCGTCTTATCCATTCCATGGAAACCAGCGCCGCGCCCCGAAACAGGGAAGAAGAGGCTGCAAAAGCGAAAGCTCGCGCCGCGGGGAGATTCGGCGATTAGTTTTGTACCGGGGTCGAGTCTACTCCGTCGTGTAAGTAATCTCCATTCGATGAATGAGAAAGCACGATAGAACAAGAATCGCGATGGTAAGGCAGAGCAGGCCTAGGACAGCAAGAAAGGGAGAGACGGGTTCGGCCACGACGGTAAAGATGGCCAGCGGGCCCGTGAGGGGCAGACTAACGGGGCAGAGGGGCTTCAGATAAAAAGTGACGCTGAGCCGCTGGGCCCAGCTGGGAAAAATGGGGGCAATCGTTTCCCATCCCATGATCACGACTCCTGGGACGATCGGATTCTTGAAGAGCAGGCTAAGAGCGAGAAACACCGCGCCGTACCCGATACAAGCCAGAGCCGCCGCCAAGAGATAGGACCCCAACTGGCCCAGGCCTGGCCCCTCAAAAACATACGATCTGCCGGCTGAACCAAAACGGCTATACATGAGGTAGAAACACGCAAGGAGGCCTGTTTCAAAGAGTGCGATGGCCACGAGCGTGCCGGCAATAAACTTTCCCACCACCAGGACTTCTCTCCTTACCGGGACGAGAAATTGATAATGCAAAGTGCGTTCGACCATTTCCCCTCGGAATAGCCAGGTAAAGATCGCCATGCAAGCGAAGAAGGTGCCCAGCCGGAAATAGTAGAGTTGGACAATTCCTGCCAGAATTTGCGTATCCTCCTCGATTTGGGCTGGGCCCGCAGGTTGGTTTCTGTCGAAGATGACGTGGGTCAGGATGATGAGCGCCGGAACCAAAGCGAGCAGATAGATCCCAATCCGGCGGCGCGTAAAAAGGTTCCGGCGGACTTCGTTGCGCACAAGAACGGAGATCTGGCTTCCATAGAGCCGCCAAGGTTGTTCCTTCGACCACTTTTGGGCCCGTGCGACTAAGTCTTGAGCACTCATGCCGGTCCGCCATCCGATCCGATGAGATATTGATAGATGGAGTTGACGTCATCGTCGGCGGGCGCAACGGCATCGACTTCGACGAGACCGCCGGAAACGATTTTGTTCAGCAAAAGATAGAACTGTTCCGCGTCGCGCGTGCGCACCAGGACACCGCGGCCATCATTCAGGATTTTGGCCTCCACGACGTGATCGAGCTCAAACGCCGCCGCCGCCAATCGCGGCGCATTCGAGCAACGGACCAGAATTTGCATGGGATGATCCTGGACTTCCTTGCGAACCTCGCGAATCTGTCCCTCGGCAACAACGTAGCCGCTGCTCATCAACACGACACGGTCGGAAATGCGATCGACTTCTTCCAAAATGTGGCTGGAAATGATGACGTGCATCCCCTGTTTGGCAATCGCTTGGAAAAGCGCGATGGACTCCGATCGTGCCATGGGATCGAGGCCGTTGAGCGGTTCGTCGAGAACCAGCACGGAAGGATGATGAGCGATGGCTTGAGCCAGGCGAATGCGCTGGCGCATCCCTTTGCTATAACCCGCCACTTTGCGCCGGGCTACTTCTGCCATGCCGGCACGCTCCAAGGCTTCGTTCGTGAGCTTGGCTGCTTGGTCGTGGCCAAAACCATGAAGGCGCAGCGGCCAATAGATGAAGTCGTGGCCATTCGTGCCAGGAGGGAAGGAGTCAAACTGCGTGCAGAATCCGACTTGCCGGAAGAATTCGATGGGTTGGTGCGGCGTAAGTCCTAGGACGTAAATGGCGCCTCGCGAAGGCTTGATCAGCCCAGTCAGCAAGTTCATCAGCGTGGTCTTGCCCGAGCCGTTGGGGCCGACGAGACTTGTAATCCCGGGATCGAGAGAGAAACTCACTTTGTTCACGCCGAGGACTTCTCCGTAAAACTTGGAGACATTTTCGAAAACGATTTGGCGAGCCTCCGGAGTCATCCGCGCACGACTTCACGGGCGCGCAAGCGCGCATTGAGAATCACAAGCGAAAGGAGGCAGACGAAAATCAGTACGCCCCAGGCTGCGGGGACCGGAATTTCGTTCCCACCAAACGGGCCTAGGAGCCCCGATCGCTCACGAAATCCTTTTGCCATGATCAGCCGGAACATATACGAGAAATTCAGCAGCCGGCCCCAATGGGTGCCCATGATGGCGTTGAACATCTCGCCCAG
>Ga0307477_10000663_pt1 | contig 34753 bp, 32 predicted proteins | sample atmos_gasesECM2C_FD_203316 | JGI IMG/M metagenome (GOLD analysis project Ga0307477, IMG submission 203316) | Hardwood forest soil microbial communities from Morgan-Monroe State Forest, Indiana, United States - atmos_gasesECM2C_515 | ecosystem: Environmental > Terrestrial > Soil > Temperate...
TCATGACGTCGTCGAGCAGCAAGAGCGGGGTCACCCCCCCGCGCTCGGCCAGCACGTCGCGCTCGGCCAGCAGCAGCGCGAGCAGGGCCAGCCGGTGCTCGCCCTGGGAGCCATAGGTGCGCAGGTCGCGGCGCTCGCGGCGCAGGCTCAGGTCGTCCCGGTGGGGCCCGTGCCCGGTGAACCCGCGCTCCAGGTCGCTGTCCAGCCGGGCGGCCAGCTCGACCGCCAGCTCCTGCGCCGTGGCCGCCTCGGTGCGCGGCCGGTAGGTCAGCTGCACTGCGCCGGTGAGCCCCAGCTGGTCGGCCCGGGCCGCGAACGGCTCCCGCAGGAGCGATACCACCTCGGCCCGATGGTCGCGCAGGGCCACGCCATGGCGGGCCAGCTCGGCGTCCCAGGCCGGCAGCGACCCGGCCGACGCGCGGCCCGCGCGGATCCGCAGGAGCAGGGCGTTGCGCTGGGTCAGGGCCTGGGAGTAGGACCGCCTCGTCTCGCCCCGGGCCGGCCACAGGGCGGCGATGAGGGCATCCAGGTGTGAGCGGCGCAGAGCCGGCGCCCCCTTGACCAGCTCGAGCCGCTCGGGCAGGAACACCGCTACCGGGGGGCGGACCGCGGCGGCGCCGTGGCCGTCGACCGTCACTCCGTCGGCCTGCACGCGCTTGGCCTCGCCCGGGGCCAGCCCCACGGTCAGACGGTGGGGCCCGTCATCGGCCGCCACCTCGACCTCGACTCGAGCTACAGGGGCCCCGAACCGAACCACCTCGCGCTCGTTGCTGGTCCGGCACGAGCGCCCGGTGGCGCCCATGTACAGGGCCTCGAGCAGGTTGGTCTTGCCCGCCGCGTTCGGACCGTGGGCCACGTTGAGCCCGGGGCCCAAGCGCACGTCGGCCCCGGCGTAGGAGCGGAAGTCGGTCAGGCGCAGGCGCGTGACCAGCACCGATCCACCCCGGTCAGACGTTCAGCCTGATCGGCATGATCAGGTAGACAAAGCCGCTGCCGTCGCCGGACTCGATCAGGCCCGGGCGCAGCGGGCTGATGAGCTTGAGCACCAGGTCGCCCGACTCGACGCTCTCGAGGCCGTCGCGCAGGAACTCGGGGTTGAACCCGATCTCGAACGGCTCCCCGTGGAAGGCGATGGGCAGCGTCTCTGACGCCTCGCCCACGTCCGGGGTCTGGGCCGACACCGTGACCTCGCCCTCGCGGAAGGACAGCCGCAGGGGCGCGTTCTTCTGAGCCATCAGGCTCACCCGGCGCACGACCTCGCCCAACTCCTGGCCGGAGACGTGGAGCTCGTGCTCGACCGACTCCGGAAGCAGCTGGCGGTAGTTCGGGAACTGACCGTCGATCAACCGCGAGGAGAGAACCACGCCGTCCACCTCGAACACGATCTGGCTGGGACGGGCGCTCACGGTCAATCGTTCGGCCTCGGACTGCTGGGCGATGCGAGCCAGCTCCTGGAGCGCGCGAGCGGGGACATTGGCCTCGAAGCTGCCGTCCAGCGGCTGCTCGAGTGGGGTCTCCTTGACGCTCAGCCGGTAGGAGTCGGTGGCCACCATCCGCAGCTCCTGGCTCGAGGCCGACACCAGGACACCGGTCAGCACCGGCCGAGTCTCGTCGCGCGAGGCGGACCGGGCCACCTTGCTCACGGTGGCCACGAAGGCCTCGGCCGGCACGGTGACCGTGTCGCCGTCCCCCGGCTCGGGCAGAGGCGGGAAGTCCTCGGCCCGCAGCGTGCGCAGGTGGAAGGTGGCCGACCCTGACACGATCTCGACGTCCTGCTCCGACGAGCGGAGCTCGAGCGAGACATCGTCTGCCGGTAGGGCGCGAACCACGTCGAGCAGCAGGCGCGCGGGTAGCACCGCGACGCCGGGGCGGGCGACCTCGGCCTGGACCGGGACCCGGAGGCCCACCTCCATGTCGGTGGCCCTCAGCTGGGGAGGGTCCTGCTCGGCGTTTATCTGCACGCCGGCCAGGGCCTGCACGGCGCTGCGGGTGGAGGCCACCCGGGCCACGGTCTGGAGCTGGGTGAGGAGCTCGGGGGTCTTGGTTGTGATCTTCATGGTCTCTGCTTCCGACTAAGAGGACATATCAGTCATAGGGCCTGTGAGCTTGTGTAGAAGGGGGCAAACGGGCGCATGATGCGGACGAATGCCGCTCGGTCTGAGGGGGCTGGTATGGGAGGGGTGTGAGGAGTCTGTCAAGGGTGGCGGTCGAGGCAGGCGGCGTGGGGGGTGGCAGGAAGAGCGTTGTTCAGGTCGATAGCTGAGCTGTGAGGGCCTGGACGGCGGCGAAGGCCTCCGGGTCTCTGCGCATGCGCTCGGTCGTGCGCCGGCACGCATACAGGACGGTGGTGTGGTCGCGTCCGCCGAACGCCCGCCCGATGCTGGGAAGGGACTGGTCGGTGAGCTCGCGCGCGAGATACATGGCGAGGTGCCGCGGCCAGGACACGCGAGGGGTGCGCGCTCCTCCCACCAGCTCGTCGAGCGAGAGACCGAACGCCTTGCAGGTGGCGGCCTGGACGTCGGTCACCGTTCGGGGCTCGCTCAGGCGCTGGCAAGCGGCCGGATAGAGGGTCTCCAGCACCTCGCCGGCCAGCCCGGTGGTGATGGGCCGGCGGGTGAGCGAAGCGAACGCGACCACGCGAATGAGCGCGCCCTCCAGCGCCCGGATGTTCGCGGTGACGCGCTCGGCGATGACCCCGAGAGCACCATGCTCCTCCAGCTCGACCCGGTCGTGGGCCACTCGCTTGCGCAGGATGGTCAGGCGAGTGGCCAGGTCCGGCTGATCGACCCTGGCCACGAGCCCCGACTCGAAGCGCTCGCGCAGCCGGTCCTCGAGGGCGTCCAGATCGCCCGGGAGACGGTCGGAGGTGAGCACGAGCTGGCCGCCCATGTCGCGCAGGGCGTTGAATGTGTGGAAGAACTCCTCCTCGGTGCGGGCCTTGCGTTCGAGGAACTGGACGTCGTCGATGAGGAGGACGTCGTTGTGGCGAAAGCGGGTCTTGAACCGGTCGACCGAGCCTCCGTGGAGGGCGGCCAGGAATTCGTTGGTGAAGGACTCGACCGTGGTGTAGCGGACGGTCATGGTCTGGCCGTAGGTGGCCACGTAGTTGGCGATCGAGTGCAGCAGGTGGGTCTTGCCCAGTCCCGGAGGCCCGTAGATGAAGAGCGGGTTGTAGGCCTGGCCCGGCATCTCGGCCACGGCCAGGGCGGCCGCGTGGGCCAGTCGGTTGCAGTCGCCGATGACGAACTGCTCGAAGGTCAGCTTCGGGTTGAAGCTGATTTCGGCCGCGGGCGCGCCCCGGCCCGTGGGCACCAGCCGCTCGCGCCGCGGCCCATCGGCTGGCGTGCCCGAAGAAACGATGTCAACCTCCATGGCCCGATCCAGGACCTCGGCGGCGCACTGTTCGAGCAGGCCCAGGAACCGGTCGGCCACCCAGTTGCGGATCTCGACCGGGCACTCGACGACCAGAGCCGCCTCGGTGAGTTCGCGGAGGCGGAGGGGCTCGAGCCAAATCCGGTGCGTGGAGCGCGACACCCGCCGCCGCAGCGCCACCTTGATCTGCAACCACACCTGCTCAGGCTCCGTGAATGCGAACACGGCAGCGGCCGACCTGCTCCTTTCGGGCGGGTTCGAAAGTTCATTGGAGGTGGGAGCCCGTGGGCCCCGGCGCGGCGACTATACCCAAGCTCCCAGGGCCGCGGAGCCCCGCCGTTCGGGGCTTCCCGCAAGATCGGTGAAAAGCTCTGGAGGGGAACGCCGCTCGTATACTGGACGGGCCTCGCCGGGGCCCCCCACCCCGTCGCCGGCTCGCTTCGTATGAAGAGGACCTACCAGCCCAAGCGGCGCAAGCGCGCCCGCACCCACGGGTTCCGTGCCCGCATGCGCACTCGCGCCGGCCGCGTGATCATCAAGCGCAGGCGCACGAAGGGCCGCACGCGCCTGACCGTCTGAGCCGTGGTGCCGGAGCGCCCCCGCTCAGCCCCCCGCCGGCCTGGGCGATCGCGCCTGTCGCGGAGCGCGGAGTTCGACCGGGTGTTCCGCCACGGGCGCTCGCAGGCCAACCGGTACCTCATCCTCTACACGTTCCCGCGCGAGGGGCCACCCCCGCCCGCGACCGGTCAGGAGACCCTGAGCAATGTGGCGAACGGGTCCGGGGCCCCCGGCGCCCGGCTGGGGCTGTCGGTGTCGCGCAAGGTGGGCGGGGCGGTCCAGCGCAACCGGGTCAAGCGCGTGCTGCGGGAGGCCTTCGCGGCCGAGGCCTCGGGCCTGCGCCAGGACCACGACTACGTGCTGGTGGCCCGCCCCGATCTGCGGGCCCTGGCCGAGCGCGAGGGGCTGGGCGGCGCCCGCACCGCGCTGGCCGAGCTCATCGAGCGGGCCGGAGTGCGGGCCGGTGGCGCCGGGGTGGAGGGATGAAGCTCCTGCGCACCGTGATCCTGGCCCCCGTGCTCCTGTATCAGAGGGCGATCTCGCCGGCCCTGCCCCGGCGGTGCAAGTACGAGCCGAGCTGCTCCGCCTACGCCGTGGACGCGGTGCGCGAGTTCGGCATACTCCGTGGGCTGGTGCTCGCTGGCTGGCGGCTGCTGCGCTGCAACCCCTGGAGCCACGGGGGCTACGACCCGGTCTCAGCTCAGCGAGTGTTTCGGCCCCGACCCGGCGCCCGTCACTCGAGGCCCGCCTGACCTGAGCCGGCGCCGCCATGCTGATCCCTCTCGCCAACATCCTCCAACCGCTCATCGACCCGCTCGAGTCGGTGATGGTCTTCATCCACGACCACGTGGTGGGCGGGAGCTGGGGGTTGGCGATCGTGGGCCTGACCATCGTGGTCCGGATCGTCCTGCTCCCGCTGACCCTCAAGCAGGTCAAGTCGATGCAGGAGCTCCAGCGGCTGGCGCCCGAGATCAAGAAGCTCCAGGCCAGGTACAAGGACGACAAGCAGCGCCAGCAGCAGGAGATGATGAAGCTCTACAAGGAGCACCAGGTCAACCCGTTCGGGTCCTGCCTGCCCCTGGTCCTCCAGCTGCCCGTGTTCTTCGCGCTGTTCTACATGCTGCGCAAGGACCTGAAGGTGGACATCTGCGGCAAGGCGCTGAAGGCCCACCACATCACCGGGAGCGCGATCAGCAGCGCCCACTGCGGGACGCTGGCCCACGGGTCGGCCAAGTTCCTGTTCATCTCGGACATCACGAACACCGCCACGGGCGCCGCCCTGGTGGTCCTGATCTTCCTGTACATCGGCTCGCAGCTGGCCTCGAGCCTGCTCATGTCGGTCACCGCCGACCGCAACCAGCGCCTGATGATGATCGGGCTTCCGCTGGTCTTCACCCTGTTCATCATCCGGTTCCCGGCCGGCCTGATCGTGTACTGGATCACCACCAACCTGTGGACGATCGTGCAGCAGTACATCGTGCGCCGCCGGGGAGGGGGTCCCCCACCGGTGCTCGCGGGGGCGCCCGTGCCCGCCGGGGCCAGCGCGGCGGCGCCCTCCAACGGCGGCGGTCTGGCCGGCCTGGGGCGGCTGCTGCGCGGCGGCTCCAGCCCCGACGGGGCGTCCGACGGCGAGGGCGCCCGGGCAGGGACCGGGGGACGCAAGACCGACGGGGCCCAGCGGTCGACCGGCACGCGCGTGGCCACCGCGCCCCCTCCCCGCCCGCCGCGCAAGAAGAAGAAGCGCTCCGGCCGGCGACGCTGATGGGCGCCGACGGGACCCCGGTGCCCGCCCCGGCCGACCTGCTCCGGGAGCTGCTGGACAGGGTGGCCGACGCCCTGGATCTCGAGGCCAGCGTGGAGGTGGTCGAGGACGACGAGTGCCTGACCGGGTCCCTGGAGGGCGACGATCTGGGCCTGTTCATCGGCCGTCACGGCACGACGATCGACGCGGTCCAGCACCTGGCCCAGCGCATCGTGTTCGCAGGGCAGAGGGCCGAGAAGGGCGTGGTCATCGATGCCGCCGGCTACCGGGATCGCCGCCGCGCGGCCCTCCAGGCCCAGGCCGACGAGGCCGCGGAGGAGGCTCTCCGCTACGGCCGCGCGGTCAGCCTCGACGCCATGACCGCCGGCGAGCGGCGCCTGGTCCACGAGTACCTGCGCGACCGGGGGGGCGTGCAGACCTACAGCGAGGGCACCGAGCCCGACCGGCACCTGGTGGTCGCGCCCGCCGTGGCCTGAGCGCTCGGCGGGGCGGGGAACGAGGACGCGGGAGTGAGGCCGAAGAGGGCCGCCGCCGCGGGCCACGCCGGCGTGTTTCACGTTTTACACCGCTCCGTGCGAGCCGAGTGCGGCGGGCGGGCCCCGAGCGGACCGGACGGCCGTTTCACGTGAAACGTCCACTCGATCGGACGCCACGCTTTCGGCTGGCGCCGGCCCGCTCCCCCTGGCGCCGGTTCGAGCGCGCCCAACCCTGGAGCGCCCGGTGACGCCTGGCGGGTCGACTCCTCCCGGGCGATCGACCCCGGCCCCAGGGGCCGGAGCGGAGCGGGCCGGGCCGGGCCGCGGCCAGAGTCCGCCGGAAACCGGGGGCCGCGATGCCGGCGCGGTGAAGCACCGGCTAGACGACCTCGCCGCTCGCCACGCCCTGCCCACCGGGGCGGTCGCGCGGCTCGGGCTCCTCCTCTCCCTGCTGGCGCGCGATAGCCACGCCCCCACCGCGATCAGGGATCCGGGCCGGGCGGTGGATCGGCATGTCGCGGACTCCCTGGTGGCCCTCGATCTCCGGGCGGTCCGCGAGGCCCGGACCATGGCGGACGTGGGATCCGGGGCCGGCTTTCCGGGGCTGCCCCTGGCGACGGCCAAGCCGGACGCCGCCGTTCGCCTGGTCGAAGGCTCGAGTCGAGCTTCGGGGTTTCTCGCGCGGGCCGTTCGCGAGCTGGACCTGGAGCGGGTCACCGTCGTCAATTCCCGGGTCGAGCAGTGGCGCGAGGGGATCGCCGTCCACGACCTGGTCGTCTCCAGGGCGGTGGCCTCGCTGCCCGTTGTCCTCGAGTACGGGGCGCCCCTGCTCCGGCTGGGCGGGGCGCTCGTCCTGTGGCGCGGGGCTCCCCGTCCCGGCGAGCTCGAGGCCGGAGCCGCGGCGGCGAGCATCCTCGGGCTGGAGCCGACCGCCCAACTGCCGGTGGAGCCCTTTCCCGACGCTCAGCAGCGCCACCTGTACCTCTACCTGAAGGTCCGGGACACGCCGCCTCGCTTTCCCCGACGCCCGGGCGTGGCTGCCAAGCGCCCGCTCACCCAGCCCTAGCGGGGGCTCGGGGACCCTCAACCCGAACCTGAGCCCAAGATTGGTTCGGCCTCGAACCAGGCGCAGGAAGATGTGCTTCGGCCCCGAATCAGATCCCATGGCGCCATCACCGGCTTCACCCGCCGCCGGACGGGACGCAACGGTCGCAGGTGCGCCGGGACCCGCCCCGAGATCGGGCCGCGGACCGGTCGGGAGCCTACCCGCCCGCGACCACCCGTCCGACCGGGAACCGCGGTAGCTTGGCCCGATGGCCGTGGTCTACGCCATCGCGAACCAGAAGGGGGGAGTGGGGAAGACGACGACGGCCGTCAACGTGGCCGCGTGCATCGCCGAGGCGGGCTACCAGACCTTGCTCATCGACGTCGATCCCCAGGCCAACGCCACGGTGGGACTCGGGCTTTCCCGAGACGCCTCCCCCGGCATCTACGACATCCTGTCTGGGACCGCACCGGTGTCCCACACGATCCGGGGCTGCTCGATCGCCCACCTGTCGATCATTCCCCCGGGACGCGACCTCGCCGCCGCCAACGTCGAGCTGCCGCAGCTGCCCGGCTCGGAGATGCGATTGCGCGAGGCGCTGGTCGATGAGCGGCACTCCCACGCCTACACGCTGCTCGACTGCCCGCCCTCGCTCGGACCGCTCACGGTCAATGCGCTGGTGGCCGCCGATCGGGTGATCATCCCCGTCCAGACCGAGTACTTCGCCCTCGAGGGCCTGGCCGGTCTGCTCGACACGCTCTCCCTCATTCGGCGCGAGCTCAACCCAACGCTCACGGTGGCCGGCATGCTGCTCACCATGCACGACGGACGCACCCGCCTGGCCCAGGACGTGGAGCGGGACGTCCGCGAGCACTTCCCGGAGCTCGTGTTCGAGACGGTCATCCCTCGCAACGTGCGCATCGGCGAGGCACCCAGCTTCGGTCTTCCCGTCACCCATCACGATCCTCATTGCGCCGGGGCGGGGGCATACTTCGATTTCGCCAGGGAGGTGGCTGCTCGTGGCTGAACGTCCACGCGGGATGGGCCGGGGACTCGCGGCCATCCTCGCCGTCTCGAACGCGCCCCACATGGAGGACGAGCTCCGCGACCTCCCGGTGGACGCGATCGCGCCCAATCCCCGCCAGCCCCGGGGCCGCTTCGACGAGGAGGGGCTGCAGGGTCTGGCCGAGTCCCTGAAGGAGCGCGGCCTCCTGCAGCCGGTCCTGGTTCGGCCCCGGGCCGAGGGAGGGTTCGAGCTGATCGCGGGGGAGCGGCGCTGGCGGGCCGCGCGCCTCGCCGGCATCGAACGCATCCCCGCCATCGTCCGATCGACCGATGATGCGGCTTCGCTCGAGCTCGCGCTGATCGAGAACATGGCCCGCCAGGACCTCAATCCGGTCGAGCAGGCCCGCGCAGTCGCGGCCCTCACCGAGGAGTTGGGCCTGACCCGGGAAGAGGTCGGGCGTCGGGTGGGACGGAGCCGGGTCGCGGTCTCGAACCTGGTTCGGCTGCTGGCCCTGCCCGACGAGGTGCTGGCCCTGCTTGAGTCGGGCAAGCTCACCGAGGGGCACGGGCGAGCGCTGCTCCTCACGGACGACCACGGGGTGCGCCGGCGCCTGGCCCGGGAGACCGTCCGCGAGGGATGGTCGGTGCGAAGGCTCGAAGAGGCGGCTCGCGGGGGCGCGAGCGCCGGGTCCGCCGCCAAGCAGCGAGGACGTGGAGCGCGGGGAGGGCGGCATCCGGACCAGGAGGCCGCCCTGGCCGAGATCGCAGACGCGCTCAGCGCCGTCCTCGGAGCCGAGGTTCGGGTCACCCCCATCCCCGGCGGCTACCGCGCTCGGTTCGACGTGGCCTCCGCCGACGAGGCGCTCGCCCTCGCGCGTCGCCTGCGCCCTCGCGCCGTGGCCTGAGCCGGGCCTCGGAGCCCCGGCGGGCAGGGCTAGAATGCGCACTCCCGCGGGGCGATTAGCTCAGTCGGTTAGAGCGCTTCTCTGATAAGGAAGAGGTCCCAGGTTCGAGTCCTGGATCGCCCACTGGAGATGAGGCCCGCGCTCCGCGGGGTTTTTTGCGCTCGTTACGATCCTTGAGGTCGTCTGGCGCGCGATGGAAACGCGATCTGGAAACAGCGTCGCCGAGCACCCGGTGCGCCCGTGGGCCGCGCTCAGAGTAGCTTTTCCCATTCGGCCAGCGTCCCGAAAGGAGCCGGCACGTGCCGCAGTGGGGCCTAACCCCAGAGATGCGCTCATCTGGACCGTGGGATCTGCCCGAGATCTGGCTGGAGCCGGGGAAGGTGATCACGGACCCGATCCAGGGCGACGTGTACCTCACCCGCCTAGAGCAGGCGCTCGTCGATACCCCCCCGTTTCAGCGGCTTAGGCGAGTACGTCAACTCGGGACCACGCAGCTGGTCTACCCGGGGGCCACCCATACACGCTTCGCGCACAGCCTCGGCGCTGTCCCGGTCGTTCAGGGATTATTCGACGTGGCCTACAACCAACGCAGCGGCAATCACCCGGTCCCCGACCTGTTTGCCCAATGGGACGCGCAGAGGAAGAGCGAGGAGTCCGCCGCGGGGTCGCCCGGTGAGCGCGAGGACGCTTCCAGGAGATACCTAAAGCGCGTTGCCGAGGCGATGGTCCTTGCCCGGCTTGGCGGACTACTCCACGATCTCTGTCATGTGCCGTTCGGGCACTCCGTGGAGGACGACCTCAAGGTGCTGCGTCCGCACGACGAGAATGGATGGCGCTTTGGGCGGGCCTGGGATGAGATCCAGGACCATCTTGAAATCGCGTACTCCAAGGAAGCGAGCGAGCTGGAGGCCCTGCTCAGCGGAAGGCTCTACCGCCAGGTCAGACCGCTGATCCTGTCGAGCGAGAGACTTCGGGATACGGGAAAGACGATCAACGCCGTCGACGAACTCGAGTATCCATTCGTCGCCGACATGGTAGGAAACACGATCTGCGCCGATCTTCTTGACTACCTCGAGCGCGATCACTATTTCACCGGCCTACCGATGAGTCTCGGCCAGCGGTTCATGTCGGCGTTCTACGTGACTCCGAAGGTTGACTCTGACCTTCCGGAGGGACGAGGGGTCCTCTACCAGGAACGAATGGCGGTCCTCGTTCATCGGGACGGCCAGCGCCGAGCTGACGTCATCACCGAGCTCCTCAAGCACCTCCGCTATCGCTATGAGCTCCAAGAGCGCGTGCTCGTGCATCACACGAAGCTGGCCGCGGATGCGATGGTCGGCAAGATGCTCGAACTGTGGCGGGATGAGCTGGACGCTGAGCACGAAAACGATCCCGCCGCCTTTCCGCCAGTTCCTCGCCCCCGGGAACGGGCCTATCGCACCGACCTCGCCGAAACTACTCCGAGTCGGATGGAAGCAACTCTTGAGAGTCGGTTCTGGCGTTATGGAGACGATGGGCTGCTTGAGTATCTAGCCGGCCAGCACACGGTGCACGGCGCCGTCGAAGAACTTGCCCAGGCCCTTCTGGATCGACAGCTCTACAAGCCGGCCGCGAGCGCAGCCGGGGCCCACGCCGCCCAGGATCTATTCGACGAGTTCGGCGATGCTCCAACCCGCCGAGCGCTTGAGGAAGATGCGGCCGAGTACGCCGGGCTCGAGCATGGATGGTTCGTCGTTATTTGGGTTCCGCGCCCGGAAATGCGACTGAAGCTCGCCGAGATGCTCGTCGATCACGGGGAAGGGATTGCAAAGCTTGTCGATTACTCCGACAAGGGGAGCGAGATTTACGACGATCATCGGAAGCTCTGGACGATAAGCGTCTACGTCCACCCATCGGTCGACGAGCAGCGGCGCAAGGCGGCCCTCGCTCGTCTAGCCAAGCTCATGGGGATCTGTTGGGATCGCCACGTGAGCGAGCTTGGCACCAACCCGGAAAGGTGGCCGCCGCTACTCGCCGCGATGGAGGTCTGCGGCAGCGCCCGAGTCACCAACAATGTCCGGCGGCTGGTGGAGGCTCACGAGGCGGAGGCGATTGCCGCGCGGGGCCGCGAGGCAGGTGACCACGAGGCGCTGGTCAATCGGCTCGAGGCCATCGCAGAGGCGCAGGGGATCCGCCGGCGGCGCCGTACAGCCTCAACCTAGCCTCCGCGGACGAATACCGCCTGTTGTCGCCCCGGATCACAAGCGACCTCTCCGCCCCTCACGCTCCAGGCGAGCGGACTCCTTAACCGGTTGCGCGACGCGTACCGACACAGATGCCTTTGAACCTCTGCCAGGGCGTCCGCTCCGGCCCCAGACCCGTTAGCCCATTGCCGGTGAAGTGCGATTGGCGGAGTGCACGGCCAGGCCGGCGTTGCCGTTTCAGGACGCCAGTACCAGATGACAACCTCCGCACGACCGCGCCAAGAGGCGGCGAGAGCCCTAGCGGCAACCTCAACCGAAACATCGAATCGGCGATGGACACGCCACACCGCCGCCGCGGTTACGCGGCTCCTCGCCGTGATCTGTTCGGGGACTAGGAGGGCGCGAGCGAACTCGTCGCAGAAGGCTTCCTGGAGCTCGCTGTCGCCAACGCATCGCTCCGGCTCCGTGCCGCTCCTCGAATAGAAGAAGCTGTGCCCTATCTCGTGGGCGATACGGAACCGCATACGGTGACGACGCAGCGGGGCCTGAACGCCAGCATCCACCTTCGCCCAGCCGCCGGGCGGTTCAGGATCCACACAGATCACGAACCGGTCAGGCTTCCGAGGTATGAGCATTGCCTCCTGCATACCCCTGCGCGCGCTCAACTCACGTTCCTCTATGTCGAAGCCGCCGAGCTCGGCGAGGCGCGCCAAGTCGAGAATGGGTTGTGACGCTTTCCGCAGGCCCTGAACAGCCGTCCTGACGGCGCCGGCCAGGGTGGTCGCCTCCCGGAGAGGCGGGACTACCGTCAGAGGGTGGTGCGGCCAGCGCCCGCAAGCTTGCGCTCTGAGGGAGAAACAGATATTTGTTTCTTCCTTAATCGCTCCATTGTGAGGAGAGGATCGGATGGAACCTGACGGTCCACGGTGGTCCCTTGAAGTCCGCAAGGAGGCACCCGTCGCGGCTACACCGGAGCGGACTGTGTCGGTCAGTTTGCCTGTCGCCGTAAGCGCGCGGCTCGATGCACTTGTCCGACGACTCGACCGGAGAAGGGACATAAACGGCGAACCCTTCGTAGAGCGCGGTACATCCCGCAAGGAGCTGCTTGCAGCCCTGATTGTCGATGCCCCGCTTGACGCTTCTCTGCTACGAAAGAAGGTGGATCGGTACGCCAAGGCTCGTGTGAGCAGGGTCCTTCCGAACGCCCCCGCTGGCGAGCGAATCCGCTTGGCTGCCCAGCCGCCCGGTCCGCGTCCGTTGAGTTCCGCGACTCGGCGTGGGCCACGGCGCGACTAGGCTCTGGCAGCGTGGTCGCTGCCCCGTATCCGCGATGGCGATTCTTCCCCGCGTATGCGGAACCGCCAGCGTGGGTCTACCCGCTCATACAGATCTTTGCTCAACACCGTACGGCCATTGATTCGGCTGTTACGCACGCGGACCGCATGGAGAGCAACGACGTACTCCGGGTCATAGCGGATTCGCTCGAACAGCTTTCATTTCAGGTCGAGCGCACCAAGGAGAAGATGAACAAGCTCCCCCGCCCGGTGTTCTTCGGCGACGAAGGAACCTACCTCCGAAAGTACGAGATCGATGCCTTCGAGCAGGTGAACGGGATCGCACTCGAGGTAGAGGCGGGTCGAGCGACGATGGGCAACGCCATCTACCGCGACCTGATCCAAGCATCGCTCATGGTCGATGCGCGCTTCCTCGCCCTCGCCGTGCCGGTCGAGTACCGCTATGGGAAAAGGTCACAAAGGAGCCGAGCTATGCCAAGGCGTACTCCGTCATCGAGGCGATCTACGGAAGTGAGCGGCTCCAGCTCCCATTCAAGGGGCTGCTGCTCATCGGCTACTGACGCCGGCGCCATCGGGCCCCGTCCCGTCCAGCGGCGGTTCTTCAATTGACCATTACTGGCCTTAACGGGCATTGGATCCTGGCGCTGGTTGCCCCAGGTCAGGCTCGGACCCCATGAGGAATCCCTGGCAGGACGTTCCAGTGGAGCCGCCGTACCTGCTCCCCGCTGATCGCCCCTACGTGGAGTCCTTCAACCGCCATGTGACACTCGCCTACCGGCTGGATGTACGCCTTCTACCTGAACCATTCCTCGGGAGCCGTGGAGCCCCACTCGTCGTTCTGAATCTCAACCCAGGCATTGCCGGGAGCGAGTACCGGGTCCATAACTGGCCGGCATACTCGAGGGCGCTCCGCGCCAATCTCGGCGCGGACCGTCGAGGCCATCATCAGGTCAACCTGGATCCCGCCTTCGCCAAGACACCGGGGGGACGATGGTCGCGGAAATGCTTCAAGGCCGTGATCGCGGCAGGGGTCAACCACGCCGACCTCGCCCGGCGCGTCCTGCTCGTGGAGTTCCATGGCTACCACGCCCGAAGCTGGCGACCCATCCCGGTTACGCTTCCGTCGCAGAGGTACGGCTTCTGGCTGGTGGAGCAGGCGATGAACCGCGGCGCGACGATCATCCCGATGCGCGGCGTGCGCGATTGGGAGGTCGCGGTCCCCCATCTTGGCTCCTACAAGCGTCGGGTAGGAATTCGCAACCCCCGCAGCGCGACGATCAGTCCAGCCAACTGCGGACAACGAGGGTTCGATCTCGTCATCGAGGCGGTGACTGGTCGAAGCAAATAGGGGCTACTGCCCTGATTTAGGCGTAGCGGCAAGACCACGGCGTTCGGTTAGCCCAAGGCGGCTGCCGTTGTGGGGCGCTCCTCCGTACCGGCGGTTTGGCCGATCCGCTCCGAGTGGGAGCCGATGGGCACACCCCCAAATGCAACGCCTCGCGAAGAGGTCCCAGGTTCGAGTCCTGGATCGCCCACTGAAGGCCTGCAAAGCGGCGCCTTTCAACGAGCCGACCGCACTCCATAGCGCAGGGTCTCGAGGCGAGAGCTAGGCGAGGCCGAGCTGCTGCTGCTGAAGCGCAGTGTCATAGAAGGCGGCGATGACGATGAGCCGGTCGCCGTCCCACTTGGTGGTCTGCCCGAACTCGAGGTCGAATGCCTTCCCCGTGGGGGCGATCACCTTCCCATTGGGGAGGGTCATCTCGCCGGTGAAGGTCCCGGTTGCGTTGGTGACGACGGTGATCCAGTCTCCACTTCCGAACCGGATCGGGTACGGCGTCTTCACGTGCATGTCGGGGAAGATCCGGAGGAACTGCTGCATCGCCGCGGTGTGTGGTTTCGATCCGTGGATCGGCTCCGCGAGCCCGGGGATGTACGCGACCATGTTCGGGTGGTGCACGGTGTCAACGGTCTCGAAGTCGCGGGCGTTGAAGGCGTTGTCGCCCTTGGTCATTAGCTCGATCAGGTGTGCGGTCCGACTGTCGTTGTGGGTGGTGGTGGCCACGACGGCTCCCTTCCTTCATGGTTGATGGGTCACTTCAAGCCACCGTGCTGCGGCTGGATCACGACATGTACTGGGCGAACCAGTCGAGCATCGGCTGTGGGCGGCGCTGGAACTCCAGGTAGCCGTCCCATCGCGCGGTCGTGCCCTCGATCCACTGGAGCTTCTTCTCGGCCAGTGGAATGTTGTCGAACATCGCCTCGACGTCGCTCGGGTGGGTGAGGGTGTCGCCGCGGACCTGGTAGAGGAAGGTCGGCACGCCGACGTTTTTGGCCCACTCCTGCGGGATCCGCTGCTCGAGCCCGACGCTGGTGCACAAGCGGAGAAGCGTGTTGAAGTCTTCGAGCCGGTCGCCGAGGCCCAGCACAGCCAGCCGGCGTTCGGCGATATACCGCGGGGTGACCGGCTGCGGCGAGACGAGGCAGCGGACGCCGTCGAACGCCTGGGGGAAACGAGTCATCGCGGCGAACGTGGAGACCGCGCCCATGCATCGGCTGAAGAGCCCGATCGCCATCTCGCGCGTGTCGGCGCGCGTGCGCGCATACTCGAGCGAGCCGATGACGTCACGGCTCTCGGTGAATCCGTGGGTGACGACGCCACCGTTGGCCGCGCTGCTGAGGCCATGGTTGCGCAGGTCGTAGGAGAGGACGTTGTACCCGGCGTCGTGCAGGGTCTTGTAGTCGGGCACGAGATCGACTTCGAATCCGTTGCCGCTGGGCGCCCAGGCCGCATGCCAGGGCTGAAGGTGGGTGGGAATGCCGGAGCGGCTGAACCCCAGAGGGTGGTTGGCGATGATCAGCTTGCTCGACCCGGGCGCGGGGATGAACCAGGCCTCGAGCGGCACGCCGTCGTGCGCGAGGAACGTGACGTCCTCGTACTCGAGGCCGTGCTCGGACGGTGAGTGCAGGACCGGGGATCGAGGCGGCGAGCTGAACCCGTCGGCAAAGCGCTGCAGCGCCTCGTCGCTCTGCTCCTGGGTCGATTCGGTCCCGTCTACTACGTCGGTCATTTGCCAGCTCCTGGTACGGGTTCGGCTGCTCCGTGCCTCTCGAGCCGATGACCCTCCCTGGCAGACCCCTTCCCCCACTCGCTGTTATCGGCGCTAACCTATCGCCGACATCATTGGTTGTCAACGGCGATAACCCGTTACTGTTTTCGCCGATGTCATCGAGGGATCCGACGCCGGATGCTCGAGCCCGCATCGTGCGCGCCGCCGTCCAATTGCTCGCGACCGGCGGACGCAACGCGGTAACCACGCGAGCGGTGAGCGCCGCCGCCGGGGTGCAACCGCCCACGATCTATCGCCAGTTCGGCGACATGCAGGGACTGCTCGACGTGGTCGCTCGCGAGACGCTCGCTGTCCACGTGCGCGAGCAGGCCACCCGCGCACTCACGAGCGACCCGGTCGAGGACCTGCGGCGAGGGTGGGACCTCCACGTCGCGTTCGGCCTTGCCCACCCCGACGCATTCGCGCTGCTCTACAGCGCCCCGTCTCTCGCTGCGTCCGCATCAGTGATACACGAAGGCGTTGCCGTGCTCCAGGGGCTCGTCGCCCGCATCGCCGAAGCGGGGCGGCTCCGCGTCGATGTTGCTCACGCCACAGTCCTGATCCACGCCGCGGGCACCGGCGTCACACTCACTCTCGCCGCCACCGCACCCGAGGAACGCGATGCGCGGCTGTCCGAGACCATGCGCGAGGCGATACTCACCGCCATCACCGTTCCGCCCTCCGCCGAGAACCCGAACGGAGGACCCGACACGGCACCGACGGCTCAACGGGTCGCGGTGCACGCCGTTGCGCTCCAGGCACTCCTCACCGAGGCACCCGGCGTCCTATCCCCCGCAGAGCGACAGCTGCTCAGCGATTGGCTAGAGCGACTGGCGGCGTCTGCGGCGGTCCCCGTCGGCGCCGATGACCGTAGCTTGGAAGGGAGTTGACTGAGCGCCTCCACCGCAGACTGGGAACGCGCGGGCTGTTCGTCGGCCAACTCGGCCGGGGTGCAGTGGGCACGCGGACGTTCTACCGGGAGCCCCCGAACCGGCAGGACCCGCCTCATCCGTCACGCCCTCGACGCCTGCGTCTCGCTAATCGATGCTTCCGGCGGTCAAACCGGGAACGACGCCGACCAGGTTGCCTTCGGAGTCCTTGAACCAAGCCCCCTCGCCTCCGCCCGGCATCCGAGCAATGCCGCCCTCGGTCCGCGTCTCTGCGGTGTCGTACTCCTCGAACTTCACGCCGCGACCCCTCATCTCTTCGACCGCGGCGCGCACGTCGGTCACCTGGATGACGGCCTGCGTGAACTCCCCCGACGACCTGGCCTGAGCCGGATAGACGAACAGCCGGTTTGTGCCGTCTCCAACCGCTAGGCCCACCTGGCCATCGCTTGCCTCGAGAAAGCGGGACTCGAGTGCCTGGAGCCCCACCTTCTCCAAGTAGAAGTTCTTGGCTCGGTCCAGGTCCTGAGCCGGCAGTGCCGCGGTAATTCCAGCCGTCTTCATAAACATCCCTTCCATCCAGCCCACCGCTTACCCGTCGGCGCATATCGCTTAATCACGTCGGCGGCGCTCAGCGTCTCGACCGCCCACCGCATCGCTTCGCGCGCGGGCTTGGGCCCGCCGGCTCCCCATACTCGAACCCGACCGCATAGCAGGCCTGCCGCTGGTCGTTGCTAGGAGGCGCGAACCGGCCCGATGGGCGTCAGCGCGGGTACTCGTCCTTCCGCCACGCGCGGGGCTCGGCCGGCTGGGGTTTCGGTGTTCGCTCGAGCAGGAAGCTGAAGTACGGCGCGACGAACGGGTCGGGCGCCGACACTTTGTACGTCTGGTAGACGGTCCCGTTCTCGCGCGCGAAGGCGATCCAGCTCGGGTTCTCGCGCAGCCCGTCCTTGAGCTCGGCCCCGGTCTGGCGTGACCACTCCTGGAGCCAGGCGGGCGGGTTAGCGATCATCTCGTTGAGCTCGGGACTCTGCTGCGCTTGCTCCTCGGTCAGTGCGAGCCCGAAGTCGAAGGCGAAGTCCATGTCGTAGGTGGAGACATACGGGAACTGCCAGCCCATCCGCCGCTTGTAGGCGCTCAGCCGCTCGATCGGCGCCCGAGAGAAGCAGAGCAGCGTCACGTCCCGGTGGTTCAGGTGGATCAGCGAGCCGTCGAGCCCATCGCCCAGGCTCGTGCACCCGGGGCAGGCGCCAAGCGTGTAGTCCGGGCCGAACATGATGTTGTAGGCGAGCAGCTGTGAGCGCCCGTCGAACAGCTCGGCCAGGGTCTTCTTGCCGTCCTCGGTGTCGAACTCGTATTCCTTCTCCACCGGCACCCATGGGAGCTCGCGACGCTTTCTCGTGACCTCCTCGTTTCGCTCGGCCTGCTCGGCTTCGAGCTTGGCAAGCTCGTCCCGGGCTGCCTGCCATTCCTCGCGGGTTCCGATCTTGTGCTCGGGCATCTCACCTTCCTCAGTCGACCTTGAACGGGCCCGCGCGAGCCTAATCCGTCGTCGGATCGGACGCTGGGGATCACGAAATGAGACCGGCCGCGGGGCCGAACCTCATCGCAGCACCACCGCTACAAAGCGGGAGGCCGGCCAAAGGCCCTTGTGCCTGGGCCGACCGCTCACTCGGCCGGACGGGCGGAGAAGGTCTGGGCACCGACGCCGGTGCGGTGCCCAAGCAACGGCAATCCGGTGCTATGTACAGGGATCGCAATGGAGCAGCGGCTCGTGCCACAGAAGCTGACCGAGGTGCGCTCGCCCGACGGCACGTCGATCGCCTGCTGGCAGGCAGGAAGCGGGCGGCGACTGGCGGCGGTCCACGGTGTCACCATCGACCACAGCTGTTGGGATGGTCTGCGCGCGCAGATCGAGCAGCACCACGCGCTGCTGGCGATCGACCGCCGGGGCCACGGGGCCAGTGGCCCGGGCCCCGGGGAGTATTCGCTGGAGCGCGAGGTCGAGGACTTGCTGGCGGTACTCGACCAGGCCGATGACTCCGTGGATCTTCTGGCCCACTCCTATGGTGGCCTGATTGCCCTGGAAGCGGCGCTCCGGAGCTCGCGCATTCGCCGACTGGTGCTCTACGAGCCCTCGATCGACGACGATCCGGACTTCCCCGGGGTACTCGAGCGAGTGACCGCGCTCGTGGCTTCAGGCGATCACGAACGGGCGGCCGCGACCCTCCTGGTCGAGCGCAGCGGTGTCCCGCCCGAGGCGATCGACACCGTGCGCGGCCTCCCGCTGTGGCCGATCCTCCTGCGGGGCGCGCAGGTGCTCCCCCGCGAGGGCCAGGCGATCATCGCCTACCGCTTCGAGGCCCAGCGGTTCGCCGACCTGACCACTCCCGCCCTGATCCTGGTCGGAAGCGAAAGTCCCGCCTGGCGCCACCGAGCCATGGACGCCCTCGATGCCGCCCTCCCCCACAGCGAACTTCGGTTGCTCCCCGGGCAGGGGCATCTGGCAACCCACACCGCCCCCGAGCTACTGGCCCGCGAGACGCTCCGCTTCCTCCGGTTGCTTGTCTAGCGTCGCGAGGCGAGCAGGGCGCCGCCGGCGGCTAGTCCGGCCCCGGCCGTCGCCGTGATCAGGATCAGGGCCGCGGCCGGCGAGGGCAGAGGGGCGAGAGCAGGCCGGTCCGACGCCGCATTTGCGATCACCACGCCGAGGCCGAAGCAGGCGCCGGCCACCACGCCCCGCAGCGCCGCGGAGCGTATGGCGCCGTGTTCGGTGCCGCCCGCGATCCCGCCCAGCACGCTGAGGGCCGACACGCCCCAGTACGCGGCCTGGTCGAGCTCGAGCACGAATCCGCACACCAACCCGAACAGCAGGGGACCGATGGCTGCGAGCTGGACCTGAATCGCGCGCGGGAGCTGAGCGAACGTCACCCGTTCCATGCTTCCACTAGGTTGCCGACTAGTCAAGTCCGTACTACTCTCTCTCTCCGCCCATGCCGATGGCGCGACTCTCCACGAGCAGCTACGCGATCCTCGGCCTGCTGTCGTTTGCGCGCATGTCCGGCTATGACCTGGCCGCGGTCGCCCAACGCTCGGTCACCCAGGTGTGGCCGATCTCCAAGACCCAGATCTACACCGAGCTGCGACGCCTGAGCGCACAGGGGCTGATCGAAGGTCGTGAGGCCGAGCGCTCCGGGGGACCGGCGAAGACCCTGTTCGACCTGACCGACGCGGGCGAGCGGGAACTGGACGCGTGGCTGGCCGGTGACACGACCTATGGCATGAGGGTGCGGGCTCCCGCGGTGCTCAAGCTCCTCCTCGGGCACCGGGCCGGTCCCTCCCAGACCCGAGCTGAGCTCGGTCGGTTCCGCGACCGGGTCAGCGAGCGCCTCCAGGAGCTCGAACGCCTTACATCCGTGCTGGACCGCCACCCGGACGCCTTCTATGCCTGGGCCACCGCGCAGTTCGGAGTGCGCGTGTGCCAAGCGATCATCGCCTGGATCGACGAGGTAACCGCCCGCCTGCCCCGCCGGCCCATCACGATCGATCCCCGGCGGCGCAACCCGCGCCGGGCGCAGGCGCTGATGGACCGCCTGCGGGGAGAGGCGCGGTAGGTGGAGCTCACGCCGATCGCCCGGGGCCGAGCGGCTGACATCTTCGAGGCGGGCCCCGGCCGCGTGCTGCGCCGCTACCGGGAGGGCGAGTACGGAGATCCCGTGGCCGAGGCGGCGGTCATGGAGTACGCCCGGGGTCGTGGGTTTCCCGTGCCCGCGGTTTACGACGCGAACGACCGGGATCTGGTCCTCGAGCGCCTCGAGGGAGTCACCATGCTCGCGGACCTCGCCCGCCGACCCTGGCTGGTGCGCCGTCATGGCCAGACCCTGGCCGATCTCCACTGCCGGCTGCACCACATCCCGGCCCCGCCCGGCCTCCGCTCGCCGTTCGGGCGGGGCGAGGAGCTGGCGCACTTCGACCTGCACCCGGACAACGTCATGCTCACGCGGCGCGGTCCGGTCGTGATCGACTGGTCCAACGCGTCGCGGGGCCAGGCGGCCGACGACGTCGCCCTCACCTGGGTAATCCTCACCACGTCGGCCATACCCGGCCTGCTCCCCTTCCGAGCTCTCGCTTCCGCCGGCCGCGGCCTCCTGGTGGACGCCTTCCTGGCCGGGGTCGACGCCGACGCCGCGCGCGAGCGTCTGGTCACCGTGGCCGAGCGGCGCATGGAGACCGATCCCCACTTGGCGGCACGGGAACGGCGTGCCCTGCGAGCCCTGGTCTCCCCCTCCGCATGAGGCCCTCCACTTTTTCCCTCCGCGAGCAGTGGCGGTGTTAGCTTTGGCGAGGGCCCTCACCGGGCCTCGCCGCTCCCTGCCCGGGGCCGGCAGCTCAGAGGTGAAAGGGGAGCAAACATGGGCTTTATGGACAGGCTGAAGGGCACGGCCAAGCAGGCGCTCAACCCGGTCGGTCAGGCGGGCGAGCGCAACAAGATCATGCGCATTAACAAGGCCGGCGTGCAGACCCCGGCCACGGTCGACGCGATGCGCGAGGTCGGCACTCAGTTCGGTGGCGGCCATCAGATCGAGTTCGACCTGACCGTTCATCCCGATGGTGGCCAGGACTATCACGCGCACGTATCCCAGTCCCTACACGACGTGACGCTCCAGGGCGTCGCCGAGGGCGGGAACGTCATCGTCAAGGTCGACCCCGACGATCCTCAGTCGATGCTGGTCTGGGGCGCCGCTGGGAGCGGCGCAGGCTAGGCGCCCGCTGGCCCGGCTGGCCCGGCGGAGAACGCCAGCCTGGCGAACGTCAGGCTGGCGCCGGCGCCGGGCTCTCGCCGGGCGCCCCGGCGTGGCTCAGCGCCCACTCGAGGGCGTAGTCGGCAACGGCCTCCCACCCGCCTGGCCAGACCTCGTGCCTCGACGCCGGCGCGCTCAGGACTTGGACGGCGGGCCCTGGGCCACCGTGAACGGCTGGGACGTTCCGATCACCCGGCCGTTGGCATCCAGGGCCTGGACCCTGAACGCCGCGAAGCTGCCCGGCACGGGGATCGCGGTCTCGAACCCGGACTTGGGCTTGGTTGTGACGCGGGCAAGAGAGCCGGCGCTCGGTCCGCCCAGGACCCTCCAGGAGACGACCCGGGTGGCGCCGTTCCAGCTCGCGTACACCGTGGTGTGGCCCCCCGGGTTGCGGGCGGCGCCCGCGGGTGGGTCGAGCGGGAGGCCGGTCCACTGCTCGAGCTTGGCCCGATAGCTCTGGTCGGGCCTGGGGAACGTCGCGTCCAGGAGCTGCTGACCCGAGCGGCTGTACTCAGAGAACGAGGGCCACGCCGCTCCCCACCCGACGAGCATGTTGCCGTTGGGCAGCGGCTCGGCGCTGCCCAGGTAGGCGGCGTTGAACTGGTCGGGGTGAGGGTACTCGGCCACGAGCCTAGCCGTCCGCGTGCCCTGGTCGAGCCTGAGAATGAGCCCCCGAGAGGGCGCGGTGGGCGGGACGAACGTGCCCCCGCCCGTGATCTGGCAGCAGTGGTCGTCGTACATGGTGACGATCGAGCCCGGGTGCATCTCGACATCGTGCTGCCACTGGAACGCCGCGCCCGGACCGAACTTGAAGCTCGAGTGCCTCCCGCCGAGGGTCCAGTCGATTAGAGGGATGTGCTTGAGCGCGTCCCAGGTGCGAAGCAGCTGCCCCGTCTTGAGGTTGTACTCCTGCACCGCGGAGTCGATCAGGGCACCGTTGTAAGTGCCCCCGTACTTGGACAGGTTCATGGGCACGTTCTTGTTCGCGGTGACCCAGGCGTCGTCTCCCCTGATCACGAGCGAGTGCAGGGTGATGATCCAGCCGCCGGCGCCCTTCAGGGTGGCCACCGGCTGGTAGTGCTGGTTGACCACGACGTCCTGTCCGCTCAAGGTCTCGCCGGTGCTGGTGACGACGCCCTGCCACCAGCCGAGAGCCGGCTTGCCCTGATAGGTCTGGAGGCTGAGGTTGGCGGCGATGACGCTCTTGTCCACCGGCCTGAACCAGACCGGCTGCAGGCCGCGGTCGAGGATGAGCGGGCCGCTCTGGCCGACCATCGGAGGCTCGGTCAGGTCGTAGAAGTTGGCCAGGAACAGATAGCCCGGGGCCAGCTTGCTGGCTTTCGTGGGGGCGTCCGCTCGGATGATGGGCGGGCGGAGCCCGGGCGCGGAAGCGTAGCTGGCTGCACCCTGGGTGGTGTACGTGCCGATCGGGGCGCCGTGAGAGCCCGCGGTGGCGATCTCAATCCCGATGAAGCCCGCGATCACCACGGCGACGCCGATGGCGATCGGCGCCCGCCGCACCGCTGGTCCCAGGGCGGCGGCTGGCTTGGCCACCTGGGTGAAGGTGAGCACGACGGCCGCCGCAGCCAAGCCAGCCGCGATGTAGTAGGCGAGCCGGAAGCCCTGGGTCAGCGCCTCCGGCACCGCCTTGCCCGTCCCGATTAGGTGGGTGGAGTGCTGGGTCGCGAGGGTGATCAGGACGGCCAGACCGAGCCCGCCACCCACCTGGCGCGAGGTGTTCACCAGGCCCGAGGCAAGCCCGGCCTGTCCCTCCTTGGCCCCCTGCGTGGCGGCGATGGTCGAGGGGACGATGGACAGGGCGATCCCGGCCGCCGTGAGCAGGCCGGGAACCATGATGTAGACGACCGCGCTCCCGCTGGAGGCGATCCTGGTGAACAGCAGCAGGCCGGTGGTCATCATTATCAGTCCGCTGGCGAGGACCGGGCGCACGCCGAACCGGCCCACCAGCTTGCCCGCCCGCGAGGCGCACAGCATGATGGTCAGCGCCATGGGCAGGAAGATGAGACCGGTGTCGAGCGGCGACAGTCCGAGCACCTGCTGGAGGTAGAGGGAGCTCACGAACCACATCGGGAACAGGGCGGCGCTGAACAGCACCACGATCGTGTTGGCCACCTGCGTGGGCTTCGTGAGCTCCTTGAAGGGCACCAGAGGCGCAGCGGCCACGCGCGCCTCGATCACGGTGAACATGACCAATACTCCGAGGCCGATGATGATGGGCAACAGCGCGGCCAGCGCGTGCCAGCTGACGAGGCCGGCCTTCACGACCCCGTAGACCAAGATGATCTGACCGGCCGTGAGGGTGAACGCCCCGGCGAGGTCGAAGCGGGCCTCCCGGGCCCGGCGCCGATCGGTCACCACGTAGTAGGCCACCAGGGCCGCCGCGATCCCGATCGGGGGGTTGATCAGCAGGACCCAGCGCCAAGTCAGCGTCTGGGTGATGATCCCCCCGAACAACACTCCGGCTGCGCCCCCGGCCCCGTTCATGGTGGCCCACAGGCCGACCGCGCGATGAAGCTGAGGCCCGGGCGGGAAGGACGAGGTGATGATGGCCAGCGAGCACGCGGCCATCAGCGCCCCGGCGAACCCCTGGCCGGCGCGGGCCCCGATGAGGATCGCGCGATCCGGCGCGACCCCGCCGATCAGCGAGGCCAGAGAGAACAGGAGCAAGGCCACCACGAACGTCCGCCGCTGGCCGAAGTAGTCGGCCGCGCGCCCGCCGAGCATCAGGAAGCCCGCGAACGTGATCGCGTAGGCGTCGACCACCCATTGCAGCTCGGGCGAGGAGAACCCGAGGCTGGATTGGATGGAGGGCAGCGCGACGTTGACGATGCTCAGGTCGAGGATGACCATGAACTGGGCCACGCAGCACACGCCCAGGAGCCACCCCGAGCGCGAGCCCAACGCCCGCGCGATCCGTCCCGACCCGAGCGCGCCCGCGGTCTCCGGGGCAACCGGGCTGACCCCCTTGGCCCCATCGGCCGCCGCCGCGCCGGGGGGCGCGTGATCGTCCACCGCCACCCCGCCACCGTTCGGCCGGCCGGCTGCGGGCCGGTCTGGCGTCATGTCGTCGTCGTGCTCCGTCATGGCGGTGTTGCGATCAGATCCGATCCCTTTGGCGCCCAATGCGGTTCGCCGGCGGCGCCCACCAAACGGCGCATCCGCGCACGGGACCGCGCGCCGGATGGCTCCATCGGGGGCGATACCCTAGTTGCTCGCGCCGTCGATGCGCGCGATCGCCCGGCGGTGCGGGCCCATCGTCTGTGTTTGCGAGGCTTTTGGCCGCGCCCCGCGCGGCCGGACCTCCGGCGCAGCACCGCTGATCAGCTGGCCGCCGATCAGCTGGCCGCCAGGGCGGCCTGGCGTCTAAGCGCGGTGGCGCGCGCTCGCGCGGAGCGCACGGCCCTGGTGAGCGTGGCCACGTCGTAAGCACCCTGATGGCGTTTGCCGTTGATGAAGAAGGTGGGGGTCCCGGCCACCCCGCTCTCGTCCGCGGTGGCCACGTCGTCGGCCACGCGCTCGGCGTACGTGTGGCTGCGCAGCTCATCCCAGAAGCGGTCGGTGTCCAGTCCGAGCTCCCCGGCGTATTCGCGCAGATCGTGAGGGGACAGCGCGTCCTGGTGCTCGAGCAGCTTGTCGTGCATGCCCCAGAATGCGCCCTGGGCGGCGCCGGCCTCCGCGGCCTCTGCCGCCAGCTGGGCGTCGCGATGCACGTCGTTGAGCGGGAGGTGACGCCACACGTAGCGGAGGTCGTCCCCGAACGAGAGCAACAGCTCGCGTACCACCACCTCGGCCTGACCGCAGTACGGGCACTCGTAGTCGCCGTACTCGACGAGCGTGACCGGGGCGTCCTCGGCGCCGCGGATGTGGTCGCGCTCGGGATCGACGTCCTCGGCTAGGTCCACGATCTCGTCCTCGGTGGCCGCGATCTGCCGGGCCCGCACCGATTGAGGGAGGTGAGCAACGGCGCGAAACACGGCCCAAGCGCCCACCGATGCGACCAGGGCGGCGGCTAGGACCCCGACCTTGGCCTCTGCCAGCTGGCGCCCGTGGAAGGCAAGGGTGGCGATCAGGATCGACACGGTGAAGCCGATCCCGGAGACCACGCCCGCTCCGGCGATCACGGGCCAGCTCAACCCCCGGCGCAGCCCCAGATTGAGCCTCAGGGCCAGGGCCGAGAACCCCGTGATGCCCAGGGGCTTGCCCAGTACGTAGCCCACGAGGATGCCCAGCGTGATGGGGGAGCCGAAGGCGTCTCGTAACAATCCGCCAGTGAGGTGAATTCCGGCGTTGGCGAGCGCGAACAGGGGGACGATCACGAAGCTCGTCCAGGGGTGGAGCCGGTACTGGAGGCGCTCGTTGGCCGACACGGCCGAGGCCACTCCTCGCTGAGCCGTGCGGGCCAGCTCCGGCGTAGGCTGCTCGCGGAACAATCGCGTGAGCTCGACCACCTGCTCGAGCCGGGCCCGGCCCGGCAGGTAGGCGCTGGTCAAAAGCCCGATCGCGAGGCCCGCGATCACCGGATCGATCCCCGACTTGTACAGGGCCACCCACAGGGCCACCCCGAGCACGACGGTGACCTGGCCACGACCGGCGCGCGGCGCGTACCGGAGGGCGACGATCAGCGCGAACAGCCCGATCGCGATCCCCAGAGGCACTACCGATACGTGGCTGGTGTAGACCGTGGCGATCACCACCAGGGCCAGCAGGTCGTCCACGACCGAGGCGGTCAGCAGTCGCACCCGAAGGCGGGTCCCGCCCGGGGCCACCAGGGCCAGGACCCCGAGGGCAAAGGCCGTGTCCGTGGACATCGCGGCGCCCCACCCGTGGGCTCCCGAGCCGCCGGCGTTGATGATCAGGTAGGTCGCCACGGCCAATGTCATGCCGCCCACCGCGGCCACCACCGGCAACGCGAGTCGCCGCCGCTCGCGCAGCTGCCCCGTGTCCAGCTCGCGCTTGGCCTCGAGGCCAACCACCAGAAAAAAGAACGCCATCAAGCCCCCGTTGATCCAGTGGCGCAGGTCCTGGGAGATCCCGGACTGCCCCACCCGGATCGAGAGCTTCGTGGTCCACACCGACTCGTAGGAGTGCCACCCGGGCGTGTTCGCCCATATGAGCGCGATGAGCGTGGCGGCAAGCAGCGCAATCGCACCGCCGGTCTCGGTGTTCATGAAGTCCCGGACCGGCGCCGCGAGGTTTCGGGCCCAAGCCGTGCGCTCGCTGAAGCGCGCCCGCCGGCCGTTGGTCACGTCTGCCTGCGGTCGAACCGCATCGCCGGGGCCGGGCCGGGGCCGGTCGTGCCGCCGATCAGCGGTCCGGCCGCACGACGGCTCGACCGTTGGAGCCAGGTCCGTCGCTGGTCATTAGGTGCTCTCGTGGGACGGTTAGTGGCAGCGATTATGGGGCGGGGTGAGCATAGTCCCGTCGCTGGGGACGGACCCGATTTGCGAGCTTATCCTCCGGCTCGCCGGCCCCGAAACGCGGCTTCCTCGGGGGGATCTCTGACGGTGGCGCTAGCGACCGTCTGGTTACGGAGTGGTTGTGCTCGCTGAGGTGCAGATCACGTACACGGTCGCGGAGCCGCCGCTCTTGTCGTAAACGTCGCCCGTCCACCCGGTCCGCCCGTTGGGATAGCTGCCGTTGAAGAACTGGGTGCCGGGGTCACCGAGCCTAACCCCACCGCCAATCGCATTCAGCCCGCTCGGGCATGAGACGGAGCCCAGCGTCTCCCCGGAGACGGCAAAGGTGTTGGACTCGTAGTCGATGCGCGCGACCGGACCGGACGACCCGGTAGCACCCGTCGCGCCCGGAGGACCGGGGGGTCCGGTCGGTCCGGCGGGTCCGGTCGGTCCGACCCCCCCAGGCCCCTGCGGTCCGGCGGGCCCCTGCGGTCCGGCCGGTCCCGTCGCCCCGTCTTGGCCGGCGGGGCCGGTGGCTCCGGCCGCTCCCGGTAGGCCCTGCGGTCCGGCCGGTCCCGTCGCCCCGTCTTGGCCGGCGGGTCCGGTGGCTCCGGCCGCTCCCGGTAGGCCCTGCGGTCCGGCCGGTCCAGTTGTTCCGGCCGATCCGGTGGCTCCGGGCTGTCCGGTGGCGCCGTTGGCGCCGGTGACCCCAGCAGGTCCGCTCGCGCCCGGAGGTCCGCTCGCGCCCGGAGGTCCGCTCGCGCCCGGAGGTCCGGTCGCCCCTGCGGGTCCCGCCGGACCGGGAGGACCCGTCAGGCCATCGGTCCCCTGGGGGCCAACCGGGCCCGCCGGGCCCGGGCCGCCGTCCTGACCCTTAGCCCCTGCGGGCCCTGTAGCTCCGGGTAGGCCCGGGATCCCGGCTGCTCCTGGTGCGCCCTCGGGACCGGCGGCGCCACGACGACCTTCCGGACCCCCTGGCCCCCGGATTCCATCCCTGCCCTGACCCGCGGGGCCGGGCGGGCCGGCAGGGCCACGGAGCCCGCGAGAACCCCGGGTTGCCCCGGCCGCGGTCCCACGAGGGCCGGCCGGCCCTCTCAGTCCGCGCCGTCCACGTGCCCCTCTTGGCCCGCGCACCGGTGCCCGACGGGAAAGCTCCGCCACCCGACCGGTGAGCCAAGCCACCGTGTGGGCGTTGATCGCGCTGCTGATGGGCACGGGGAGCTGCGGCGGCCGGACCTGGCGGGGTGGCCGCCCGTCGCTGCAGACCCGCGTCCGGCCCTGCCACTGAAGAGTGGCGCCACGAGCGCACGTCAGTACAGCGGCGTGCGACGCCTGTCGCCGCAGGGCGCTCCCCTCAGCCAGCAGCGACGTGACGAGGATCAGGGCAACGAGCAGGGCAGAAGCAGCCGCGCCGGCACCGCGCAGCCAAGACGGGCGCAACCAACGGAACACCCATGATTTATCGGGTTTCCGGGCGTCTAGCTTGACCGCTGGGCAGCGGATTTGCCCGCATGAGCGCCGTTTATTGCGGCGGGCTCCCGCCCCTACCCGGCGGCCTGGAGCTCGCTCACGCGCCGCTCGAGGAAGCGCCGCTCCGCTTCGGTGTGCACGAGCTCCAGCGCCCGCTGGTAGGCGGCGCGGGCCTCATCGGGGCGCCCGAGCCGGCGGAGGAGCTCGGCACGTGTCGCATGGAGATAGTGGTAGCCGTCGAGGTCGAGGCGCTCGGCTACCGCGAGGGCCGCCTCCGGGTCGCCGGCCTCGGCGATCGCGGCGGCGTGGTTAAGCTCGACCACGGCCGACCCGGTGCGGCGGGCGAGCTCGCCATAGAGGGCGGCGATGCGAGGCCAGTCCGGGGCCTCGTCCGAGTGCAGGACCGCGAGGGCCGCCTGCAGCACGTAGGGGCCGCCACCGCCAAGTGCACGCGCGCGATCGAGCGCCCCTCGGCCCGCCGTGATCTGCTCGAAGTCCCACAGGGCCCGGTCCTGGTCGCGGAGGAGGACGACCATGCCCTCGGCGAATCGCGCTTCGCGGCGGGCGTCGTTGACCAGCATCAGGGCCAACAGCCCATGGACCTCGGGCTCGTCGGGCATCAGCTCGGCCAGCGCCCGCCCGAGCCTGATCGCCTCGGTGGCGAGCTCTCCACGACCGCCGTAGCCCTCGTTGAAGATGAGGTACACGACCGCAAGCACGGCGGCCAGGCGGTCGGCGAGCAGGTGAGCGGGCGGCACGCGAAACGGGATCCCGGCCGCCTTGATCTTGCTCTTGGCCCGGACCAGGCGCTTGGCCATGGTTGCCTCGGGGACCAGAAAGGCACGGGCGATCTGCTCGGTGGTGAGCCCGCCCAGCGTGCGCAGGGTGAGCGCGACCTGGGCATCGAGCGCCAGCGCGGGGTGGCAGCACATGAACAGGAGCTCGAGCCGCTCGTCCGGGATCGCGGTGTCGTCCACGCTGTCCTCGATGGGTTCCGGGGGTTCGAGCAGGCGGGTCTTGGCCACGAGGGTCCGGTTGCGGCGGATGCGATCGATGGCGCGGTTGCGTGCGGTAGTCACCAGCCACGCCCGCGGGTTGGCGGGCGTGCCCTCGCGGGGCCAGCGCTCGGCCGCGATCACGAACGCTTCCTGGGCGGCTTCCTCGGCGAGGTCGAAGTCGCCGAGGAGGCCGATCAGGGTGGCGAGGACGCGGCCCCACTCGTCCCGGAAGACCTGTTCGAGGATCGCTAACGCTCCACGATCGGGCGCACCTCCACCGCTCCGCCCAGGCGGGCGGCCGGAATGCGAGCCGCGAGCTCGATGGCAGAGTCAAGGTCGGAGGCGTCGAACAGGAGCCATCCGGCCAGGGCCTCCTTGGTGGCCACGAACGGACCGTCGGTGGTCAGCGTCTTACCGTCCCGAACGCGCACCGTGGTGGCCGCCTCCGGGGGCTGGAGCTCGAGCCCGGGACTGACGCCGGGGGTCTGGGTGACCGCTCGGTAGTCGTCGAACACCGCCTTCTGCTCGTCCTCTGAAAGGCGCGCCCACTCCTCGGGCGCTCGGGGCGTCGGAGCGGTGCCCTGCTGAATCAGCAGCATGTACTTCATTTGCTTCCTCCTGTTGGTGGAGCGTGGTCGCCCCTTAGACGAATGCCGGACGCCGGGATGGACACCCCCCGCTCGACCAGCGCTGGTGCTCGAGGGCTTCACCTACTCCGGCGGGAGCGGCCACCGCGTGGGAGCCTCCCCAAGGCGTCCAGGGCGCCGCGGGGTGACGTCCCGGTGTGGACGCGCCCGGGCTAACCGCCGAGCGGGAGCTGGGGGGTCACCGGCACTCCCGGGGGTCGAGCGGCTCCGCCGGTGGTCACCGGAGGCGCGGTCACCGGAGGTGGGGGAGCAGCCGAGCTCGACGAGCCCAGGCACGCGGCCACGGGCCCGGCCGGGGTGGAGTCGCTGGCCGACGGGGGCGCCGCCCCCGGGCCAGTGGCCCAGCCGGTGGCCACCGGAGACACGCTGAAGGCGAGCGTTCGCTGGGCGGTGAGCTCGCAGGTGGTGACGTAGGTCCGCTTGAGCGGATGCCCGCCCAGGGTGGCACCGGCGATGTAGGGCGCCGTGGGGCTGGCCCCCGGGGCCCGGACGAGCAGGCGGTCGGAGGAGCGCGGTCCCACCACCACCGATGCGGTGGGGAAGGCGGGGCCGCTGAGCTCCCAGGCCGGGGTCCCGGGCACGGCGTGATAGAGCCCGAGCGCGGCCAGCACGTACCAGGCCGACATCTCGCCGGTGTCGTCGTTGCCGGGCATCCCGTCCGGACGTGGGTTGTAGGTCCCCATCTCGGCCCGGACCACCTGCTCGGTCTTCCACGGCTGGCCCAGCCAGTCGTAGTACCACGGGGACCACAGGTCGGGCTCGTTGGCCGGGGTGTACTGGTCGCCGATGTAGTAGATGCCAAAGAAGCTCCCGTACTGCTGGGCGGTGGGCACGGCGGTCACCGTGGGCTGGTTGAGCGGGGCCGAGAAGAACTGATCGAGCCGATTGATGGCCACCGCCGGACCGCCCATGGCGGCGACCAGGCCGGAGACATCATGGGGGACCGCCCACAGGTACTGCCAGCCGGTTCCCTCCTGATAGCCGTCCTGGAAGTTGGGGCTCCAGGGAACCGTGACCGGACCGGCGGTGGTCGGATTGGCCCAGCTCCCGTCGCTGTTGCGGGGGCGGATGAAGCCCGACCCGGGATCGATCAGGTTGCGCCACGAGCCCGCCCGCCCGGCCAGCCGCTGCGCGTCGGCGCGGTCGCCGAGCATGCCGGCCACCGCGGAGACGGCGTGGTCGTCGAGCGCGTATTCGAGCGTGAGCGCGGCGCCGATGCCGCTCACGTCGTAGCCGACGAACCCCCTCTTGAGGTAGGCGTCCAGGTGCTCTCGGGGCCACACCGGGGGGAGGGTGTCCGCCTGGTGCAGCAGGGCGGCCAGCGCGCGCTGGGCGTCGGCGCCGCGCAGGGCCCCGGCGGTCACTCCCTCGGCCAGGGTGGCCGAGCCCGAGTCCCCGCCCATGATCCCCCGATCGATGTTCGCCTGCACCCAGCGGGGGATCACCCGGTGGTTCTGGTCGTAGTCGTCGAGCAGGGACGTCATCACGTCGCGCGTCACCCCGGGTTCGATCAGCTCGAGCAGTGGGGTCTGGCTCCGGTAGGTGTCCCACAGGGAAAGGCTGGAGTAGTGGTGGTGGCCCGTCGCCACCCGGTGGATGTGGCCGTCGAACCCCAGGTAGCGCCCGTCGGCGTCGTCGAACAGCGACGGCATCAGCAGCGAGCGGTAGAGGTTGTCGTAGAAGGTGGCGCGCACGCTGGGGTCGCCCCCGCCCACCACCACGTCGTGCAGACGCGCGTCCCAGGCGTCATGCGCGGCCCGACGCACCGCGTCGAAGCCCCGCCGCGGGGGCGCCTCGGCCGCCAGGTTCGCGGCCGCCCCCTGCTGGTCGACATAGCTGATGGCCACGCGCATGGTCACGGTCTGGTCCCCACTGGCGTCGAAGGACACGTAGGCGCCCGTGGCCTGGCCCGTGGACTGGCGCGATCCGGACGAGAGGGCGGTCCCCTGCCAGGTTCCATAGCCGGTGAACGGGCGGTCGAACGAAGCGGCGAAGTAGAGCGTGTATCCCACGTCCGACTTCGTCCACCCCTGGAGCTGGCGGTCGCCCACGATCCTCACAGAGGCCCGGTTGAGCCCGTGGATGCTCTGGCTGGCATTGAGCAGCAGGTTGGCCTGGCCGGTGGCCGGATAGGTCACCCGCATGAGCGCGGTCCGGAGGGTGCCGGTGAGCTCGACCCGAGTCTGGTAGCGGGCTAGCGTGGTGGCGTAGTAGCCGGGCTGGGCCAGCTCGGTGGCGTGCTCGAAAGGCGAGGCGTTGCCCGCGGGATCGGTCACGGAAACGGCGCCGGTCGTGGGCTGGAACGGAAGGTCGCCGGCGATGGGGACCCCGGCTCCGTCGAAGTGGGTCAGGCTGAAGCCGCGGATGGCGGGGTCCTGGTAGCTGTAGCCGTCGTAGTCGACGGGATCCTGCTGCCCGTTGGCCATGGCGGTGTCGGGGCCGGGCTCGATCATCCCGAACGGGAGGCTGGCCCCGACCATGGGAAAGCCCGAGCCCAGCGATCCAGACAGGGGGCTGACCTGGGCGGTGAGGTCCTCGGCCTGGGCGGCCGGAGCCCATGCGACCAGAGCGCACACCAGCCCGGCGGCGAGCAGGCCCCCGGCGGCCCGGATGCTCACGGCGCGGGCGCCGTGCGGGCGAAGCACGTCGCCAGGCACACGATCGTGAGGCCCAGGGCGGCCAGGACCCGATGGCCCCGCGCCCGCGCCGCGGCCTGGCTTTCCCACCTCTGCTCGAGCTTGGTCCTGCGGCCTCTCACGGCGCGCGACATCGCGGCCTCCTCCCGAGCTGGATTGTTGCAACCCCGGGCCCAGGCCGGCGCTAGGTGGACGTCCCCCGGGCCGCACGGATCGAACCGGCCGCCCGGGCGGTCAGACCACCCGGCCCCCCGTGGGCGACCGCCGACCCGGGACTGCCGGGACCGCCCCGGCCCTTCGCGACCGACCCCGCGAGGGCCGACCTCCTCCCCCCGCCCCGGGAAGCGAACGCCCCGCCGGCTCGCGGGGAAAAGGGCCCCGCCGATTAGTTTCGCCCCCCGGGGGGGTCTGAAGTGTCGCGATGCTCGTCCTGGCCATCCGCGGTCCGATCGAGCGCGCCGACCTGCCCGGGCTGTTCGCCCGCGCGTGCACGGTGCTCGGTGCCGGTGATCGGCCGGGCGGGGGCGAGCGCGAGATCCTGCTGTGCGACGTGAGTGGGATCGCCGCCGATGCCGTCGCGGTGGACGCGCTATCCCGGCTGGCGCTGGCCGCCAAGCGTCACCGGCGGAAGGTCTGCCTGCACGGGGCCTCGCACGAGCTGCGCGAGCTCCTGACCTTCATGGGGCTCGAGGCCGTGCTGCCGGCCCGAGGCTAGGCCTCGAGCCGGGGCGGCAGGCCGAAGAGCGGGAAGAGCGTTTCCGTGGCCAGGAAGAAGGTGAGCTCGACGATCCGCCGCCCCTCGACCCGCACGACCTGGAGCGCCCAGGGGTCGTAGCCCGAGCCCGTCTCGCTGGGCTTGTACTGCCCGAACGCCGGCAGGCCGTTGGCGGTCGGCGCGGGAATGACCCGGGACCCACGGCAGCCCGCGCCAGGACCCACCCACCAGCCGAAGATGTCGTCCCGGCCCGTGAGCCACAGCTCGTAGGGGGGCATCGACTGGGTGGCGTCATCGTGGATGAGCTCCGTCAGCGCGTCCATGTCGTAGCGCTCGAACGCATCCACGTAACGGGCCAGGAGGTCGCGGTCGTGCTCACCCAGCGGCGCCCCGGCCAGCCCGTGGACGTCGGTGCCCTGCAGCGTGGCCCGCGCGCGCTGGAGCGCGCTGTTGACCGAGGCCACGCTGGTGTCGAGGAGCTCGGCCGCCTCGGCCGCCTTCCAGTGGAGTACCTCGCACAGGATCAGGGCGGCGCGCTGGCGGGGCGGCAGGTGCTGGAGCGCGGCCACCAGGGCCAGGCGGATGCTCTCTCGCGTTTCGGCCACGGCCGCCGGATCGGCGTCCTCGGCCAGGACCAGGCCATCGGGCACGGGCTCGATCCACGTGGCCTCGGGCAGGATCTCTCCGATCGGGCCGTCGGGCGAGCGGGCGGGGCCCAGGTCCATCGGGCGGGCCCGGCGATCGCGGGCCCCGAGCATGTCCAGGCACACGTTGGTGGCGATGCGGTACAGCCAGGAGCGCAGGGAAGAGCGCCCCTCGAAGCGGTCGAGGCTGCGCCAGGCCCGCAGCAGGGTGTCCTGCACGGCATCCTCGGCCTCGAACGGGGAGCCGAGCATCCGGTAGCAGTACGCGGTCAGCTCGCGACGGTGGCCCTCGAGGTCTCCGAAGGCCGGCTTGGCGGCAAGGGTCGATCCCTCCATGCGCGCATCCTAGGGGGTGGCGCCGGCGGTGACCGAGAGCACGGGGGGCAGCCGGGCGGCCACCGCCGACCAGCTGGCGCCGGCGTCGCCCGAGCCGAACACGTCGCCCGAGGTCGCCCCGAAGTAGAGGGCCAGCCGGTCGCCCTCCCCGGTCCAGTCGAAGGCCTGGCGCAGGATGGTCAGGTATGCGTGCTCCTGGGGCAGCCCGTCGCCCCGGGCGCTCCAGCTGGCCCCGGCGTCGCGGGTCTCGTACACCCGCACGCGGCCGTCGGGGGTGACCCGGTCGGCGTCCGCGGTCAGGGGGATGACATAGGCGCACTCGGGATCGGCCGGGTCGAGCGCCAGGGGGAAGCCGAAGTCCGAGGGCAGCCCGGCCCCGATGTCCGTCCACGTCTCGGCCCCGTCATCCGAGCGATACACGCCGCCGTGGAACTGCATGAACAGGCGCTCGGGCCGTCGCGGAGCGCGACGGATGCGGTGGACGCACAGGGAG
>Ga0307477_10000664_pt1 | contig 34733 bp, 34 predicted proteins | sample atmos_gasesECM2C_FD_203316 | JGI IMG/M metagenome (GOLD analysis project Ga0307477, IMG submission 203316) | Hardwood forest soil microbial communities from Morgan-Monroe State Forest, Indiana, United States - atmos_gasesECM2C_515 | ecosystem: Environmental > Terrestrial > Soil > Temperate...
TGGTGGCCACGCCCGGACGTGAAGCTCTTCAACATCCTGATCCACGTCCTCAACGAGACCAATCGGCACGCCGGGCACGCGGACATCCTGCGTGAGCAGCTCGACGGAGCCGTCGGAACGCACGCCGAGGAGCAAGGCCTGAACGGTCGAGACGAGACCTTCTGGAAGAACCACCGAGCGAAGATCGAGCGGGCCGCGAAGGCGGCTGATCCTGCTCAGGCCTGAACACCGCGCCTGCTTGCGCCGCATTGTGACAGTGGGCGGGTGGTCCTACTCGAGCGGCTGGCGGGCTATCGCCGGCGGCTCGCGGCCGGCGAGGAGCCACCCTCCGGCGGCGGCCAGCAGTGGGATGCCCACCACGATGATCACCAGGTTTGCGACCGGTACCCGGTCGAGCGGGCTCAGGTCGCTGCGGTACCAGACGAGCAGGGCGGCGTAGGCGCCGGCGGTGCCGAGAAGGGCGCCGAGCAGTGCCAGTGCGCCGCTGGTCGCGCCGGTGATCGTCCGCCTTGTCGTGCTGCTGGCGCCGGCGGCGGCGAGGGTCCGCAGGTCACCGGAGGTCTCGCTGCGGATCAGGCTGACGGTCATGCCGAGCACACCGAGCGCGAGCAGGGTGCCGACGGCCGTCGACCAGTTCCGCAGGGGGGCCGATGAGGTCTGCTTGGTCCGGGTCTCCACGTAAAGGCCCACGCCGGTCGCCGCCGCCCGGGCCGTCTGGATCTGCTCGCCGGTGAGCGACCCGGCGCCCTGGATCAGCCAGGCCGCCGGCACCGCCTCCAACCCGACGCGCTGGACGGCGCCGGTCGTCAGCAGGATTCCCGGTGCTGAGCTGTAGACGGGAAGTTGCTTGAACGTTTGGATCTTCGGGGTGACGTCGGCGACCTTCGGGGGCCCGCTTTCAGGTGACCCCGGACCAACGCGGGACTGGAGGGCGAAGAGCTTCAGCCCGCCAAGGTCCGTGCGTGCGGAAAGCACGTCAGCGGCCGGGTCGATTGCTGAAGGGCTGATGCCGTAGTGGGCCAGCACAGACGGCGTCGCCACGTACAGCGATTCGAGGCCTCCCGAGATCTCGATGCCTCGCGGCTGGATCGTCACGTGAGCGAGCGACGCGATGGGATAGCCGGCGGGGATCGTGCGGCCTCCCAAGCCTGGCAGGGGCGGCTGGAGGCCCGCCCGTGGGCTGTAGGCCTGCTCGAGGGGCACAACCGCGCGGGCGTGGATGGCGCCCGCGAGCTCGTCCAGCCGGCTGGTGACCGCCTGTAGCTGCGACGCGCTCAACGGCGGCACCTGGCCGGCATTCGTGTCAGGAGTCGCGTACACCATCAGCTGATCGGCCGCCAGGTTGCCGGCCGGGTTGGGCGTGTCGCTGGCCGCGGAGCTGACGGCAATCGTGGCAGCAATCCCGATTGCCAGCGTGACCGATCCCAGGGCCGCGCCGGAGCGAGCCTGGTAGCGGACGAGGTCGCGAAGAGCCAGGCGGACGGCGACGCCGGTGCGGTTGCCAGCGGCGCCGAGGACCCGGATCGCCAGCGGGGCGAGGAACAGCAGGCCCACCGGGGTGATGAACGTGCCGAGGATGATGAACCACGCCCGGCTGTGCGGGGTCCCGTGGTCGGAGAAGAAGAGCAGGGCGAGCCCGCCGGCCAGCAGCAACGCGCCGGCGGTGGCGAACCGGTGGGCCGGTCGCGGGCGGGACGGGCGCCCGGACAGCGCGGCGACGACCGAGGTCCGGGCCACGGCGCGCGCCGGCCACCACGCGGCGGCCAGGGCAGTGAACGCGGCAAGGACGAGGCTGAGCGCGACCGACCACCACGGCAGCGCGAACCGATCGATCCGGTGGCCGGACATCGACTGCAGCGTCGGCACGAACGCGAACCACGCCCCAAGGCCGACCACGCCACCCGCGAGCGCGCCCACCACCCCGACGGCGCCGCCGTCGGCGAGCATCACCAGACGGACGTGCTTGTCGGTGGCCCCGAGCGCGGCCAGCATGCCGAGGGCGCGCTGGCGCCGTTGGGCCATGACGGTGAACCCGGCGACGGCCATTAGCCCGACGAACAGCAGCCCGATGGTCCCGAGCGCCAACACGAGCGCGTCCACCGACGCCGTGCTCGCCTGGCCGCGCGAGTTGACCGCTCCGTTGAGCTGCAGCCCGAGCCCGTGGCCGGGGCCGGGTCGCCACGTGGTGAAGATGGACACGGTCGTGGGGGGAACGGCCTGGCCGGGCGCGACGAGGGCGAACTCGTCGAGCAGGTTGAGGGGGTTCTCGACGATCCCGACGACCCGCCGGCTCGTGCCGTTGGCCGTCCACGTGCTGCCGATCCTGAGGCCGAATTGCTTTGCGACCCCGCTCGTGACCGCGACGTCGCCCGGGCCGGTGGGGTCCCGCCCCGAGTCGAGGCGCAGGGTCACGTGATCAAACGTCCCGCCGGGTGCCTGGTCGCGCACGTCGACGGTGGCGACCGAGCCGGGCACGGCCACCTGCTGGTGGGCGACCACGTCGATCGGTCCCACCTTGGAGCGGAGCGCGGCGACGTCTGCGCTCAGCCGCGGGTTGGCGCCCGACACGCTGATGATGGTGTTGGCGGTGCCGAACGTCGGGTCGGCCTTGAGTTTCGTGGCGTTGGTCGCCGTGCCCAACCCCACGATCGTGGCGGCCACCGCCACTGTCAGCATGACGAGGATGAGAAAGTGGCGGCGCCACTCCCGGCGGAACAGCCGCCACCCCCACCGGGCAAGAGCGCGGCGGGCCGGGGCTCCGCTGTCACCCCGTGCCGCGACCCGGCCCGCGTGGTCGGCCACCAGGACGCTCACGAGTTGGGGGCGAGCAGGGACTCGGGCCCCGCCGCCGGGGCCGTCTGGTCGACGACCCGGCCGTCGCGGAGGAAGACCACCCGGTCGGCCCACGAGGCCAGCTGGGCGTCGTGGGTGACAACCACGCCGGCCACGCCCCGGAGGCACGCGGCTCGGATTAGCCGCATCACCGCGTCCCCGTTGGTCGAGTCGAGGGCGCCGGACGGCTCGTCGGCGAGCAATAGCTGGCGATCGCCCACGACCGCCCTCGCGATGGCGACCCGTTGGCGCTCCCCGCCTGACAGCTCGTCCGGGAAGCTCCCCGCCCGTTCCCGCAGGCCGAGCTCATCGAGAGCGCGGAGCCCGTGCTCGCGGGCAGTCTTGCCGGGCACGCCGTCGAGCTCGAGGGGCAGCGAGACGTTCTCGGCCGCGGTCAACCCGGCGAGCAGGTTGAAGTCCTGGAAGACGTACCCGATGGAGCGGCGACGGACGCGGGCCCGGTCGTTGCGCGACATCCCAGACACGGCCACGCCCGCCACCAGCACCGCCCCGTCCGTGGACTCCTCGAGCGTCCCCGCGATGGTCAACAGGGTGCTCTTGCCCGACCCGCTGGGTCCCATGACCGCCACCAGCTCGCCCTCGTCCACCGTCAGCGACACGGCGCGCAGGGCCTGGACCTGGGCCGGCCCATCGCCATACACCTTCGACACGTCACGCAGCTCGAGCACGGTCATGACCGCACCACCGCCCTTCGCGGGACCTTCGGCAGCGGAGTACGTGGACCTTCGAGCAGCTCGAGCGACGCCCGCTTGATGCGGCCGTCCGCGGCGTCGAGCCACCTCACGACCGCGTCGAGGCGGAACAGTTCGGCGTCGACCGCCAGCCCGAACCCCAGATCCCGCTCGGCCGAGTACTCCTTCAACCGAGTCCATTCCTGCATGAGCTGCACGAGGTACTTCCGGTGGGCCTGCACCACCTCGTGCACGTCGACGTTGGGAAGCCGGACCGCGATCAGGATCTTGATTACCAGCTCGTCGCGCGGGGGGGAGGAGAGGTCGGGCGGCGTTCGCAACCATGCCGCCAACTCCGCCCGGCCGTCGTCGGTGATCCGGAACCCCTTCTGGGGGCCCTCCCCGCCGCTGCCGTCGGACTCCACCAGCCCGTCCCGCTCCAGCCGCTGCAGGGTCGTGTACACCTGCCCCACGTTGAGCGGCCACACCTCGCCCGTGCGGGCCTCGAACTCCTGGCGCAACTGGAGCCCGTACTTCGGGCCCTCGCTCAACAGCGCCAGCAGCGCGTGGCGCACGCTCATTGGTCAAACCAACGTGGTTGCATACTGGGTATTGTACTGCAATCGAGTCGGGATTCAACCCCCGGCTGGCGCGGGCTCCGGCCCCGTGACAGGCCCCATGCCATGCTCGTGCGGTGGCGTATGTGCCGGTTGTGATCATGGTGGCATTCCTGGTGCTGTACGTCGGCGCCATCGTCCGCCGTGGCGGCCGGGGCATCGTTGCCAAGCGGGGCATGAGCATTGGTGCCGACCTCGGGACATTGGCCACCAGACCCCGGGTGTTGGTGCGCTCCGTCATCCAGGAAGGACCTGAGCGTGTCCGCTTGATCCTCACCCCTGAGGCGGACGGCTCCGAGGCGGGCGGCTCCGAGAACGACGTCGACCTCGTCGTGCACCTGGGTGACGACGAGTTTGGGTTCGGCCTTCTGCACGAGTGGAAGCGCTCTCAGACTCCGATCGCCCTGGTGCTTCCGCCTGACAGCCACATCGTGCGACTCAGATCGATCGAGGATCTCCAGCACCTCACGTTGCGCCGCTTCGACTAGGCCCCAGCGAAATTTCGCCTCGAGGAATGAATTGCCATCAGGTGGGGAAGACCGCCACGAGGGGCATCAAGGAGGTGCGCATGTTGCTCATCGGTCTGCTGTTGTTCGGCGCGGCGGCGGCCGTCGCCATGGATGCGCTGATCGAGAACACTTCAACGATGTCGGTGCTGCTCTTCGGGCGAACGTTTGACGTGCCGCTACGTGGAGTGCTTGTCATCGCCGCCGGTGTCGGTCTGATCGCCGTGCTGGGCGTGCTGTTCATGCGCGATGCCGCCGCCCGCCGGGCTCGGCTCCGCGCCGAGCGGCGCGACGCCATGGCGGCCCGCGAGCGGCTGGCCGACTTGGCCGAGCAGGAACGCGCCGAGCGTCGAAGCGCTGAGACGACCCCCCGGTCCCCGCGGAGCCGGCGGGTCATCGATGTCGGACGCGAAGAGCGGCGCATCGAGGCGGAGGCGGCCCAGGCGAAGGCCCAGCAGGAGCCCGAGTTGGCCACCTCCTCGGGCCGCCGAGGCCGCCTGTGGGGTCACGGGTAGGCGCGAGTTCTCGCCGCTTTCGCGGTTATGTCTACATGAAGATTGTCTTGCGCCTTCCGGCGCTCGTCGTGCCCGCCGCCCTCGCCCTTCTCCTGGCTCCGGCGTCTCCCCTCGGCCCGTCTGCGGCCTATCCGACCACGTGGGCACCCGCGGCCACGGCCGCCATCCATCCCGGCGTGGAGATGTTCACGAACGGCTCTCAGTGCACCGCCAACTTCATCTTCTCCGACGGGTCCGCCACCTACATCGGCCAAGCCGCGCACTGCTCGGGCACCGGTGGCAACACTGCCACCAATGGCTGCACTTCTCCCTCGCTGCCCACCGGCACTCAGGTGCAGGTGTCGGGAGCGTCGCAGCCAGGAGTGATGGTCTACAACTCCTGGCTCACGATGCAGGCGCTAAAGGAATCGGACGCCAACACCTGTCAGTACAACGATCTGGCCTTGGTGAGACTCGCTCCCTCCGACGTCGCCAACGTCAACCCGTCCATTCCCCACTGGGGTGGTCCGGTCGGCCTCAACACCACGGGCCTGAGCCTCGGCCAGCACATCTTCAGCTTCGGTAACTCCGAGCTGCGCCTTGGCCTTACCCAGCTCAGCCCCAAGACGGGGATCAGCAACGGTGATTCCGGCGGCGGTTGGAACCATGGCACCACCATGATCCTGCCCGGCATCCCCGGCGATTCCGGCAGTGCCATGTTGGACAGCAGCGGGAACGCCACGGGCATCCTGTCCACTCTCGGGATCAGCGTGCCCGACGGCGCCACCAACAACTTCGGCGACCTCAGCCGCGAGCTGGCCTACCTCCACGCCAACACGTCGTTCGCCGGCGTCCAGCTCGTGCCCGGCACGGAGGCCTTCAACGGGACTCAGCTGCCGATCGGCTGACGGGTGATTGGCGTGGGGCAGATTCAGGCGGAGAATGCCGGCGTCTGGGAGTTGGGCAGCAGCTCCAACCACGTGCGGCCCGGGTGGAGCGCGATCGGGTGACCGTCGGGACCGAGCACCTGCACGCCGCCATCAGAGCTCGGGCGCTGCCACGTCCCCTGCACAAGCACGCCGTCGCGTAGCACCCAAGCCGTCCCGGTTCCGGTGACGACCACCAACGGGTCCTCCTCATGGGCGGTGTCGAAGATGCCCGTGCCCTGAATGGCCACCGAGAGGATCACGACGTTGTCGGTTGTGAGGGGTGCCCCATCGTCAGCGGTAGCGGGAGCCCCGTCCTGCGTGCGCTGGTAGCGGCCCGATGACCAGGCCCACGACGAAGAAGAGCGATTGGAGAACGTGAGCGCTACCGACCCAGTCGGGTTACCAGGCGGCGTCGGTGCCGCGTACGAGAACAACTGCGGCGGGGGTGTGGGATGGGCCCGAGCGGCGCCGTCCACATACATCGCCGGCGTCGACACATAGAGGTTGTAGGGCGCAGGCCGATCCGCCACGCGGTGAAAGCCGTTGTCGCCGCGCTCGTCGGAGATGAGCACTGCGGTGGAACGTTGCTGAACGGGCGCCAGCTCCCCGGCCGCGGCGCCCGAGAAGGCGAACAGGCCTCCGTTGAGCTCTCGCAACAGGTCGGCGTCGACCGGACGAGCCGAGCGCACCGGGCCCACGGACGCGGCGTCCTGAGACTGGAACGTGGCAAAGAACCGGGTTAGCCCACCCTCAACCAGCTCCTCGGTCACGATGTCGGCAGCGTTGAGACCGGCCTGGGGTCGGGCCGGGGCGGCGTTGTCGATCTTGACCGAAAGCGCCGGTCGCTGAGCCAGCGAGCGGTCGTACACGGGCAGGCCAGTGAGCGGGAACGTCCCGTAGGAGATCCGCGCGGCCGTCGTGCTCGTGGTCGATTTGGGTGCAGGCCCCGGCTTTTGCTGCTTGCTCGGCGCGCCATGAGCCTGGGAGCAAGCCGCCACCGCGATGGAGCAGAGCACAGCGACGCCAAGGCGCCGAATGGGAGGTGTGAACAGAACGGTAAGGCCCCTTGGATCGACCGCGAACCCTAAGGGTACTGAACCGCTGGCCGGTGGTGGTGGCGGGGCGGCGCGGGACCGGGCTAAGCGCCGGCGGGGGCGTAGGTGCCTGCCAACATGGCTTCCAAGGTGGCCCGGTGAAGGATCAGGTCGTCGGGGTCCTCGGGCATGGTCGCCTCCCCGAAGTGGATCGTCCGCTGCTGCACGCGGTGCATGACGATGCCGTGGCGCAAGGCGGCGTACATGGTGAACCAGTCCAAGTCGCGCGGCGTGTAGCCGCTGAGGGCCTCGTAGGTGGACGCGACATCGGCCCGGCGCAGGAAGTGGGGCATCCCGGCCAGGCCGTACTGGGCGCACAGGTCCTCGAAGAAGCGGTGCAGGAAGATGAACCACGCCAGGTCGATTTCGGGGGGCCCGAGGCCGGCCATCTCCCAGTCGAGCACCGCGACCGGGCGGAAGTTGCGGTACATGACGTTTCCGATGCGGGCGTCGCCCCAGCTCAATCGTGTCGGTCCAGGGTGCTGCGGCCAATTCTCGTCGAGCCAAGCAAAGCAGCGCTCGATGAGCGGGGAACGCAGTCCCTGCGCCGCCCAGTTGTAATAAGCCCACTGGTCCGCCACATGGCGGCGCAGGGTCGAGTCGCCGGTTGCCGATGAGGCGAGAAAGCCGAATCGTTTCTCGGCCTCGTCGATTCCGTGCAGCGAAGTGAGCAGAGCGACACTTGACTCCTGCAGCAGGAGCTGCTCGTCGTGTGACGCATCGCTTAGCCAGTTGTCGCCGAACGGGTAGGGCATGACGTCGGGCGGGACCAGACCGTCGATCCGCTCCATGACAAAGCACGGCGACCCTACGGCCGACCCGTGGGGCTCCACCCAGAACACCTGCGGCACAGGCACATCGCTGTGCGCTCGCACGAGCCGCATCACGTCGAACTGGCGCTGAAGGTCGTAGTGAGGGAACACCGGCACCGCCGAGGGCTCTGGGGCGATGCGGGCGACCAGCGCCTCGGAGCGCCGCCCGCCGTTCTCCTCCCAGGTGGCGTCGAACAGCAGGGTCTCACTCGACATGCCGTTGGCGCCCGGCGCGGTAAGCGCCGACACGGACGGAGCTGCACCGTCGGGAAGCTCGTCGGCCAGCCAGCGCTCGAGCCGGCGCCGGGCGTCCTCGAGGTCGCGGGTCGACCGGGTCATCTTGGTGGCCTCCGGAGCGCCTCCCTGCGATTCCATGGGCCTACGTTAAGCTTCCGCCATCAACGGGGCCGAGCGCGACCACGACACCCTGGCTTCGCTGTTCCGCCGAGGATGGCCCGGCCCCGGCGCCGTCTTGCTCGAGACGCCGGAAGGTGAGGAGCTGACCTACGGCGAGGCCCGTCGCTCGTCCGGGCGCCTGGCCGACTCGCTCGCGCGGCTCGGCGTGACCAGGGGCGATCGGGTGGCCGTGCATCTCCCCAAGTCGCCCCTGGTGATCCTGTTGTACCTGGCTTGCGTTCGGGCGGGCGCAGTGCTCGTCCCCTTGAACCCGGCATACACCGACGCCGAAGTCGACCACCTGCTCGGTGACGCGGACCCGAAGGTGGTGTTCGCCGACCAAGACACGCTGGCCGACGCGCTGGCCCGCGGTCGCGAGGACGAGCCTGAGGCGATTCTCGGGCCCAGTGATCTTGCTGCCATTCTCTACACCAGCGGGACGACCGGGCGCCCGAAGGGCGCCATGTTGACGCACGGCAACCTCGCTTCCAACGCGGCGACACTCTCGCGACTCTGGGCCTTTGGGCCCGAGGATGTGTTGGTACACGCGCTGCCGGTGTTCCACATGCACGGGCTGTTCGTAGCGACCAATTGCGTGCTGGCCAGCGGTGCCCGGATGCTGTTCCTGCCCAAGTTCGACGCCGGCCAGGTTTGCGAGGCGCTTCCCAGTGGCACGGTGTTCATGGGTGTGCCCACCTACTACACCCGGCTCTTGGACGTAGTTAGCCTTGATCAGTCGCGCGTGGGTCACGTTCGCCTCTTCATCAGTGGATCAGCACCGCTCCCACCCGGCGTGTTCGACCGGTTCCGCGAGCGCACCGGCCACGCCATCCTCGAGCGCTACGGCATGACCGAGACATCGATGATCTCTTCCAATCCATTGGTGGGTGAGCGCCGGCCCGGCGCGGTCGGGCGGCCGTTGCCCGGCGTCGAGGTCCGGTTGGCCGGCGACGGCGACGTCGGAGAGATCGAGGTGCGAGGACCCAACGTGTTTCCCGGCTACTGGCGGCAGGGCGAGCGCTCGGACTTCTCACCCGACGGGTTCTTCCGCACCGGTGATCTCGGTCGCTTCGATGCCGACGGGTACCTGCGTATCGTGGGCCGCACCAAGGACCTCGTCATCTCTGGGGGGCTCAACGTGTATCCCGTCGAGGTCGAAGCCGCGCTCGACGCCGTGGACGGGGTGGCCGAAAGCGCGGTGATCGGCGTGCCCGATAGCGATCTCGGGGAGATCGTCGTGGCCGTCGTCGTGGCCGATCCTGGTGCGACGTTGGATCCGGACGCGCTGCGCCAGGCCACCCGGACGCACCTGGCTGGCTTCAAAGTGCCGAGGCGCGTCGAAGTGGTCGACGCCCTCCCCCGCAATGCCATGGGCAAGGTCGAGAAGGCCGCCCTGCGGGCCCGCTACGCGCCCCATTAGGGTGAGCCCATGCGGGTCATGGTGACGGGCGGGACGGGTTTCGTGGGTGCCCATACCGTCAAGGCTCTCGTTGACGCGGGGCACGAGGTGACCATGCTCGTGCGCAACCCCGACCGCATCGACGCCAACGTCAAGCCTCTCGGGGTCGGCCATCTCGACTACGTCGTCGGGGACATGACCGATTCGGAGGCGGTGGGTGTGGCCATGGAGGGATGCCAAGCGGCACTGCACGCGGCTGCCGTCGTCGGCCTCGATCGTCGCCGCGCCGCCGAGGTGCTGGCGGCCAATCCGAGGGGATGTCGCGTGGTCATGGACGCCGCCATCCAGCGCGAACTCGATCCCATCGTGTACGTGTCGAGCACCAGCGCCCTGTTCACTCCGGGGTTGACGCAACTTCACGCCGAGCTGCCGCCGGCGGTTGTCGCCAGCGCTTACGGTCAGTCCAAAGCGATGGCCGAGCAGCTCGTGCGCGAGCGCCAAGCGCAAGGCGCGCCGATCACCATCACCTATCCCGGCGGAGTGATGGGGCCACCCGCCGGCGATGCGGTGGGCGAGGTGGCCGGCGGTCTTCTCCCGCAACTCAAGAGTGGGACCGTGCCCCTGGCGGACGCCAGCTGGTCGATCATCGACGTTCGTGATCTGGCCCGCATTCACGCGGGCGTGATGCGGCCCGGCCAGGGTCCGCGCCGCTACATGTGCGCAGGCACGTACATCACGATGAACGAGTCGGCGCGCATCCTGCGCCAGATCACCGGGCGGCGTTTTCCGGTGCTGCCCATCCCGGGCGCGGCTTTCCGCGGCCTGGGCCGGGTGATGGATCGCGTGATGCAAGTGGCCCCCATCGACTCTGTGTTCACGCTCGAAGCGATGACGGTTCTCACCCGGTGGGTGCCATCGGACGACCATCTCGTTCACGACGAGCTGGGCGTGACCTATCGCGACCCGGCAGAGACGTATCGCTCGGCTCTGGAAGGGTTGCTGGCCGCGGGCCTGGTGTCGCGGCGCCAGGTGGGCACGCTGGCCGGCTAACTCCGGTGTCGGTGCCCGCGGCGCTGGCCGTGCTTGCCGCCGGCCTGGCCGCCGGGACCATCAACACCATCGTCGGCTCCGGGTCGCTCGTCACCTTCCCGACCCTGCTGGCGGTGGGGTACGCACCGGTGCTCGCCAACGTGACCAACACGATCGGGCTCGTGCCCGGCTCTTTGAGCGGCGCGGTCGGCTACCGGCGCGAGCTCGAGGGTCAGGGGCGCCGGCTGGCTGTGCTGGCGATCGCGGCGGTGGCCGGAGGGGTCACCGGGGCCACGTTGCTTCTTCTGCTTCCCGGCTCAGTGTTCCGCCGGGTCGTCCCCGTGCTCATTCTGATCGCCTGCGCGCTGGTCGTGGCTCAACCCCGGATGAGTCGAGCGTTGGACAGTCGCGGCCGGGTCCGTACTCACGGGGGGGCCGGCCTGTTTCTCACCGTGTACGCCACCGGTGTGTACGGCGGATACTTCGGGGCGGCCCAGGGCGTCATTCTGATCGCGCTGCTCGCCACCTTTCTTCCCGACGATCTGCAGCGGCTGAATGCCGCCAAGAACGTGCTCACCGCAATCGTCAACGGCGTCGCAGCGGTGGTGTTCGTCGTGGCGTCGCACATCGCCTGGGGGGCGGCCGGCCTCCTTGCTGTCGGAGCAGTGGTTGGCGGGCAGCTGGGAGCGACCATCGGCCGGCGCCTCCCGCCGGTCTGGCTGCGGGCCGCCATCGTGGTGGTGGGCACAACGGTGGCGGTGACGCTTCTTGTTCAATGACGTGAAACACTCGGGCCCGTGACCGACCGCCTCCTGCTGACCGTTGACGGGCCCATCGCGACCATCACCAACAACAACCCCGCCAAGCACAACGCCTTCGACGACGACATGGATCTGCGCTTGTTCGAGATCCTGGGCGAGCTGCGGGCCCGCCCGGAGGTCAGAGCGGTGATCTGGAGGGGCGAGGGCAAGTCGTTCTCGTCCGGCCGTGACGTTGGCTCGATCGGGACGCTCAAAACCGACCTCACCCATCACGAGCTGATGCGCCGCGGGCACCGTGGCATCCAGCAGCTCTGGGAGCTGGACGCGCCGGTGATCGTCGCCTGCAAGGGCTGGGTGATGGGAGGATCGTTCCAGCGGGCGTTGCTGTGCGACGTGCGTATCGCCGCCGAGGGCACCCGGTTCCGGCTTCCCGAGGTCAGCCACGGCGTGATCCCCGACACCGGCGGCGTCGCTGTGCTCTACGAGATCTGTGGTCCCGGCGTGGTCAGCGACATGGTTCTTTCGGGCCGGGTGCTCTCGGCCGAGGAGGCGCTCGCGCACGGCATCGTGAGCCGCATCGTTCCCGATGACGCGCTCGACGAGACGGCCCGGTCCATCGCCGAGGCGGTCGCATCGGCGCCGGCTGTCACGGTAAAGCTGGCGCGCGAGGTCATCCGCCATCTGTCCATCCCGCAGGTGCGCAGCGCCATGGCCGACGAGATGGTCTTCCAGACCTTCGTCAATCGCAGCGACGACTTCGCCGAGTTTCGCGCCGCCCGCTCCGAGCAGCGCGCCGCCCGGTACACGGGGAGCTGACGTGGTCGGGCTGCCCGCTCCTCCTCCCGTAGGCGAGACCGCGCTGCGGCCGGGTACGTTCGACGGGGCGATCGTCATGGTCACTGGCGGCGGCACCGGTTTGGGCAAGGCCATCGCTGCTGAGTTCGCACGGCTTGGCGCGTCGCTCGTCATCGCCAGTCGCAAGCAGGAGCATCTGGCGGCAGCCCGGGATGCGCTCGAGCCCCTCGCGACCGGCGTGCTGGCCGTAGCCTGCGACATCCGCGAGGCCGATGAGGTGGCGCGCGCCTTCGACGCCGCCGAGGCCGCTTTCGGGCTCCCGAGCATTCTGGTCAACAACGCGGCGGCCAACTTCCCAGTTCCGGCCGAGGACATGTCGCCCAACGCGTGGCGCACCGTGGTCGACATCACGCTCAACGGCACCTTCATCTGCGCGCGCGAGTTCGGGCGCCGCCACTTGGCCGCCGGTACGCCCGGCTCGATCATCAACATCGGGGCGAGCTACGCCTGGACCGGCGGTCCCGGCTTCGCGCACTCGGCCGCCGCCAAAGCCGGGGTCAAGAACCTCACCGAGTCCCTGGCTGTCGAGTGGGCGCCGTACGGGATACAGGTCAATGCCCTCGTGCCCGGCCTGTTCCCCCACGAGGACATGACCGCCGATATCCGGGGCAACCTCGATCGGTCCAGCGAAAAGGACGCGTGCCAGCCGGCGCTACGCGTTGGCCAGCGCCAGGAGTTGGGATGGGCGGCGACCTTCCTCGCCTCGCCCTACGCCCGGTTCATCTCGGGTCACACCTTGGTCGTCGACGGAGCCAACTGGCAGCGGCGAAGCTTGACCAACCCCCCCGTGGTGACGGTGCGGGAGCAGATGGGGCGCGGCCCGTTCGAGCTGTGAGCCGCGATCCGTCGGTGCTCGCCGCCATCGCCGCCCTGTGACACCCGAAATGTGAACCGGGCCTTGCCTTTGGTTCTGAATGGATGTTTAGATAGCACCCAGTGGCTTCCAGCTGAGGGGACGGCATGCCGCGTTCGGGGGTCTGGGGTACCACAACGCGTCGGCGCTGGCTCGTCGCGTTGGCTACCGCATTCACCGTCGCCGCGGCGGGGTGCGCGACAACGGGCCACAAGGCCGCGCCCGGAGGAGGCGGATCCTCGAGACTGGGTAGCGGCGGCGGGCCCGGACCGGCGGTGCCGCTGATCGGCGGGGCGACCGCCTCGGGGTCCAAAGGCGGTGTGTCGGCCAGTGCGAGGGGCCAAGCGGCAACAGGATCGGGTGCCGGCGTCCTCGGGGGTGGGCCAGGGGCATCGTCATCGGCCGGCGGCGCCCCAGCGGCGGTGCCAGGCGCCACCCCCGCAGGTGGGACCATCCAGGTCGGGTTCTTCTATCCGAACGACGGCGGCGCGGCCTACGCCGCGTTCGGGGTGAAGTCGCAGTCGGGAACCTCGGCGTCGCTGGTCGATGCCGTCAACCGCCTGACGGACGACATCAACCAGCACGGTGGGTTGGGCGGCCGCAAGATGGTCCTCGTCCTTCACGGGGCACCGCTGGTGACCAGCGAGACCTGGGACGCGCAAGGACAGGCGGCCTGTTCTGCCTTCACCGAGGACCACAAGGTCTTTGCCGCCATCCTCGAGATCAACGGCACCGTAAGCGTGTCGGAGTGCCTAGCCAGCCGCCATGTAGTGGTCCTCGAGTCGCGCAACGTGGTGTACGACCGGTACGAGTACCAGCGCACGAGCCCCTACGTGTACTCAGCTGACGGGCTGGACCTGTCCCGACAGGGTCCGTGGCTGGACGAGCTGGCGCGCGGCGGTTATTTCGACAAAGGCGCCAAGCTTGGTGTGATCACCGAGGACGACACGACTCACTCGCGGTCAATTGCCGAGGTGGTCAGGCCGACGCTACGCAGCCACGGGGTTGCCATCGCCGACGTCGTCGCCTTGTCGGCTCCGCAAGCCACGGCTGATGCGTCCGCTATGGCGGCGCAGGCGGGCAACGCTGTTCTCAAGTTCAAGACCGAGGGGATCGACCACGTCATCTTCTGGGGAACCGAGGGCGTCGGGCCGTTCTTCTTCCCGACGGCGGCGGAGAACCAGCAGTACCGGCCCCGCTACGGGATCAGCACCTACGACTACCCGGAGCTCAACCGTCGTCAGGCTCCGGCCGCACAATGGCACCGGGCCATGGGTGCGGGCTGGTCGGGCGCGGGCGACGTCGGTATGCCGCCCAATTGGACACCTAATGCGCTGGCGCAGAAATGCCTGAAGATCTTCAGCGACGTCGGTCTCGCTCCCACCACCGGCGATACCGCCTCGGCCGAGCTCGGCCTCTGCGACACCCTCTGGCTGCTCAAGACTGGTCTGGACCGCGCTTCGGCGGCCACGCCGGAGGCGTTTCGTGTCGCCATCGACGGCCTCGGGACGTCTGTGGTTGCAGCGAGGGGCACGCCGATCTCCTGGGGTCCGGGCAAGTACGACGGCGCCGCCGCGGTTCGGCGGTTCGCCTTCGACGACGGCTGCTCGTGCTTCAAATGGGCGTCGCCGACGTGGACGCCGGCTCCTTAGCCATGCCGACCGACCGCGCGTGGTGGGCACAGGCGCCCTCCACCTGTCCCGCGCCCACGTACGACGGATTTACCCGGGCGTCGCACTACGTGACCATGAGCGACGGGACGCGGCTGGCGGCCGATCTGTACCTCCCCGCCGGGCTGGCTGCCGGCACGCGTATCCCCGCCCTCGTCACCCAGACCATCTACGGGCGGGGTCTGCAGTTCCGGAGCCGTCTCCTGGAACGCCTGGCCCGGCGTCTTCTTCCCGGGCTGGCCGAGCTGGGCGAGGACTTGGCCCGATACGGCTACGCCACCGTGGTTGTCGACCTGCGCGGGTCGGGAGCGTCCTTCGGTCGCAAGCGGGCCGTCTTGATGCCCGACGCGGTGAGCGACGGCGTTGAGATCGTCGACTGGATCGTCGCTCAGCCGTGGTCCAACGGCAAGGTGGGGGCGACGGGAATTTCGGCTCTGGGGTTGGCGGCCGTATGGCTGGCGACGGGTGGTCATCCTGCGCTCAAAGCCGTCGCCACGCGGTTCAGCATCTTCGACATCTTCGCCGGCACCCACCCGGGCGGGCTTCTGACCGCCAACCTCGTCGGTGACGTCGGCCGCCGCCTCCGCGCCCTGGACAACAACCGCGTGCACGAAGGAGGAGGGTCACCGATGCAGCAGGCGTTCATCCGCCTGCTCGTGCGCGGGAACCGTCCGGTCGACGGCGATCGAGATGGCCGCATGTTGGCCGAGGCGGTGGCCGAACGTTCGGCCAACGAGTACTTCGACGAGGTCATCGCCGCCGCTCGGCATCGTGACGACGGACCGTCGGTAGACGGCACGCCGCTGCTCGACGCCATCAGTCCCTTCACCCACGCCAAGGAGGTCGAGCGATCCGGCGTGGCGATCTACTGCGTCGGGGGCTGGGCCGACGGTGCCTTCAGCCGGGAGATGGTGAACCTGCACACCAACCTGCGGCCTTCGGCGGCGGGTTGCCGGCTGACGTTGGGCCCGTGGGACCACGGCGCGGCCCGCTATCGCAGCCCGGCGTTGACCCGCAGCCAGTCGCCCGATTTCGATCAGACCGCCGACCTCGTGCGGTTCTTCGACCTTCACCTTCGCGGCCTGGATTGGGGGCTGGCCGACGAGGCGCCCGTCCACTATTTCACCCAGGTCGAGGAGACCTGGCACGCGGCGCCGTCCTGGCCTCCGCCGGCGGAGCTACGGACCTGGTATCTGAGCTCCGGCTCCACCCTCCACGATGAGCCGCCGACGGACAGCGACCTGGTCGACACGGTGGCCGCCGACGGATCGGCGGGGGCGGGAGAGCGGTCGCGTTTCCACACCCCGCCCTTGGGGCGAGCGGCCAAGGAAGGGCCGCTGGCCACCGGCGGGCTGCGGTATCGCAGCAGTCCTCTGCCCGCCGATGTCGAGGTCACTGGCCATCCCGTCGCCACCCTCTTCGTCGGTTGCGACCAGCCCAACGGGACCGTGTTTGTGTACGTCGAAGACGAGGCGCCGGACGGATCAAGCCACCTGATCACCGAGGGCGGCTTGCTGCTGAGCCTGCGCCCGACCGGGTCCGACCCCCCCTACGCCGGGTTCGGACCGTGGCGACCCATGCGACGAGCCGACGACCGGCCGCTCGCCGTCGGCGAGGTCGCCGAGGTGGCAGTGGAGCTGCTGCCCGTGTCCTGGCTGCTCAGGGCCGGCCACCGCCTGGTGGTGCGCATTGCCAGCGCCGACCCGGACAACTTTCCCAAACGGCTGGAGGCGGCGGCGTCGTTGGAGGTTCATCGCAGCCCGACGCGGCCTTCACGGGTGGTCGTGCCGGTCGTGTCCCGCTGACGCGACGGGCAGAGCGGGGCCCCGTCGACTCGACGTCCTATGCTGTCGCCGGAGGAGAGGTGCGAGAGCGGCCGAATCGGGCTCACTGCTAATGAGTTGATCTGCGAAAGTGGATCCGAGGGTTCAAATCCCTCCCTCTCCGCTCATTGGGGTTGCTGCGGACCTCAACTAGACGGGCGTTTCGGCCGAAGGAGAGATGGCGGGACCCCCGCTCAGAGTTGACGCGGGTGCAAGGAGGACGGCATGCGACTGGTGATCTGTGACGACGACCCGGTGCTGCGCGAGGTGGTCGCCACGTTGGCGGATCATCGCGGCTACGAGATCGCAGCCCGAACCGACAACGCCCTCGACGCCATCGAGGCCGTGCGCCAGGGTGCCGACGTGGTCATCCTCGACCTGGCCCTCCCCTTGATGAGCGGACTCGACGCCATTCCGCGGATGCTCGCCGTGCGACCGGAGTGCCGCGTGCTCGTGCTCAGCGCCCACGACGATCAGCTCAAGGCGGCGTTGGCCGCCGGTGCCTTCGCCGCTTTCGACAAGACCAACCTGCTCGAGCTCGACGCCGTTCTCCAGCAATGCGAATCAGCGGGGCCGGTGCCGCAGGCCTGACCTCAGACGTGATCGCGCAGCACGGCGCGAAGCGCGTCCGCGCCGGCGGCGATGTCGTCCTGGTCGGCCCCTTCGTTGAGGAGGCCGAACAGCTGTCGTCCTAGCTGTCCGGCCGTCTCCCAAAGCACCCGGTTGATGCCGAACGGAACGTCAGCGAGGGTGACCGCTCCCAAAGCGTCAGCCAGTTGGGTGATGGCCCGGGGGTCCTCCGGATGATGCCGCAGGCGGTCAGCGGCGTTGAAGAGGTCGGCCAGCGAGCGCACCGCCTCCTCGTCCGCCACCCACTCGGCCGGCTCGTCGTCCTCGCTCGGCTCGGTATCGGTCACGTTCCCTTCGGCGTCTTCCGCGTACCCGAAGAGCTGGTCGACCTCGGCTTCGTTGGCCGGCGAGATCTTGAGCCGGAACCCGCTGTCCCACCGGTACGGGATCTCGGCCCGGACGAGTAGATCGGTGGCCTCAACCCGTTGGTTGGCTGGCTCTTGGTCGAAGTCGTACTCGACGGCGTCGACCACGCCAGAGTACGGGTGGCTGTAGTCGGCCACCGGCCGCCCGCACGCGGGGCACACGGACGGGGCCGGGCCGACGCTCAGGTCGGTCCCGCACGCCGGGCAGATCGTCTGGGTCACGCGCCCATCATGGCGGTCGGCCTTCGACCCCGTCAGGCAATCCGATGCAGGTCGTAGGGCGCGGCCCCGACGACCTCGAGCCCGGTAGCCGGTCCGACCATCCCCCCGGGCGAACCCAGGGCGGGAGCGTCGCCGAACGGGAAGAGCCGGCCGTCGCCGGACAGGATGTAGTACCCGCCCCCGTCAGCCGTACTGACGATCTGCGCACCGGCCGCGTGCTGGCAACCGAGCCCCGGCACGGATCCGTGGTAGAGGGCGTCACCCAGGCTGAAGACGGAGCCGTCTGCGCTGGTGATCCAGTAGCCGTCGCCGGTGGCCGTCGCCGCCATTGACGACGCCGAACCGATCATCGACGCGGGGACCGCGCCGTGGAACACGGCGTCGCCGAAGCTGAAGACCGACCCATCCCGACCGAGGATCCAGTACCCGTTGCCCGAGGCCGTCGGAGTCAGCTTGACCGCCTGGTCCGTCTGGCCGATGCCGGGGAGCGAGCCCTGGTAGACGGCGTCGCCGTAGCTGAAGACCGAGCCGTCGGCCCCCAGCACCCAGTACCCGCGGCCGCCGGGCGTCGAGGCGATGTCGACGGCGGTGACGCCGCCCGGCAGGCTCGACGGCGACCCGTGATAGACGGCGTCGCCGAAGCTGTAGACGCCGCCCTGGTTACCCAGGATCCAGTAGCCCTGGCGGGTGGGGGTGACGGCCATCGCCGCCGCCCGCGTGGCGATGCCGGCCGACGGCAGGGACCCGAGGTAGTTGGCTTGCCCGAAGGCGAACACGCCCCCGTCGCCGCCCAGCCAGTAATAGCCGGTCGCACCGTGGGGTGAGGGAACCGAAGCCGGATTGGTGTTGGTGCAGGCGACGACGGGGACCGGCGGGGCGGCGGCGGCCGCGGCCACGCGCACGACCGGGCCGGCCGTGGGTGCAGGGGGCGCCGTGGCCGCCGGGGGCGTCCCCGCCCACTTGAGGAAGTCGACGGTCACGAACACCTGCCCATCGGAGCGCCGGTCGGCGCCCACACCGACGGCCTCGTAGTCGCCCAAGATGTTGGCTCGGTGCACGGCCGAGGCCATGAAGGCGTTGAAGACCGCGCTGGCCGACGGACCGAAGCCGACGTCTTCACCCACTCGCGACCAGCCCGCCGGGGCCTGGCTGCCCAGGGCGGGGTTGTGGGAGAGCGCCCCGGCGGCCATGAGGTGGTCGGCCCAGGCCCGGGCTTCCGCCACGAGGGTGCCGTTGACGGCCAACGGTCCCAGTCCGGCCCCCTGTCTGGCGCCGTTGATGGCGGCGAGGAGCTGGCTTTCGCTCCCGGGGTCGGCGGCGGCGGCGGGTCGGGGCAGGGCGGCCGGAAGGGCGACGATGACAGCGGCTCCGAGCGCCAGCCCCAACCGCCGCCTCGTGGAGGCCGGCAGTCTGCGCATGGGGTTGAGACCCTACCGACTCTGAACCGCCCCGGTCGAAATGGTGGTACTTGGCCGGTTTCTCCGTTATCAGGCGTTCGCCGGCGCCGTGACCCCGGAGGCGAGCCCACCTCCCGGAGGAACGGATCGTCAACCAGGTGGTGGCGAGCGTCACATCGGCCGGCGGGGCGGGGCTGACCAAATTCGTCGGGAATGCGGCGCGCCCAGCGTCGGTCTGGCAGGGTGGAGCCAGACCAGCGTCCAGGAGGCCACACGTGAGAGACGAAGCCCTGGCGGAGAGGATTCAGCAGCACACCTGGTTCCATTCCTTCGACTTTGGTGACGGGCTCGTCGCCAAGGGCGTCAAATCCCTGGAGCTCCTCAGCTCGGAGTGGGACTCGCTGCAGCTGCCTGATCTTCGGGGCCGTTCGGTCCTGGATATTGGCGCGTGGGACGGATGGTTCTCGTACCGGGCCGAGGCCCAAGGCGCCTCCCGCGTGGTCGCCGTCGACCATTACGCGTGGGCCATGGACAACGACGCGCAGGCCGAGTATTGGAACCGGTGCCACCGCGAGGGCGTTCCGCCCGAGGCGTATGACCGGGTGCCGGACCTCTGGGACACCAAACGGCTGCCCGGACGGCGCGGCTTCGACATCGCTCACGACGTGCTGTCGAGTCGGGTGGAGGCCGTGCTGGCCGACATCCCCGACATCAGCCGCGACGCCCTGGGGTCCTTCGACGTCGTGCTGTTCCTCGGGGTGCTGTACCACCTGGAGAACCCGCTCCTCGCGTTGCGCCGCCTGGTCGACGTCACCACCGAGTTCTGCGTCATCGAGACGGTGTGCCTGGTCCTGCCCGGCCATGAGGATCACGCGCTGTGGGAGCTGTTCGGGGCCGATGAGCTAGACGGCGATCCCAGCAACTGGTGGGCTGGCAACGCCAAGGGGATCGAGTCGATGTGCCTGGCCGCGGGGTTCCGCGAGGTCGAGTTCCTGGCCCGGCCCTCGGAGACGGCGATACCGGCGCCCGGCTACGACTATCACTACGGCCGGGCCCGCCTGCGGGCCTACCGCTGATGCCGCGGCCCGGGAACTAGGGCGGGCGAACGGGGCGTCCAAGAGGCCATGGGTACTCGTCACAACCTTTACGCCGTCGTGGCTGTTGTTGTGGCTGCTGCGGTGGCCGTTTTGGTGGCCGGCTGCGGCGGGGGAGCCCACCCCGTCTCGACCCCGACCTCGACGACGGCCGGGCCGGGGCCGGGGCCGGCGGCGACCTCGTCGAGCACCAGTGTCGTGTCCATACCGACGTCGACGACGACGACCCGGCCCGTCTCGACCACCACCGGGCCGTCGGGAGGAGTCCCGGCGCCGACGTCCACGACGGGGTCGCCTGGACCGCCGGTCACGAGCCGGACCCATGACCCGGCCGTGCCGGACTGCGCACCCGCCGATCTCACGGCGACCGCGACCACCGATCGAGCCAGTTACAACCCGTCGACCAACGTGGTGATCACGGTGACGATCACCAGCGGGCGTCGCTGCCAGTTCCAACCCACCTACGGCGGCTCCGGCGACGCCGTCGTCGACGATGCTGGCGGCCACCCGATCTGGGAGCGTGAGCGGCTCTTCGGCGTTTACCCGGTCGCGCCCTACGTGATCGTGGCGCCGGGCCAGCGGTACGTCGACGATACCGAGACGTGGAACCAGCACTCGTGCCCGCCGCCGTGCCGCCAGCAGGGCGGGATCGTGGCGCGGGGGAGGTACCGGGCCGTCCCTCGGGTGTCGTACGCCGGGACCACGGTGCCGGCGACGTTCACGCTGACGACGTGAGGGGGCGGGCCGCGCTGGCGCTCGGCCTGGCCCTGTTTGTGGGGGCGCCGGGTGCGTCGCGGGCGGGTGCGTCGCGGCCGTTTTCGTCGCGGCCGGCCCGACCGTTGTCGCGATTGAGCCGCTCAGAGCGGCATGAGCGCGACAACTCTTCGGCGGACGGTTCGGCGGACGGTTCGGCGGACGGTTCGGCGAACGGCTCGGCGGACGGTTGGGCGGACGGTTCGGCGGACGGTTCGGCGGACGCTTCGGCGCTCACCTCGGCCGTCTTCCCCGACGGCCGCCTGACCCGAGCGCCCACCACGGCCGAACGCCGCGCGGCGCGGGAGCTGGTGGCTTCCACCCGTGCTCAGCTCTCAGCTTGGGAGAACGTGACCGATGCCCGGGCCGACGGCTACCAGGGCGACCCAGCACAGCTCGGCATCATGCATCTGATCAATCCGGCGCGCTTGATCACTGCGGGCCAGGCGCTAGACCCGCGCCGTCCTTCGGCCCTGGTTTACGTGCAGACGGCGAAGGGGTTCCGGTTGGCCGGGGCCATGTTCATGATGGATCGGCCGGGTGTGGCTGGCCCGGACCTCGGCGGGCCCCTGACGCCCTGGCACGCCCACCGCGACTGCCGCGGACCACTAGGGGTGAGCGTGCCGACGGCCGGTGTCCCGTGTCCCGCGGGAACGACAGCCGAGTTCTCGGCCGAGATGCTGCATGTGTGGAAAGCCGGCCTGCCGGACCCCTTCACCACCGACATGGATCCGTACGCGCTCGTCTGCGTGATTCACTGACCGACCCGCGGGCGCGAGACTGACGCCGTGGGTGCTGTCGTCCTCTTTCTCGCCGCCTTTCTCGCCTCGGCCGTCGAGGGGGTGGAGGCGCTGACCATCGTCCTCGCTGTCGGCGTCACCCGGGGTTGGCGCTCGACCATGCTCGGCGTGGCTTCGGCGACCGGCGCCCTGGTGTTGGTCGTCGCCGCCCTCGGCCCTGCTTTGACCCAGGTGCCCATCGACGGGCTACGCCTCGTCGTAGGCGGGCTCTTGTTGGTGTTCGGGCTGCAGTGGCTTCGCAAGGCGATCCTGCGGGCAGCCGGGGTCAAAGCTGTCCACGACGAGGACGCCATCTACCGCGAGGAAGTCGAGCAGGCTCGGGCGGTGACGGCGGCGGCGGGGACTGACTGGTACGCGTTCACGGTGGCGTTCAAAGGTGTTTTCCTCGAGGGGCTCGAGGTGGTGTTCGTGGTGCTCACCTTCGGCACCAGCCAGCACCACGTGCTGCTCGCCGCGGCCGGCGCGGGAGCCGCCGTCGTGGTTGTCCTCGCCGCCGGCCTGGCCGTGCACCGGCCGTTGTCGCGAGTACCGGAGAACTCCATGAAGTTCTGCGTGGGCGTGATGCTCACGACCTTCGGGGTGTTCTGGGGCGCCGAGGGCGCCGGAGTGCGCTGGCCCCACGGCGACGCCTTCATCCCCGGCATTCTGGTGTTCGTGCTGGCCCTCGCCCTCGGCCTTGTCGGCGCCGCCCGCCAGGTTGCGGGCCGCCCCGCCGCGTCGGTGCCCGCGTGAGCCAGGCCTCCAGCGGGTTGCGGCGGCGGACGGTGGCCTTCGCCCGGTTTTGGTACGACTTCGTCGTCGGCGACGACTGGACCATCGCCTTGGGCGTGGTCGTGGCTCTCACCGTGGCCCACCTTTTGGCTGACAACGGGGTGAGCGCTTGGTTCGTGCTGCCGCTCATGGTCACGGTGGGTTTGAGCGCCTCGGTGCTGCGGGCCACCCATCGCGCCCGCTGACGCGCGAGCTGAAGAAGTAATAGCCGACACGATGGCATCACGGGGATTCCTGACGAGACGGAAGCCCCGGAGCCGGTGGTCGTCCAACGATTGCGGCCGCAACCTTTTCGCGAGCGGGGGCGTACCGTGGAAGACGTGCGCTTCCCGGGGCATCGCATGGATCTGGCCGAGTTGGAGGCCGCCCAGGTAGGACGCGGCACGCTGCGCCGCGCCTGGGGATTCGCTCGGCCCTACCGACCCAAGCTGATCGGATATCTCGCCACCATCGCCGTCACCGCCGTCGTTGGCAGCCTGCCGCCCATGGTGTTTCGCGCGCTGATTGACCGAGCCGTTCCCCACAAGGACCTGACGTTGGTCTGGTGGCTGTTCGCGGCGGCGATCGGGTTGGCACTCGGCCAGACCGCTTTGGGCCTGCTGGGTCGCTGGTACGGCTCGTTCATCGGGGAGGGCCTGATCTTCGATCTCCGCACCGCCCTGTACCAGCACGTGCAGCGCATGCCGGTCGACTTCTTCACCCGGACCCAGACCGGCTCGCTGCTCAGCCGGCTGTCAAACGACGTGCTTGGGGCCCAGCAGACCGTGGGCACCCTCGCCACGGTGATCTCTGACGTTCTGGGGCTGATCACGACGCTGGTGCTCATGACGGTGCTGTCTTGGGAGGTGACGCTGGCCTCGCTGCTGGTCGTCCCCGGGTTCATCTTCCTCGACCGTCGGCTAGGACGGCGACTGGCGGCGCTGAGCCGCAAACGCATGGTGATCAACGCCGACATGAGCACGACAATGACCGAGCGCTTCAATGTGGCCGGGGCGACGCTGGTGAAGCTCTTCGGTCGTCCAGCCGCCGAAGCCGACGACTTTGCGGGGCGAGCGGGAGCGGTGCGCGACTCCGGCGTGGAGCTCGCCGTGGTCGGTCGCATCTACTACGGGACATTGGCCCTCGTCGGCTCCTTGGGTGTGGCCGCGGTGTATCTGCTCGGCGCACGCGCCGTTATCCACGGCTCGCTGACGGTGGGCACCCTTGTGGCCCTTTCGTTATACGTGCAGAAGCTGTACGGGCCGCTGACCGACCTGGCCAGCGCGCGCGTCGACCTGCTCACCGCGTTGGTGTCATTCGACCGGGTCTTCGAGGTGCTCGACGCCCAGGCCGCCATCCGGGAGCGTCCCGGGGCCATCGACCTCGTCCACCCGGCCGGCGCCGTCGAGGTCCGGGACGTTTGGTTCCGGTACCCGGCCGCGGCCGACGTCTCCATCGCCTCCCTTGAGTCCGACGCCAGCCGAGCGCTGGGCGCCGAGCCGAGTGACTGGATCCTGCGCGGCGTTTCCTTCACCGCCCGTCCGGGCGAGCTCATCGCTCTCGTGGGACCCAGCGGTGCCGGCAAGACGACGCTCACATCACTCCTCCCTCGCCTTCATGACGTCTCCTCGGGCGTGGTCAGCATTGACGGTCATGACGTCCGCGACCTGACGTTGCAGAGCCTGACCGATGCCATCGGGGTGGTCAGCCAGGATCCACACCTGTTCCACGACACCATCGCCGCCAACCTTCGCTACGCCAAGCCCGAGGCCACCGACGTTGAGTTGGTGGCAGCCTGCCGGTCCGCCCGGATCCACGAGGTGATCGCCGCGCTGCCCGAGGGCTACGACACGTTGGTCGGCGAGCGCGGCTATCGGCTCTCCGGTGGCGAGAAGCAACGTCTCGCCATCGCCCGCGTCCTGCTCAAGGACCCGGTGGTCGTTGTTCTCGACGAGGCGACGAGCCACCTCGACTCCGAGAACGAGGCCCACGTGCAGCGAGCCCTGTCCGCCGCGCTCGAGCAACGCACGTCGCTGGTGATCGCCCACCGGCTGTCGACGGTGCGGGCGGCCAAGGAGATCCTGGTCCTGGACGCCGGTCGCATTGTCGACCGAGGCACGCACAACGAGCTTATGCAGCGGGGCGGGCTCTACGCCGAGCTCTACGCCACCCAATTGGGCGGCGAGGACGCCCCCGAAGGGCCGATGGCCGTCTCCGGCTAACTGGAGATCAGGAGACGTTGACGGTGAGGTGCATGCTCGTGTGCACGTCACAGGTCACGTGGAACGTGCCCGCCTGACGGAACGTGTACTGATACGTCCCGGCCGTCTTGGGGTTGCCGCTGTACAGGTCGGGCAGGGTGGCCTTGCCGTTGACGTTGTGCGGGATGGATCCGTCCTTCCACACCCAGGTGACGGTGTCGCCGACCTTCACCGACATCGTCGACGGGATGAAGGCGATGTTCTTGATGACGTCCGAGTTGGGTCCCAACGTCGTCGGCGTCGTGCTGCCGCCCCCTCCGCAGCCGACCAGGCCGGCGGCCGCCGCGCTAAGCCCGACGACAGCCACAGCCCGCCGGAAGCAGATCATGGCAACACTCTTGTCGGAGGCCCGTCGGCGCACCAAATTGCGACGTCTCCCAGGGTCCTCCCGGCTACCGTCATCGGGTGAGCCCACTACGCCGGCGATCGTTCGCGCTGTTCATCTTCGGCGCCGGGCTCAACGCCATCGGGACGTGGGCGACGCTCATCGCCCTGTGGGGTTATGCGGCCTACCGCTTCCACGCCACTCCTGGTGGGATCGCGGCGATCGGGTTGTGCTGGGCGCTTCCCGGAGCGCTGCTCTGCCCTATCGCCGGCATCCCGATCGATCGCTTGGGACCCAGGCGCGTCCTCATCGCATCCAACCTCCTGGGTGCGGCTACCTCCGCGACCATGATCCTGGCCGGCTCGCTCGGCCCGCTGCTCGCCCTCGCGCTTGTCCACGGAGCGGTTCAGGCCTTCGGACGACCGGCCGCGGCCAGCCTGCCGCCCCGTCTGGTCGACGACGACGAACTGCTGGCCGCCAACTCCTTGCTCGGTGCGGCGGAGCAGTCGTCGATCGTCTTCGGCCCGCTCGTCGGCGCTGTGGCCATCACGGTGTGGAGCTTACGGGGTGCTTTCTTGATCGACGCTCTGACGTTCGTAGTGGGCGCGGTCTCGCTCGTCCCGATTCGACCGAGCGCCATCACCCCGGCGCCCCGTACATCGGTCCTGACGGACCTGCGCGAAGCCGCCGGCCTGGCCCGGCGCCTTCCCCCGGTTCGATTCACGCTGGCGTTGTCGAGCGCGGTCTATCTCATGTGGGCGGCGTTCTTCGTCATCGAGCCGATCTATGTCCGAGACGTCCTGCACCGGTCCCCAACGGTGCTCGGGGTGTTTCAGTCCGTGTTCGGGGTCGGGCTGGTGGCGACGAGCTTGCTCTTGCCGCGCCTGGGCGATCGGGTGGCGACGGCGTGGACCGTCGCCCTGTCGGTCGTCGTGTCCGGGGTGGCCGCTGCGCTGTATGTGGGCACGCGGTCGATCGAGGTCGCCACGATCGCTGTGTTTGCGTGGGGCATCGCTGTCGCCTTTTTTGTCGCGCCGAGCCGGACGCTGCTGCAGCGCAGCGCGCCGCCGGCCACCCATGGGCGCATGTTCGGATTCACCGAGATGCTCGACGGCTGGGCCAACCTGGTCTCCATCCCCGTCACCGGCGTGGTCATCGCCTCCATCGGGGTCGGCCCCACCGGCGTGGGCGTCGGCGCGCTGGCGATGGCCGCGGGCGTGGCGGGTTTGGCCGCTGCCCGCCGCTCGCCCGAGCTGTCTGCGGCCGCCCCGGATGCCGCTCCGGCCCGGCACGAGACGCCGGCCCCATCAGGGACGCCAGAAGCTAAGAACCTCATCACGACTGGCTAACAACCGGGCACTTGAATCGTTGGCGGTGCCCACTCCCGACTCCTCGTCCCGGGCGGCCGTCGCCCACCTCCTGCGGCGCACCGGGTTCGGTCCCACCGCCGCAGAGGTCGACGCGGCCGCGGCCCGGGGTTTCTCGGCCACGGTCGACGCCCTGCTCGATTTCTCTGGCCCCGACCCGGCCGACGCCACCGCACTGCCGAGCTTCTCGTCCGACCTGCCGGCCGGGGCTCGCAACCTTCCCGCGGCGCAGCGCCAGGCCATCGCCGCGCGGCGCCGCGACGAGACCGGCCGGCTCATCACCTGGTGGCTGCAACGTATGGCCACCACGGTCCACCCTCTCCGGGAGAAGCTGACCTGGTTCTGGCACGGGCACTTCGCCACCGCCATCTCCAAGGTGCAGCGGGCCGGGTTCATGGCCACCCAGAACCAAATCTTCCGCAGTCAGGGAGCGGGGAACTTCGAAGCTCTGACCCAGGCGGTGGCCAAGGATCCCGCCATGTTGCTATGGCTGGACGCGGCGACCAACGTCGCCTCGCACCCCAACGAGAACTTCGCTCGCGAGCTGATGGAGCTCTTCACGCTCGGCATCGGGGCCTACAGCGAGCAGGACGTCAAGGAGGCGGCGCGCTGCTTCACCGGATGGCGGTTCCGGCCGACCACGAACCAGTTCACCCTGGTGGGCCGGCTCCACGACGCCGGCATCAAGACCGTGCTCGGCCAGACCGGGCCGTGGGGTGGCGAGGACGTCATCCATATCGTCACCAACAGCCCGGCGTCGGCGCCCTTCGTGGTGGCCAAGCTTTGGAGCCACTTTGCCTACCCCGTCGCTCCCGGCGATCCTGTTGTTGCTGAGCTGGCCCCGGCCTTCGCTGCCGGCCACGACGTCGGGGCTCTCGTGCGCTCGATGCTCCTGCATCCCGAGTTCGTTTCCGACCAGGCCCGCAACGGCTTGGTCAAGCAGCCAGTGGAATGGGCGGTCGGGCTGGGGCGGGCGCTCGGTCTCGCGCCCGGGGACCCTCGCCTCGTCGCGGTGCTCCGGGCCCTGGCTCAGGTGCCGTTCGACCCGCCCAACGTGGCCGGCTGGCCGCAAAACCACTATTGGCTCAACACCGCCTCTACCCTCCTGCGTCTCCGGGCGGCTGCGGGCATGGCCGCCCAGGCCGACCTGAGTGCCCTGCAGTCCGTCCCGGCAGCGGCACGCGTCGACGCCGCCGCCGCGCTGCTCTCGGTCGCGGCATGGAGCGATCCGACGCGGGCGGCGCTCGGTCAGGTCGCGGCCGACCCCCGAGGCCTGCTGGCGCTGGCCAGCGTGTCACCCGAGTACACCCTCGCCTAGGGAGACGCCGATGCCTTCACCCCTCTCCCGCCGTCAGTTCCTGGCCGGTGCCGTCGGCGCCGGAGCCGCAGGGGCGGGCGCCCTCACGTGGGCTGTTGCCAATGCCAACCCGCCGGCGCACCGCGCCGCGCCCGCGGGCCGCGCCGCGGGAACCTCGCTGACGCATGGATCCGGGACCCTCGTTCTGATCACCCTGTACGGGGGCAACGACGGGCTTAACACCGTCATCCCGTACCACGACCCGGCCTATCTCGCCGGCCGTGGCGCGCTCGGCTATCAACCCGGCGAAGTGCTGTCCCTGAACGCCGACCTCGCCCTACATCCGAACCTGAGCGGACTCAAGTCCTTGTGGGACGCCAAGCAGCTCGCCGTCGTCCTGGGGGTGGGCTACCCGAATCCCAACCGCAGCCACTTCCGGTCGATGGACATCTGGCAGAGCGGCGTGCCCGACCGGGCCGAGACGACGGGCTGGGTCGGGCGCTGGCTCGACAACGCCGGCCAAGATCCGTTGCTGGCGCTATCCCTGGGCTCGACGCTGCCCCGGCTCGCCATCGGGGCGCAGCGCTCCGCCGGTGCCGTCCCGGGCGGCAACCTCATGCTTCCCGGAGGGGCCCGGCTGACGTCGGTGTTCGACGCCCTCGAGCGACCCTTTGCCGGTGAAGCCGCGCTGGCCGCGGCGGCGGCCCAGTCGGGCCAGGACTTGCTGACGGTCTCGCGCACCGTCGGCCACGTGCTGGCCAGCCAGCCCGACACCTCCGTGGGCGCTTCGAACCTCGAACCGGCCGGGACCAGCCCGACCACCACTACGCCCGGGGCGGCGGGCTCGCCGTCAGCGCGGCCGTCGGGCGGCGGCCGGGCCAGCACGCTCGGGGCCCAACTCGACGTGGTGGCCCGGTTGATCAAGGGCGGGGCCAGCACCCGGCTCTACTCCCTCAGCCTGGGCGGCTTCGACACCCACGCGGCGGAGAAGGATGGCCATGCCCGGCTGATGGGCGAGCTTGGGTCCGGGATCGCGGCGTTCCTGCAGAGCCTGGCCAGCGACCCGGCGGGCGACAGGGTCGTGGTCATGACCTACTCGGAGTTCGGCCGCCGGGTGGCGGCCAACGCCAGCGGCGGAACGGATCACGGCACCGCCGCGCCGGTGTTCATCACGGGGGCAGCGGTGAAGGGTGGGTTCTATGGCGAGCAGCCGAGCCTCACCGATCTCGACGGGGGTGACCTCAAGTTCACCACCGACTTCCGTTCGGTCTACGCCACCATGCTCGACCGCGTCCTCGGGGTCGACCCGGCGTCTGTGCTGGGTGGCAAGTTCGCGGACCTTGCGCTCGTCTGACTACCGGCGCCGCCGCCAGGGCGCGAGGCCGGCAGACGCTCGGACCGACCGGCGCACCCCGAGCCAGCTCCGGGCGCGGGCAGCAGCGCGGGCCACGACCACCAGCCCGAACGCGCCGGCCGCGACAAGCAGCCGTAGGCTCATCCGGGGCTGACCATACGCGCGTCGGTATCGACGAGCGGCGCCTCGAGACGACCGAGTTGGTGCTGCACGAGGAACGAACGCATTCCGACCTTCCAAAGGGCCACCCCGCGAGGCAGGCGGGGGAGAAGCTCGGCCTCGGTCGTGGTCAGACCGAGCAGCTCCTTGGCCCGCTCCACCTCGCCGGGCGGCTGCCCGTAGACGACGCGCGTCTCGGCGTCGGCCAGAAGTCCCTGGGCCAGGCGGACCTGCTCGGAACCCTCCGCGCCGGCGGCGGCCAGATCGGAGACCCGATGTAGGACGGTCACGTTGGCGACGCCGAAGGCCCGGCTCAGCTTGAAGCTCGACCGCAGCCACCTCGCGATGGCCAAGTCGGAAAGTACGGCCCACGCTTCGTCCACCACGACCAGCCGGCGCACCTGGTCGCTGGTGCGGAAGGCCGACTGCAGCCAGGCCGTGGCGCACGTCATGAGGATCCCCAGGGCTGCCGAGCCGTACAAGGCTCTCAAGTCGAGCACGACGACCGGCGCGTCCAGATCGATTCCGGGCGTCGTCGGCCCATCGAACATCCCCCGCAGATCACCCTCCACGAGGCGGCGCAGCTCGAGCGCGACTTCACGTCCGTCGGCGGCCAGCGAGACGACGTCGGTGTGGATCTCCCGCGCTGCTTGCGGCGTTGGCACGAGCAACGCGTCCACCACCTCGGGCAAGGTGGGGCATCGCACCCGCGAGCTCGCGGCGGCGAGCGCCAGTTCGGTAGCCGCCCGTTCCCGCGGCGTGAGCGGTCGCCCGAGTGACGCCGCGGCCAGCGAGACGAGCAACTCGGTCTGTCGTCGCAAAAGGTCGCCGGGTTGGGGGCCGGCATCGAGCGGGTTGAGCCGCACCGATCCTCCAGGGACGAGTTGAATGGGCGTGATCCCGCACGCTCGGGCCAGCGCGTCATATTCGCCCTTGGGGTCGACGATCCAGACATGGCGTCCGAAGACGAGCTCTCGCCACACCCACGTCTTGATCAGGGCGGACTTGCCTCTTCCGATTTGGCCAATGACCAAGACGTTGGGGCTGGTGAGCCGCCCGGCGGCGTACAGCTCCCACGGGTCGAAGGCGAACGCCCCGCCGAACAGATCCCGGCCGATGTACGCGCCTCGTGTGCCGAGGCCGCCCTCGGCCACGAATGGGTACGCCGCTTGCAGCTGCGCGGTCGTCACCCGATGAGGCGGCGGCACCAGGCCGAGCGTCACGCCAGTCCCCGGGCCAGCGGAAGCGTCCACGTGAAGGCCAGGTCCTGAATGCCGAACAGCCGGCGGAGATCAAGCCGGCACTGGTGGGCGAGCTGAACCGTCTCGGCGCAGGCGTCTTCGAGTCCTTCCGGTGACGCGGCTGAGACGGTGACGTAGCCGGAGAAGCGGTAGGCGGCGTGACCGTCGGACAGCTCGGACTCTCGGCGCGCGAGCCCCTCGGCCTCGCGGCGCCGGCGGGCGGTGGCCAAAAACCCGGCCCGCTGCCGGAGCTCCTCGTCGGCCGCGGCCGCGGCGCGGGCCGACTCCGCTTCCCGGAAGCCTTCCGAGGCTGACGCCGGGGCCATGGTCAAGGCGACCGTGCGGCCGAACCCGGCCTGCACCAGCAGCGGACCGAGAAAGTCGGCACCCACCTCGGCGCGGGGCCATTCCGCCACCCAGAACGTGGCATGCCATGCCGTGTCAGTGCGATACGACGCCCAGCTCGATTCGGTCGCCGCCGGCCACGCCGCCCCCGGCGGTGCCCCGGCCTGATCGGGCACCGCGGCCGCCCGCCGGGCCAAAGGAGTGCGGGCCCCTGGGTCATACGCCGTGCGCAGAACCTCTCCGAGCTGGCGCAGTCCAAGACCCCCGCGCACGTCGACGTCGGCCGAGCGCAGCTGGCCTTCGAGCAGGCGCAGCTCGCGCTGCAGCGCCGTCGCCGTCACCCCGCGGCGGACCGAGAGCACGACGAAGCACTCGTGATCCTGGGTGAGCGGGCCGGCCTCGCTCACCAGGTGGTCATACGAGCGTGTCGGCGCCGCTTCCACCGGAAGCGTTCGCGCCTCGGCCAGATGGCGGCTCAGGGCGTCGCCGTCGCCGCCGACCGTCCGCTCGACCCATTGCACCCGCGTCACCGGCCCGCCCTCGCGGGCCAGCGCGGCCAGCACGCCCGCCCACGACGCCAGACGCCGCTCCTTGTCGGCCGCGTCCAACAAGGCGAACGAACGACCGCGCGCCGAGAGCACCGCGACCGACTCGCCGGTGACGCCATCGGTGACGATCGCCAGCGGGCCACCGGCTGGGCCGCGGTGCAGCTCGTCGAACCGTAGGTGACGGAGGGGCTGCGGCACCGGCCAGCCGGCCGGTCCGGGCCGCGCGGTCGTACGATGACGTCGCCGGGCTCGTTGGGTCCCGAAGCGTACGAGCACGGGTGCCCATTGCTCGGCCGGCCGCCCCCGAACCTCGATGAACGCGGCGCTGAGTGCGGCGGCCACCGCCGCTGCCGCGACCACGACTCCTCCCGGCGGCGCCAACGACCGAACGGACGCGACAGCCACGACGAGTCCGCCCGCCAACAGCATGACCTGGCCCGTCCGTAGGCCGGCGACGAGCCCGCGCTGCTCGAGGGGCGCGAAGAGGTAGCGACGCTCGTCATTCACGACCCACCTCATCGATCGCCTCAGTCGCCGTGTGGGCGAGCACGCCGACGCCGGCGGCGGCCGCCCCAACGCCCGCTGTTGCGCTGCCGAACGCCGCCGAGCGGGTGAAGAAGTCCTCCGGCCCGGCGTGGATCCCCTCCGGCGACGCGCCCGGCACGAGGCTGCCCGCGCCGCGCTCGGCCACGGGGGCCAGTGCGTTGCCCGGATCCGGCTCGCGCGGCAAGACGGTATCGACCATGCGCTGGCGGCCTGCTGACGACAGCTCTCCGGGAACGACTCGCCGGCCGACGCCCTCGAGGTGAGCGATGGCGCCCGCCTCGACCACGGGCGCGAGCCGAAGCAAGGCGTACGGCGCGAAGGCGGCTAGCAGCAACATGCCTGCTCCGCTGACGAGCACCCCCAGACCCGCTCCGCCCAGGCCGGCGGCGAGGGCGGAGGCGGCCAGGCTGAGCACGGCCACTATCACGAACTTGGAGAGGATGAGCGCGGCCAGAAGCTCAGCCAGGCGGCGGGTCCAGCGCATCGTCGCGGGCCACACCAGTCCCGCGAGGGCCAGCGGCAGGAACAGCAGCGCCACGTAGACCGCCGCGTCGCGAACGGCCAGCTCGATGAAAACCATGAACGCGCCGACGACCATCACCAGGGCCACGGCCATGATGGCGAACGTCGCGGAGGTCCCTCCCTTGCCCGCCGCCCGCGCCTGGTTGCCCAGACCGGCAACAATGCCGTACAGGTCGCTATCCGGGCCGCCCCCAACGGCGGCGCTCATCTGGTCAGTCGCGGCCAGCAACAACCCGACGAGGTTGACGGCCACCACTGTTCCTAGGCCGGCCAAAGGCAGGTGCACGACCACCGCCCTGAGCAGCACGGCGGCATCCTGGCGCAACACCGAGGTGATGGCCGCCACCAACAGCAGGGGCACGATGAGCACGCCGGCAATACCGGCCATCTTCCAGTAGTGATCGGAGAACCAGGTGCCGTCGACGCTCGGAGAGGTCACGCTGTGCAACGTCTTGGACAGATCCTGGAGGATGCTTACCGACCCGTCGACGACCCACGAGCTCATGGCTGACAGCGCCGCCTCCGTGCCCGAACGCGTCAGCCCACCCACGACATCCCCAGGTCCCGGGATGCTGGGCAGGCCCGGCACGGAGATCGAGTAGTCGCTCGCCGGACACGCGGCGCCGGGAGCGCACGGTCCCACCACCGGCGCGGCACCCGCTCCGGCCGCGCTCAAGATGACGACGACCCAGGCCAGCGCCGACACGGCGATGGCGAGAATGACTCGCCGCGTCATCTGACCTTGGTGCCGAGGTCGAAGAAGTAGTTGACGAGGGTCGGCGCGGCGCCGACGACGAGCGCAGCCGCGCCCGAGATCATGACTCCCTTACGGCCGTTGAAGGACTGCTGGTAGTTGGACGCGTGATGGCCGAGCGCCCAAACCACAGCGCTGATGAGCAGACCGGCGAGAGCAGCGGCCAGCGCCCAGAAGCCGAGGACGTTGATGATCTGCGCGATAGCGGGCTGACCGAGCGTGTCGGTCGTCGTGTTCACCTGGAGCGAGGGCCCGGAGAGGGCCAAGAAGGCGACGAGCGCGAGCACGGCGAACCTCCTCCGAGCCGGTCGGTCCGGCCCTTGCCAAATAGTATCTCATGAAGTTTCATGTTGTTCCAGTGAAACTGTTCGTAGCTGTCATCGGGGCGCCCGTCGTCCTGACCGTGGTGCTGGCGCTGGGCCTGCTCGCCGTTCTCGCGCCTGGAGGCGAGGCGATGCCGGTGGGGCCGGCCGCGACCCCGGCCGCGGTCGCTGACATCCCGCCCGACATGTTGAGGCTGTACGTGTCGGCTGCGGGCCGGTGCCCGGGCTTGCCGTGGACCGTTCTGGCCGCCATCGGCAAAGTCGAGACCGACCACGGCCGCGGGCCTGAGGTATCACCCGCGGGCGCTGAGGGACCGATGCAGTTCATGCCCGCGACCTGGGCTCGCTACGGCGTCGACGGCGACGGTGATGGTGTCGCCTCGGTGTGGGATGCGGCTGACGCCGTGCCTGCCGCCGCCGACCTGCTCTGCGCCAACGGTGGTGGCGATCCCGCTCAGCTGCAGTCGGCAATCTTTCAGTACAACCATGACGACGCGTACGTCGCGCTGGTCCTGGCCTGGGCGCAGCGCTACGCGGTCAGCGTTCCCACCCCCGCGTGAGCTCAGCGGCGCGCGCCATCGGTCCGAGGCCGAGTCGTCGGCGGGTGTCGGCGATGTCCTCTTCCGCTTGCCGGTAGGCGAGGCGGTCGTCGAACGCGTGTGGCCGAGCCCCAAGAGGTTGCGGATCGTCGACACCGTGGGTCTCGCGGTAGGCGACGATCTCGGTCGCGGCGCGCCGCCACTCCAACCGCGCCGAAAGGTCAGATGGTGCCGGCCCCAGCGCGTTCACGAGCCATGGACTGGGCACAAGAGCAGGCATCAGAGCCCCGCCGACCACGTGCCGGTGGGTCGGCGCCGACGGGGCGCATGGACCCGCGCCGAGGACGAAGCGCTGTGTTCCTTTCGCTGAGCGGGCCTG
>Ga0307477_10000666_pt1 | contig 34543 bp, 31 predicted proteins | sample atmos_gasesECM2C_FD_203316 | JGI IMG/M metagenome (GOLD analysis project Ga0307477, IMG submission 203316) | Hardwood forest soil microbial communities from Morgan-Monroe State Forest, Indiana, United States - atmos_gasesECM2C_515 | ecosystem: Environmental > Terrestrial > Soil > Temperate...
ACGAGGACCGGAGGCGGGGCGAACCGTTCCTGGCCAAGTTGGACGCGTTCGTACGCGAGGAGGTGGACCCCCTTCAGATCGAGCGCGATGCCAGGATTCCCGACCACGTCGTCAAGGGCCTGTGCGATCTCGGCGCCCTCGGGATGAAGATCGACGTGGAGTACGGCGGCCTCGGGCTGTCAAACCTCTATTACAACCGGGCGCTCACCTTGGCTGGCTCGGCGCACTCCGCGTTGAGCACGCTCCTCAGTGCCCACCAGTCCATCGGCGTCCCCCAGCCGCTCAAGCTCTTCGGAACGGAAGAGCAGAAGCACCGCTTCCTCCCCCGCGTCGCCAAGACGGAGATCAGCGCGTTCCTGTTGACCGAACCCGACGTCGGAAGCGACCCGGCGCGCATGAGCGCCACGGCTGTCCCGACCGCCGACGGTACGGAGTACGTGCTGAACGGGACGAAGCTCTGGACCACGAACGGCGTGATCGCGGACCTCCTCGTGGTCATGGCCGTGGTGCCGCGATCCGAGGGGCACCGGGGCGGGATCTCGGCCTTCGTGGTCGAGGCGAAGAGCCCGGGCATCACGGTCGTGCACCGCAACCAGTTCATGGGTCTCCGAGGGATCGAGAACGGGGTGACGCGATTCGAGAACGTGCGCGTGCCGGCCGAGAACCTCGTCGGGGGCGAAGGCGGGGGCCTGCGGGTCGCGCTGTCGACTCTCAACACCGGACGGCTGTCGCTCCCGGCCATGTGCGCCGCGTCGGCCAAGCTCTCGCTCAAGATCGCGCGGGAATGGGCGGCCGAGCGGGTGCAGTGGGGAGCGCCGATCGGCAAGCACGAAGCCGTCGCCCACAAGCTGGCCTTCATCGCCGGGCTCACCTTCGCCATGGATGCGGTGGTGGAATTGTCGAGCTCGCTCGCAGACGAGGAGCGAAACGACATCCGGATCGAGGCCGCCCTGGCCAAGCTGTACTGCTCGGAAATGGCCTGGCTGGTGGCGGACGAAATGGTGCAGATCCGGGGCGGCCGCGGGTACGAGACGGCGGAGTCACTCCTGGCCCGGGGTGAGGCACCGATACCGGCCGAACAGATCCTGAGGGACCTGAGGATCAGCCGAATCTTCGAGGGTTCGTCGGAGATCATGAAGCTGCTGATCGCCCGCGAAGCGGTGGACCAGCACCTGTCCGTGGCCGGAGCGCTGGTCGACCCGGAAGTGAAGTTGTCGGACAAGGCCCAGGGAGCGGCACGCGCCGCCCGGTTCTACGGCAAATGGCTGCCCCAGCTCGTCACCGGGCCGGGCCAGCGCGCCGGAGGTTTCGAGGAGTTCGACGCCACCCTCGCTCCCCATCTGCGCTTCGTGGAGCGCTCGAGCCGGAAGCTGGCGCGCTCGACCTTCTACGGCATGTCGCGCTGGCAGGCGCGGTTGGAACGCAAGCAGGGATTTCTCGGCCGAATCGTGGACATCGGCGCGGAGCTGTACGCCATGAGCGCGGCGTGCGTCCGAGCGAAGATGCTCCTCGACTCCGGGACCGACGAGGGGGCCGGTGCCGTCGAGTTGGCGGATCTGTTCTGCTACGGGGCGCGCCGCCGGGTCGACCAGTACTTCCACGACCTGTGGCGCAACGACGACGCGGCGAACTACGAGGCGGCGCAGCGCGTCCTCGACGGCCGGTACACGTGGGCCGAGGCGGGCGTCATCGATCCGTCCCTGCTCGCCCTTCGCCTCGCCACACCGGTCGGTGCCGATGCCCCCTGAGCCCACGACGGGCTCCCCTTCACGCCTCGGCGAGACCGAGGCGCAGCGTCTGGACAGGAATTACCACGAGATCGCGGGACGGACATGTCGAGTAGCCTTTCGGGGACGGTGGGTGACGTACCCTGTCACCTCGTAGGCATCCCGTCGGCCAGTTGACGAGGTCGCCGATGGCACGTATCGAAGCCCATGACAGCGGGGCCGCGACGGTGTTGGAGCGAACGGTGCCCGACCTCGACGCCACGCTCCTGGCCCTCTTGGCGGAGGTCGAGTTTTCGTGGAGGGCGGCCGCGTCCTCGTCGTCCTCGAGCCGCGGCGATGAGAGCGCACCGGGCGAACCGCAGGCCGACCGGGTGGGTGATCGGACGGACGATCTCCGCCACGCCCAGGCAGACATCCTCGTGGTCGACGACGACGAGGATGTCCGGACCTCGATGGCCGCTGTCCTGCGAAGTGTCGGGTACACCGTCGCCGAGGCGGTGGACGGGGAGTCCGCCCTCAACCTGCTAGCCCGCGCCGATGTGGGCATCGTGCTCCTGGATCTGCATATGGCACCGCGTGACGGGATCTGGCTCCTTGAACGGATCGAGGCCACCCCCGCCGTCGTGGTGGTCTCAGCCTTTGCGCTGTACGACGAATGGGACGTGCGGACACGCTTCTCGCACCGAGTCGCACAGTTCCTCCGTAAGCCGGTTGCACCACCCAGGTTGCTGGCGGCGATCCGTGACGCATTCGGATCCGAGCCTGGCCCCTGAGCCGTCCCGCGGCCGCGTCGGAGAAGTCGACATCAATGGCTCGAGAATCGCGAAAAGCGCAACCGAGTGATCTGTTCGGCCCACGAGCGGCAGGAGACGACGAGCTTCTCCGGCTGTTTATCGAGTCGACTGTCGACTATGCGCTCATCACGCTCGACCCCACAGGCCACGTCACCAGCTGGAACCAAGGAGCCGAGCGTCTCAAGGGGTATCAGGCGGACGAGATCCTCGGCCAGCACTTCTCGGTCTTCTACCCGGGGGACGTGGCGCGCGAGATCATCGACGCTCGTCTGGCCGTGGCCGCGTCCGAGGGACATCACCGCGAGGAGGGTTGGCGGGTCCGCAAGGACGGGACGTCGTTCTGGGCCAATGTGGTTATCACCGTCATCCGCGACCATGACGGCAAGCTGCGGGGCTTCGGGAAGGTGACGCGTGACCTGACCGAGCGCAAGGAGGCCGACGACGAGATTCGCGACGCGTCGGACAAGATGCGAGATGCGCAGGCGCAGCTCGTGGCCAAGGAACGGCTCTCCGCTATCGGCGAGTTGGCCGCCGTGGTCTCGCACGAACTGAGGAACCCGCTCGCCTCGCTCTCGAACACGCTGTTCGTGATGCGCCAAGACATCGAGCGACACGACGAGTCCTCGCTGGCCGAGCAACTCGGTGTCGCGGAGCGCCAAGTCGAACGGGCTGTCCGGATCGTCTCCGACGTCCTCGACTTCGCCCGCTCGGGGGAGCCGAACAAGCGCTCGGTGCGCTTCGATGACCTGCTCGACGAGATCCTCCTCACCTCTTCGCCCCCGGACAACGTCGAGGTCATTCGTTCGACGGAACCGGACCTGACCGCCATGGTCGACCCGGATCAGCTTCGTCGGGTGTTGATCAACCTCATGACCAATGCGTATCAGGCCATGCCTGAAGGAGGGACGATGCAGATCGAGACGTCGTTCATCGGGGGCAACGCTCGCATCGTGCTGACCGACACCGGGGTGGGCATCAGCGAAGCGGCACGTGAGAAGATCTTCCACCCGTTCTTCACGACGCGTTCGCACGGAACCGGGCTCGGACTCGCCGTGGTGCAGCGGATCGTGGATGCCCACGGCGGTTCCATCGCCCTCGAAAGCGCACCGGGAGCGGGCACCACGTTCGCGATTCTTCTGCCCGGTGCGAGCGTTCCTTCGTGAACATCGGCAAGGAAGTCCCAGTATCACCAGGCGCAGGCAACGTGAGTGAGATCTGGAGGCGTGAAGATCATGAGTGAGATATGGCCGATGATCAAGGCCGAACGTGAAGCGTGCGCGGATGTCGTCGAGAAGTTGACGCCCGAACAGTTGTCGACCCCCTCGTGGTGCGAAGGGTGGTCCGTCCGCGACGTGGCCGGTCACATGATCGCCACGGGCGACATGACGTTCGGTTCCTTCTACTCCAACCTGTTCAAGTCGGGGTTCCGTTTCAGTGTGATGGCCAACCGACTAGCGGCCGCCAACCGCGACGGCGACCCCGCCACGCTGGCGAGTCGCCTCCGTGCCAAGTCGAGCGGTCCCAACCACCCACCGGGTCCGACAGTCGCCATGCTCGGCGAGGCGGTCGTGCACGGTGAGGACATCCGCCGGCCCCTCCGCGTGTCACGCACCATCCCCGAGGCAACCCTCGTGGCCGTGGCGGACTTCTACAAGAAGTCGAACCTGATCCTCGGCGCGAAGCGGCGCATCGCCGGGCTGCGGCTCAAGGCGACCGACGCCGATTGGTCCCACGGCGACGGGCCGGAGGTCACCGGGCCCATGGCCTCGCTCGTGCTCGCCATGACGGGTCGGAGCGAAGCGATCGCCGAGCTGAGCGGCGAGGGCACCGAGACGTTGCGGGGGCGCGGCTGATCGTCAGTGCCCCCCGGCGTCGGTCCAGAGGGCAGCGAGCCGGCGTCGGGCGGGTTCGAGCGGCCGGGCGTCGCGGTCGATCCTGGCCCACGGATCTGCACGGCGTCCGAGACGACGAAAGATGGTCTTCATCCGATAGCGCTGGGGCCCGAGGCGGGAGTTGTCGAGCTCTCTCCAGTCGATCGGAGTTGCCACGGGCGCGCCGCCCAGCGGGCGCAGTGCGTAGGGCGCGACCACGGTTTGGGCATAGCCGTTGCGCATCACGTCGATATACACCCGACCCCCGCGCCTTGCCTTGCGCTGCTCTACCGTTAGTCGGGCGGGATCGGCCGCCGCCACACCGGAGGCGACCTCATGGGCGAAGGCGCGCACCTCGTCGAATCGAGCGCCGTGGTCGAGGGGGACGACAACGTGCAGCCCCCGGGAGCCCGTGGTCTGGAGATAGGGGACGAGCTCGAGCGACCTGAGGATTTTGTCCAACGACCGGGCGGCGTCCCGTACCGGAGCGAAGTCTTCGCCACCCGGGTCGAGGTCGAACACGACTCGGTCCGGGTGCTCCGCCACGTCGGCACGACTCAGCCACACATGGGGCGTGAGGCAGGCCTGCGCAGCGAGGTACACGAGGGTCGCCGCGTCGTCGCAGACTACGTGGGTGACCGACCCGCCCGACTTGCCCACCGTGACGCGACGGATCCACGACGGAAAGTAGTCGGGTACGTCCTTCTGGTAGAAACCCGACTTCGAGATGCCGTCGGGATAGCGCTCCATCATGAGTGGTCGCCCGCGAAGATGGCGGACCATGTGGTCGGCGATTCGCCGGTAGTAGTCGACCACGTCGGCCTTGGTGATGCCGTCGTCCGGATACATGACCTTCGACGGATTGGAGACGTCGACTGTTCTCGACCCGACCTTCACCTCGAGGTGTTCTGGCATGCGTCTCGCCGTTCAGGCTTCCTGGCACGAGTAGGACACCGGACGGACTGTGACGTGGCGCGCCGTCATCGCGATGGGCTGGTGTTGGCCCCGACGTGCCGGGGACGGCATCGGTGTCGCTATCCGAGCGACGAGGCCAGGAGCCTTCCCCGAAAGTGCAGGCGCACCGCACTGCCCTTCGGCGATGTTCGGACCTGGACGAGCTCACACAGCTGGTTGACCATCCACAGGCCGCGACCTGACGCATCGTCCTGACCCGGGCGCGTCCGCCCGACGAACGCCTCTCGGAAGACCCCGGCGTCGCGGACTTCGAAGATGACCGATTCGTCGTCGACCCAGGCGCGCAGCGCCCCGTGTCCGCCTCCGTGTCGCAGACTGTTCGTGGCCACCTCGTTGACGGCGATGACCGCCTCGGTCGCCCGAGCCGTGTCCAGACCGCCCTCGACCGCGAGCGAGAAGACCGACTGGCGCAGGGCGGCCAGCGACCCCGACTCGAACTCGAGCTCGACCGACCCTGGCGGTGGTTCCGGCAACGGCCCATGAAGTGGCTCGTTGAGCCGCTCGGTTCCGGGGTAGCTGCAGCAGCTCTGGTGACGGCCTTCCTCGACGCAGAAGGGGTGGCTGCGGCGCGCCTCCTCCACCACCTCGCCCGACAGAGCGCCCATGTCGTAGGGACACAGCAGCTGCCACGTCGGTCCCGGTTCGAACGCCACGTTGAGCAGGTTCTCATGGAGCTGGCACTCGGCGAGCTCGTCAGCACCCCGTTCCGGCCCCACGGGCTCACCGATCCCCCGGGCGGAGCGATCGCGGCCTGCGAATTCCTGCACGAAATCGCTCCAGGCGGGGATGATGCGAGCCGGGTTCCCGCCGACCTCTGCCATGTCGACGAACATGACCTTGGCCGCGTCGCCTTCGAGCCGGCTCCTGAGGAGCTCGATCTTGGGATCACGCACGATCACGAGGACCGCCTCTCCGGCGTCGATCCCCTCGCGGATGAAGGGCACCGTGCCGGACACGAACCCCTGCTCGCCGCGGTAGAGAAGCGCAGCGTGCCAGAAACCCGCTGGATCTGGGCGAGTGGTCCTGATCATCCAGCTCACGGAGCCTGACGGCGTCGGACGCCTTTGCGTCGACGTCGTGCCCCCGCCAACGGGGTGAGTCCGTGTCCTTTCGATCCATGTCATGCCCTTGGACCAAGGCGGTCAAACGTGGGGAGGAACAGTGAGAGGTGGGAAGGAGGAGGATCCTGCTTCTGAGAAGCGGGCCTCAGTCCCGAGGCGGGGCGTGGAGCGCCTCCCGGAGGATTTCCAGGCTCCTGCTCAGGAGGCGGGAGATGTGCATCTGGCTCATCCCGACCTGCTTGGCGATCTCGGACTGGGTCAACCCGTCCACGAAACGGAGCTTCAGGATGAAACGGTCGCGGGCGGGAAGCTGGTCGAGGGCGGGCGAGAGAAACGCTCGTCGCTCCGCGTCTTCCAGGGCCTCGTCGTCACTCCCGATCCGGTCGCCGAACGTGTCACCCTCGGGGCCGACGACGTCGAGCGACCCCGACCGGTATCCCTGTCCTGCCTCGAGCGCTTCGATGACGTCGTCCTCGCCTACACCGGTCGCGGATGCCATCTCGCGGATTGTCGGGGAACGACCGAGCTCCTGGGTGAGCGTGCTGATGACTTCCCCGATCTGCAAGTAGAGCTCCTGGACGCGCCGTGGCGCCCGAACGAACCAGCCGCGATCTCGGAAGTGTCGCTTGAGCTCTCCCACGATCGTGCGGGTGGCGAACGTCGAGAACTCCACTCCGCGCTCGGGATCGAAACGGTCGACTGCTTTGACGAGGGCAAGCGAACCAACTTGCAGGAGGTCGTCGTATGGCTCCCCCCGCCCGGAGAACCTGCGCGCCAGATGACCTGCCAGACCCATATGCGCTTCGATCAACCTGTCCCTGATCCTGGGATCCCGCGTCTGGGCGAAGCGCGCGAATTGTTCTCTCAGCTCCACCCTTTCGGCCTGGTCGGACATCAGCACAGCGCCCCGATCCGTCGCTTGCGCAGCCAGCCTCGGTGCGCCTCGATGTGATGCTCGTCCACGAGCGTGCCGAGGATCTGCCTGGACAACGAAGGCCCCGCGTCGATTTCCGATTCCGCGCCCAGGTCGTGATCGGACGGCGGACTGACCGCCTGGCCGGAGACCGCCAACATGCACGAAACCTCGACCGATTCGCGATCCCACCCGTAACGAATGCGCAAGGCCGGGATTTCCATTCCGCCATCCGTTGCCGCTCCGGTCAAGACCGACGCGCACAGTTCGTCGGTGGCGAGCCTTAGGTCGGCGACGTCCTCGAAGGCCAGATCAGCTTGGGTGGCGACGAACGTGGCCACGATCCGCACCAGTTGCAGGACATCGGCGCGAGCCGGCAAGGACAGCTCGATGTGTCCGTGATCACGGCCATTCCCCATTTGCGTCGACATCCCGCACCATCTCCTCCACGACCCACCCTCTCCGCCTCCCGGACCCTCACCTCGTCAGGGTGAGCGCGTTCGACGTGGGGCCTCTGGGCCGAGGAGCGCAGCTCGTCGCCCGCTCGTGCCCCCAGGCCCGAAGCCGTGGCGGATCCGCGAGGTGGTTGGGTCCGGCATCATTGGCGCAGAGTCTCGACCGGCCGTGCCGGCGCGATCAGCCTCACCCGCCTGCCGCTCATCGTCTGTACCGTTTTACCCAACGCAAAGGGGACTTCAACATCGGAGCGAACCCGCGAGCGTTGATGATTCCACGCCGGTCGTCACAGCCATTTCCACCGGATCGACATGAACCTCTTCGAGCGGTTGGGTGGGACTTCGACCGCGAACAGAAGCCGTCGGCCGCGCTCCTCAGCGACGCGACTACGTATCGATCCTCCTGCTGCTCGGCGGGTCAGCGGCCCACGGCGCGGGCGAGCTCGTTCTTGTTCATGCGCGACCGCCCCTTGATGCCACGCTGACGCGCCTCGTTGTACAGCTGGTCATAGGTGGGTCCACCTGGACCAGTGTGCGAACGGAGACCGCCACGGCGTCCTGATGAGATGTCCTCGGTCGACGTCCGGCTGACGGTGTCTGACTCACCGGCGCGTGCTCGCTCCTTGTTGACGGTCCGAGCTGCGATCTCCTTGGCTTCGTCCTCGGAGCGGCCGCGCTCTTCGAGACCCTCCTTGATGTGTTCGTATTGGTGTTCCCTCTTCTCGCTCCAGGCGTCTTGAGGCACGTCACCCTCCTCCAGGTCGTGGACTCGACGGCTCCATGTGATGGATTGACCACGCGAGGTGCCGGTGCCGTCTACGTCGCGCCTACCCCGTTGAGCGGCCGGGCACACGTGGGACCATCGGCCCCTTCGAGGCGTAAAACCAAGATGTGGGGGGTATAACGGCCGCAGATTGTGCCATCGGATGGATTGCGGCCTCGGTCGTATCCGTCCCGTGACAGGGAGGTGCTCGTGCATCCGGCGCTCGCCGAGGGGGCTTCCACAAGTTCAGACGCCGTGTCCGACGTGACGACCGAGCCGGTCACCAGAACCCGGAAGCAGCGGTTGGCGGTCAGAGCACGGACCGAACGGAGTCGGCGCGTAGCTTCCCGGGCGCACGCCGAGCTCGAGGACTGGATCGACGCCGTCGACGAACTGCTAGACCAGCTCCGCGGGATCGAGAGATCGAATCCGCTGGCACATCAATCCTCACCGAACTAGCCGGTTACCGGTCTCCCCAACGAGCGAGCTCGGGAACGGGCTCCCGAGAATCAGTCGCCAAGTCGATCGACGCGCCGGTGTCCCGCCCGTCGCAAAGCGCCTTCATCGATCTCGGCTGAGAGCTTCTTGATGTCGGCAAGCTGGCTGGTGAGCCAATGGCCGAGGCCGTTGCGCTTGATCACCTTGACGCAGGCATCGCGACGTTGCTGACGCTCGTCCGGGGGCATGAACAGGGCCCGATACAGCGCATCAGCTTGCTGTTCGATGTCCACGGGATGCACGCTCAGGGCATACTCGCCGATCTCGTCATGGACACCAGTGTGCTCGGAGAGCACGAGCACACCATTGCGCTGGTTGACGAGCATCCCTTCCTTGGCGACGAGATTGAGGCCGTCGAACACCGGGTTGACCATCAGGACGTCGAAGAGCTTGTAGCCCGCCACCGCCTGCGGAAGGTTGTTCTCGATGCGCAGGTCGATGGGCTGCCATTCCACGTTGCCATGCTTGAGGTTGATGTCCGCGGCGAGGCGGAGGATCTTCTCGGTGTACTCGACGTATTCGGGCACGTCTTGACGACTGGGCTGCAAGAGGGCCAGGAAGGTCACCCGACCGGCGAGGTCGGGATGGTTGTCCAGCATGGTGTCGTACGCCAAGAACCCCCGCAGGATGTTCTTGGAGAGATCCGTTCGGTCGACCCGCAAGATGAGGTGCTCTCGGCGGACGTTCTCTAAGGCTTGCTCGTACTGGGCGACCTCTTCCGATGCCGCCAACGCCTCGAGATCGGCGACGTCGACCGAAATCGGGTACCAACGGGCTGTAACAGTACGACCGTCGACGTGCACGACATACCGGTCGAAGTCGACGGAGAGTCCCAGGAGCTCTTCACAGCAGAGGAGGAAGCTCCGAGCGTAGCGCTCGGTTTGGAACGCCACGAGGTCGTTTCCGAGAAGTCCCAAGATCAATTGTTCCCGCATCCACCCCGGCAGCACTCGCCACGAATCGGGCTGCGGCCAAGGGACATGGACGAAATGCATGAGGAAGGCGTCCGTCCCGGCCCGCCGGACCATGTCACCCACGAGGTACAGGTGGTAATCGTGGATCATCACCGTCGTCGGGGTGTCGCCGTCAGGGACCGCCTTGACAATCGCGTCCGCGAAGGCCGAGTTCACCGCGCGGTATCCGTGTTCGAACGCGGCCCGTTCCGTGGCCGTGATGTTGGGCGCGTTGCTCAGGTCCCACAGGCAGTGCTGGACGAACCAGATAATCGGGTTGGAAATGACGGAGTAGTACTGCTCGAAGGCTTCTTCCTCGAGAGGCAGCAGCCGCATACAGTGCGTCGTTTCCTGTTCACTTACAGTGACTGCCCCTCCCCCACTTTCAAGGGCGACGAGTCGGTCCTCGTCGGTGATGGGAGCGCAGATCCACTCGCAGGTGTCGAGGTAAGCGGCCAACCTGGACAGGGCCGTCACCAATCCGCCGGAGCCCCGACGGTGCGTGCGCTCGCCGTCTTCTCCGACATGGAACTCAACCGGGCCCCGATTGGCCGCGATGATCCAGCGCTGCCGCCCGCAGGCCCGTTGCTCCGACGTCACCACGGGGCATTCTGCCCACCCTCGGCCCCATTGAACCCGTTTCATCGAAATGTCACAGGAATGTCGCAGAGCGGATTCGAGTACTGCCACGCCCACCTGACGTGGCGTTGCTTCCTCACGACGCCACTGGGCTCACGACACCACTTCCGTTGCGAACACTCGGTTTCGATGTGATCAGTCGCCACGGCGCGGCGCCATGCTGCGGTGTCCAGATGAAGATCCGGTGCAACGCCGTGCCAGAGGTCCGTCGATCGCACCGCTCAGGGCACGCGTGCGGCTGAGCTCGACGCCAAGACGTGGCACACGTAGGCGTGACGCGTCAGATCAGCCGGCCACGTCTCCCACGTCGAGGGCCGACGCCACACGCCTCAGCGCGCCCTCGTCTTCGTGGGTGTCACCTTGCACCAGACGGCTGTGGCTCAAGGCGATGACCCCCGCGACGAGCGCGGCAAGTGCGGCGACCTCGATCACGAGCGCCACCGGCCCGAGCTGGAGGTGCTCCTTGAAGATGAACACGCCGAGGAGGCTCGCCACCAAAGGGTCGACGATCGTGAACCCTGGCTGTGAGGCCGCCAGCGGCCCGGCCTGGAAGGCGTGCGAAGACAGCAGCATCGACGCCGCGCCCACGAGGATCAAGACATAGGGCGACCACGTGAAGAACAGACCGAACCCGCCGCCGGTGTGGGAGCTCAGCTCCTTGATGACCGCGGCCACGAAGCCCCACGAGATCCCGGTCGCCACACCGAGGATCGCGGCCTTGCGGGCGGGCGACGGTGGCGCGCCCCGCCACAACGGGGCAAACGCCATCACCGTGGCGATGGCGGCGAGGCCGAGCGCCGAGATTCCCGCGAACCACCATGCCGACGCAGGCGCGTGCAGGTGACCGCCCGACGGGTTGGAGGTGAACAAGAAGACCCCGAGGCCGGCTGCCATGGCGGCCGCGGCGAGCCAGTCGTGGCGCAGGACGCGGCTCGTGCCGATGAGGGTCATGTAAGCGAACACGAACAACAGCTCGGTGGCGAGGATGGGCTGCACCATGGCGAGCGTGCCGAAGTGCAGGGCCGCCACCTGGAACACGAAACCGAGGATCATGCTCGCCACCCCGGCAAGCCAGATCGGCTGGCGCAACAGGTACAGGATGAGCCGCGGGCTGAAACGGTCTCCTCCCGGAGCGGGAGCCGCCCCGAGCCGCTGGCACACCGACGAGGTCGCGGTGCAGAAGCTCGCAGCCAGCGCCAAGATGACCGCCTTCACCATCAGCCGGCTCTCCTTGAGACCGTCACGCGTCCGGTGACGTACCCCCGAGGCTCATGCTAATTGCCAGCGCGGCGGGCCTCGCCTCGGCCTCACTGCAGGGCCTTGAGCAGCGCCCGGGTGGCGGGGTCGGCACTTCGGCCCAGGTCGTCGGCGCGTTGCAGGAACCGCTGGGTGGCGTGGAGAACCGGCCACCGGAGGACCGACGGCGGAAGCGGGACCGGCCGCTTCGTCACCATGGGCAGGTCGAGCACGGCGCTACGACGGTCGAGCAGCATGTCCCGCAGGATCTGGGCGGACAGGTGCGAGGGACCCACGCCGTGCCCCGCGTACCCGACGGAATAGGCGATGCGCTTTCCTCGTCCGAGCCATCCCACCGTGGCGAAGCAGTTCACCGTCCCGCACACGGGTCCCGACCAACCCCCCGCGATGGGCACGTCGGCCAACTGGGGAAAGGTCCACCGGAACGTCTCTTCGAGCCGGGCGAAGATCCGAGGTGTGCGTTCCCGGCGAGCTTCGGGTCCCTGGCGCGCCACCGGTGCGTCCCGACCGCCCCACAGGATGCGTCCGTCCGGGGTGGGGCGGTGGAAGTGCGGCATGATGCGCTTGTCCTCGATGCCCATCCTCTGCTCCCAGCCGACACGCGCCCACTGCTCGTCGGTGAGGGGCCGGGTCACCACGATGTGGGCGAAGACGGTGAAGATGTAGCGCCGCAACTCGGGGATGGAGTGCGCGTACGCGTTCGTTGCGACCACAGCCCGATCGGCGCGCACCGTACCGAACGGGGTCTCCGCCACGACGCCGGACGTACCGTCCTCACCCAGGCGCGCCACCGGGGTGTGTTCGTGCAGGCGCACGCCGCGTCGCAGCGCGGCGTCGCGAAGCCCCCGGCTCAGAGCGGCCGGGTCCACGAGAAGCGAGTCGTCCTCCATATGCCCGCAGCGGAGCTTGTCGCTGTGCACCAGAGCGCGCACCTCGGGACCGGTCAGCTCGCGGAAGTCGTCGAGCCCGAGGCGCGCCGCGGCCTCGAGATCGTGGCGGATGCGGATGTCCTGCTCGGGCCCGTTCGACACGGTCAGCAGGCCGGGATGGGTGATGTGCGCGTCGATGCCCTCTTTCGCACAGAAGTCCTCGATCTGCGTGAGCGTGTCGCGCATGGCCAGATGGGTGGCCCGGGCGCGCTCCGGGCCCACCTTGCGTACGAGGTCGTGCAGGTTCCGTCCGACCATGGTCATGGCGAAGCCGCCGTTGCGGCCGCTACCGCCGAAACCCACGACCTCGCTCTCGAGCACGGTGACGTCCAGCCCCGGGTCTGCCTCTTTCAATTGGATGGCGGTCCAGAGCCCCGTGTAGCCGCCTCCCATGATCACGACGTCGCACCGAAGGTCCTCGTCGAGTCGGGGCTGCGGCACGTACTCCCCGCGCCCCATCCAGAAGCTCGCCTTGCGCCACGAGTCCGTCGACCCGGGGATCTCCACGTGCGACGGCTCCTGGAACCGGCGGTCGAGGCGGGACGTGGCGCGGTAGAACGACGGAAAGGCGGTCTTCGCCACCACCGCGCCCCGTAGCCAGCGGGGGACGAACGTCTCGTCGCGTCCGCGTTCGACCGCCGCCACGATGGCGTCGGCCACCTTGTCGGCGGAGATCGGCTTCGGCCGGGCCCGCCCGTACGGCACGCCCCGGGCCTCGAAGAACCCCGTTGCGACCGGCCCCGGGTCGACGACACAGACCCTGACTCCGGTGCCGTCGAGCTCGGCCTGCAGCGACTCCGACATCCCGATGACCGCGAACTTCGTGGCCGAGTAGGCCCCCTCCAGGGGTGCCCCGATCCGGCCCGCGATCGAGGCGACGTTGACCACGACCCCCCGGCCCCGCTCGACCATGGCGGGGACTACGGCCCGAACTGCGTGGTGGACCCCGGCCACGTTCACCTGCCACAGGTGCTCGAGGTCCTCCGCCGTGGTGTCGAGCAGCGGCCGATAGTGACCGATCCCGGCGTTGTTCACGAGGACGTCGATCGGGCCGAGCTCGTCGGTGATGTGCTCGAGGGCGCGAGCTGTCGCCGCCTCGTCGGTGACATCCACAGTCACGGCGAGCGCCGAGCCCGGCGGCAGGCCCGCCACGACGTGCGCCAGGTCCTCCTCGGAGCGCGCCACCAAGCCGACGCGGGCGCCCAGGCCGACGACGCGCCGCGCCACCGCCGCGCCGATCCCCTTCGAGCCCCCGGTCACCGCCACCACGCGTCCCTGCCACACCGTCACGGCCATGGTCATCAGCTCCCCGCGGACGCGGACGCAGACGCCTTCTCCCGCGCCCGGCGGCGGGCTCCGTCCGCCATCCGCAACCCGTCGAGGACGCGGTGCACGACCTCGACGGCCGGACCCGCGTTCCCGGTCCGCAGCACGTGCAAGGTGGCTTCCTCGAACATGCCGGTGATGATGACGGCGAGCGTCTCGGGATCGAGCGGGGTGACCTCGCCGCGCTGCATGGCCTCCGCCAACAGGTCCCTGACGATGGCCGCTCCCCAGTCCTGTTCGCCCCGTCCCGAGGCTTCGAGCAAGGGATCGACCCATCCCTCGCGGAGGAAGAAGCGCGCCGCACCGAGGTCGTCGAGGCCCGAGAGCAGGATGTCGAAGGCGCGCTTCAGGTTCGTGATGGTGTCGAGGGTCGGATCGAACGCGGCCTGCGCCTCGCCCGCCAGACGGTGCCAGAGGTCGCGCTGGAGATCCCGGGCGACATCGTCTTTTCCTTCGAAGTAGTAGTAGAAGGCACCCCGCGTGGTGCCGGCCCGCTCGACGATGTCGTCGATCGACGCCGCGGCGTACCCCCGCTCGGAGAAGACCTCGAGGGCGGCCGCGGCGACGCGCTCTCGGGTGTCTCGTGTCTTCGGTTGCCGTCGCGCCACAGGAGCCCCGTTTCGCACGATTCTTCGGACACTCTGTCAGAAGTATCGGACACTCTGTCAGAAGTATCGGACACTCTGTCAGAAGTTCGTACGAAGTGTACGAAGACCCGTCGTGACGGTGCAACCGGAGGGTCGGGTGACGGGGCTCGACGGGGCTCGACGGGCTCGACCGCAACCGGGTCGACCCGTCCCGGATTCGACTCAGCCGGTCGTACGGCTCAGCACGGCTCCACGGCCTCCGGCGCGGCCAGACCGAGCACGGCCGGAGCGTCGCCGATCGGACCGGGGCCCACGAGGCGGGCGCCGGCCCGCATGAGCAGGACGCCCGCAGCGCGGACGAGCGGAGGTCGACGAGACCGACCGGCCGCGGAGGAACCGCGGGACGACCTGGTCGCGGCGGCCGCCAGGGCGGCCCGGCGGAAGCCCGCTCGTCGGTCGTGCGCCAGCTGCTCCATCGCCCAGGGGTTCATGGCGTCCACCTCACGGGACGGATACGGCGCACGAGCCGCATCCACTCACCGACTCTTGCAAGATACGCTCATATAGGCATATAGTCAAATTGCTATGCCGCTAGAGGACACACAGCGCCCGTCGTCCGGGCCGAGGATCTCGGTCCGTGCATCGGCGACGGTCGAGCTGTGCTGGGTGCTCCACGCCGCCCAACGGGAGGACTTCCGAACCGGCCGCAGCGAGGTCGGCGCGTTCTTCGCCGCGCACCCACAGCTCCTCGAACGGGCCGAGTCGTTCTGGGACGACGACGCGTCCGACGCGCTCGGGTTCCTCGAGTTTCTCGTCCTGGCGCACCACGGGGGATTGCTGTTCGCGCAGGACGTCGACGCGTGGGGTGCGACGGTCGCCGAGCTCGTTCCGTCGGTCCCCGCCCATCTCCCCCTGCGGTCGGAGAGCGACGACGATCGCCGCGTGGTGGAGCAGCGACTGGCGCGTCTGCGGCGCTCGTCTCGTCTCCGGGACGCGTACGGACGGCTTCTCGACGACGTGTGGGCGGCGCTGCGTCCGGCCTGGCAGCGCGCCCGGCCTGCGGTGCAGGCGGCGTGCGCCGATCGGCGCGAGCGTCTCGCGCGCGGCGAGCCGTGGTCGGAGGTGGTGCGCGGCGAGTGCGACTTCGGTGGCCTGGCCCAGCGGCTGGTGAACGAGCTCGGCGGTGACGACGAGCTCGTCATCGTGCCCGCGTTCTTCACGCACAAGGGGTTGTTGCTCGACCTGCCCCGCCTCGTGCTCGTGGGCGTACGGGCGGACGCCGCCGACGCTGCGGCGCGCGTGCGTTCGGAGGCGCTGGCGCGTCGACTCAAGTCGTTGGCGGACCCCACCCGTCTGGCCATCGTCGATCAGCTGGCACAGCATCCCCGCACGGTGACCGAGCTCGCCCGCAGCTTCGGCATCGCGCAACCCACGGTGTCGAACCACGTCAAGCTGCTACGCGACGCAGGCCTCGTGCACGACGTCCGGGTCGGGCCCCGGCGCCAGCTCGAAGTCGACCGGCCCGCCCTGGCCCAGCTGCTCGAGCACCTCGGTTCCGTGGTCACGCCCCCCGTCTCCGACCGCGTTTCGGGCTGAGCGTCGCCCCGATCCGACCCCGCGGCTCCCCTCCCCGGGAAGCCGGCCGATCGGATGACCAGGGGCGCAGTTGGCATTTCCCGCCGCCCGGAATAAAGATAGGGAAATCTACTTTTAAATAGCCGAAGGGCGGTGCCGACAGGAGGTACGTCGTCATGACGGTTGCGCTGGTCACCGGAGCATCCCGGGGTCTCGGCCGGGCCCTCGCCGTCGGCCTCGCCGACCGGGGCTGGTCGCTCGTCATCGACGCCCGCCACCCTGACGCCCTGGCCGACTCAGAGGCCGAGGTCAAGACGCACCTGGGCGCGGGCGCGCGGGTCGTGGCGATCCCCGGTGACGTCTCCGACGCCCGCCACCGTCGGGACCTGGTGGCCGCGGCCGAGGGCCTCGGGGGCCTCGACCTGTTGGTGAACAACGCCAGCGACCTGGGCGCCACGCCCCTCCCCCGCATCGCCGACTACCCGCTCGACGCGCTGCGACGCGTGCTCGAGGTCAACGTGGTGGCCCCCGTGGCGCTCGTACAGGAAGCCGCGCCGCTGCTGCGCGACAGCTCCGCCCCCGCGATCCTCAACGTGACCTCGGACGCCTCGGTCGAGGCCTACGAGGGTTGGGGTGGCTACGGGTCGTCCAAGGCGGCGCTCGATCACGTCGGCGCGGTGCTCGCCGTCGAGGAGCCTGCTGTGGCGGTGTGGACCGTCGACCCCGGAGACATGCGCACCCAGATGCACCAGGACGCCTTCCCGGGCGAGGACATCTCCGACCGACCTGCCCCGGACACCGTCGTGCCCGCCCTGCTGTCCCTTGTCGATCGACGTCCCCCGAGTGGTCGGTACCGGGCCGCCGAATGCGAACCCTCCGACGCGGCGGCAGAGCGATGACGGTCGCCACCCCCGACGCCGTCCGGCCGGCCGGTGCATCCCCGAGCTTCGAGCTCCCCCCCGAGCTCGAAGCGTCCGCGCCGCCCGAAGCACGCGGCATGACGCGCGACGCGGTGCGCATGCTGGTCGCCTATCGACACGACGCCTCCCTCGTCCACACCACCTTCTCCGAATTGCCCCGCTTCCTCGACGAAGGCGACATCGTCGTCATCAACACGTCGGGAACGCTCGCCGCGGCGGTGGCGGGTGTGGACGCCTCGGGTCGTCACCTCGGCGTGCACCTGTCCACCCAATTGCCCGCCGGGCTGTGGACGGTCGAGCTGCGCCGGGGACCCGACCCCTGGTTCGGGGCGCGGCCCGGGGAGGTGGTGGCGCTCGAGGGCGGTGGGCGTCTCGAGCTCCTCGCCCCGTACGCGACGGCGCGGCGCGGCGTACGGCTGTGGGTCGCCACCGTGCACACCCCCGAGCCGCTGCACACCTATCTCGCCGTACACGGGGAGCCCATCCGGTACGGGTACGTGCGCGGCAGCTGGCCGATCTCCGCCTACCAGAACGTGTACGCCACCGAGCCGGGTTCGGCCGAGATGCCGAGCGCGGGACGGCCGTTCACCCCCGAAGTGTTGACGCGTCTGGTGGCACGCGGCGTCGAGGTGGCGCCGCTCGTACTGCACACCGGCGTCGCCTCGCTCGAGGCCTCCGAACCCCCCTACCCCGAGTACTTCCGGGTGCCGCCCACCACGGCGCACCGCATCAACGACGCGCGCCGCGAAGGCGGACGCGCCGTCGCCATCGGCACGACGGTCGTGCGAGCCCTCGAAACGGTGGTGGACGCCCGGGGCGAGGTGCACGCCGGACAGGGATGGACCGAGACCGTCGTCACGCCCGAGCGTCGCGTCACGGCTGTGGACGGTCTGCTCACCGGATGGCACGAGCCCGAGGCGTCCCATCTCGCCATGCTGGAAGCGGTCGCCGGTAGGGTGCTCCTGGAACGGTCGTACCGCGCCGCGCTGTCCGAAAGGTATCTGTGGCACGAATTCGGCGACGTGCATCTCGTCCTGCCGTGAACGGCGGTCCCGCCGTGAACCCAGGTCCCACCGAGGCGGTCGCCCGGGGCTCCGTCGCCTCGGAGCCGCCCTTGGCGACCATGCCGACCACCCGGCGGGCCATCGTGGTGACGCTCAAACGCCGCGGGGCGATGCGCGCCCCCGAGCTCGCCGAGCTCCTGGGCATCACGGTGGCGGCCGTCCGCCAGCAGCTCGTCCGGCTCGACCAGGACGGCCTGGTCACGCACCGGCGCGAACCCGACGGCCGGGGGCGGCCGTCGCACGCGTACGAGCTCACCCCGGCGGCCGAGATGCTGTTCCCCAAGCGGTACGGCGACCTGACCACCGAGCTCCTCGGCTACCTGGGCGGGCCCGACAGCGACGAGGTGAGCCGCCTCTTCGAGCAGCGTGGGCGCCGCCGGCTGTCCGACGCCAAGACGAGGCTGGCCGACATGCCGCTCGAAGAGCAGGTGGGCGAGCTCACCCGCATCCTGGACGAGGACGGCTACCTGGCCGACGTCGAGCGGCTGCCCGACGGAGCCTGGCGGATCACGGAGCACAACTGCGCCATCTTGTCGGTGGCGTCGGGGTTCCGTCAGGCGTGCTCGAGCGAGCTGTCGTTCATCCGCGACGCCCTGCCCGGCGCCCGGGTGGAACGCGTGGCACATCTCATGGACGGCGCCCACGTGTGCGCCTACGAGGTCCGTCCGCTCCCCTGAGCCTCGACGCGCCGTGACGCGGCGTGATTTCCGTCCGCGACCAACGTTTTCTTGTCGAAGCGCCCAGGAGCAGGCGCCCAGGCACACCTCGGTAACCAGGCGTTCGCCGACCCGTCGCGAACCGGTCACGCGGTGTTCACCCGGGTTGGCACGCCCCCGGGCCATGCGGCTTCGATCACGTGGGCGGACCTCGATCGAGCAAGAGCAGGAGGCGGGACGCGGTGGCGGTGAGTCGGCGGACATTCGTCAAAGGTGCGCTGGGTGCGTCCGGCGCGCTGGTGCTCGGCTCGCGCCTGGCCGAGTCGGAGTCGGCCGGGGCCGCCACGCTGGCGTCGACGACAGCCGCGTCGACCCCCTTGCCCGCCCCGGCCGCCTCGGGCATCGAGCACGTGGTCGTGGTGATGATGGAGAACCGGAGCTTCGACCACTTCCTCGGTTGGCTGCCCAATGCGAACGGTCGACAAGGGGGGCTCAGCTACGCCGACCCGTTGGGCACGTTGCATCCCACCTACCACCAGAGCCAGCTGAACGGCTGCGGGTTCAGGGATCCCGACCACTCCTACCAAGGGGGGCGGCTGCAGTACAACGGCGGCCACGCCAACGGCTTTCTCATGGACCCCGCCAATGACGCCTACGCCATCAGCTACTACACGGCGCGCGACCGGCCGTTCATGAGCTCGCTGGCGCTCAACTACACGACCTGCGACCACTACTTCTGCTCGATCCTCGGTCCCACCTATCCCAACCGGTTCTTCCAGCACTCGGCGGCCACCGACCGGCTCGACAACACGACCACGGTGTCGACCATGCCGACCATCTGGGACCGGCTCAACCAGCCGGGCGGCCCCACCGGGCGCTACTACTTCAGCGACCTTCCCTTCTTGGCGCTGTGGGGGCCGAAGTACCTGTCCATCGCCGACCACTACAGCCAGTTCCTGACGGACGCGGCGGCGGGCCGGCTCCCCAACGTCTCGTTCATCGACCCGCGCTTCGAGGACGAGGGCAGCGGCACGTCGGGTGACGACCACCCGCTGGCCGACATCCGCGCCGGGGACGCCTTTCTGTCCGAGATCTTCCACGCGCTGGCGTCGGGGCCGCAGTGGAGCAACACGGTCCTCGTCGTCAACTACGACGAGTGGGGCGGGTTCTTCGATCACGTCGTGCCCCCCCGGATCACCGCAGCCGTGCCCATCGGGGCGAGCCCGGGCAGCGGGGTGGACACCGACCTCAACCCCGCCGGGAAGGTGCTCGCCGGGTTCCGTGTGCCGTGCATCGTGGCGTCGCCCTTCACCAAAGGCAACCCGCTGCATCCGTCGGTGACGCACGGCATGTACGACCACACCTCGGTCCTCAAGCTGATCGAGTGGCGCTGGGGACTGAGGCCGCTCACCCAGCGCGACGCGTCCACCGCGTCCACCGACCCGGGCAACCTGGCGACCGCGCTGCGCTTCGGCCGGCCCGACCCCACCGTGCCGGCGCTTCCCAACCTGGGGCCGTTCGTGTTCGCCGGGTGCAGCGCCTCGGTCCCCGGAGGTGGCGGTGTCGGCGCACCCCCGCCGCCGACTGCGTCGACGTCAGGGGCATCGGAACGTGACACATGGGCGGCACTGAAGTCGACATCCCTTCTGGCCGGCTGGACCTAGGCCGGCGAACGACCCCAGCCGGCGAACGACCCCAGCCAGCAGGCGCTGCAGGCGGACAACGAGGAGAGCAACGATGAGAACCCTTCACCCCCGTGGTACGACCTCACGGAGGCTCCCGCGCTTGTTGCTCGGAGCGATCGTGGTCGGCGTGGTGATCGGGGCCTGGACCCCGTGGGTCACCACCGCGTCGCGTGCCGCGAGCACGCTGCCGGCTGTCCGCCACGTGTTCGTGATCGTCCTCGAGAACGAGGGCTACGCGTCGACCTTCGGCAACCCCAAGGCCGATCCCTACCTGGCGACGACGCTGCCGTCGCGCGGCGCGCTCCTCACGAACTACTACGGCATCGGCCACGAGAGCAACGACAACTATCTCGCCATGGTGAGCGGGCAGGCGCCCAACCCCCAGACCCAGGCGGACTGCCAGTACTTCTCGAACTTCGTCGGTTCGGGCGCCGTGGCGCCGCCCGGCCAGGCGGTCGGATCGGGCTGCGTCTTCCCGTCCTCGGTGCCCACCGTCGCCGACCAGCTGACCTTCGCCGGCCTGTCGTGGAAGGGCTACATGCAGGACATGGGGAACGTCCCGAGCCGCGAACCGTCGACGTGCGCCCACCCCGCGCTCAACGCCCAGGACAAGACCCAGTCGCCCGTGGCGGGAGACGGGTACGCCACCCGGCACAACCCGTTCGTGTACTTCCACTCGATCATCGACAACCCCGCCTACTGCTCGGCCCATGTCGTGCCGTTGGGCGCCCCCACGGCCACGTCGGGCTTGGCCCACGACTTGTCGTCGGGACGGACGACGCCCAACCTGTCGTTCATCGTGCCCAACCTGTGCCTGGACGGTCACGACTATCCGTGCACCAACCAGCCCTCCCCCTCGACGAGCGCGGTGGGAGACATCGATACCTTCTTGCAGACGTGGGTCCCGCTCATCACCCACTCGGCCGCGTTCCGCACCAACGGGCTGCTCGTGGTGACCTTCGACGAGGCGGCCGGCCCGCCCAACGGCGACTCGAGCGCGTGTTGCGGCGAGACGCCCGGGCCCAACTCCCCGCTCCCGGGGATCGACGGCCTGGGGGGTGGGCGCACGGGCACCGTCCTCGTGTCGCCGTTCATCAAGCCGGGCACGGTGGTGACGACCGGCTACAACCACTACTCGTTGCTCGGGTCGATCGAGTCCCTGTTCGGGCTGTCACGGCTGGGTGAGGCCCAGACCGTGCCCGCCGTCTTCGGGAGCGACGTCTTCACCCACACGACCAACTGAGCGGCAACCGCCAAGCCGCCAACGGCAACCGGCAAGCCGGCAAGCCGCCAGCTCGGTTCGGCGGCCCACCGGCGGGGACGAGGGGCTGTCCGCCCGTAAGCTCGAGCGCAGCACAGCTCGTGACGAGGGGTCAGCCATGGCGACGACGACGGGGCACGACACGCTCCCCCAGCAACGACTCGTGGTCACCGACATCCCGGGGCCCCGGTCGCGGGAGCTCGCCGCCCGACGCGCCACCGCCGTCCCGGCCGGGGTCGGCACCACCCTCGGCGTCTTCGCGGCACGGGCCTCGGGCGGGATCCTCGAGGACGTCGACGGCAACCGGCTGATCGACTTCGGCTCGGGCATCTCGGTCACCAACGTGGGCAACAGCGCACCGCGTGTGGTGGCGGCCGTGGCCGAGCAGGCCGAGCGCTTCACCCACACGTGCTTCCAGGTCACGCCGTATGCGGGGTACGTCGAGGTGTGTGAGCGCCTGAACGCCTTGACCCCGGGCCGGCACGAGAAGCGCTCGTTCCTGGTGAACTCCGGGGCTGAAGCGGTCGAGAACGCGGTGAAGGTGGCCCGCTACGCCACCGGTCGCGCTGCGGTGGTGGCTTTCGACCACGGCTTCCACGGCCGGACGCTTTTGGCCATGAGCCTGACGGGCAAAGCCATGCCGTACAAGAAAGGCTTCGGGCCCTTCGTGGGGGAGGTCGTACGAGCCGAGTACTCCGACCCGTTCCGGGGACGAGGGGATCTCCGCCACACCATCGAACTCCTCGAGACGACGGTGGGCGCGTCCTCGATCGCGTGTGTGGTGGTCGAACCGATCGCGGGCGAGGGAGGGTTCGTGGTGCCCGAGCCGGGCTGGCTCGGGGGGCTGGCCGACTGGTGCCGCGCCAACGGCATCGTGCTCGTGGCCGACGAGGTCCAGACCGGGTTCGGGCGCACGGGCGCGTGGTTCGCGTGCGAGCACGAAGGTGTCGTGCCCGACGTCGTGACCACCGCCAAGAGCCTCGGAGGCGGACTGCCCATCGCGGGGGTGACGGGCCGGGCCGAGCTCATGGACACGGTGCGTCCCGGGGGCCTCGGCACGACCTTCGGCGGCAACCCGGTGTCGTGCGCCGCGGCCCTGGCGGCCATCGACACCATCGAGTCCGACGGCCTGCTCGACCGGGCCCGACGCATCGGCGGGGTCATGGTCGAGCGGCTCGAGGCGATGGCAGCCACGTATGCCGTCGTCGGCGAGGCCCGGGGCCGGGGCGCCATGGTGGCCATCGAACTCGTGGGCGCGGACGGGATCTCGCCCGACAAGGGCGCGGCGTCGCGCATCGCCGCCTCCTGCCACGCCGAGGGCCTGGTCGTACTGACGGCCGGGACCTACGGCAACGTGATCCGACTGCTTCCCCCGCTCGTCATCCCGGACGACCTGCTCGACGAGGGCCTCGACATCCTCGAACGCGCCGTGGCTGCGGCCTGAACGCTCCGTAGGCAACCGCCCCCGGCGGGGCGACCGTGAGGCGCTACGAGTCGAGGGCGCTCATGACGTGCTTGAGGCGGGTGTAGTCCTCGAACCCGTAGACCGAGAGGTCCTTGCCGTACCCCGAGTACTTGAACCCTCCGTGCGGCATCTCAGCCACGAGCGGGATGTGCGTGTTGATCCACACGCAACCGAAGTCGAGCTGCCGGGCCATCCGCATGGCCCGGCCGTGGTCCTTGGTCCACACCGACGACGCCAGCCCGTACTCGACCCCATTCGCCCACCGCAGCGCCTCGGCCTCGTCACCGAAGCGCTGCACCGTGATGACCGGGCCGAACACCTCCTCCTGCACGATGTCGTCGTCCTGGCGGACGTCGCTCACCACGGTGGGTTCGTAGAAGAAGCCGCGACCGGCGATCTGGTGTCCACCGGTGCGGACCTGGGCGTGGGACGGGAGGCGGTCGATGTAGGACCGGACACGGGCCAGCTGGTCGGGATTGTTGAGCGGGCCGAAATCGGCTCCCTCGACGTCGGGCCCACCCACCGTCTGGCCCCGGGCCTGCTCGACCAGGGCGCCCACGAAGTCCTCCGCCACGCGGCCTCCGGCCAGGACCCGGGTGGCGGCGGTGCAGTCCTGGCCGGCGTTGAAATAGCCGGCGACGGCGATGGCCTCGGCTGCCTTGTCGAGGTCTGCGTCGTCGAAGACGATCACCGGCGCCTTTCCGCCGAGCTCGAGGTGCACCCGCTTCAGGTCCTCCGAAGCGGCGATCGCCACTTCGCGCCCGGCCCGAACGCTACCCGTGATCGACACCATCTGCGGGCCGGGATGTGAGACGAGCGCCCGTCCCAGGTCGCGGTCCCCGCACACCACGTTGAAGACGCCGGGGGGTACGAACTCCGCCGCCACTTCGGCCAGCATCAGGGTCGTCACCGGTGTGGTCGGTGCCGGCTTCAGGACGACGGTGTTGCCGGCCGCGATGGCGGGAGCGAACTTCCACACCGCCATCATCATGGGGTAGTTCCAGGGTGTCACCTGCGCGCACACCCCGACCGGTTCGCGCCGGACATACGAGGTGAACCCGGACATGTACTCGCCCGCCGATCGGCCCTCGAGGAGCCGGCACGCGCCGGCGAAGAAACGGATCTGGTCCACCATCGGAGGGATCTCCTCGGAGAGGGTGAGGCCCTTCGGCTTGCCGGTGTTGCGGCTCTCCGCATCGACGAACTCCTCGGCCCGCCGTTCGACCGCGTCGGCGATACGCAACAGCGCCAGGCTCCGCTCCGACGGCGTCGTGTCGCGCCAACTCTCGAAGGCACTCTGCGCGACGCCGATGGCGTTGTCGGCGTCGACCGCGCCCGAAAGCGGCATCGAGGCGTACGGCTGCCCCGTGGACGGATCCACGACATCCGCCACGTTTCCGTCCTTGGCGTCGACGTACTCGCCGCCGACGAAGTTGCGGAGTACCTGGCGGTCAGGGCTCATGTCAGTCGCCTTCCTCGTGGACCACCCCGCTCATTCCGCCGCCGGCACGACCAGGACGGGGACGGTCGAACGATGAAGGAGTTTATTGGGCACCGACCCCAGGATGGCCCCGACGATGGGACGCTCGCCGTTGCCCCCGACCACGATGACCCGGGCGTCGCGCTCCTTGGCCGCTTCGAGGAGGGACTCCACCGGCCGGAGCGGCGCGACGATCGGCTCCACCTGAACCGAGGCGTCGAGCTTCTTTGCTTCCTCGACCGCAGCCCCGAGGTAGTCGCTTCCGATCTTCTCGAGCTGTCCCTTGTAGTCGGCCGTTTCGCCCCCCATCGGGTTCGGCTCGTAGCCGAAGACGACCGTCAGGGGAGCGTCGAAGGCGCGGGCGACGCTGACCGCGACGCGCAACGCCGCCCTGGACCCCTCCGACCCGTCGTAGCCGAGGACGATGTCACCGGCCATCAGTCGACCACGGGCATGACGCCCGGCGTCAGCGGAGGGGCTCCCGCGTCGAGATCGGTTGCGACCTCACGCCGGTGCCGGAAGAACTCGGCGTGGCGCGCCCGCCACAACAGCATGAGGGGCACGCCCACGATGAGGAGCCCGAGCCCGATCACGAGCGGCGGACCGAGGCCCTTCACGACGTAGAACTGGAAGTGCCAGACGTGGAAGCGGAAGTGGATGAACTGCAGCCACGCGGTCTTGCCGTTCGAGGAGTTGGAGGGGTTCGAGTAGTAGAAGATCGCCACCACGAACAGCACGGCCAAGCTGGCCGCCCCGAGGAACGGGGTGAGCCCGATGAAGATGAAGTTCTTGAGGCTTCGGAAGATGTGGCGTCGGTAGTAGACGATGCACGCGAACCCGGTGAGCGCATAGTAGAAGGCGATGCCGAAACCGAGGGCCAGGATGGAGTTGGCAAGCACGTCGGTGCTGATGATGTTGAGCACCACATACCACGCGATGGCGGCCCCTCCGAACACCAGGGTCGAGAAACCGGGCGTGAGATGGCGGGCGTTGATCGAACCGAATCGTTTCGGGAACGCCCCGTGCACGGCCATCGACAGCGACGACCGGGCGGCGGGCAGGATGGTGGTCTGCGTCGACGCCGAGGCGGACGTGAGCACCGCGATGATGAGGAACTTGTCCCACCCAGACCCGAACACGGCAGTACCGAGCGCGCCCAGGACGTCACCCGAATTGTTCGGGTTCGACAGGAACCCGGCGCCGTGGAATGCCTGGGCGGCGACCGCGACGAGAAGGTAGATGGCCAGGAGCACCAGAGTCGACAGCAGGGCGGCCACCCCGGGGGTGCGCTTGGCGTCCCGGGACTCCTCGTTGACGGTCACCGCGGTGTCCCAACCCCAGTAGATGAACACCGCGACGAGCATCCCCGCCGACAGCGCCCCCACCGACGGGATCTTGAACGGATCGAGCCACACCCAGCCGGGGTGGATGCTGTGGCCCACTCGGCCTCCGTACACCCGGGCCAGAGCGACGATGGCGAAGGCCACCAGCACGACGAGCTCCGCACCGAGCAGCAGGACCTGGGTGCGGGCCGACAACTCGATGCCGATGTAACAGATGGCGGTCATGACGGCGATCCACGCCACGCCGATCACCATCGGCCACCACCGGTTCGACGCGAGCCCGTTGGCCCCGAACAGAAGGAAGGTGTACTTGCCGGCGATCGCCGCCAGGTTGGGCATCACGACCAGGTCGGTGACGAGGATCCCCCAGCCGGCGAGCCAGCCGGTGCGAGGACCGATGGCACGCGTCACCCAGGTGAAGGTCGTCCCGCAGTCGGGGTCGGCCCGGTTCAGGTAGAAGTACGCGGCCGCGATGAACAGCATCGGGAGGAACGCGACCCACATCACCGCGGGTGTGAAGATGCCCACGAACAGAGCGACGAACCCGAGCGAGGCCGCCAGGCTGTAGGCGGGTGCGGTCGAGGCCACCCCGATCACGAGGCTCGACAACAGGCCGAGGGCGCCTGGCTTGAGGCCCTTCCCGCCCGGCCCCTCCGCGGTGGGAACCCCCCCGAGCTCCCCTGACGCCGTCGTCGCCGTCGTCAATGGCCCCCTCCCCCGTGGCTCAGTCGACCCCGTCGGTGGCAGATGAATATTCGCAGACAATCAAGGGTCTGACAAGCGATCCCGTTGCATAATGAGCATCACTCGATTGATTCCCTCGTACGACGAGCCCTGCACGGGGTCGGGGCCAGAAGGACGTGAGCGGTCGTGAACGAGCGCAACCAGCACCCAGAGGTCGACGAGGAGCGCATGCGCGCCCGGGCCCGTGAACTGTTCGCCACCGAGCACGCCGCGTTGGTCGACCGGACCCCGAACTCGCGCCGGCTCTTCGAGCGGGCACGAAAGACGATGCCCCTCGGGGTCGCTTCCTCGTTCCAGGCGTCGGACCCCTACCCCGTGTACCTGGCGCACGGCCGGGGCGCGGACGTGTGGGACGTCGACGGCCACGAGTACGTCGACTTCCACAACGGCTTCGGCTCCACCGCCGTCGGCCACGCCCATCCTGCCGTGGTGGCGGCCATCGAGCGGGCCGCCCACACCGGAACGCAGTTCGCCGTCACGACCGAGGCCACGGTGCTGTGGGCCGAAGAGCTGTGCCGACGTTTCCGCCTCGATCAGGTGCGCTTCACCAACTCCGGGACCGAATCGACCATGGACGCCATCCGCCTGGCGCGTGGCGCCACGGGACGCGACGTCATCTGCAAGATCGAGGGCTCGTACCACGGCCACCACGACGCGGTGATGTTCTCCGTCTCACCCAGCCTGATGTTGCTCGAGGCGAGCCCGGACAGGACGGCCCAACCACCCGCGTCGAAGGGGATCCCTCCGGAGATGGGCAAGTGGACCCTCGTCGTGCCGTACAACGACCTCGACGCGCTCGGGCGGCTCTTCGACCAACGCGGCCGGGACATCGCCTGCTTCATCCTCGAGCCGGTCATGATGAACATCGGCATCGTGCTCCCCCGTGCCGGCTACCTCGAAGGCGTGCGCGAGCTGTGCACCCGGCACGGGATCGTGCTCATCTACGACGAGGTGAAGTGCGGGGCCACCATCGCCGCAGGCGGTGCCATCGAGCGCTTCGGCGTCCAGCCCGACCTGGCGTGCTTCGCCAAGTCGATCACCGGCGGCGTGCCGGCCGGCGCATTCGGGGGGCGCGCCGACCTGATGGAACAGATCGGCGAGGGCGTCGCCCAGCAGGGGACGTTCAACGGAAACCCCCTCGCCGCGGCGGCCGGACTGGCCGCGCTCACGGAGGTGCTCACCCCCGAGGCGTACGACCATTTCAAGCACCTCGGGACGCGCCTGGCAGACGGCTGCCAGCGGGCGATCACCGCGCACGGCGTGCCCGCCCATGTCGTCGACCTCGGCTGCAAGGGGTGCGTGTCGTATCGCTCCGAGCCGCTCGTCGACTACCGGAGCTTCCTCGACACCGACCCCGACATGTTCGACGCGTCGTGGGCGTGGCTCGTCAACCGGGGCATCTTCATGACGCCCGGCAACGAGGAGCAGTGGACGCTGTCGGTGCAGCACGACGTCGGCCATGTGGACCACTTCGTCCAGGTGTTCAGCGAGTTCTGCGCCGCGCTCGCCCGGTGAGCCGGCCGCCACGCGCATCGGCTGCCGGCCGATCACCTACGACGGCCGGCAACCCGCGACCCTCTTCCCTTCGGCACCATCAACGTCCGAGCGCATCACGCGCCTGGTACCACCAACCGGCCACCGGCAACAGCCACGGCACCTGCGCCGGCAGTGGAACGGCCCGCCAGCGCCGCTCGGCGAAGACGGGGAGTTCGCCCTCGCCGCACAACCAGCGGCCGACCGCCCGACCGAACCCCACCGACAGCGCCACACCGGAGCCGCAGTACCCCATGGCGTACACCAGCCCCGTGCCGGGATGACGCCCGACATGCGGCAGCCGGTCCACCGTGAGGGCGACCTGCCCTCCCCAGGCGCGTTCCACCCTCGCTCCACCAAGTTGGGGATGGATGTCGACCATGGCCCCGTACAGCCGGTCGCGGGCCTGGGCGACGTCCGTGGGTGCGAACGACGTCCGCCCGCCGAAGAGCACCCGTCGTCCGTCGGGCGAGGGTCGCCAGTAGTGGAGGAAGTTCCTCGTGTCGAAGAACATCCGTCCGTTCGGGCTCACGCTCGACACCACCGCCGGGTCGAGCGGCTCCGTGGCGATGATGTAGCTGCCCACGCCGAGGATCCGACGTCCCAGCCAGGGCACCAGGCGGCGATCGGTGGTGCCGTTCGTCGCGACGACCACCTCGGCGCTGCGCAACGCGCCCCGCGACGTCTCCACCTCGAAACCGGACGCCATGCGCTCCACGGTGAGCACCGCCGTCGCGGCGCGCAGGTCGGCACCCGCGGCGAGCGCCTCCCGGGCGACTCCGGCCATGAGCTTGGCGGGGTGCACGGCGCCGCTTCGGCGCACGAGAAGCCCGGCGTGGAACCGGTCGGAGCCGATCTCGGCCGCGAGCTCGTGCCGCTCCAGGAAGCGGGCCTCCTCACCCAGCGCGCGGTACGCGTCGGCCTCGGCGGACAACGACGCCGCCAGGCGGGGGTGGTGCGCCACCTCGAGGTGGCCGGTGCGCCGCCAGTCGCAGTCGATCCCGAGCTCCGCGATCAGCTTGTCGAGGTCCTCGAACGCTTCGACGGTGGCGTCCCACATCCGCCCGCCACCGTCCATGGCGAGCAGGGCCGGCAGGTCGCGCTTCGTCCCCGGGTGCACCATGCCGCCGTTGCGGCTGCTCGCTCCGGTACCGATGTCGTCGCGGTCGAGCACGACCGTCGACCGGCCCCGTCGGGCGAGCTCCGTCGCCGCGGCCAGCCCCGTGTACCCGGCCCCGACCACGACCACGTCCGCTTCGGGCGGCAGGGGCGATGGAGGGACCGACGGGAGCTCGACCCCTTCCCACCAGTAGGGGGTCGACGCGTAGGACGGCGTCAGCGGAGCGGGGTGCGCCATCGGCCCAGGTTCGCACGCTCGACGGCGAAGAGCGTGGCGTGACGACCGATCGCCGTACCGCGCTCTCGCTCGACGACGCCGACAAGAGGATCATCGAGCAGCTCCAGCAGGACGGGCGCCGCCCCTACACCCAGATGGCGCCCGCGGTGGGGCTGTCCGAGGCGGCCGTGCGGCAGCGGGTGCAGCGTCTCATCGACGCGGGCGTCATGCAGATCGTGGGCGTGACCGACCCGCGCACGCTGGGGTTCGGCCGCCAGGCGATGATCGGCCTGACCGTCGAGGGAGACGCGCGCGTCGTGGCCGACGCCGTGGCGGCCATGTCCGAGGTCGTCTACGTCGTGCTCACCACCGGGTCCTTCGACGTCCTGGTGGAGGTCGTGGTCGAGGACGACGAGCATCTCCTCGAGCTCATCAACGATCGCATCCGCGCCGTCGCCGGGGTGCGCACCACCGAGACGTTCACGTACCTGCGCATCCACAAAGAGACCTACCAGTGGGGAGCTCGCTGACCGAACTCGGTCGTCCATCGCAAACGGCCGGGCGCATCACGAGCCACGCAGCCACCCCTCGGGAACGGTGAATCCCGCCCGGAGGACCAGGAAGGCGTGCAGCCTGGTGGCGTCGCGCAACCGTCCCGCGGAGAGCACCGGGGGCATGGCCTCTTGGGCGAAGGCGATGCTGCGGTCACGTTCAGGGGCCGAGCGGGTGCGGTAGACGAGTGGTGGAGGTCGCCCGTTCCACCAGTCGTAGACGGCGTCGGCGAGTCGCCCGCACGTCTCGAGCAGCGGATCGGGATCCGATCTGCTCCCCACCGTGATCCTCCCCGTGCTGACGCGGTCATCGAGGCCCAGCGCGTCGAGGTTGACCTGGTGGGTGAGGTGGAGCGCCGGGGCCATGGCGTCGAGCGCGACGAGCCAGAGCTCGCCGTCAGCTTCGGTGAAGGCCCGGGTCGAAAAGCGCTCCCGGCACGCCGCGGCCGGGTGGTTCGCCGCGTACCGGACCCGGAAGCGCCCCGACAGCGGGTCGAACCGGCCGACGGGACGCATGAAAGGTGTCCACTCCCATTCGTCCGGCGGAGCGCGGTCGATCCGCCACCACGACCCGGCCAGGCGCGCCAGGCGTAATCCCCTCGGCCGCTGGTGCGGAAAGGCCGTCAGGTCACGCCTGTTCCGCCGAGGCGCGGACCAGTCGCAGCACGGTGTCGAGCCGCCCCGCGGCAAAGAGGTCCGCCAGCGTCCGCCCGCCGAGGTCGTCCCGAGGAGCGCGCATGAGCGCGTCCCTGGCATGCGGATCGGAGGCGACCTCCGCCAGAGCGCCGACCAGGGCCGGCAGACCGGGCCGCGTGTCCCCCCGGCGACGATCGAACTGCCACGCGGGGTGATAGGCGCGCCCGCCCACCTTCCACGCGAGGAGCTGCCCCCGGCTGCGCCGCCGATCGACACCTTTTCGGTCGTTGACCGAGCGTAGGAGGGCGACCACCGCTGCCGTGTCGAGCGCCGACCGAGTCGCCTCGTCCTGTCGCTCGTCCAGTCGACGGCGGTTGACGATGCGCGCTGCGCCGAGGACCCCGGGGGTCACATCCTCGAACGGATCCGCCGGACCTTCGGCGTCTTCGGCCATGAAGACCACGGCCTCGGCCAGAGCGGGGTCGTCGCTGGTCTGTTCCTCGAGGACCTTGATGGCCTGCGCCACCGTCGTGGACATCGGGCCACCTCCGGACCGGAGTCTACCGCGTCTACACCTTCTCGTCTACAACGTCTACACCAGAGCCCTTGGGCAACACGATGCCGTTCAGCCCGCGGCGCCGTTCAGCCCCCGGCGCGGTTCAGCCCGTGGCGCGGTTCAGCCCGCGGCGCGGTTGAGCCCGTGGCGCGGTTGAGCCCGTCAGAGCCCCGCTGCCGAGCGGCGCGAACGATCAGGGGGCCGCGTAGGGGCTCGTGGTCGAAGTCGTCGAGGTGGTGGTGGTCGTGGTCGACGTCGTCGAGGACGTCGTGGTCGTCCCCCCGAACGACGACCCCGCCGGTCCACCAATGGCGGGCGCCGGCGCGGCGGTCGTCGAGGTCGAAGGCGTCCCTGCGGTGCCCTGGGGATGGGCGGGAGCGCCCGACGTCGTCGGAGGAAGCGAGCTCGTGCCCGGCGATCCCGCCGCCGCGGTGAGCGGCCTCGGGGCCGTCGTCCCGCTGGGAACGTTGATCGCGGTCGTCGTGGTCGCACGCGAGCCGCTCGACGGTGCCGAGCTCCCGGCCGTCGCCACCAGGCCGATGGCGACACCCAGTGCGACGACCACCGACGCGACGACGACGGCAGGCGTGCGGCCGTGGACCATGGACGCCAGCGTCCGCTCGCGTACCATCCACACAGCGTATGTCGCGGGGCTCGGGCGACCTGGGCATCCTCCCCCGCCCGGCCCGGGACCACGACCGGGCGCTCTGTACACTGACCTCCGCTTCCGCCCGCCCCGCACGGCGGGTGCCTACGTGTCGCCACGGCTCCGGACGCGATCGCGAGGCGACCGAACGCGAGGGAAGGAGACACAGCAAGCGTGGCGCTCGACGACGTCGAAGCGATCTGCCGGCTCAAGTACGCCTACTTCAGGCTGCTCGACCTCAAGCGCTACACCGAGCTCGGTGCACTGCTGACCGACGACGCCACGACCTCGTACCAGTCGGGCGAACTGCGCCAAGCCGGACGCGACGCCATCGTGGCCTTTCTCCGGACGTCGTTGGGCGACCCCGGCATCGTCACCACTCACAACGGCCACCATCCCGAGATCGAGCTCACGAGCGAACGGAGCGCGACCGGGACGTGGTACCTCGAGGACCGGGTGATCGTGCCGGCGCTCGACTTCGTCCTCACCGGCACCGCCCTCTACCACGACGAGTACGTCAAGGACTCGGGCGAATGGAGGATCGCGCACACGGGCTACGACCGCATCTACGAGGAGCACCGTCGATACTCGAGCGGCCGGGTGTTGTCGCTTCGGATCGGGAACGGTCCCGTGACGACCTTCCCGGAGACCTGACGATTCAGGGGACGAGCACGACCTTCCCGCTCACGGTCCGGTCGAGAAGTGCCGCCATGACCTCGGCGGCGGAGTCCATCGGGCGCTCGGCCGGCTCGACCGGGTGCAGCCGTCCTTCGTCGGTCATGGTGATCAAGTCGCTCAACATGGCCCGGTTGGCATCGGCGTTGCGCACCGCCCACGCCCCCCAGTCGACGCCGATCACAGTCCGGTTGTTGAGCAGGACCTGGTTGAGGGGCAGCGACGCGATCGAGCCCGACGCGAACCCGATGACGCAGAACCGTCCGAACATCCGGGTGGCCCGCAACGCCGGCTCGCTGTGCCGGCCACCGACGGGATCGACGACGACGTCGGCTCCCCCTTCGGTGATCTCCCGCACCCGCGCCTTCAGGTCCTCGTCCTCGTACGCCACCGACGCGTGCGCGCCCATGGACAGCGCCCCACCCAGCTTCTCCTTGGTGGAAGCCGCCGCGACGACGCGGGCTCCGAGCGCCACCGCCACGTCCACCGCCGCCAGCCCGATGCCGCCCCCCGCGCCCAGGACGAGCACCCATTCGCGTTCGGCCACCGACGTGCGCCGGGCCAGGGTGAACCACGCCGTGCAGTAGCTCTGGATGAACGCCGCGGCCTGGCCGAAGCTCAGGACCGACGGCATGGGCTCGACCGACGACTCCGCCACCACCACCTGCTCGGCGAACGCACCGAACCCGGTCAGGGCCATGACCCGGTCCCCCGGCTTCACGCCGTCGACCCCGGGTCCCAGCGCGCTCACCACGCCCGCGATCTCGCCCCCCGGCACGTAGGGCACGGGCGGCTTCATCTGATAGCGGCCCTGGCACAACAGACCGTCGACGTAGTTGAGCCCGGCCGCCCGGACGTCCACGAGGACCTGGCCGGGACCGGGGGTGGGCGGGTCCCGTTCCTCCACCACGACGTTGTCGAGACTCCCCAGTTCGTTGCACACCACGACCCGCACGGCCGGGACTGTAGGGCAATCGGGAAGATCGCAGCCCGGCGACTCCGAAGCCCGGAAACGACCGGAAACGACCGGAAACGACCCGGAAAGCAAAAGCCCGATGCCGGACGACTAGGCCGGACCGTCGGGCACCGGGGTATGAACCGCCCAGTGGCGCGTCCGGTCCCACCATTCCGCCTCTTCGAGACCGAGAAGGGTCGACGGCCCTTCGTCGGTCGGCCACAGTTCCTCCGCCACCCGGCGCCAGTTCGCGGTCGCCTCGAGCCGGCCGAGGATGGCGAGCAGGCCGAGATTGATCCGTTGGAGCACGACGAGCGAGGGCGGCATGCCCGCATGGGCCATGACGTCCGCGAACGTCGTGCGACCCTCGACGTAGCGACGGGCCACTTGGCTCGCCCACTCGGCCGTGATCGTGGTGACCTCGTCGTGGAGCACGGCCTCCCAGAAGATGCCCATGAATTCGGCCACGCGTTCGTCGGGCACGGGCGCGCCGGGCGCGATCAACCCGGCCCGCTCGCAGGCGCGTCGCATCGCGGCGGGATCGCGCGCCACCACCGACGACCGGACCAGGTCGAAACACATGGCCACCTCGTCGGCGGACAGGTACTTGACCAGGCCGAAGTCGACGAAGGTCACCCGCCCGCCCGGACGGAACAGGTAGTTGCCGGGATGCGGGTCCCCGTTGAAGGCGTGGAACCGGTACAGGCTCCTGAA
>Ga0307477_10000667_pt1 | contig 34526 bp, 31 predicted proteins | sample atmos_gasesECM2C_FD_203316 | JGI IMG/M metagenome (GOLD analysis project Ga0307477, IMG submission 203316) | Hardwood forest soil microbial communities from Morgan-Monroe State Forest, Indiana, United States - atmos_gasesECM2C_515 | ecosystem: Environmental > Terrestrial > Soil > Temperate...
GAAGTGCGACGTTCGCGACACTGGTATCGAGCACTTCCATGAACGTCGCCAGCGTGACCGTAAGCGCAATAATCCAGGGATTTACCGCAGGGCGTTGGTATGTCGCAGATGCCATGAACTCGCCGGATTACTTCACGAAAACTTTGGCTTCGACAGACATGCCCAGCCGCAGTGAAAGGTCCTTGTTTTGCCCCGGTTCGAGGACGATTTTTACCGGTATGCGCTGAACCACCTTGACGTAGTTGCCTGTGGCATTCTCCGGAGGCAGCAGGCTTAGACGAGCGCCGCTCGAATTTGCGAAGCTGTCAACATGCCCGTTGTAGGTGCGGTCGTTGGAGTCCACTTTTATCTTGGCCCGTTGTCCCACGCGCATATTCTTCAACTGTGTCTCTTTGAAATTCGCGGTTACCCAAACATCCTCGAGCGGAACAATGGCCGCCAATTGTTGTCCGGGCTGAATGTTCATTCCAAGTTCCACGCTTTTCGTAACCACACCATTCACCGGCGCAATGATCTGGGTGTATTGAAGGTTCAATTCGGCCTGATCGAGCAACGCTTGTTTTTGTTTCACGGTGGCGTCAGAGGAAAGAGCGCGCGCTTCGGAGGTAGCCACCTGCCGCGGCGCCGTTTGCGCAGACCGGTGGCCGGCTTCCGCTGTGACTAGTTTGCTGCGAGCCTGCGTCACCTGCTGCGCCGCGGCGGCGGCGGAGGAGCGTGCCGCGACAACTCCCGCGGCCTCGGCTTTTGCAGCCGCCTCTGCTTGATCGTAGGTCTGCTGGGAAATTTCCTGTTTATCGACAAGCTGTTTGTATCGCCCCAGATCTAACTGGGCTTTCGTGCTATTTGCCTGAGCTTGGGCAAGTTGCGCCTCGGCCGCGTCATATTGCTGCTGGGCCGCGGCGATTCCCGCCCTCGCATTTTCAATGTCCGCCTCAGAGGATGACAACTGGCTTGCGGTGTTTACGTTCGTAATAGGAACGTTTAGGTTGGAAGCTTGGGCCGTGGCCCGCGCGTCTTCCAGTGCGGCTTTGGCTTGATCGACGGCAACTTGGTAGTCTCGCGGATCGATTTCAACAAGGACCGTGCCGGCCGTTACATATTGGTTGTCATCTACATTTACCTTCGTGACATAGCCCCCGACTCGCGCGCTGAGCGGCATCAGATGCCCATCCACTTGGGCATCGTCGGTGGATTCATAGCTTTGAAAATAACGCCAGGCAAAGATGCCGGCTAGGACAACTACGAGGATCACCGCTATCACATAAAAACGAGCGTGCGGATTCGATTGAATAAATCTGCCTGCTCGCGACGGCGGAGGTTCGGAGGCCGAGTGAGTTTCCGAAGGGAGCGTTCCTGTGGTCGAAGCAGGTCGCTCCGAGGGCGCAGCGCTTTGATCTGCTGGATTTTTGGGTGCTTCCACTTCTGTTTTCGGTGCCATGATTATTTTCCTTTGAAGTATTGCTTGACGCCTTCTTCGGCAAAACCCATTGCTCGCGCCAGAGAGATTTTCGCGTAGTTGTAGTTGTAGAGAGCGGAGATGTAATTCTCGTGAGCGCTGGCCACGGCTTCCTGCGCTTGCACCACTTCCACTGTGTTCGTCACCCCGGCCGCAAAGCGATCCTGCGATTGCGTCAGGCTTTCATCCGCCAAACCAACATTGCTCTTGGCTACGGCCACTTGCTGCGCTGACGATTCCAGGTTGAGCAGCGCGGTGCGAACATCCGCGTCAATCTGTCCGCGCAAGCTTTCCAGCTGATCGCGGCTTTTCTGAAGTAGCGCGTCGGCTTGCAGGATATCTCCGTGGACTTTGTTGCCTTGGAAGATAGGCACGCTCAGCGTGGCGCGCATGTCGAAAACGCCGTGAGTGAAGAGATTCGAATAGCTTCCGGCGATACCGTAATCGCCGCTGACCCCCAGCGTCGGATAGTAACCAGCTCGCGCGGCGCGGCGCGAATATTCCGCCGAGCTCAGCGTGGCCAAAGCGGCTTGATAGTCCGAACGCGAGGAATATGCCCGCTTGAGCGCCTCCTCTACCGAGAGGCCTTCCCAAGGTTCATACGGAGATTTGTCCGGTAAATCAAATTCCTGTCCGGGCGCCAGTCCGATCACTCGTGCGAGAGTTAGTTTCTGGATGGCCAAATCATTCTTGGCCTGAATCAATTGCTGCTGGCGTGTCTGCAGTTCCACCTGGGCGCGGAGCGCATCGATGGCCGGCGAGGTTCCCGCTTTTAACTGATCGGAGGCTTGGTTGTAGAGTGCCTGCCCGGTGTTCACTTGAGCTGCAGCCGTTTCTATGCGTGCCTCGTCGGCGATGGCCAGCAGATAGTTATACCCAACTGCGAGAACGACCAGATCACGGGCATCCTTATACGTATGTTGTGCAGCTTTGAGACTCTGTGTCGCAGCATGCGTGTTATGGATGGCTCTTAAATCTAAGACGGATTGGGTGGCGTAAACGCGACCATCGTAATAAGTGAAAGGACCAACCACGGTGGGAAAAGTGGCGCCGGGGACGGCCAGTCCGCTGAATCCAAATTCGGCAAGATTGACCTGCGATCGATCGACATAGCTCGTCGTCGTTATGTTCGGCAATAAGGCGCTTAATTGCTGCCAACGCGTCCCGCGAGCTGAGCCAACATCCTCGCCCGAAAGAAGCAGGCCAAGGTTCTGTTTCAGGCCGCGATGGATGGCGTCTTCAAGCGATATTGGCAAGACCCCGGAAACAAAGTTCGATGGCACGCTGCCGGTAAACGAACTCTGTGCCTGCGGTGCCGCCGGTTGTGCGTAAACAGACGCGGTTGTCCCGGAGCTGGTAGTGGAAGATGGATTTCCCGTTGGCGACGTGACTGCACCGGCCGGCAGCTGGGCCCAAAGGGATTTTCCATATCCGGCGAACAGAAGTATCGTAATGAAAATGGCGGACAATCGACGTTTCACGGAGCCTCCGGTTCTCTCAAAGTATGATGAAATCCACCAAGGCTAGATTCATAAAATCAAACTAAAGTCCGCATCGAAACCGCTCTGCTCGGGTTACTTCCGCATCACCTTGCGCTGGCCTTTTGTATCGGCAAAAAGGCTCGGGAAGAACAGCTCCCAGACCTCTTCTGCCGATTTTCGCAGCACGGAATCCGGATGGAGCGCCCAGGCGATCGTGACTCCCATGAAGATTAGTTGAGTCAGCCGGGCGAGCTCTGCAGGAGAGCGGTCGCAGCGGATCTCGCCTCTTTTCTGGCCGATCGCAACTATTTCGCCCAAGAGCCGCCGGGCGCGCTGCAGCCGGTTCTGCAGTTCCGCACGCACCGGCGCGCAGGACAGATGAGCCGCGAAGATCGATCGAAGCAAATCCGGGCTTTCTGCGGACTGCCCCGCAAGATCGGTCGCGAGCTCTTTTAGCGCTGCTCGCACGGATCGCTTGGCCGTGCGGACGTTCTGGAGCGAGCGTTCAATCGCCGCGACACGCTCGTCGCCGTAAGTTGCTAGAACATGTTCTTTGGTGGGGAAATAATTGAAGAAGGTACCTTTGCCAACATCGGCGGCCTCGGTGATGTCCTCGACGGTGGTGTCCAGATATCCACGCCGGGCGAAAATCTCCAGGGCGGCTCGATAAATGCGTTCCCGAGTTTCGATACGTCGCCGCTCACGCCGGTTGCCCGGCGGAATGCTTCTAGCGCGCCGCGCGGGAAGGGTAGCGCTAGGATATTTCATGGCCATATGTTCGCTAATGATGACTCATAGGCGATTACGACTATAAGTCACTTTTCGAGGACGGTCAAGGGGCCCTGATCTGAGTGGGAGGGTTATGGGCCGAGGTTATACGCCGGGGAATTGCTCCCCGGCGTAGCAAAGCGGGAGCGGACGTTTATGCACGCGCCAAGCTTGGCCTCAAAAATACTCCAGCTCACGCGCGTACTCCTTTTACATCCGCCCGTTTAGATCTGGCAAGACCAGCTACTTGCGAGCCGACGATATCTTGTCCAACGCGTCAATCAGATCTTTGGCGGCTGGCGGGGCGGCTTGGCCGCCTTCGACGATGTCCTTGGCGCTGATGGGTTTGCCATACAGAGCTTTGTTGGCATCTTCGTCGGAGTCCATGGATGCGCCTACCAGGGATACTCCGGCAAAGAGTCCCTTGGTTCGCGAATAGGTGAGCACGTCTACGTGCATGGAAGCGGCGTTGTAACCCACGGCCTGAGCGCCCGTGGGACCGGCGGCGGCAGCGGCATCTGCTCCGAGCTTTGTCTTCCCGTTCAGGATTTGCTCCGCGCCCTTTTTGTTCATGACCACCAAAACGAAATCAGTCGCCGTGGAGCCGAGTTGGACGCCAATGCTGGCCGAGTCAAGTTTGTACATCGCCGGTGCGCCCCAGTCACCGTTCATTTCTCCACCGTTGCGGCAAACAATTGCACCGCGTCCGTAGCTGCCTCCGATGCCGACGGCGACCTTTTTTACGCTAGGGAACACCACGACGCAATCCGCCTGATCGAGAATACTCGTCGGCAAGCCCTTCTCGCCTCCGAGAATCTCCCGCAATACTGTTGCCGAATTAGATAGTCGCTCTTCTTCTTTCTTCTGCCCGAACATTGGAGATGCAACTGCCAAACAGAGCGCAAACACCATCATTTTCTTTTTCACGGTTCAACCTTTCTTAACGAGGATGGATCCAGAGCGTTGGCTCCGAATCGTATTACCTAGGCCCGAAATTCCCGTTTCCTTTCCGAAGCGCATCATCGCACTCCAGATTGCTTCGCTAAACTGCCAAACCGAAGCTGGTTAAATTTAGAGGAGCGTTTCAGTTAGGAACTGTGTTTCGGAGAATGTTTCCTCAAAGTTGAAAGAAGAAGTTTGGCCGACGCCGGCGGCGGGACGGCGTTATGAAGCACAATGTCCCTGGCCGAGAGTTTCTTTCCATAGATGCGCTCGTTTGCGTCATTGTCCGGACGTACCGTGGAACCTGCCAGCGAAACGCCTGCGAAAAGACCGCGTGCCCGTGAGTAGGTCAGAATCTGCGCGCGCAAGGTGACGTCAGTGTCCGCTGCGGCGTTGCGTCCAACCGGGCCGATTGCCGCGGATGCATCGCCACCGATCTTTACTTTGCTGCTTAAAATCCCGTTGGCGCCTTGATCATTCATTACCAGCAGAACGAAATCGGTCGCTTGTCCACCGGCCTGGAACCCAAAGCTGGCTCCTTCCAAGGCCATCATCGACGGCGCGCTCCAGGGACCATTAAACTCATCCCCGCGACGACAGGTCATGACACCCCGGCCATAGCTTGCGCCCACAATGAACGCCGCCTTCAGAACCGAGGGGAACACGATCACGCAGTCCGCCTTGTCGATAAGACTTTGCGGAATATTGTCGGGAATATTCATAATTTCCTTTACCACTTGCCCCGCATTCCGGATGCGGTCTTCGTCTTTGGTGGTGTCATCTGCCCGCACCGCGGGAGTGAATATCACCGGAGCTGCAATTAGGGTGGCTATCAGCAGGGCCGATAGAATGCTTTTCATTAGTTTCCTCCTGTGATTGCACTCATGATATGGGTTTCGCATTAGAATCGCAACCTTTCTGCAAGCGGCGCCTGGCAGCCAAAAGCTTTATAATGAGTCCGTTTCGATTCCGACCACATCCATGAGCGAATCCACCGCGCGGCCCGGACACCGTAATTTCTCTTTCATTGCGGTTATCCTAATCACGCTGTTTGTCTGCCGGCCTATGGTGAAGGGGCAAAACGCTGCGGTTGGCTCGAAGAAAGTCTCCGCGAACAAAAAAACGGGCAGCAGCCGTCTCGATGTTCAACTCTTCGGCGCGCGCGTGGACGCCGCCCTTGCCGACAACCGCGCATCCAGGGCTTTCTGGGGAATATTGATCGCGGATCGCGACAAGGGCGAGGTACTTTATGAATTGAACGCCGATACGTTTTTTACGCCGGCATCCAATGCCAAGATATTTACCTCCGCGCTTGCACTCTCCACGCTGCCGCGTGACTTTCGTTTTCATACGACCCTGGAGACCACCGGCCAACTCGGCGCCGATGGCCGCCTTGTCGGCGATCTGATTCTGGTAGGTCACGGTGACCCTGACTTTTCAAATCGGAAATTTCCATACGCTGGAAAAGTAGAACACCAAGGCGCGGCGGACGCGCCACTGGCGGAGATGGTAGAACAAGCGGTTGCCAAGGGACTTAGAGAGGTTGACGGCGACATTGTCGCCGACGACAGCTATTTCCCCTACGATCCGTATCCCCCGGGCTGGAGCGTGGGCGATTTATTTTTCACATTTGGAGCGCCAATCAGTGCCCTCGCGTTCAACGATGATTCTTTTTCAATCGCGGTGAGTCCCGCGGGGCGTGAGGGCGAAGCAGCCGGCGCGATATTGGAACCCACCGCTGCGTCGGGCGGTTTCGAGTACCAGATCAGCACCGGTCCGAGCAGCGGGAAGCCCGATTTTTCAGTCGTACGCCGGCCGGGACAAAACTTTATCTTGCTGCGGGGCTCAATTCCGGTCGGTCACGCGCCGATCAAACTTGATTTTGCAATGACCGATCCAGAAGAAATCGCGGCTGACGCGCTGAAGCAGATCCTCGAAGCCCGCGGCATCAAAGTCACTGGCGGCGTCCGCATAAAACACGCTGAACCACCGCATCCATTCGACTCCGCAAGCGTCCCTGCCGGAGGCATCGGTCTGTTTCCGGAGCCGGTTCGGCTAAACGGAAAACCCGCGCAGACTGTCAATTCGCTCATACTCGCCGATCATATTTCCCCATCTCTTCTGGAAGGCATTGGCGTCACCAACAAAGTCAGTCAAAACCTCCATGCTGAATTATTTCTTCGCACGGTCGCGCGTGAGAAAACAGGCGTAGGTTCCACCGATGCAGGCGTCTGGGTGGAACAGAATTTTCTAAAATCTGTCGGAATCGAAGATGGCGAGGTTGCCCTTTCAGACGGCTCAGGGCTTTCGCGTGACGATCTTGTAACTCCCCGTGCGGTCGTTCAACTTCTGCGGTACATCTGGCAGCAGCCCTGGGGCGCTGATTACATCGCGACATTTCCGATAGCGGGTGTGGATGGCACACTGGAAAATCGAATGAAGGACACCCCCGCTTCGGGCCGCGTCCTGGCCAAGACAGGCTCGCTCGAACACGTGCGGGCCATGTCCGGATATGCGACCACGGTTCACGGTGAACATCTTGTGTTTACGATTTTTGGTAATAACAATTCTCAGCATGGCCACGATGCAACGGCCGCGATCGACGCCATCGCAGTCGCGATGGTCGAAACACTCGGGGTCCCCTCGCCCAAAAAGAGAAAATAAAGCGGTGCATGGATAGCACTCGCTGATTTCCTGTAGTAACCGGGCTACAATTCCCTGTTGAGGCCCTTCGTGTCCCGCTCGGCAGAACAACTTCTCGAGTTTGACCGGCTGAAAGATATCGTCAGCCGTTATTCCACGTGTGCGCCAGGCCGCCGGAGCACGCTGGCTCTCCTGCTGCAACAAAATTCAGCAGCACTCGATCTTGAATTCGCATTGGTGCGTGAAGCTGTAGCGTACTTGCGGGAAGGATCGGAACTGGGCTTTGGATCTCTGGCCGACCCCGAACCATGGCTCGCTCGACTGATCGTCCCAGGCTCGATTCTGGTCACTGGCGAGCTACTCGACGTTGCATCGCTGATGGATACCGCGCAGGCCGTGCGGCAAACGTTCAAAGAGGATGCTGCGAAATATCCAGGTCTGAGCGAAAGAGCGGCTGCGTTAGTGGATTTCCGCCATCTTTCGACGGCGATCAGACGCGCGATTTTACCAAACGGAGAAATTAGCGACGATGCCTCGCCTCAACTAAAGCGCATTCGCGAAAACATGGAGGGTGCGCGCGGCAAAATCCACAAGTCACTGGAAAAAATTCTCCATGCCCGCGGCCAATCGACCGGCAAGGATTACGTCACTGTGCGGAACGACCGATTCGTAATTCCCGTTCGCGCCGCCGACCGGCGGACCGTGCCAGGAGTGGTTCATGGCGCGAGCGCGACGGGTCAGACCGTTTTCGTCGAACCGCTGGAAGCCATCGATTTGAATAATCGTCTGGTTCAGCTCAGCGAAGACGAACTTGCGGAAATAGCAAGAATTCTCGAAGAGCTGACCGAGCGAGTGCGCCGGGAGCGCGGATCCCTGGAAGCCGCCGCGGCGCGAGTTGCTCACTTGGATTCAATTTTCGCCAGAGGCCGTTTCGCCCGCGAGTTCGATTGCGCCATGCCAAAGTTTGTGGCAGGAAATTTGTTGCGCCTCCACACGGTGCGAAATCCTGTGCTGGAAGCCACACTCAAGCCGCAGGGGCGTAAAGCGGTTGCGATGTCGCTCGATCTCGGCGGAGGGGAGACCATCATGGTCATCAGCGGACCTAACACCGGTGGAAAAACAGTGGCGCTCAAAAGTGTCGGACTGGCGGCACTTTCCGCGCAATCCGCGATCCCAGTGGCTGCCGAACGCGCCGAAATGCCCATCTTCGATGGTGTGCTCGCCGATATCGGCGATGAACAATCCATCGCCGCCGATCTTTCGACGTTTTCAGCGCACATGCTCAATTTGAAATCGATGCTGGAAGCAGCCACCGAACACTCGCTGATTCTCGTGGACGAAATGGGCACCGGAACTGCTCCCGAAGAAGGAGCGGCGCTGGCCGTGGCCTTGCTGGAAGAATTCCGCACGCGCCATGCCTTGACCATCGCGACCACCCATCATGACCGTTTGAAATCGTATGCTTCCACGACGCCGGGCATCGTCAATGCGGCGATGGAGTTTGATGAAGTCAACTTGCGCCCTACCTATCGCCTGCTGGTGGGCGTACCTGGAACGTCCAGCGGTATCGAAATCGCTCGCCGGCTCGGTTTGCCTTCGCGAGTGGTAGAGCATGCGCAAGCAAGTCTTACGCCTGAGTCACGCGAGGCGCGCGACCTGATCGCGTATCTCCATCGCAGCCGCGATGAAATGGAGGAAGTCAAGAGCCAAGCCCGCGAGGAACTTGCGCAAATTGAAACCGAAAGGCACGCTCTTCAAACCGAATGGGTTGGCCGGCAGAAGAAGCGCATTGCCGAGCTTGAAAAAAGCTTTCAAGAAACAACCCGGCGGCTCGAAAGCGAAATGGCGCGGGTAACCGCCGGGATTCACGATCGCGCCCTGCGCGCTCAACTGGAAAAGCAATCTGGGAAGCGCATATCGAAGATTGCCTCCGAGGCTCGAGCCGAGGCGGATGCAGCCGTAATCGATACGCTATCTTCCTCTCAGGCGGACCTCGGAGTTGGGGTGGAAGCCCCCCCGGCGCCGGTGGCGGCGGAACAGCTCACCGCCGGATTGCGCATCATTGTAAAAGGATTCAAACAGCCATTGATTTTCCGCCGGCTGGATGGCAGTAAGGCGGAAGTGGAGGCGGGAATTCTCAGGATGCGTGTTCCTGTTTCGGACGTGATTGGCGTCGCTGCTGAAGAAAAATCCGCGATGGCCGATCTCTCCGCAACGGCGCGTCGGCCAGGCATCACCGTTCACGCCCAGCAAAGCGAAGAACCCGCGACCGAAGAAATAAACGTCATCGGCTGCACCGTGGAGGAAGCAACTCGCCGTGTGGATAAGTTTCTTGACCGGGCTGCGCTCGGCAGCTTGGCAAGCATTCGAATCATTCACGGCCACGGTATGGGGGCATTGCGCCGCGGTTTGGCCGAATTTCTGTCAACTCACCCGCTTGTTGAGAAAGTTCGCCATGAAGCGGAAGAGCGAGGCGGAACAGCAATCACCATTGCCGAACTGCGGAGTTAGAATGCTACGAAAGCGCTAGCCGAGGAATTTCGAGAATACCTCCAGAGATATGGCGGAAGCCGGATCATTTGCCGAACGAGTAAAACAACAAGCGGATATAGTCCGCGTGGTCGGCGAGTATGTGCGTCTGAAGAAGAGCGGCCAGAACTTCTTGGGACTTTGTCCCTTCCACCAGGAGAAAACTCCGTCTTTCAACGTACATCCGGTGAAACAGATTTATCACTGCTTTGGGTGTGGCGTGGGCGGCGATGTCTTCAAATTCGTGATGGAACTGGACAAATGCACGTTTCCAGAAGCGATCCGCACGGTTGCTGAAAAATGTGGAATCGCAATTCCCAAGCCGCGCGAACGTTCACCTGAAGAGCGCCGCGAAAACCAGCAGCGCAGCGCCCTGGTGGAGGTGCATCGTGAAGCTGCTGCATTTTTCGCGCGCCAATTGCACGAAAGTGCGGAAGGAAAGGTGGCCTACGCCTATCTCGAAGATCGCGGACTGAATCGCGAGGCGATGATTCAATTCGGACTGGGCTTCGCGCCGTCATCCGGTGATGCGCTTCTTCGATTTCTAAAGCAGAAATATCCCGAAAAGCTGCTCGAAGTATCCGGCCTTCTCTCCCGTGAACCAAGCGGCCGCTTCTTTGACCGTTTTCGGCGCCGCATTATATTTCCGATAGCCAACGAAGCTGCGAAAGTGATCGCGTTCGGCGGGCGTGCGATGGGCGACGATAACCCCAAGTATTTGAACTCTCCGGAAACGCCCATCTATTCCAAGAGCAACGTTCTCTATCATCTCGACCGGGCCAAGGAAGCTCTGCGGCAAAATGATTTCGGCATTTTGGTGGAAGGCTATATGGACGCTATTGCCGTCGCTCGCGCGGGAATCACGAACGTGATAGCAAGCTGTGGCACGAGTCTTGCCGATCCGCAGATCAAATTACTCGGCCGCTTCACCCGGCGAGTTGTCGTGAATTACGACCCGGACACCGCCGGACAGGCCGCCACCGAGCGCTCCCTTGCCCTTCTGCTCGAAAAAGAGTTTGATGTGCGAGTCCTGGCGCTCCCCGGCGGCGCCGACCCTGACCAATTTCTAAAGCAGCAAGGCGCCGAAGCTTACAAAAAATTGCTACTCCAGGCTCCGCCGTATTTGGATTACCTGATTGGCCGCGCCAGATTGATGGATCGAACTACGGCCAGTGGCCGAGTCATGGCCCTCAATTTTCTGATGCCATATGTGCAACGCCTGCCAAATCGGCTGCTACGCTCGGAGTGGGCCACGCGCATCGCCTCCGAGCTGCACGTGGACGAGCCGGTCTTGCGAGAAGCGCTTCGCCGGGCGGCCGCCGAACGCCGCAGCGAAGTGAAGCCGAAGGCCGAACTCCTTGGGCCGAGTGTAAAGGGCGCTGAGCGCCGTCTGATTCACATGCTTGCCGAAGCAGACGGCTTCCGTGAAAAGCTTGCACGGGAAATTGTTTCCAGCGGGCTGCATCGGGGCCTGGAGACCGAGAAGATATTTGACTTGCTGATTGCCAAAGCCGGCGAGCGTTCCGATCCAGCAACCTTTGCCGAAGCACTGGACGAACGCGACCGGCGCGTGCTGTTCGAAATTTTCTTCGAATCTTTCTCCGCGCACACCTGGGAAGAAGCAGAAAGCTGTTTAGGGGTGCTCCGCAGCCGGCGCCTGGAGCAAGAACTCGCCGAATTGCAAAAAAAGCTCGAATCCAAGCCCCCGGCCGAAGAGTTGCGCCGAATCATCACGCGTCGCTTGGAGTTGCAGAAACTCTTGGCGGGCCAATAGGTTACGGCATTTGATTGACCGAGCCTGGCGTATGTTATATATTCGTAAGGTTTTGGATGAAACGATAGACCCTCATCGAGCATCATATAGTATGTTGTGGGAGAAGCGGCGTCGGTTTCGTCGGCACGGGCGCAGGAACCAACGAAGAATCGTCTGAAAAATAAGCGTTTATTCAATACATTCGCAAGGGTGTGCCGGGGTGTCTAGTACCGGCCATTTCTGCTTGGGGATTGCTCGCGCATGCGCGAGCCCTCTTTAGAGGGAGGCAGTGTGACGGTAGCTCTTGAAGAAAAATACGATCAGGTACGGCAGCTCATCGCCATGGGCAAAGAGCGCGGCTATCTGCTCTACGATGAAGTGAACGATATTCTGCCGCCCGAGGTGCATTCCTCGGAAGAAATCGATGATCTCCTTTCGACTTTCGAACGCTATGGTATTGATGTTTACGAAGATCTTTCCAGTGCGAAGGCAGCGCTGGCAGCGGCGGATTCCACAGACGCTATCGACGTGAAAGATGAACCCGCCTCGTCCGCCTCGGAAGATGGCGATCTGGATCTGACCCCGGGAACACTGGAAAAGACCAACGACCCGGTGCGCATGTATTTGCGCGAAATGGGCACCGTACCGTTGCTGACGCGCGAAGGCGAAGTTGCCATCGCCAAGCGAATCGAACGCGGACAATTGCTGGTTCTGAAGACGATTACGCGCGCCCCGCTGATCTTGAAAGAGCTTTTGCAGGTTGGCGAAGACGTACGCAACGGCTCCCGCTCGATCAAAGAAATCGTCCAATTCGACGATGAAGAGCTCACCGAAGAAAAAATCGAGCAGAAGACCAAAGAAACGCTCAAGCAAATTGATAAGGTGGCAAAACTTTATCTGCTGGCCATGAAGCAGGCCGCCAAGCTTCAGAAAATTCCTCGTTCCAAAAAGCGTCCTTATCTTCGAGCGCGCTACACGTTGGCCCGAACTCGTGTGGAGATGTCGAACCGCTTCCGCGAACTGGATTTTAATCCGCTGGAAAAGAAGCGCCTGATCGAAAAAATCCGTCAAACGGTCGAACGCGTTCATTTCCTCGAGCGCGATACCGTGAAACTCGAACGCCGAGTGGAGGCTTCCAAGGGCGATGTCCAGGCCGAAGCGCGCAAGGACCTGAAAAATCGCCGCCAGGAACTGGGCGAAATCGAGCTCGCTAGCGAAGTCAGTCCCACCGAATTGAAGCGCGCCCTGCAGGTGATTCTTCGTGGCGAAGCAGAAGCCGAACAAGCCAAAAAAGAATTAATTGAAGCGAACCTGCGCTTGGTCGTATCCATCGCAAAAAAATACACGAACCGCGGCCTCCAATTTCTCGACCTGATCCAGGAAGGCAACATCGGCTTGATGAAAGCCGTCGACAAATTTGAATGGCGCCGCGGTTACAAATTTTCCACCTATGCCACCTGGTGGATTCGCCAAGCCATCACCCGCGCCATCGCCGACCAAGCCCGCACCATTCGCATTCCGGTGCACATGATCGAGACGATCAACAAGCTCGTTCGCACCCAACGTCAGCTGGTGCAGGAACTTGGCCGCGAACCTACATCGGAAGAAATCGCGAAGCGCATGGATATCCCCGTCGCGAAAGTTCGCAAGATTCTAAAGATTGCGCAGGAGCCGATTTCTCTGGAAACTCCCATTGGCGAAGAAGAAGATTCGCACCTCGGCGATTTCATCGAGGACAAAGCGGTGGTCTCGCCGTCCGACGCTGTGATCAATCTGAGCCTGAAGGAACAGACCTCTTCGGTGCTTAAAACTCTCACGCCCCGCGAAGAAAAAGTGATCAAGATGCGTTTCGGTCTCGATGACGGCAGCGAGCACACGCTCGAGGAAGTCGGCCAATCCTTCGCCGTCACGCGCGAGCGCATCCGCCAAATCGAAGCGAAAGCGCTTCGCAAGTTGCGCCACCCGTCGCGCTCGCGCAAGTTGCGCGCCTTTCTAGAGGGCTCCGCGAACGATTATTAAAGGCCTCCTTACCGGGGGCGGGTGGTACGACCCGCCCTATCGCAAACGAGACCCTAACTTTCCAGCCTACTTTGCAGTCTGTTCAAGGCCTCAAACCAGTAACCCTTCATCTTCGCGCACTCTTTGCTGCTACTAAGCTTCATGTGATCCACCGTCACCTGACATTTCGCCGCGCCTTTCCCATAAAAATTCACACTTAGCCGGCTGTCTCCTCCGTCCCATTTCCCGCGAAGGGACTTCGAAGCCGTCGCCGTTGTGATTTCCAATTCCGCGTGTTCTAGCCAACTGCGCCGCAGTTTTTCATTCGCCCAGGCCTCATACGCCTCCGCGATCGGTACGTTAAGGGTTCGGCTGCCGGACGCCGCGAATTCGCCGTCGCATTTTTGGAATTTCTCGCGAATCCCACGCTCGTGTTCGTACGCCACTGCGACCATCTGCCCCCACCAGGGCCCTACTTTTTTCTTTTCGCCAAGGTATGCGGAAATTTCCTGATGCTGCCATTTCTTCGCGCCGGCCTTGTCGAGGATCTTGAACCACTCTGCCCACACTTTGCCCGTTCGCTCCTTCACCGCGCCGTCGCTCATGCGCTTTGCTTCTCGAGGTCTTTTCATCGCTCCGCCTCCGCACTGAAATCTATTTCTGCTGTTCCGCCGTGGACCAATTCACAGCCGAGCCATATTCATAAACAAGCTGGGCGCCGCGGTCCGCTCCCCAAGTAACCAACACTCCCAGAACGCAGAGTCCCAGCAACATCGCCTTTCGCAATTGTGCGGTAAAATTCCGCCGTACTGAAAAAGCAAAGATACACAGAGCCGCCGCCAGGCTTGTCGATACCAACATCAATGCCTGGTGAATTCCCACCACGCGCTGGGCCATACCCGGAGGAACGGATTTTTCCGCAACAAGTCCCGTCAGTGCTGCCACCACTGCAGCTAGTGTCCCCAGATAAAGCATCCTGGAAGCCGTGCGCTGCATGTCGTCACTCGTGCGCCACACCGCCAGCAATTCAAACAGCAACGCCGCGAACCACAACACGATGGGGAAATGTACAAAAATAGGATGGTAATTCAGCGCCGCTTTCAGGCCGGGTAGCATCGATGAGAACCTCCTCGATCACTAGATGCGCCTATGGAAGGCGCATTATGTGCCAGCGTCAGGACCAGGTAAATAGTTGTATGATTCGCCGCGAATCGCGCGCCGGGTTTTTCCGTCAGATGTTCATCCAGGTGGACGTGAACCTCCGATGTTCTAAGATGGGCTGAAGGGGAACGGCACACATGAAGTGGGCTCTTTACGCGCTCGGCACACTCGTCGGACTGATCGCGCTGGTATTTTTGATCGGTTCGCTTCTGGCCAGCCGGCACACGGCCACTCGCGCGGCGCGTTTTCATCAGTCGCCCGAGACAATCTGGGGCGTCATCACCGATTACGCAAGGTTTCCAGAGTGGCGCAAGGACGTTACTCGTGTGGAGCCCCTGCCGGCGGTGAACGGCAAACCATCTTGGCGAGAATTCGACAAGTACAACAGCGCAGTCCCCTACGAAATTGTCGAATGGACGCCGCCTCGGCGTTGTTCCACTCGAATTGCCGATCCCCATTTGCCGTTCGCAGGAAGCTGGACGTTTGAACTGACTCCGCAAGCGGATGGCAGCACCATGCTGCGCATTACTGAAAACGGCGAGATTCGCAATGTCTTCTTTCGTTTCCTGGCCCGATTTTTCATCGGATACACGGCAACGATGGAGGATTATCTGAAAGCGCTTGGGCGGAAATTCAATGAGAAGACAGCTATGGAGGGCTAATTCATGCCGCAGAAAAAACCGTCGAAACCGCGCGAGCCAGAACGGGATTACTCGCACCGTACGCTAGCCGAAAAATTGGGAATAAAACCCGGCCAGCGCATCGCAGTCCTGGGAGTGGAAGACTCCGAATTCCAGCGAGATCTCGAACTTCTCGTTCCGGATTACTCCCGAGGCAATCGCATTAGCCATGCGGACTTGCTCTTTTTTTCCGCGGAAGCGAAAGAAGACCTTTCAAAATTGAAGTCTCTCTCGCGTTCGATTTGCAAGTCCGGCGGAATCTGGGTCGTTTATCCCAAGGGCCAAACCCGCATTCGTGAAATCGAGGTAATCAACGCAGGAAAATCTGCCGGGCTCACAGACAATAAAGTCGTGCGCTTTTCTGCCACGCACACAGCCCTGCGCTTCGTCATCCCGCTTGCGAAACGTTGACTCAGTCCAGCTCTTCCACGCTGCTGTAAGCACCAAGCATACAAATTCTCATCTCGCAGGATGCGCAGCATCTTATCATTCTACGGATGGTCACCCGGCTGGACGTCCGCAACCTCACCGTGGAATTGCCCACGCCGAGCGGTTGGGTGCGGCCTGTAAACGAAGTCTCCTTCGCGCTCCACGAAGGAGAAATCCTCGGCATTGTCGGCGAGTCCGGCTCCGGCAAAACCATGCTTTCACTCGCATTGATGGGCCTCGCACCGCCGGGAGCCCGGCGAAAAGGTGAAGCATGGCTGCAGCAGCAAGATAGTGCAGCGGATTCACGAGGAATAGACATTCTTACCGCGTCGCCCAATGAAATGCGCGCGCTGCGCGGCCGTGAAATCGCCATGATTTTTCAGGAACCGATGACCGCGCTGAATCCGGTTATGCCTATCGGCGCGCAGGTTGAAGAGGCTATCCGCGTCCACGAAGACGCCGCAAGACAAAACGAGATTCACAGACGCGCTATACAAGCGCTCGAACGAGCCGCTTTACCCGAGCCGGAGTTGCGCGCGCGTCAATATCCGCATCAACTTTCGGGCGGCCTGCGCCAACGCGTAATGATTGCAATGGCGTTGGCCGCCGGCCCTGGAGTTCTGATTGCAGACGAGCCATCGACGGCGCTTGACGTCACCGTCCAAAAGCAGATTCTCGAATTATTAGCCACGCTACGCAAAGAGCTGGGGCTCGCCTTGCTCTTTATCACCCATGATCTCGGAGTAGTCGCTCAAATCGCGGATCGAATCATCGTAATGTACGCGGGCCGAATTGTTGAAAACGGTCCCACCATGGAGGTTCTGCGTCATCCGCGGCACCCCTATACCGAAGGCTTGTTGCGAGCCGCCCCGCGCCTGGAGCGTGGCGAATTGATTCCCATTCCCGGCACGGTCCCGGCATTAAGCGCTCTTCCTCCCGGCTGCGCTTTTGCGCCGCGCTGCCCTTACCAGGTGAAGGAGTGTGATACCGCAGTGCCGGAACTTCGGTCGGCGGATCCAAATCACAGCGCGAGGTGTATTCTCGTCCCATGGGCGAAGCCAACGACAGCGCATTAAAGGCTTCTGTACGTGAACGATTCACCCGCACCGCAGAGGTCTTCGGCGACTATGCAGTTGCCCATCGGACCACGCAGGCTGAGCATCTTGCGCGCCTGGTTTCCGCTGGCCCAAACGATCGCGCCGTCGATTTGGCTTGCGGACCCGGAACCTTAGCGCTGCGGTTTGCACGGCATGTGAAATGGATTTGCGGGCTGGATTTTACTCCTGCAATTCTCGCGCTGACTCACACGCATGCGGTCAAGCAGGGTCTCGCGAATCTTTTTTGCGTGGTGGGCGACGCGCAAGCTCTGCCGTTTGGGGATGGCTCTGTCGATTTGGCGGTGACCAGTTTTAGCCTGCACCACATTTCAGACCCAGCGAAAGTCTTGCGTGAGATGTCCCGCGTGGTGGGGCCCGGCGGCCGCGTGGGCGTGCTCGATATTCTCGCGCCGGAAGATCCGAAAGTTCGCGAATTGAATCATCGTATCGAAAAGGTGCGCGATGAGTCGCACGCGCGTTCTCTGGCGCGAAGCGACTACGACCGGATTTTTGCCGCCGCTGGCCTCCGTATCATCGCCGCCGAAGTAAGTGGGCATCCCCGTACATTCGATCACTGGATGCACGTCGCCGGATGGAAACGTACCGACCCTGAATACGTCGAGGCGCGCCGCCTCATGGAATCATCCATGGCCGATGACGGCGCCGATTTTCATCCGAGGTTCGAGCCCGCCGAGGTGGTAAAGCCCGGTGAAGAACCGGACATCTACATGGTCAACACCGGAATCTATATCGCTGCCGAGAAGATCTAGCGTGGAAACCGAAAAGTTTCTCGACGTTCGCGATCTCATGAAGTCTTACTCCGTTTCTACCGGCGCGTTCAGCAGCTCCCAGCGCCGAACCGTAGCGGTGGACAAAGTAAGCTTCGCGCTAGAGCGCGGCGAGACATTCGGAATCGTAGGCGAATCAGGTTGTGGGAAAACCACCCTCGCGCGAATGTTGTTGCGGCTCATCGAGCCAGACTCCGGTGAGATCCGCTTTCGTAATCAAGATTGGCTCGGGGCGCGTGGCGCCGATCTCCGTTTGCTGCGCCGCAGAATGCAGATGATTTTTCAGGATCCGATTGCGTCGCTCAATCCACGGATGAAAGTCGGGACAATTGTTGGCGAGCCGCTGGCCGTACACGAGCCCAGTGTTTCGCGCAGGAGCCGCCGCGAACGGACGGCAGAGATTCTGGAATGGGTGGGTCTCGGCGCTGCGGCGCTGGATCGCTATCCGCATGAGTTTTCCGGAGGTCAGCGCCAACGCATTGCCATCGCTCGGGCGTTAATTCTAAAACCGGAGCTGGTGATAGGCGACGAGCCGGTTTCGGCGCTGGATGTTTCGGTTGGTGCGCAAATTCTGGAGCTGCTGGCCCGTCTTCAGCGCGAATTTTCGCTTACGCTAATTCTTATCTCGCATTGTCTTCCCGTAGTCGCGCAACTGGCCACCCGAATTGCGGTAATGCGTAGGGGGCAAATCGTGGAAATTGGCCCCGCCGAGCAAGTGTTCCGGGCTCCGGAACATCCTTATACGAAAGCCCTTATCGCTGCGGTGCCGCAGATTCCTAGATAGCTTAGGGCTGCATTTCAGCCCGGGCTCGTGGCTGCGCTCCAGCCTCCCCGCTTGCGCGCAGGCGCTCCGAAATTCTCCGAAATCGCGGTACACTTTGCCGCTGTAACTTATCGCTGCGTTTGAACGTAATCGAACCAGAGAACAGAGCTTTTACCCTTTTTCGATTGCCGGAGGAAAAACATGGCCACGCCCGCAATACCCCCGGAGCCCACGGCACCGGTCAGTTCGGTCGGCCGAATTCCCGGAGTTATTTTCAGCCCCAAACCTACCTTTGAATCGATCGTCGAGCGGCCTAGCTGGATTCTGCCCTTGATATTGCTTTGTGTGGTTTCGGTCACGGTGGTTTTTGTTTTCGGCCAACGGGTCGGCTGGCGCGGATTCATGGAACGCCAGAACCAGACGAATGCGCGTCTCCAGAAACAGATGGAAAGCATGACACCTGATGAGCGTGAAAAAATGCTTGAAACGCAGACGAAGTATGCAGCAGTTTTCGGATATGTTGGCGTCGTCTTCGCCACCTTCATCGGCGCTCTGCTTGTTGCTGCCGTTTTGTTGGCTGCGTTCAATGTGATTGGTGGCGGGAAAATTGGTTTCACCACCTCTCTGGGCATCGTCGCCCATGCGTGGGTTCCCGGAATTATTGCGGGACTGTTAGGAATTCTGATCATCTTCCTCAAAGATCCATCGACCGTTGATATTCAACATCTCGTGGCCACCAACGCGGGCGCGTTTCTTTCAGACGATGCGCCGAAATGGCAGGAATCCTTGCTGAGTTCTCTCGATCTTTTCGTTTTCTGGTATCTCATTCTGATGTCGATTGGCTACAGCGCAACCAATCCGAAGAAGATTTCGTTTGGCAAGGCTTTTGGAACGGTTGTGGGTGTGTGGCTCCTCTACGTGATTGTGAAGGTGGGATTCACGGCCGCGTTCTCCTGATAGACTCGCTTGGATGGAATTTCGGTTTGAAGTAATTGCAACTGATCCAACCGGCGCGCGGTTGGGCCGGTTGACGACGCCGCATGGCGTCATCGATACGCCGGCGTTCATGCCCGTGGGAACGGCGGCAACCGTCAAAGCCCAAACACAAACAGACCTCGAATCGCTTGGCGTCCAGGTTCTTCTTTCCAACACATATCATTTGTTTCTTCGCCCGGGCCACGAACTCATCCGCGATATGGGCGGCCTGCATCGCTTCATGTCCTGGCCTAGGGCGATTCTTACCGATTCCGGCGGCTACCAGGTCTTCAGCCTGAGTGAGCTGCGCAAGGTAACGGACGAAGGCATTGCCTTCCGTTCTCACCTGGACGGTTCTGCGCACATGCTGTCCCCCGAAAAGGCGTTGGAAATCGAGATCGCCCTCGGTGCGGACATCATAATGGTGCTCGATGAATGTATCGAAACGCCTTCTAGCGAACAGCGCGCGCGAGAAGCTGCCGCCCGCACGCTCGATTGGGCGCGCCGCTCGCAAAGCTATTTTCAGCAGTATGGTGATTCTACGAAGCAGATGCTTTTTGCAATTGTCCAAGGCGGAACGTCCCCGGAAGTGAGGCGCGAAAACGCCGATGCACTGGTCGAGCTGAACTTCTCAGGCTATGCCATCGGAGGACTCGCGGTAGGAGAATCTCATAACCTCACCTGCGAAATGGCCCAGGTCGCAGCTTCACGTCTTCCCGCCGACCGCCCTCGTTATCTGATGGGATTGGGCTATCCCGGACAATTGCCGGATTACGTCGCGCTCGGTGTGGATATGATGGATTGCGTCTTGCCCACCCGCAGCGCTCGCCACGGATGCCTTTTTACCTCCGCAGGGCGCCTGCTCATTAAGAGCGCGCAATATTCCAGGGACTCACGGCCCATCGACGAAAAATGCGGCTGCGCGGTTTGCCGCCGCTATTCTCGCGCATACCTCCGGCATCTTTATCTTGCCGGAGAAACGCTCGGAGCCATCCTTAACACCCACCACAACATCTACTTTTACCTTGACATCATGCGTGAAATTCGCGAGGCTATTCGTTTTGGGAAGCTCGAAAAGTTCCGCTCTGACCTTCAGGCCCGCCTCAAATAGGCAAACCTAAGCAGGTGTTGGGCGCCGTAAAAGGCGGAGGGGAATCTTCGGCGAACGAGTTCTCTGTTTGCCCTCGATTCCGGCGTCCGCTAAGAGCGAAAGGCGAAATTATCGTGATGTTGGTTAGCAGTGCCCCGCCCATGATCTCGGCAGCCTGGATTCAGGCGCAGCCGAGCGGGATCGCGCTTTTTCTGCCGCTGATCTTGATCATGGTCATCTTTTATTTTTTGATGATCCTGCCCGCGCAGCGGCGCCAGAAGAAAGTCAGCGAAATGCTGAAGGCTCTCAAAACCGGCGACAAGGTAATTACGAACGGCGGGATTTACGGAACCATCGTCGGCTTGGAAGACGAAGCGGTACAGCTGCGCGTGGCCGAACAAGTAAAAATGAAAGTCGCCCGTAGCGCCATCGCAGGGCTCCAGGCAGAACCTGCTAAGGAGAGTTAGAAAGCCGGCATGAATTCCCAGCTCAGGTGGAAATTCATCTTTATCGCTGTGGTCATACTTCTTTGCATTTATGGCCTGATAGGCGTGCCGACGTTCCCAACGTCGTGGGCGCAGGTTAAGCAGAATCTTTCCGACCGCATCAAGCTTGGTTTGGATTTAAAGGGAGGCAGCCACCTGGTTTTGCAAGTACAAGTGGACGAAGCCATCGGCCAGCGCTGCGACCAGGCTGTGGATCAGATAACCAAGCAGGTTCACGAAAAAAATATTGCGGTGGGTGAGATTCGCCGCGTGGACGACACGCACATCTTAGTCCGCAACGTTGACCCCAATGCCTCCGGCACTTTCCGCGATCTCGTGAGCGGCCAGTTCGCCGATTGGGCTGTTGCTCCGGCCGCCGGCGAACAAAATGGTTACTTGCTGACGATGAAACCGTCGATCGTCGCTGATCTCCGCCGCGACACCATGGACCAGTCGCTTGAAACCATAACGCGCCGCATCAACGCGCTCGGTCTAACCGAGCCGACGATTGCCTTCACCGGCCGCGGCGACAATGAAATTCTCGTTCAGCTTCCCGGCGAAGGCGATCCCACTCGCGCAAAATCGGTAATCCAAGCCGGCGGCCAACTCGAACTGAAATTAGTCGCCGACGAACAAGCCTACCCCTCCGAAATTGCCGCCCTCGGGAGCCATGGAGGGGTGTTACCGGCAGGCACGGAAATTGTTCCAGGTAACGGCGAAAACGGACCCAATTCGCAGGCGCAGCCGCAGGTTTTTTACGTACTGCAGCGCGCGCCCATTATTACCGGGCAAGACCTGCGCGGCGCAACGCCGGCGCCAAGTGCGAATTACCCGGGGCAGTACGAGGTGCGCTTTCAACTTTCCACTGCGGCGGCGGCGAGGTTTGGGCCTTTTACGGAGTCAAATATTGGCCATAAGATGGCCATTGTGCTGGACCATAAAGTGTATACAGCGCCGGTGATTCACGGCAAGATTGAGGACTCCGGAATCATTGAAGGAAACTTCAGCCAGGAGTCGGCCCAAGATCTTTCTCTGGTGTTGCGCGCCGGGGCGTTACCGGCATCGATCAAATACCTGGAAGAGCGAACCGTTGGACCGTCGTTGGGAGCGGATTCTATTCGTGAAGGTGTACGCGCATCGATAGGCAGTATCATTGTGGTGATGATTTTCCTGGTGATCTATTACCGGCTAAGCGGTGTCAATGCAGTTGTGGCTCTGGCGCTCAACCTGATCATTCTGGTCGCCTTTATGGCCTATGCAGGGGCGGTACTGACGCTGCCGGGAATTGCCGGCGTGATCCTGACCATTGGCATGGGTGTGGACTCGAACGTACTAGTATTCGAGCGTATCCGAGAAGAGTTACGCAGTGGAAAAGCTCCGGCTTCGGCGGTAGCAGTGGGCTTCGATCGGGCATTTCTTACGATCATCGATACGCACGTAACTACCATCGTTTCAGCGATTTTCCTGTTTTTGTTCGGCACCGGGCCGGTACGCGGATTCGCCGTAACCTTGGTGATTGGTTTGCTTGCTAATGTCTTCACTTCGATTTATGTGTCACGAGCCATCTTCGACTGGCATCTTTCTCGCATGGAGCGCCAAGCCGAACTGAGTATCTAGGCAGGGAACAAAGCGGTGTGCCGCGGTGTCAAATAATGGCGGACAGGACTCGATGGAATTCTTTCACAATGTAAACGTCGATTGGATGGGAAAGGCGAAGTACTTCGTCTCACTTTCGCTAATTCTGCTGGCGGTGGGCTGGATTTCTATTCTTCACAACGGCGGTTTGCGGTACGGAATTGACTTCCGCGGCGGGACGCTGGTCTACGTAAGATTCGCGGGACCCGCTCCGGTGAATCAGATTCGCAAGGGATTGCAAGATGCAGGACTGGCGAACAGTTCAATCCAGACAATCAGCGACAATGTTCTGAATGGCGGAGCGCAGAACGACGTGGTAATCGGCATCGAGAAAACCGGGCAGGGAGACGAGGCGCTCGATGCCGGCAAGCAAGCGATATTGGATGTGCTGCACAAGACCTTCGGGACCGCGAACACGGTTGGCAAGCAAGATTTTAATTCCACCACAGCATCCGGCCTGGCGGCTTACCTGACACGGAAGGATCCGCTAGCGCTTGGCACGAATGCCGGAGAGCGTTACAACCAGCTTGCACAGCGTTTCATCGACGCACGGGACAAAGAGCACAGCGGTATCGTCACAAATTTCGATGATCTGAAAAACGTGGAGGGAGCAACGCCGCCAGTGTTGGCATCTCTGAATAGCGGCTTTTCACTAGGCAATTTCACGATCCGGAACGTGGAGATCGTGGGGCCCAAAGTCGGCGCTCAATTGAGGCGCCAGGCCATCCTAGCTACCCTCTATGCTCTGGCAGGCATGTTGTTATATATTGCCTTCCGGTTTGAGTGGGTGTATGGGGCGGCGGCGGTGATAGCCGTTTTTCATGACGTGCTTATCACCTTGGGCTTCTTCTCGATTTTCCATTTCGAGATTTCGCTGACAGTGATTGCGGCGCTTTTGACTCTGGTGGGCTACTCGATGAACGATACGATCGTAATATTCGATCGTGTCCGGGAAGACCTGAGACTAATGCGGCGCGAGCCATTTCCAGAAGTGGTGAACAAAGCCATCAATCAGACGCTGTCGCGGACGATTTTGACGAGCGGGCTAACGTTCTTGACCGTTCTGGTTTTGTTTCTGATGGGTGGCGAGGTTCTTCGAGCGTTCTCTTTTGCCATGGTAGTAGGAGTTGTGGTAGGTACGTACTCCAGTTTTGGAATTGCAGCACCCATCGTGGTGCTGTGGACCAAGTATCGAGGACAAGGAACTGCCGTTCGCGCCGGATCCGCAGCCGACAAGCGCGTGGCGGCAGGTGCAAGGAGGTAGCCATGTTTGACGATCTGGTGGTTTCCAGTGCGAACCCGCAACGGACACATAAGCCTTGGACGGTGGCGCTGTCGTTTCTGATTCAGTTCGGGATCGTGATCGTGATGATTCTGATCCCACTGATCTACACCGAAGCGCTGCCCAAACAAATGCTTACCACGTTCCTTGTTGCGCCGCCGCCTCCTCCGCCCCCGCCACCTCCGGCCGCTGCAATTCAGCGAGTGGTGAAGCCAGTTGCGCGCCTAATTCATAATGGGCAGATGACGGCTCCCACAGTGATTCCGAAGAAAGTAGCGATGATCAAGGAAGAAGAATTGCCGCCCGATGTGGGCGCTGTAGGGGTCACCGGCGGCGTGCCGGGTGGGGTGCCTGGCGGGCAAGCTGGCGGAGTTCTTGGTGGAATCATTGGCGGCACGGGCGCAGGACTGCCGCCTCCTCCGAAAGCGACTCCGAAATCGATCCGCGTAGGCGGCAACGTGGCTCAGGCGAATCTTATTCGCCAAGTTACGCCCGTTTATCCGCCTATCGCAAAGACCGCGCATATTTCCGGAACCGTATTGCTTCATGCGATTATCGGAAAAGACGGTACAGTCCAGGATCTTCAATATGTTTCTGGTCCACCGTTACTGATGAAGAGTGCCATGGACGCCGTTCGCCAATGGCGGTATAAACCAACGCTGCTCAACGGCGAGCCGGTTGACGTGGATACCACAATTTCTGTTGTGTTTACTTTGGGCGGTTAAGAAGGGCGGTTCGGGCGTCCTTTGGGGGGTCTGGGCTGGTTTAAATTAATTCCGACCGGCAGAATACTACTGCCGTGATCGTTTGGCACGAACGGAGGAGCAAACTCTATGCTTTCGAATTTACTCTTGGCGAGTGTAGTGATGTTGCAGCAGCAGGAGGTCGGCTGGGATTTGCTCACGATGTGGCACAACATGGGCTACCCGGCGAAAACGGTCGTCTTCATTCTTTTCGTTATGTCCGCATGGTCCGTGGGCATCATGATCGACCGGGCACTGATGTATAGCGCCGCGCGGAAGCAATCCCGCGTATTCGTACAGCAGGTGGCTGGCGCGCTGAAAGATAATAAACTCGACGAGGCAATTTCAATCGCCGAGCGGAATAAGAAGAGCCACATCGCCAAGGTAGTGGCGACGGGCCTCTCGGAATTTCAAGCGGCCTCGGCGCAAGTTGGCGACGAGGAAGTGATCGAAGCAGCCAAGCGCGGACTGGAGCGCTCGGTAGCGATCGTTCACGCTGAAATGAAGCGCGGCCTTTCCGGGCTGGCCACCATCGGCTCAACAGCTCCGTTCGTAGGGCTGTTCGGAACGGTCATGGGCATCATCAACGCGTTCAAAGGTATTTCGGCCTCCAAAGCGACGGGACTTTCGGCGGTCGCCGGCGGTATCGCGGAAGCCTTGGTTACCACCGCGCTCGGTCTATTGGTCGCCGTGCCGGCCGTGTGGACTTTCAACTATTTCACAAATAAAGTGGAAGCCTTCGACGTGGAAATGGACAACTCCTCGATGGAGTTGATCAACTACTTCATCACCCGCCGCGGCGGAAAGAAGTAACACATGGGATACAAACCCAAAGCACCGCCAGTGATGGCCGAGCCAAACGTAATTCCCATGGCCGACATCATGCTGGTCTTGTTGATTATTTTCATGGTCGTGACGCCGATGTTGCAGAAGGGTGTGTCGGTGGATATGGCCAAGGTGAATAACGCCCAAGACATGCAGGATGCGGACAAGGACGATGCCATCATCGTGGCAGTCACGCGGGATGGACATCTGTATTTGGGAAGCACCCAGGTCGGACTGAGCGAGATCACGACCAAGGTGAAAGATCAATTGGCGAACCGCCTGGACAAGACCGTTTTCGTGCGTTCCGACCAACGCGCGAAGTACGGCGACGTAGTGAAGGCGGTGGACGAAGTGAGATCCGCGGGGGTGGACAAAATCGGCTTGCTGACCGAGAAGAACCGTGGGAAGAGCGGCGCTCCGGCAGCTCCAGCACCGCCCGCCTGAGGGGCTGGATAGCGCGGAGGCTGGAAATCGTTAAAGGAGTCCTTTCATGGGAATGGCAGTTGGAGGAAATAAGGGTTCGATGTCGGAACCAAACATCGTTCCGCTGATTGATGTGCTGCTTGTCCTCATTATTATTTTTATGGTCATCACGCCGACCGTACCACAAGGGTTGGACACACTCGTTCCTCAACCCTCCCCTCCTAACGCACCAGAGAATAAGGATGTCTTAGCGAAGACAATCGTCGTTCAGGTGTTGGCAAACGGAAAAGTGATGATCAACCAGGATGAAACTACCTGGGATGATCTGGGGCCTCGTTTAGACGAAGTTTTCAAGCTGCGTGCCGAGAAGGTGGCTTTCGTGAAAGGCGACGATGCGGTGGACTTCGGGCAAGTCGCGCGGGCGATTGACATTATGCGGGGCGCAGGCATCGATAGCGTGGGATTGATTACAGCAAAAGTCGAAGCAGGCCAATAACGAACGCATCGGGAAATGTGTACCAGCCTCGCCTTCTTGGGCGACGCGGGAATGGCCAGGGCGGCCTTCATCAAGGAGAGTACGGGATGCAACGGAAGCCCCACACGTTTTTTATATTGACGATTGTACTTGTGTCGGCCGGAGCTGGAACCGGATGCGATAAGCTTCGCGCGCGCGACAAGCTCAACAAGGGCGTGCAAGCCTACAAAGCAAACCAGACGGATCTTGCCATTGAAGATTTCAAGCAAGCTAAACAATTCGATCCTTCGCTGACGAATGCGCAGCTCTATTTGGCGACGGCGTATGCGAGCCAATATATTCCGGGCGCGCCGTCTGACGATAACGTCCGCATGGGCAAGCAGGCCATGCAGGAATGGCAAGAGGTCCTGAACAAAGATCCGAACAATTTGAATGCCATCGACGGCATCGGCTCCATTCTTTACAACATGGCCAGCACGCCGTTCGATCCCAAAAAGATGGAAGAGTCGAAGGGCTACCACGAAAAACATATTCAGATCAAGCCTACCGACCCGGAACCCTATTATTGGATCGGCGTAATCGACTGGTCGATCGCGTTCCGCGGAAACAAAGACATGCGCGAGGAATATAACAAGACCGCAAAGAAAACGATCAGTGACACCTCTCCGATGCCTACCGCGCTTGCTGCTCAGTTCAAACAGAAATACGGGTCCCTGGTAGACGAAGGCATCGCGGACCTTCAAAAGGCCATGGAACTGCGTCCCGATTACGACGACGCCATGGCCTACCTGAATCTCCTTCTCCGTCAAAAGGCCGATATGGAGGCCACTCCGGACGCGCGCGACGCGGACATCAAGCAAGCAGACGACTTGGTGGATAAGGTGAAAGCCATCAAACAGAGGAAGATGGAAAACCCCTCGCCATCCTCTTAGGCCGTCCCAATCATTTACGCCGGCGAGCCGAGCCAGGCTCGCCGATTTTTTTTGGCAGCTCGTTGATCCGAGCGTTGTTTATCGGCAGAAACCTAAAGACCTCTGGCCCATCAGGGCCAGGCCTCGGGCGTTAAACGAATGTAAACAGCGCGAGTGCCGAATACTCGCGCAAGAGCGACCTAAGAGCTAGAATAGCCGGCTAGATGCAACCAGTCGGAAAACCCGCCATCACACAAGCCGCCAGACGCGCTGTAGATCTGCGTTTTGTGGAATTAATGGATAAGCTGCGCCGTAACCGCCCCGGCGATGACCTGGAACTTCTGCGACGGGCCTATGATTTTGCGGCTGAACAGCACAAGACTCAGACGCGTCTTTCGGGCGAACCGTTTCTCTCTCATCCCGTAGAAGTAGCGCACATTCTGGCGGAGATGAAGCTTGACGTGACCTCGCTGTGCGCCGCCCTTCTTCACGACGTGGTGGAAGACACCAAGATTCCGCTGGATCAGATATCCAGCCATTTTGGACCCGACGTGGCGCAACTGGTGGAGGGCGCCACGAAAATCAGCCGGCTCGATTTGCTCGCGCCGGAAGCTCGCCAGGCTGAGAACGTTCGCAAGATGCTTCTGGCCATGGTGAATGATGTGCGGGTGGTGGTGATCAAGCTGGCCGACCGCTTGCACAACATGCGCACGCTGGAATACCTGGACACGGAAAGACAGCAACGCATAGCCCGGGAAACTTTAGACATTTACGCGCCAGTCGCCAACCGTCTAGGTATGGGGCTGATTCGTGGCGAGCTCGAAGACCTATCGTTTCGCTATTTGGAGCCGGAAGCTTATTTCGAGTTGCAGAAGAAGTTGGCGTCGAAACAGAAAGTCTTTGATAAATTCCTGCATGATGTTCAAAGTTCGATCCGCGACAAACTCGTTGAAAATGGGATTCCCGCCGAGGTTCAGGCGCGGGTAAAGCGGTTTTACTCACTGCATCTGAAAATACAAAAGCAGCAGCGCACCTTAGACCAGGTTTTCGATCTACTGGCTGTGCGAGTGATTACCGACACGGTAAAAAACTGCTATGCAGCGCTGGGCGTGATTCATCAGATATGGCCGCCCGTTCCCGGACGCTTCAAGGATTACATCGCCATGCCTCGGCCAAACCTGTATCAATCGCTGCACACCACGGTGATACACGGCGGCCAGCCTTTTGAAGTTCAGCTGCGCACGCAGGATATGCATCGCATCGCCGAGCAAGGCGTGGCGGCTCACTGGAAATATAAAGACGGCCGGGAGGTCTCGCAGTCCGACGACCAGCGGATCGTGTGGATGCGGCAATTGATCGAATGGGTGCAGGAAATGCAGGAGCCCAGCGAATTTCTGTCAACGCTGCGAGTGGATCTTTATCCGGAGGAGGTTTACACATTTTCGCCAAAAGGGCGCGTGGTAGTGCTTCCGCGCGGAGCGACTCCGATTGATTTTGCTTACGCGATCCATACCGAAGTGGGACACCAGTGCGTCGGCGCCAGGGTGAATGGCGCGATTGTTCCGCTGCGCCATGCCTTGGCCAATGGCGACGTTGTAGAAATCATCACACAGAAGGGTCACGAGCCGTCGCGCGACTGGCTGTCTTCGATTCAAACTTCGCGTGCCCGCAGCAAGATCCGGCAGTGGATTAATCTTCACGAGCGCGAAGAGGCCACTGACGTGGGACACCGCTTGTTGGAGAAAGAAGCGCGCCAAGCTGGGATTACTCTGAAGAAAATATCGGACGAGGACTGGGCGCGGGTGGCCTCCGATTATGGTTGCGGGCGTGTTGAGGATCTTCATGCGGAGTTGGGTTACGGAAAATGGTCGGCGCGGCAAGTGCTGGCGAGGGCCACCGGACAACCGCTGGCTGAACCCGGTGAAGAAAAACAGCCGAAGATCGTATCGACCGTTAAGCGCATGCTGGGGATGGATGACTCGGCCATCCTGGTGCGAGGTAACGACGGGTTGATGGTTTTTCGCTCGAAATGCTGCAATCCGATTCCCGGGGACGACATTGTGGGATACGTCACGCGCGGGCGTGGTATCGCGGTGCACAGTAAAAATTGTCCCAATGTTCAGAATCTGCTTTATGAAGCGGAGCGGCGGATTCCGGTGGAATGGGCGGGAGAAACTAAGGCTACTTTCCCGGTGAGGTTGCGCATTTTCTCGGAAGACCGGCCGGGAATACTCGCGGGCATTACTGCTGTGATCAGCGACACCGGCGCGAATATTCGTACATTCGAGAGTGGAGGGCAAGATCTTCGCGCGCGGATTGAGGTGGCGCTGGATGTTCACGATCGCAAACAGCTTGAACGAATTCTCAGCGGAGTGAAACGGATTCCCGGAGTTTTTGACATCGAGCGTGTTTACAACGTTTGATAGACCTTCCTGACCTAGACAATACTTAGTCAATTTGGCCAACAAGTGCTGCGGGGACTTTGATCGTACGGGGAAACGTTAATCAGTCCGCAACAACGGTTTGTGGCTTGCGTGGCGTCCGAGCGGTCCGTCTGTAGAATTAGATGGATGTGGAAAGCTGAAGCCGGTCAATTTATCGGGCAGGTTGCGGGCCGTTCGTGGGACGGAGTTGGGCGCGTTTGCGCGATAGTCTCCTTAACGCTCATGATGGTGGTCGCCGGATGTCAGCGGATGATGCCGCTGGATACGAAACCGCTCGACAGCGTTGGAATGAGTTACGCGGCGATCAAACAGTTACAAGCGCTTAATATCACCGGTGCGGAACTCCATGAGATCGTAAAGGCTCGGACTGCAGGACTTTCCGACGATAAATGTATCGAGATAGTACAGCTGTACCACGGGCGTCAGCTTCCGTTTAACGCGGGCGATACTGTTGCGGGTCTGCTTCGAGCGCGTCTTAGCGGAGAGACGATTCTCGAATTGGCCAGACTGAATGAGCTCGGCATAAACGCCGGCGAACTGCAATTGATACGCCTGGCTGGTTTTTCCGATGCGGTGGTGGTGGAGGTAGCTCGCCAGGAGGCAGCGGGGAGACCCGTGTTATCAGGAGCTTCACTGTCGACCATGAAAAATGCGGGCATACATGAATCCATGCTGCTGGAACTTTTGCGCCGCGGAGTTCCCGATTCCGAGGCTGCGACGATTATTGCGGCGCATCGCCGCGGTGCGAGAGACGTTGATGTTCTGCGCAGATACCCTGCTACTTAAGCCACCGGGCAACTTGTCGAGGATGCGGTCCCATTCTTTTTATTTCTGTCTTTTCCCGCTTGGGATTGCCCGGTAGAATCTTTCTATCTTGAATCGGCAGATTTTTCTCACGAGCCATTCGACTTCGCTTTCAGGCCTGAATGTTACGTTCGTGCTTTGCCTCGTTTTATGCCTATCGAGTTGCGTGGTGTCGCCAGCGCCCGATTATCGAATCGACAAGGCGGCGGTTAAGATCGAGTTCATCCCGGGGCAATCTCCCGAGCTGCATCTGAGCACGGGCTATACGCTCGAGAATTACGGCGCGAGCGTCCTGCCTTTTATAGATGTACTGTTGCCGAACGAAACCCGCTACGCGATAAGAAATCTGCTAGTTAAAGTGGACGGCCAGAATGTCAGTTCCGCGCAAGTCTCCGGAGGTTCTCCTGAAGCGCGGACCAGCAAGATGCGCGTTCCGTTTGATCCTGGCTGGAATCCGAGAGAGCGGCGGAATCTGGTCATCGAGTACAACTTCAGCGCGCACGAAGGAGCGGAGAAAAGCGAAGTGCTCGCCGCGGCGTCTTTTTACCTAATCTCGCCCGGTTGGCTTCCTGCGCTTCAACCGCCGAGCCATGCGTTGTCTTCCACCCCTGCTATTCCGCAAGGGACGACCTATTCGGTCGAAATTCCGGAAGATTTCCTGGTACTGGCATCCGGGAAGCCACGTGCCCGAAAAAAAGATCGCGGAACGGTGAAGTATCAATTCGAATTGCGCAAAGACGATGTGGCGCCGTACGTCATTGCCGGGCGGTATGTGGAGACAGCTTCGAGTCGCCAGAAGAACAGTGTCAGCTTCTGGACTTTCGGACCTCTCGAAGGAGATTCAGCCGGAGTGGAGAAACAAGTTATTTCCGTCTCGGATATTCTTCAGAAGAATTTTGGGCCTCTGGATAAGGATAGCTCCGCGGTGCACGTAGTCGAATTGGCAGGAGCTTCTTCGGATGTTACATCCGAGCCTCAAGTTGTTCCTTTTCCCGCTGGTGTTTTGGTCAGTTCACGAGCAGTGGGGCTCGGCATAGACAGCTCAAGTTTCTTGAAATTGGTAGAAAGCGGATTGGCGCGCAGCTGGTTCGCAAGTATATCTGCGCCGGAATCGCCGATCGGCATCAGCGAAGGCTTGCCTGAGTATGCCGAAGCTGTGGTCGATGAAGCTCTTAACGGGGAAGCCTCGCGCCGTGATCGGGTATCCAGATTTTTTCAAGAGTACGAAAGCGCGCTAAAAGAAGCGGTCGAAAAGCCGCTTATTTCGACTACGAAGCAGGACCCTGTCGAGCAACGTCGAATCGCTTTGGCAAAGGCGCCGCTGTTTTTCATCGCGCTTGAGGATGCCTGTGGAGAGGAGTCCGTTCGTCGCGGGCTGACGCAAGTGCTGACTCTTCTGCACGCACAGAGGGTCGGATACCCGGACCTTCGCGCAGCGCTGGAGAATGTGACGCATAAGGATCTCGCCCCCATGTTCCGAGTATGGATTTACAACCCGGGTATTCCCGACGAATTCAGAGAGAAATACGAAAGCGCGAAATGACTCGAAACAAAACGCCATCCCAGGAGGGAAGATGCGTGAAGTTATTTCTACGGAAAAGGGTCCCCAAGCGATCGGCCCCTATTCGCAGGCGATCAAGGCAAACGGATTCATTTTTGTTTCGGGCCAAACTGCCTTCGATCCCGCAAGCGGCAAGGCCATTCAAGGGGAAACGGCAAAACAAACCGAGTGTACGCTTGAAAATGTGAAAGCCATCCTGCAAGCGGCGGGTTCTTCTCTGGATCGTGTGGTTAAGGTCGGAGTATTCCTGAAAGACATGAACGATTTCACAGCGATGAACGAGGTGTATGCCCTTTACTTCCCAGCAAATCCACCGGCACGCACTACTGTTGAAGTGGCCAGACTTCCTCGCGACTTCCTGGTGGAAATGGACGTGATTGCACTGGCCTAACCAGTTCAGGGACGGCCACCTATGCATTTCGCTGCGCCGTTGAAGAAGTCAGTTGATACATTCGCCCTCAATTTGAGGGCAAATGGCATGCCGTCGTTTTTTTCAGTATCCTAGGGACGTTCACATTCCAGAAAAAAGGTTGCGTTAGACTTGCGGCGTTTTTCGGCTGTCTTAATTTGTTTGCACACAATGACGCGCTTCTGCGCCGTTGAATAGAAACCGATCAGGCGGGTCCATGGCGAATTCGCAGTTTGACTTGGTGGTAATCGGCAGCGGTCCGGCGGGACAAAAAGGCGCCATTTGCGCAGCGAAAATGCGCAAGCGTGCCGCGGTGATCGATCGCACGCTGATGATCGGCGGTGTTTGTGTGCACACCGGGACGATTCCGAGCAAGAGTGTTCGCGAAGCAATCTTTCAATTGACTGGAAATGCGGTAAGGGCGTTTTACGGTGAAAGCTATCGCGGGAAGAACGATATTACGGTTCAGGACCTTTCTTTCCGCGTGAAAGCCATCGTGGCGCGCGAGACGGAAGTGATTCGCGCGCAGCTAAAACGTAACGGAGTCGCAGTTTTTCAAGGTACCGCCCAGTTTGTTGATCCGCATACGATTGAAATCGAGGGTGAGAAAGAAAAAATCCAGGTCAGCGGGGATCATATTCTGATCGCCTGCGGAACGCGCCCGGCCCGAAATTCGCAGATACCATTCGACGAGAAACGCATTCTCGATACCGACAGTCTCTCATCGATGGCAGGACTGCCCCGGGAAATCATTGTGGTTGGTGCGGGCGTCGTGGGCCTTGAATATGCGTCATTCCTTGCCGCTTTGGGCACGGAAGTTACTTTGATAGACCAGCGCCCGACACTTTTGGACTTCGTGGATCGTGAAATCATCGAGGCTCTGGCCTACCACCTGCGGCAAATGGGGACGACGTTTCGCCTGGGCGAAAAAGTGACGCGAGTGGGAATCGATCCGCAGCGTGACCGAGTGTTCGCGGAACTCGAAAGCGGAAAGAAAGTTCAAGGCGATGCGCTCATCTATGCTGTCGGCCGCCAAGCGAATGGCGATCGGCTAAACCTGGCAGCGGCCGGTCTAGAACCTGACACTCGCGGCAAGATCAAAGTGAACGAACACTATCAGACCGACGTTCCGCATATTTACGCCGCCGGAGATATTATCGGATTTCCCGCTCTGGCCAGCACGTCTATGGAACAGGGCCGACTCGCGAGCTGCCACATGTTTGGCGCTGCTTCGGAGCACATAACCGATTTGTTTCCGTACGGTATTTACACCATCCCGGAAATCTCCATGGTGGGTCAGAACGAGGAACAGCTTACAGCGGCGAAGGTCCCTTACGAGGTGGGGATTGCCAAGTATGCGGAACTCGCAAAGAGCATGATGCTTGGTGACGAAACCGGAATGCTCAAAGTTCTTTTCGATCGCAACACGCTAAAACTTCTTGGGGTTCACGTGATCGGCCAACGCGCCACGGAAATCATTCACATCGGGCAAGCCGTCCTGTATTACGGCGGCAAGGTGGACTATTTCCGGGACACGGTTTTCAACTATCCCACGCTCGCCGAAGCTTACAAGGTAGCCGCATTAGACGGCCTGAACAAACTTTAACCTCCGCGGCGCGAACATTCTCCCTATTTGAACAAATTTGATTTGTGGGCACTTCGGCGATACGGCTGTTTGCTTGGCCGTGTTCGAATGATGAAATCCGAAGCGGGCGAAATGCCTGCCGTGGGCCTGTAGCTCAGGTGGCTAGAACGCGCCCCTGATAAGGCTGTTACGGCATTTTTATTACTCTACACTTTTCAATGTCATAGCTTTCCTTCATTTAGTTGCCCTTCGTTTATTCTTTGCCGATGTTTAACGGATTTCGCTGGTTTTTGACCCCTACCGGACTCTAAACGGACACCAACGATTGACCGCTAATTTCAATTCCGCCGATGTATGTGCGGTCCTGTGCGAGGCTCAAGAGCCACCGGAC
>Ga0307477_10000668_pt1 | contig 34514 bp, 26 predicted proteins | sample atmos_gasesECM2C_FD_203316 | JGI IMG/M metagenome (GOLD analysis project Ga0307477, IMG submission 203316) | Hardwood forest soil microbial communities from Morgan-Monroe State Forest, Indiana, United States - atmos_gasesECM2C_515 | ecosystem: Environmental > Terrestrial > Soil > Temperate...
CGGGCGTGCTCGATCATCGATGCGGGCGACCCGGACGGAGAGCTCGCCATGGTCGGCGCGATGGCGAAGTGCTTGGCGTCCGACACCGCCATGGCCGTGACGACCGACGCCGTGCAGGTGCTCGGCGGCTACGGGTACACGAAGGACTTTCCGGCCGAGCGGTTCATGCGTGACGCCAAGATCACCCAGATCTACGAGGGGACCAACCAGATCCAGCGAGTCGTGATCGCCAAGCGTCTGCTCGGATAGGCGGCGCGGGCGTGGAAACCGCAGCCTCCGACGGGCACAGTTGGTGAAGACCCCCATGGTGCAGCTGGTGTCCCCGCACCGCCTGGTGCCGGTCGTCGCCGGCATCTTGTGGAATTGCGGCTGACTGCGTACCCGTCGCCCTCCCTTGGGCTGCACATCGCGGCACCTCAAGCGCCCGCCCGCCAGCGCCCGGCAGCTCACGCCCCGCGCGCCCGGCAGCTCACGGCCCCAAGCGCCGCCAGGACTTCCCGTCGGAGGTTCGCCACAACCCACTGCCCGCTTGGCACGCCCATCCATGGGTGGCGTCCACGAAGACCACGTTGCCCGCGCCCCCGCCCACGAGTCCGGCGGCGGCGAGCCCTGGCGTGAGCTTCCACGTCCGTCCGCCGTCGGTGGTCTCGAAGACGCCGGTCCGGTCGGGGAACAGCCAGGCGCGCACGGGTGTGATGACCGCCAGGTTGTCGTGTCCCAGTGAGTAGGGCGACACGTAGCCGCCGACGGGAAGGCTGCCCGGGGCGGAAAGCGTGACGTTGCCGCTGAGCAGCGGGGCGTTGGCCGCGGCTGTCAGGGCCCAGGTCGTTCCCCCGTCGGACGAACGGTAGAGCGTCTTCGCCTGGGACCCGGCACTTGCCTGGGAAGCACACATCATCCAGAGGTCGTCCGTCGCGGACGCGGCGATCTGCTCCCCGAACCCGAACGTGGCAGGACACGGATCGGTGCGCGACTGCCACGTGCGCCCGCCGTCGCCGGTGAACACGAGCCGTCCGGTCGAGGGGCCCGCACCCTCCGTCACCGACTCGAAGGCCAGCACGTACGCCCGCGTCGGAGTGATGCGGGCGAGTTCGACGTACTGGTCGCTGATGGCGACGCCGCTGTTCTCGGACATGGGCGGCGGCACTTCGCTCGGCGTCCATGTCGAACCGTGGTCGAACGAGACTTCGACGTCGACCGGACACCACCTGCCGGGGACGCTCGAGGTGATCGGACACGTCCCCACGACCGCCCACACATTCGCGCCCGCCGTGCTCACGTCGGACACGACCGGGCCGACCGGTGCCTTGGTCCACGAGCGTCCGCCGTCGGCGGTCACCCACAAGGGCAACGTGCCCGCGGCGGAAGGAGCGCCGCCCCACAGGTATCCGTGCACCAAGTCGGCGAACTCCAACTGGGCCGGGTACCCCGAGGGCAGGGCGGTGTTGACGACGCGCCATGTGTCCCCGGCGTCGCGGCTCGTCGCCAGCCCGGTCTGCTCGCCGTGAATGGCGAGGGCGAAACCGCTGCTCCGGCCGACGAAGACCACGTCCGCCAGGTCCGAGGGCGCGACGAGGGCTCCGACCCTCAGCGTGCTCGCATGTGCGCTGTAGTTGGTGACAGCCAGCGCCGGGCTCGAGCGGGGGACGAGCAGCCCGATCGCCACACCCAGGGCCAACGTGCCCGTCCCGACCACGCCGAGCGCCGAGACGGCTCGGCGCCGGCGGAGCTGTGCCGCCCTCCGCAGCACGCCGCCGAGGGTGCGCGCCGTCGGCGCGGGCGGCGAGGGGTCATCGAGATGCTCGAACATCGTCTCCTCCTTGAGGACCGCTGACGTCGAGATGCCGTCGCAGGGAATGCAGGCCGCGCGACGCGTGGCTCTTGACCGAGCCGGGTGAGCAACCGAGCGCCTCGGCCACGTCGAGCTCGGACCAGTCGGCCAGATAGCGGAGCACGACGACCTCCCGCTGACGGCGCGGCAGTCGCCGAAGGGCCTTGGCGAGATCGAGGCGCTCACCCAGATGCGCGTCGACGAGCGCGAGTGGCTCGCTCGTCGAGCTCGCGGCGCGGCTGCGGCGGCGGTGGCGGTCGATCGACAGGTTGGTGGCCACCGTGACGACCCATCCCTCGGGTCGGTCCGACAGCCGCGCCCAACGCACGTGGGTGCGGGCCAGCGCCTCCTGGGCGACGTCTTCTGCGTCACCACGGTCACCCAGCACCCGGAACGAGACCTTGTAGGCGAGGCGATACAGGTCGGCGAACGCCTCCTCGAAACGCAGCGCTCCGGCCACCCTCACGGCCAACCCCTTCTCGCCCATCGCCGGTCTACCAGTTCCACGAACGAAACGGCCGAGAGGTTGGCGATTCCTCATGGGTGTTTGGGGTGGACGTCCTATGAGTGGAACGTCGGTGAGTGAACGGTGGGCGCCGTGGGCGCACAGGTGTCAGCTCGAGGTCGCGACCGTTCCGCTCGTCGCGGTGGTCGAGGCCCGAGCAGGCAAAGGGCGGTTCAGTAGCTGAAGGCTCGATTCCTTCGACGCACCAGACCGAGAGCGACCGCGAGACCGGCGGCGACGATTGCAATCCCGGTCCAGTCCCACGCGGTCAGTCCGTCCGAGGGAAGGAGGCGGGCAAGTCGGTCGGTGGCTGACAGGCCGGCTGCCACCGTCGAGGGCTGGCCCGCACCCGACGCGTCGATCGCCATGTCGTAGCGGAGTGTGGCGGACGGAGTCTGCACCTTGAGGTAGGAGAACCACCCCGAGCGGGGGACCCAGCCCATGTTCTTGTCGGCGCGCAGGTCGTCGAGCAGTTGGGCCGGAGCCGTCTCCGAACGGGCGAGGCGCACACCGGGACCGGTGAGGATCGAGGGACGGTGATCGGTGAGGAGGAAGACGTCTGCTTGGACGACGTCTTCTGTGTCCTTGCCGAGGGCGAGGATCCGCAGGGGCACCCACGGGTTGGCGATCGGGATGCTCACCTGGACGGGGGTGCCGTCCCCTGTGCCGAGGCCCCTCGACAGCGCCGCGGCGGGGTCGTACCTTGCGGCGAGGAAGATCGGGCTGCGTCGCGCGTAGAAGTCGAGCACCGACGGGGCGTCGGTGGAGACCGCGAAGCCGTGCGCCCTGACCCAGTCGACGACGGCGTGGCCTCCCCCCTTCAGTACGGTGATGTCGAGCGCGTCCACCTTTGTCTGCAGGAGCACCTCGGCACTTCTCCCCGGAGAGGCCGCGAGCGGGGCGTGGGTGTCGAAGATGGGAGGGCTCACTTCGCGCTCGAGGCGCTGGAGGGTCCAGCTTCCGCCCTTGGACACATTGGTGGGCACGCCCGGCAACGGGACGATGGACCCGAATTGCGTGCCGAAGCCCTGGAATTGGAACGACGTCAGGTAGTGCTCGACGCCGTTGTGGTACGTGGCCAGCGTCGTCGTCTTGATCAGCCGGACCGCACCATTCGGGGCGACCAGGCCACCGCACCCCCACGCCGCCTGTCCCCCGAGGACCACCACCGCCGTGCCGACGACAATTGCCAGGGCAGGCTTCCGCATTCGTGCAAGCCTTCGCATCCGTCCAACCTCCTCGAGCCAGTTGGTTCGAAAGTTGGACGCATGGCGTGGCAGCTCGGTTCCCTCGACCCGGGCCCGGGAACTTGAACCTCCCGGCGGGCGCCGGAACTCAGATCCGAGGCAGGACCTCGCTCGCGACGAGCTCCAGATGGGCGACGTCCTCCAGATCCAGCACCTGGAGGTACATCCGGCTACACCCGATCGCCTCGAATTGGCCGATCTTGTCCACGATCTCCGCAGGTGAACCGGCGAGACCGTTCTCACGCAACTCGGGAACGTCGCGCCCGATCGCCGATGCGCGCCGGGCGACCTCGGCCTCGTTGCGCCCGCAGCAGACCACCTGGGCCGCGGAGAATACGGGTTCGGCGTCGCGTCCACGCGACGCGCTCGCCGCCCGGACCCGCTCGAATGCCTGGGTCGTTTCGGGGAGCCGGCGGAACGCCACGTTGAACTCGTCGGCGAAGCGGGCCGCGAGGTTGGGCGTCCGCCTGGCCCCGAGGCCGCCGATCACGATCGGCGGCGACCCCTGGTGTGGCTTCGGCAACGCGGGGGAGTCCTTCAATTGGTAGTACGCCCCGTCGTAGGAGAACGTCTCGCCCACCGGAGCCCGCCACAAGCCGGTGATGATCTCCAGAGCCTCCTCGAAGCGGTCGAAACGCTCTCGCACGCCGGGAAACGGGATTCCATATGCCAGGTGCTCCTGTTCGTACCAGCCCGTTCCGAAGCCGAAGTCGATCCGACCTCGGCTCATGCGGTCGACCGTGGCGACCGAGATGGCGAGTGGCCCGGGAAGACGGAACGTCGCCGCGGTCATCAACGTCCCGAGCCGGATTCGGCTCGTCTCCCGGGCGAGGCCGGCGAGGGTGATCCAGGCGTCACTCGGACCCGGAAGTCCGGTGATGTTGCCCATCTTGAGGTAGTGGTCGGATCGGAAGAACGCCTCGAAGCCGCAGTCCTCGGTGGCGCGGGCCACTCGTAGCAGCGTCTCGTAGTCGGCGCCCTGCTGGGGTTCGGTGAAGATCCTGAGCCGCATAACGTGAAGTCTTTCAGGGGCTTCGCCTCGATCATGACTCGATCAGGGGCTTCGCCTCGATCATGACCCGATCAGGGCCTTCGCTTGGATGATGACCCGATCCCAATAGCAGACGCCGAGAACCCGACCGTGCAGCAGATCACCGACACCTTGGTCTCGTGGGCGAGCGACCTGGACCCGAACGCCCGGGAACAGGCCCTTCGCACCTCGCGCCTACCCGTCCTGGCCGGGCCCGTGGCGCTCATGCCCGACGCCCACTTCGGCATCGGTGCGACCGTCGGATCGGTCGTCGCGACCGAACGGGCGATCCTTCCCTCTGCGGTGGGGGTCGACATCGGTTGCGGGATGATCGCGGCAGAGACCACCCTCGCCGCCGACGACCTTCCCGACGACCTGGGCAAGCTCCATGTCCTATTGAGGGACCGAATCCCGGCCGGGGTCGGCAAGGGCCACGAGCGCGTCCCGGGACCCGAGCCCGACTCGTTGCGAGCTCTCGGGCTGCCGCCCGGATCCGAGTCCCAGCTCAGCGCGCGCCAGAAGGAGAAGATCGTCACCCAGTTCGGCAGCCTCGGGTCGGGCAACCACTTCCTCGAGGTCTGCCTGGATGAACGCGGGCGCGTCTGGGTCGTCCTGCACTCGGGTAGCCGCGGCATCGGCAACGAGCTCGCCACCGGCCACATCAAGAAGGCGAAGCTCGTCGCCAAGGAGGAGGCTCAGGTCCTCGAGGACCAGAACCTGGCGTGGCTCACCGAGGGCCGGCCCGAGTTCGACGCGTACGTCGCCGACATGCTCTGGGCCCAGCGCTACGCCTGGGCCAATCGCGAGCGCATGATGGACACCGCCTTAGCGGCGTTGCGCACGGTGGTGCGGCCGGCCTTCGAGGTCGACCGGATCAACTGCCACCACAACTACGCCACCCGGGAGACCCACGGTGGGCGTGAGGTGTGGATCACACGCAAGGGTGCCATCCGCGCCCGAGCCGGCGACCTCGGTGTCATACCCGGTTCGATGGCGGCCAGCTCGTTCATCGTGCGGGGCACCGGCAACCCGCTGTCCTACCAGTCGTGCTCGCACGGGGCTGGGCGGCGGATGGGACGCAAGGAGGCCACCAGGCAGCTGACCGCCGCGTCGCTCCGCGACGCGATGGCGGGTCGAACGTGGGACGACGCCATGGCGTCTGACCTGGTCGACGAGCATCCCCTCGCCTACAAGGACGTGCGGCAGGTCATGGCGGACCAGGCCGATCTGGTCGAGATCGTCCACGAGCTCCGCCAGGTGCTGAACCTCAAGGGAACTTGATGCATGCGGAAACGGAACCGGAAGGGCGTCCGGAGATCCGCAAGGCGCGTCCCGACGAGTACGCGCGCCTGCGCGAGATCGAGCTTGAATCGGAAGTCTTGTTCACCGAGATCGGCATCGGTCCGTTCGCCCCGGACCCCGAGGGAGACCACTTCGGTCGGGCTTCCGTCGTGTTCGTCGCCGGTGACCCTCCGCTCGGTTTCGCCATGGTCGAGGTCGTCGACGGTGCGGCCCATGTCTGGCAGCTGTCGGTGCTGCCGTCGGCTGGGCGCCGGGGCATCGGAACCGCCCTGATGGAAACCGTGGCCGACTGGGCTCGCGCCGGGGGATTCGAGGTCGTGACCCTGACGACGTTCCGCGACGTCGCCTGGAACGCACCGTTCTACGCCAAGCTCGGATTCGAGCCGGTCGAGATCCTCACCCCCGAGCTCGAGGCCATCCGGCGACACGAGCGCGACATCGGCGATGACGACTTCGGCCCGCGCCTCGCCATGCGAAAGGACCTGGGACCCGCCCGATCCTGACCCGTTGGGCCAGCGTTCCGCCCGACACGGCTCAGCTTGTAGAGACGACCACACCCTCCCACGGCCCGAGCTTGATCGTCCCGTCCACGGTCGTTCCGTCGCGGGAGCGGTCGGTGCCGAGCACGACGGTTGCCGCGACATCGCCGAGACCGACATCGCCGAGACCGACATCGCCGAGACCGACATCGCGCTGCTGGTCCGACATGTTGAGCGCCACCACGATCCCGGTGCCCCGACGCCAGACCCAGGTCCCGGGCGGAGCGGACAGCGATCCATAGTCGCCCTCGAGAATGTCACGGGTACGACGGCGCAAGGCAATCAGGTCACGCGCCATGGTCAGGATCGAGTCGGGGTCGCCGCGCTGGTCTGCGACGTTCGTGGGCGGGTCGCCGAGCGGCAGCCACGGGGTCGCGTCGGGTGTCGTGAATCCGGAGTGGGCCGAGCCGTCCCAAGGCATCGGGGTGCGCTCGGGGTCGCGTCCTTTGTACGCGGGCCAGAACCTGAGGCCGACCGGATCGTGCACGTCGTCCTTGGTGATGTCCATGTCGGTCAGACCGATCTCGTCTCCCTGATAGAGCACCGGGGTGCCCCTCATGGTGAGGAGCATCATGAGCGCGAGGCGGACCCTGACGGGATCACCCGCCGCCCACCGGGTCGCGAGGCGCGACACGTCGTGGTTCGAGCCGGTCCAGACGGGCCAGGCCGCAGGAGGGAGGAGGGACTCGGTCCTCTCGACGACGGTTCGAAGCGGGTCGGCCTCGAACGGCGACTCGATGAAGGGGAAATTGAAGCCGAGGTTGAGCTCGTCGGTGCCCGAGCCGTAGTAGGTGGCGAGCGTCTCGAGCTCCTCGACGTTCGTCTCGCCCAACAGGACACGTTGCGGGTCCCGCTCGTCGGCGACCTGCCGCCAGTGTCGGAGGATCGTGTGGACCTCGGGCTGGTTGGCGTTGTGCACAGGACGCTGGCCGAAGACCTGCATGATGAAGGGGTCGTCCTCGGTGGCGGGCGGGTTGTCCCGGAGCAGGGCGTCTTTCACGATCATGTGGCAGACGTCGATCCGGAAGCCCGCCACCCCACGGTCCCACCAGAACCTCAGAATGTCGTCGAACGCCCTCCGGACGTCGTCGTTCCACCAGTTGAGGTCGGGCTGTTCGGGCAGGAAGTTGTGAAGGTAGTACTGGCCGGTTGCCTCGTCGAAGGTCCACGCCGGTCCGCCGAAGCTGCTGACCCAATTGTTGGGCGGCGCATGCCCCGGGCGCGGGTCGGCCCACACGTACCAGTCGCGCCGGGCCGATTGGCGTGAGGAACGCGAGTCCACGAACCACGAGTGGCGGTCGCTGGTGTGGTTTGGTACGAGGTCGAGCATGACGCGGATCCCACGCGCACCGGCCGCTTCGATCAGGTCGTCGAGATCGGCGAGCGTCCCGAACTGTGGCTGCACCGCCTGGTAATCGGCGACGTCGTATCCCCAGTCGGCGTCGGGCGACACCGTGACGGGACTGAGCCAGATGCCGTCCACGCCCAGCCACTCCAGGTGGTCCAGCCGGTCGCGCACGCCCCGTAGGTCCCCGATGCCGTCCCTGTTGCTGTCCGCGAACGACCGGACGTAGATCTGGTAGATGACGCCCGACTTCCACCAAGGCGTTTCGGCCGGTGTGTCGGCGCGAGAACCGGCGGGCTTGGTGGCGGTGCCGACGTCGGTGTTGGTCTCGGTGTCGGGAGGACGAGCGTCGGTCATGGGGGAGCGGTTCGGAACAGTGCCTGCCCGGCAGCAGAAGCGACGAGGCTGCGGCTCGAGGACCATAGCCGTCCCCACCACCCGAACAGACCGTCGCCTGCGGTGGGTGCATATCCGTCGGCGAGCAACCATTCGCTGTCCGGCGCCGCCTGGTGGAATGCGACGAACAGGTCGAGGCTGGGCGCGACGAACGAGTGCTCACGCCACGCGTGAGGGCGGGAGGCGGCCGGCCAGCTCTGCACGTCGAGAAGGATCACCGCCCGCGCCGCGTCGACCCACGGGTCGGTGAATGTGGGGGTCGGGCGGAAGCGAGCCCATGAGCGCCACACCGGCGGGCGTGGTCCGTCCGGGGGCCACGTCGGTTCGAACTCGACCGGCCTCGTCTCCACGTTGTCCCAGAACGGAAAGAACGGCGGTTCACCCGGCCGGAGGTCTTCCATCGAGGGGAGACCGTCAGGCCCCGGAACCTCGGGCGCCACGGCCACGCTGTGCTCGAGCCCCGGAACGCTGCCGATCGACCAGATGGCCGCGTCGAGAATGGCGCGCCCACCCTGGCTGATCTCGACCCGCTGGGACAGCGCGGTCCGACCCGAGCGGCGCACCGCCACGGTGATGTCGACGGGGCCGAATTCGGCGACGCTGAGGTAGTGACAACTGAGGCTCGCCGGCCGTGAGAACGGGCTTGATGCCGCGGCTGCTCGCAGCGCGACGGCGGCGACGTATCCGCCCATCGGTCCCCAGATCTCCCACTCCGAGCTGAGTGTGGCCGTGCACCGCCCCTCGCCCACGGGTTCAACCGAAGTGTCGTGCTCCAGGTCACCCATGCGAAGCGATTCCTAACGCGAGGGACGCCACGTGCCGGAAGTGGTCGCAGGGCCCGATCGCGGGAGAAGTGCTCGACCGGGTCGGGTTCAGCGGGTGCCCGAGGTGAACTGGGGCAGCCATCTCGCCGTCGCACCGAGGAGCTCGTCGGTCATGGAGACGACATGTTCGTAGGGGAGATGGCCCGCGACCGCGTCGGTGAACATCGCCTCGAGCACCGTCGTGGGGTCGCCCGAAAGAGCGGCCTCGACGGTCAGTTCCTGCGAGCTCACCACCCGCCGGAGGTGCTCGCCCAAGAACGATGGGACCCGGGCCCGGTCGCGGGGTCGGATTCCGTCCGAACCGACCAGCGCCATGCACTCCACAACCGCACCTTCGGGCACGTTCTCGACCTGGCCCCTGTTGGGAATGTTCACGGTGAGGGTGTGGTCGTCCCCGGTGACCAGGCTGTCGAGGAGAGGTGCGACGAACTCGCCCGAGGACCAGGTCGGGATCTTGTCGCGCGCCAGGAGATCCGCCATGCCGGCGTCGTCGTCCGCCTTGTCGGACCGGTGACCGTGCATGCCGTAGTGGTGGACGCCCCAGTCGCGCCCGAAATCCGAAGCGGGAGTGACGAAGCCGGGGAAGAACTCGACCACGTGCGTGTCCGACGAACCCGGCAGGACGCCGAAGCGCCGGAACAGCTCGAGCTTCACTTTGCAATTGGCCAGGACGTCCGCCTTGGACCATCCCCTCCCGGGGTCGGTCTGCTTCCAGTGCATCCCCGCCGGGGGATCCATCCAGAGCTGGCCGGTGAGGTCCACGCCGCCCGACATCGCGTCGCGAAGCATGGCGAAACCGTCGTCCTCCCCGATCTGCAGCGACGTCACAAGCGGCAGGTGATTCACTCCTGCGACGACCGGATCGACCGAGGTGAAGTCGGCGTCGAGAAGGAGGCTGATCACGAACTTCAGCCCCACCACCTCCGAACACAGCCCGACCGTTCGGATCGACGTCTCCCTGGTGACCGCCCGGCACAACGCCGTCAGGGGGTTGGTCACGTTGATCAGGAGGGCGTCCGGACAGATCCGCTCCATGGCGCGCGCCACCTCGACCAGGACCGGGATGCTGCGTAGCGCTCTCGAGATACCGCCGGGGCCGACGCTGTCGCCCACGGTCTGACGAATGCCGTAGCGAGCTGGGACCTCGATGTCGTGGCGCATGCTGTCGAAGCCGCCGACCGAGAACGCAGAGACCACGAACTCGGCTCCGGTCAACGCGTCGGCCAGGTCCGTCGTGGATCGCGCCGTCATGTCGATGCCCCGGCGCTCGGCGATGTGCTCAGCCACCTTCACCGTTTGAGGCAGAGATTCCGGGTCGACGTCCATCAGGACGACCTCGACGTCGGTGAGGGACGGCGTGTTGGCGAAGTCGACCAGGAGGGTCGGAGCCCAGTGGGTGCTCCCGCCGCCGACGATGGTGATCCGAGCTGTCATCGGGTGGGACGATACTCTCCCTCGCCTTCCCGACGCCCACTGAGCCATCCCGGGTCTCACCCGATCCGGGGGCCGCGTACAGTGCGCCATGCCCTCGTCACGGGAACCGGAGTCTTCGTCGACGGAACTCGCATCGATAGACCGAACTGTCGGGAGTCTGCGCCTACGAGTCCACGCCGACACCTCCTCGCTGGCACGGGCCGCCGCGGACGAGGCGGCCTCGGCCATCCGCGTAGCCGTCGAGTCCGCCGGTGTGGCTCACGTGATGTTCGCCACGGGGAATTCGCAGCTCGCATTCGTCGACGCCCTCGTCACCGAGACCCCGGGGGTGGCGTGGCGGGACGTCGTCGGGTTCCACATGGACGAATACGTGGGCGTCGGGCCTGATCACCCCGCCGGGTTTCAGCGGTGGATCCGGGAAGAAATCGCCGATCGAGTTCCGCTCCGCGATGTCCACTACATCGACGGGTTGGGGGACCCCGACCTGGAGTGCGAGCGATATGCGGCGCTCCTGCGCCGTTTTCCGGTCGACCTGTGCTGCCTCGGGATCGGAGAGAACGGGCACCTGGCGTTCAACGACCCTCCGGTTGCAGATTTCGACGATCCCCTCGACCTCAAAGTTGTCGAGCTCGACGTCGCCAGCCGCCGCCAACAGGTGAACGAAGGCCACTTCTCGACCTTCGACGACGTTCCCCGCCTCGCCATGACGGTCACGATTCCCGCGCTGCTGCGGGCGCGCCGCGTCCTGGCGATCGTCCCCGAAGCTCGCAAGGCGGAGCCGGTCCGCGCCGCGCTGGAGGGCCCGATCTCGACCGCTTGTCCGGCGTCGATCCTTCGGACCCGCGACAACGTGACCCTCCACCTCGATTCGGGGTCGGCCTCGATGCTGGCCTACCGGTGAGGGCGACGGACGAACCGCGGACGTGATCTGGTGCCTACCGGCATTCGGCGGGGCCTCGCCGTGGCAGTCGCGTCGGTGGTGGTCGTCGCCGCTGGATGCAACGGGCGCACCGCCTCCGCCGGCCACCGACAGGGCGCCTCCGCGACATCCACGGCCATAGGAGCCGGACACGCCTGCGTGGTCGCAGGGTCGGGCGCGCCTCGAGTGTCGTGGAACGGGCTGCGCAATCCGATCCTGTCGGATGCGACCGCAGGTGAGAAGGATCAGGCGCTCGTGTGGGCGATGGGGCGATGGCACATGCTGTTCAGCTACGTCACCAACGACGTCCCCGTTCCCGGTGGTGAGCACTGGAACATCGCCGTGGCGAGCAGCAGCGACCTCGTGCATTGGACCGCGCCGACTCCCTGGCCGGCCCAGCCCGGGGTGGTGGGCGTGGCCTCTCCCGACATCGTGCGCTCCCCGTCGGGGCTGTTCGTCTCCACCTACGACTCGGGTCCGGGCGAGCTGGGTGGGGGCCAGGCCAAGCTGTACTACCGGACGTCGGCAGACCTCGAGACGTGGTCGCTCCCCAGGCCGCTTGCGCTGGGCCTCCATCCCGGGCCGGGTGATCGCTTGATCGACCCCGCCCTGGCGTGGACCGGGAGCGGGTTGATCCTCGGCTACAAGTACGGCGCGGTGTCGAATTCCACCTCCCAGCATTTCGAGATCGCCTGGTCGCCCACCGGTTCGTTGGACGGCCCGTGGACGCTCGTGGGGCGGCCCGACATCGTCGTGTACGGCGACACCCTCGAGAATTACGAGTTCTTGACGATCGCAGGGCATTGGCGCGTCGTCGCCACGTCGAACCGGTTCGACCAACCGTGGATGTTCGACCTGGGGGGCGGCGACCCTTCCTCACCCTCTTCGTGGCTGCACTGGGTGCGCGGTGCGATGCTGCGATTCCCGTCACAATCGTGGGACAGCGGCGCGGGGATCTCGAGCGTCGGCTACGAGCACGCCAACTCGGTCTTCCTGTGCGACGCACGGGCCGCGACCGGCTACTACTTCGCCACGTATTCAGGGAGCCGCGAGCTCAGCCACTTCGGCGGTTGGGGACATGCTCAGATCGGCATCGCGCGCAGCACCGACCTCGTCCACTGGACCGTTCCGCCCGCTGGCTGACGAAGGCCACGCACAAGCTAACCCGGGCTAGCGCGGACCCAGCCAGCGGTCCAAGAACTCGTAGGCCTTCACTCCGTGCCACTGGTGGCCGCCGTCGAAGACGTCGTGCACGAGCAGGTCACCCGCACCGAGCGAGTCGTAGACGACGCGTAGCTTGTCGACCTCAGCGCGCGCCGTGGCCACGGGGAAGATGTCGTCATCCGTGCCGGACTCGATGAGAAGCGGCCGGGGGGCGACGAGTGCACCGAGGTCGACGTGCTCGAGTCGGCCGAGCATGCCGGGCAGCACCTGCGACCCGCACATGTTCCACGGCATCTTGTGGGACTCGGCCCACGACGAGAAGTAGCCGCTCACCACCGCGGCCACCACGCGCTCATCCCAGGCGGCCAGGAACAAGGTGACCGTGCCGCCATAGGACAAGCCGGCCATGCCGATCCGGCCCGGGTCGACAAGAGGGTGACCCTCGAGGACGTCGAGGGCGCGGGCGAGATCCCACAGGTTCTGCGTCAGCGGGCTCCAGCCCGCCATATAGGCGTGGACCAGGTTGGTATCGCATGCGTAATGGTCCGGCGGGTTCCAGTCGAGGCGCTCCCCGAAGCAGCGCATGTCGGGGGCCAGCACGACGTAGCCACGTACCGCGAGCTGATGGGCGTAGTCGCCGTTGGGCGCCTCGGTGGGCTCGATCCCGCAGACCGCGTCCTTGCCGGGACCGTGCCCGTGGACGGCGAGCACCGCACGCCCCGGGCCGGTGCGGTCGTCGGGCACGAGCAAGTAGGCGGGAACCGACATCGTGTCCTCGGTGTCGAACACCACCTTCTCGCGCCGGTAGCCGTCGCACTCGGTGACCTCGAGCGTCTCGAGCGCGAGGGGCACGCGGTCGGGAATCGCCCCCAGAAGCTCGACCAGCCCGGCTCGCCGACGTCCTCTCCAGTCAGCAAGCGATTCCGGGTCATCGAGGGGAATCGGGTCTTCCAGACGAGTCGCCTGGAGGCGCACCATCCACGAGTACCACGGGGAGAAATTCCGGGGGCGGGTCCCGGGGTCAGCTGCCAAACGGCCTCCAACCCTGGAGCACGTGCCAGCAGGTGCCTTGTGGCCTGCCCGTGTACGTGGGGACGCACAGCGGCCCCGGGGGCACGTTGTTGTGCAGTTCCACCACTTGGTACTGGTTCGGGCCGTAGTACTTGTCCGGGCCGTAGCTGAGCGTGGGGACGTATGTGCCGGAGAAGGACTGGATCCGCGACATGGCCTGCACGAACGTGCGCCGGTTCAGGTCGGGCCCCGCGTTCTGCGCCGCCTGGGCGAACAGGCGAATGGCCTGGCACCATCCGACGATCGGCCCCTGCTCCTCGATGTAGGGCGATTCGGACGAGGTCGGTCGGTTGTGCGCCTTCCACGTGTTGTAGCAGGAGGTGACGCCGGGGTTGTACCCGCCCTGGCTTTCCGGGATGGGAGCGTCGGTGCCGCCCAGCGTCTCGGCCGTGACACCGGCCTGCCCTTCGAGCCCCTGCTCGTACGGGATCGGGATGAGGCCCAGGGTGACCTCGATCGACGACTCGTAGTCGGACAACAGCAGCTTCGGGAAGTAATTCTGCGCGTTCTCCTGGGCCAGGAACGGGAAGAACGCGTTGAACGGGATCAGAGGGATCACCGCCTGGACACCGGCAGCCTTGAGCCGCTGCACCACGAGCGGGGCAGCCGCGTTGCTGGCCGCCGTGTCCTGCGGGTTCGACGGGATGCTCTGGATCATCGGATCGGTGATCCCGGCTCGGCGCAGATCCGGAAGCAGGTAGTCGTTCAGCGCCACCTGGTCGCTCGTCCGGTCGCCCGCCACGATCCCGAGCTTCGGGGTGTTGTTGATGAGGCCCGCACCCTTACCCCACGTCACCAGTGCGGCCAGGATCTGCGCCTGGTCCGATCCGGTCCACCACAGGTAAGGAGCGCCCTGCTGGGTCCAGTTGGTCACCGTCGTCCACTGGCCGAGGAACGGCGTGTGGCCCTCCTGGGCGACGCACAGCTCGTTGTCACCCGTCCACGCGCCGAGCCCGTCGATGACCGCGAAGATGGGCGGGTTGCCTTCCGTCCACTGCTTGCACAGCGACCGCATGTTCGTCTCGCTGGTGGCGTCGAAGTGCACGATGATGGGATTGATGCGTCGGCCGTTGATGCCGCCGGCGTCGTTGATGGCATTGACGAAGGTGTGAATGGCGGCGGGCTGAACACCGAACTCCGTGTCACCCGCGAACCCGAAGTTGGCCGCGAGCGACGGGAGGCTCGACACAGGGAAGGCGACGTTGATGGTCGAGGCGGTCACGCCCCGGTTGCTCGTCGAGGCCTGGTCCACACCGATTCCACTGGGGGAGGAGAGGCCCGATGGGCGTCCCGATGGGGTCGATCCGCCCGACGACGAGGACGACGACGACGTTCCCGCCGAGACCCCGTAGGCAACGCCGCCGACGACGGCCAGGGCGAGCACGAGGGAACCGATCTGAACGCCCACCGGCCGCCTCCGCAGCCGGCGCCACCATCGCCTGACGATCGCCGCCGGTCCCGTGCTCGCCATATCCCCTCCTACCCTCGCTCCGCCTCGATGGCGGCAACACCATATGCGGCACTCGTGGCGCGTCCCATGCGGCGATCCACCATTGGCATGGCTCTGTTGTGGCGGCCTGACGCGTGGGGCACGATGGAGCCATGGATGTGGCGACGGGCCTCGACATCGCGGCGGTCTCCCCGAACATCGGGGCCGAGATCCGAGGCTTGGACCTGTCGCGGCCCCTCGGTGACGCGGTCGTGGCCGAGGTACGGGCTGCGCTTGGTCGCCATCTCGTGCTGTTCTTCCCCGACCAGGACCTGAGTCCCGACCGGCAGGCCGATTTCGCCCGCCAATTCGGGACGGTCACGCCTGCCCACCCCGTGATCCCGTCGATCGAGGGACATCCCGAGGTGCTGCCGATCGACGGACGCGAGGACCGTGCCTCGTGGTGGCACACCGACGTCACCTTCCTGAGCACGCCGCCGCTCGGGTCGATCCTGCACATGCGAGAGGCACCCGACGTGGGCGGGGACACGATGTGGATCAGCACCCAGGCTGCCTACAACGCGCTGGCCCCGCCGGTGCGGGCTATGTGCGACACCCTCATTGCTTGGCATCACGACCCCTGGTTCGCGGCGGACGTCGACGCCAAGGGTGGCTACGAGTGGGACGGCGAGTGGCACGACAAGCTGTACCCGACCTCGCATCCCGTGGTCCGGACGCACCCCGAGACGGGGCGAAACGGCCTGTTCGTCAATCCGCAATTCACGCGGTTCATCGAGGGCTTCTCCAAGGCCGAGAGCGAGGCTGTCCTCGACATGCTCTACCGCCACTGCCAGCGGCCCGAGTTCAGCTGCCGCTTCCGGTGGCATGCCGGCGCGGTCGCCTTCTGGGACAACCGGGCCACGATGCACTACGCGCTCGACGATTACGGGGACGCGTTGCGCATCGCCCACCGTGTCACCCTCGAGGGCGATCGGCCCTACGGCCCGGCCCGACCGCTCGTGAGCTGAGCTCGCACCGCCCGCAGAGCTCGCGCCGATCGCAGAGCTGACACCGATCGCAGAGCTTGCGCCGATCGCAGAGCTCGCACCGCTCGCAGAGCTTGCGCCGATCGCAGAGCTTGCGCCGATCGCAGAGCTGGCGCCGGAGGCGCTCACCTCGGGGACGTCGCCACGAGCACGCACCGATCGACTACGCCGAAGCGTCCGGGTTGGAGAGGCGCGGGCCGGTGACGTGGAGCGCTTCGTCGCTCGCGCCGAGATAGGCGGCGAGAGCCCGGGGGTCCTGGCGGACCACGTCGGGACTTCCCGCCGCCACCACTCCACCGGTCTGCATGACGATCACGTGGGAACACAACTCGAACACGAGCGGCACGTCGTGCTCGACCACGAGAATGGTCGAACCCGTGAACTCGTGGAGTCGCTTGAGCAGCGGGATGAACGCCTCGGCTTCGCGCTGGGCGATCCCGGCGGTGGGCTCGTCGAGGAGAAGGAGCCGCGGGGAGGCGAGCACGATGGACGCCAGGTCGACCACGCGCCGCGTGCCCGTCGAAAGGTGCGCGGTCGGGTGATCCCTGAATCGGTCGAGCCCGAACGACGCGATCACCTGGTCGACGGCGCGGCGCTTGCTCAGCTCCGATCGGCGTGCCCACGGCATCTGAAGCGTGGTGGACAGGACGCCGACCCGGTGTCGGGCGTCCTCGCTCAACAGAAGAGTGTCCACGACCGACAACTCGGGGTAGAGGCGGCAGTCCTGGAATGAGCGAACGATGCCGAGCCCGGCGCGCTCCTCGGGCAGGAAGTCGGAGAGGTCCTCGCCGTCCAGGAGGATGCTGCCCTCGGTTGCTCGCACGATCCCAGACACGGTGTCGAGGAGCGTCGTCTTGCCCGACCCGTTCGCCCCGATGAGCCCGACGATCGTGCCTGGCTCGAGCATCGCGCTTACGTGGTCGACGGCCTTTACGCCTCCGAAGGTGACGACCAGGTTCCGCAGCTCGAGCCGGGAGGGACCCTTGGGCCGATCGGTCGGCTCGTCGGGATCCGGCCGGTCCATTTCGGTGTCGACCGCCGCGTTCACCGGGTCACCCCCGCCACCTCGCCCGCGTCGGGTCCGGGGGCCACCCCGGCCCGGTCTTCCGCCGCCGCGTCGGGCGACTCCGACGGGGCGGCCCGACCCGGCCCGGCAGGCGCGCCCGGCTCAGCCCCGCCCGTGTCAGGCGGCCCGCCGCGCCACCGGAGCTGAGCACGCCGTACCCCGACGGTGGCGAGGTCGCCGAGTCGGTGCATCACCTCGGCCATGCCGCCGGGAAGGTACAGGATGAACGCCATCAGTCCGATCCCGCTTGTGAGGAACGTGATGGCATTGGTCGTTCCGAAGATGGCGGGCAGACCCACCAGGTAGAGCGCGCCCAGGAGCGCTCCCGGGATCGAGTCGAGGCCCCCGATGACGACCATCGAGATCACCAGGATCGACACCGTCGGGTCAAAGGTTTGCGTGCTGATCCTCTCGGTGGCGAAAGCCAGGCAGACTCCCGCGTAGCCGGCGATGAACCCCGACAGGGCGAAGGCCATCAGCTTCGTGCGCACGATCGGGATCCCGGCCGCGCCGGCCGCGACCTCGTTGTCGCGCACCGAGATGAGACGTCGTGCGATGCCCCGGTCTCGCCATACTCGGACCATCAGCACCGACACCACGAGGACGCCGAGCGAGAACCAGGCGAAGGCGCGTTCCGACGACAGGCCCAACCCCAAGAAGGTGGGGCGGTTGATGAGTGTGGATTGCGGATCCGGCAGCCCCGAGCAGATGCGGCGGTGGATCAACGGCACCGTCCAGCAACTCGTCGCCAGGACCGAGGTCTGCATGAACAGGGCGAATCCCAAGGTGCTCACCGCGAGATAGAGGCCCCTGATGCGCAGGGCGGTCAGCCCCACGAGGACGGACACGAGGCTCGTCACGACACCGGCGAAGGGGAGGAGGAGGACGAGCGGCACGCTCCCCGCCAGGTGAGCCGTCATGACCGCGCCCACCGCCACGAGACCGAACTGGCCGAGCGACACCTGTCCGGCCCAGCCGGTCAGCACTGTCAGGGACAGCGCGATGACGCCGTAGATGCAGATCTGCGACATCAGGAACGAACGGCCCACGTTGAGCGTCAGGGGAAGGAGCGCGGCGACGAGCACCGCCAATCCCACGCCCGTCCATCCCACCCGGGCGCGCAGCGCGTCGCCGCTGCGTCGGACGACCATCGTGCCCATCGACCACAGCGCTCGTTCGGCTGTGCGCGAGCCCTTCTGCAACGAGGCGGCCCGGACCAACAGCGCCGCTTGGAGGAGCAGGAACAGAACCAGTTCGACCGTGGCGGAGCCTGTCGTGGGGTTGGTGATGTTCCACTGGAGGAGTTCTTGGATGATCCCGACACCGATACCGGCCGCGAACGCGATGGGGAGGCTCACCATCCCCCCCAGGAGAGCGGCGAGCAGCGCGAGCAACAGGAGTCCCGGGCTGAGCACCTGCGTCAGAGCGCTCGTCTGCCCGGGCGACGCGAGGATGGCCGTGATCGCGGACAGGACGCCGGCGATCGTCCATGCCACCGTCGACGTGCGCCGCACCCACACTCCCGACAGGCGGGCGGACTCGGTGTTCTCCGCCGACGCCCGCATAGCCAGGCCCCACGGCGAGAACCGGATGAACGCGGCCAGCCCGAGGGCCACGATCGGGGCCACGATCAGCGTGACCACCGCTCCGGGAGGAAACAGGAAGCTCCCGATGTGGAACGACACGTGGACCGGCACCGGAAAGGCGCGAAAGAGCTTTTTGGGCCGGACGAACGGTAGGAGTGTCAAGAGGAACAGGACCTGGGAGAGCCCGATGGTCGCCACCATGACGATCACGCGCGGGCGGTTGAACAGGCGGCGCAGGACGAGCTCGGACAGGGCGCCGGCCGATGCGGCCAGTGCGACCGCGGCGATCGCTGCGGCCCAGTAGTTGATCCCGAAGTCGTAGTAGAGCTTCACGAGGAACACCGCGGCGACCACGCCGAGCTGACCCTGCGCGAAGTTGATGATGCGGCTGGTGCGGTAGATGAGCGTCAGGCCGACCGCGAGCAATCCGTAGTTGAGCCCCAGGATCGCCCCCTCGATCACGACGGAGATCGGCACTGAGACCCCGAGGACAGGAAGAGAATGCACGAGATCGAACCTGCTGACTCAGGTCCGGTCCGGGGCCCCGCCCGGTAGGTCTGAACCGTCGGATGTCGACGTCCCATCGGCAACCCCAACTGCCCCATTGGGAGCCCCGTCGGAACCATTAGGAGCCCCGGAGGCCGAGGCCAGGAAGATGGGCCGCAACAGGTCAGAGCGTTGGAGGAGGTCGGCGATGGAGCCTTCGAAGCGGACCTGGCCACGCTCGAGGAAGAAGGCCCGCTCGGCCAGGTTCATGGCCCGGTTCACGCTCTGCTCGACGATGATCACCGTCGTGCCCTGTGCGTTCACGTCGCGCACGATGCCCATCAGGCGTTCGACCGTCATCGGCGCGAGCCCGAACGCCAGCTCGTCGATCATGAGCAGGCGCGGTTTGGTCATCATGACCCGCGCCAGCGCCAGCATCTGCTGCTCGCCTCCCGACAGGGTTCCGGCCGGCTGGTCCAGCCGCGGCTCCAGCTCGGGGAACATGGCCACTGCTGCGTCGAGCGCAGCCTGGGCCCGCGCCGCGTCGCGCCGGAACGAGTGCTCGCCGATGCGCAGGTTGTCCCGGACGGTCAGCCCCGGGAAGGTCATCTTCCCGCCGACGAGGAGCGCCGCCCCGAGGTCGAGGATCTGCTCAGGCTCGAGGTACGTGCAGTTCGTCCCGAAGATCCGGATCACGCCGCGATGCGGATGGTCGAGCCCCGCCACGGCGCGCAGCAGCGTGCTCTTCCCGGCGCCGTTCGTCCCCAAGAGGGCCACGATCTCTCCCTCGTGCACCTCGAGGTTGACGTCGAAGAGCACCTGTTGGGTCCCGTAGAAGAAGTCGAGATTGTGGATCTGCAACGCCGGAATGGCGCCCCCCGCCTGCCGGCGCTTGCCTTCGGCGTACCGCTCGAGGACGTCCTCGATCACGAGCGTGATGTCGCGCCGCACGTACCGGCTGCCGACGATGAGCAGCGCACCCCCCAGCGCGCACACCGGACCGACGAAGGTGAGCGCGGTGGTCACGTTGCTTGCGTCGCTGATCGCTCCGAGGATGATCCCTCCGGCGAACCCTCCGAACACCGCGGCATAGACGCCGAACATGGCGAAGCAGATCGACCGCATCTCGGGCGGGGCGGTCGCCGCCAGTGTCTGGAAGATGGCGATGGCGATCGGGGCGACGGCGGCGTTGGCCAGTAGCTGCAGGGCGACGACCAGCCAGAGGCGCGGCATGTAGAGCGAGAGCGTGAAGAGGGTCCCGTAGACGGTGATGCAGATCCCCGCCAGGACGAGCGGCGCCTGCGGAGCCCGCCGGAACAGACGGTCTCCCACCGTGTAGGCCAGGGGAATGCCCAGAAACGCGGCCAAGCCGATGATCGAGTAGATGTCGCTTCGGTGCGCGGTGCTCTGGTGCCACACGCGCACGAAGTAGAGGTTGCCGAACAGCGACGCGCCGATCCCTACGAACCCCAGAACGGCGACTGCTACCAGCTCGTAGTAGAGGGACTTGATGCGCAGGAGCCGGGTCACGGCCGACCCGAGCAGCACCCGCGGCGCTCCCTCCTGCTCTGACTGGAGGTCCATTCCTGCCGCCCTCAGGATGTGGCTGGACTCGTTCGTCCCCTTGTCGGGCTCGCGGATGGCCAGGAGAAACGGCACGAGGGGCAGCCCCGCGGCGGCGACCACGAGCCCCCACCGCCAGTTGTGGGTGTACGCCACGATGTAGCCGAACACGAGGATGCCGAGGGTCTGGGCGATGGGGTCCGAGGCGTAGTGCCAGCTGAACACCCGGCTGCGGCCCTCGACCGGATAGGCGTCCGCCAGGTACGAGTTGTGGACGGTGTTGCCGACCGCTGATGCGCTGCCGACCGACGACAGCAGGTACAGGAACACGAACCACCACACGTTGGGACTGAGGGCCATGGCCGTCGCCACCACCGAGAACGCGAGCAGGGCGACAGCAGAGACGAAGCGCCGGCTCCCGCGGTCGGCCCACAACGCGAGCGGCACCGCCCACAGCAGCTGTGCGACCGAGCTCACGAACACCACCGCGCCCAGGCCGGTGTCATGCAGGTGGAACGACTTCTCGAGGTTGTTGCCGATCAGGTTGATGCCCTGGTTGAACACGCTCGGCACGATGGCCGCCAGGGTGAGGAGCACCAACGGGGCGAAGCCGCCTTCGCGCAGGATGCCGAGGAGCGGGGGAGGCTTGCCCTCGCCCACCCCGGGCATCAGCTTGGCGTCGGCGACCGCGTCGCGGTCCCGGCTCTTGGCGACCGCCTCCTGGAGGAGCTCGTCGGGGACCGTGAACGTGAAGAGCGGCTGGTCGGAGGCGATGCCCGTTCGCAGTGCCCCGCCGCTCGGCGCTTGCCGGTCGCCTCCAGAGGCTCCGTCACCCACGAGCGCCTCGGTCATTGGTGCGCCACGCTAATCCCTGACGCGTCCGTCAGGGTTTCCCGGGTGAAACGGAAGCCACCGTGAGCGGCCCCAGGGGAAGCACCCCCAAGCGGGCGCCGCGCCCGGCCGCTCGGAGGGCTTCGGACACGGCGTCGTCGACGTCGCCGACGGGCGTCACGTACGCGCCGCGAACCTCGTCGTCCCTGAGCCCGTCGCTTCGTAGCCATACCTGCGCGCTGCGCAGCACCCTCCCGAGCACCTGCGCCTGCCAGGCGTCGGTGCGGCTCGGCCCGTCGGGACGGTCGAGGGTGTCGGCGCCCGCCGCCTCCGCCAGCACCTGCGCGAACGCGCTCCCGGTCGGCGTCCCGTCGGCGCACGCGGCGGCCATGACGATCGTCCCGCCGGGTCGCACGATTCGCTCCGCTGCGGCCATGCCCTTCACGGCCTGGTACAGGTTGCGATCGAGCGGGTAGCCGCCGTTGGTGCTGAGCACCACGTCGAAGGCCTTGTCCACCTGTCGCACTGCCGTGCGCTCGACGAAGTCGCACGCCGCGACGTGTGCGTCGGGCAACCGCCCCGCGAACACCGCAGTGACCTCGCCCCGGCCGTTGATGGCGACGTCAACCGACATGGTCGGCGGGGCGAGCGCGACCGCAGCGCGCACGAAATCGTGCACGGGGTTGCCCTCGGTCACGAGCCACGTGGCCCTCTCGTCGGCGATGCGCGCCGGGCTGTGGGCCTCGAGGATGGTCTCGAGCGCCGCGACGCCGGGGCACGCGCCCTTCGGGCCGCCGCTGAAGCCGGCGAAGAAATGCGGTTCGACGAATCCGGTCAGGATGCGCACGTCTGCATCGACGTACCGCCGGTCGAGGCGCACCGGTGCTCCGTCGACCGTCCCGACCTCGACGTGATCGGGATCCTCGGCCCGGTGCTGATGGACGGAGAAGCGGTGGACGATGTCGGGACCGAGGAGCTCCTCCATCTCGTCCGGGGTGGCGGACCGGTGCGTGCCGGTGGCGCACAGCAACTCGACCTGTCGGGTGCCGACCCCGAGGCGGGCGAGCTCGTGCAGGATCGGCGGCAACACGGTGCGGTTGGGCATGGGACGCGTTAGGTCAGGGAATACGACGACCACCCTGAGCTCGTGCCGGCCGTCTCGCCCGGCACCGCTGCCGTCCACGATGTCGGTGAGCGACGGCCCGGCGATGGGTGAACGCAATGGGCCGACAACCGCGGCGCGTTCGTCCGCCAGGCCGGGCAGCTGGGAGGGTGTGATGACAACGGCGTCGTCGGGCACCGTGGCGACGAGCCCGTGGCGTCCGTAGGCGAGGCGGACCTCTTTCATCGAGCGTCTTTCATCGGGCCTCTTTCATCGGGCGTCTTTCATCGGGCGTCTTTCATCGGGCGTCTTTCATCGGGCGTTCCCGAGCGCGAGCAACGCCGCAGCCGTTTCGTCGGCGCGGGTACGCAACGACCGGTAGGTGGCGACCTCTGCGGCATCCGGACACACGCGCCCTTCGACCGGATCGAGACGGTCCACGTCGACGTCGATGCCCAGCGCTTCGGCCGTCAGGAGGGCAGCTCCGGCCGACGCCGCTTCTCCCGACCGGCGACGGACCGCCGGGAGGCCCGTGACCGCGGTCAACACGTCGGTCCACACCGGCAGGATCGACCCACCCCCGCCCAGCGCGATCTCCACGGGCGCAGCGCGCCCGCCCTCTCCTGCGCCGACGAACCCGGCCGGCCCGGCGCCCACGCCCGGAGACCCGGCGCCCACCGCCGCCTCGAGGCAGCGAACCACGTCGTAGGCGACCCCTTCGACGAGGGCCCGGGCCACGTCCGCCGGACGGTGGTCGAACGCCAGACCCACCACGCCCGCGCCCGCGTCGGCGCGCCACCATGGCGCGCGTGCCCCGCCTAACCACGGAAAGGCCAGGACGCCCCGGGCTCCGGGCGGGCTCGAGCGGGCCGAGCTCAGGAGTACGCCACTGTCGATGCCCGCCAGCCCCGCCAGCCACTCGACGGCCGAACCGGCTGCGGACAGCCCGCCTTCGAGCAGCCAACCGCCGAGCGCTCCCGCCGTGACGATCAAGCCGACCGGCGGCTGGTCGGGCCGCTCGTCGACGGGGACCGACACGTTCGCCGTCGTTCCCCACGACACCATGGGCCGCGCCGTCGTGGCGCCCGTCCCCAGCACCTCGCACGGCCGGTCGCCCGCGCCGATCACGACCGGGACGTCCGCCGGCAGTCCCAGCGCCCGGGCCGCCGAGTCGCGCAGGCCACCTGCGATCGTGGTCGACGGCCGGACTTCGGGGATCCGTTCGGCCGCCGCGCCCGCCACCTCGGTGACGAGTGTCAGGTTTGTACCCGACCACTCGTACATGCCGGTGGCGGAGGCCAGTGTGACGTCGGTGCACAACTCTCCGGTCAGGCGCCACACCACGAGGTCCCTCGGTGCGAGCAGCCAGCGCGCGTCGCGGAGCCGCTCCGCGTCGTGCGATGCGAGCCAGGCCACCTTGGCGGCGACAGACCCTCCGTCGAGGACCACCCCGGTCCGCATCCAGGCCGACCTGCGCCCTCCGAGCGCGTCAGTCAGCAGCGCGGCCTCCTCCGAAGCGCGCCGGTCCGACCACACGAGCGCAGCCCCGATCGGCTCACCGCCCGCCGTGACCGGCACGAAGGTCTGGCGCGCGGCGGAACAGCCGATCCCGTGGACCGCCGAGAAGGCCCCGGGCGCCGAGGCGCGCGCCGCGGCGCAGGCCGCGACGAGCGATGCCCACCACGACGCGGGATCCTGCTCGACGCGGTTGCCCGTCTGGTGTGACCGATCGAGTTCGGCGCGCCCGACCGCGAGCAGACCCTCTTCGTCCCAGAGCGCGACCTTCGTGACGCTCGTGCCGAGGTCGATGGTCAAGATCACGGCGCGACGCCGTCACCCGGCATGGACCGAGCCGTGCACGACCTCGGCCACGGAGCGAGCGATGCCGGCGGGATCCGGGTCCTCGAACAGGACCCGGCCCATCGCCATGCCGGCGCCGCCGCCGCCCATGACGTCACGGACCTCGGCGAGCACAGCGGTGCGGTCGCGACCGTCGCGCGGCCCTCCCAGGAACAGCACCGGCACACCGACGCTGGCCACGACGCGCGCTACGGCGTCGACGCGCGCCGAGCCCGTCTCGACCTCGGGCACCGGCACCTTGAGGATCGGGGCACCGATGTCGTGCGCCACCACGGCGGCCAGGACGATCGACTCGACGTCGCGCCCCATGTGTCCGTCACGCCACGGCATCGCCTCGATCAGCGCCTCGAGGCCGAAGTCGCGCGCTTGTTCCAAGACCTGCCCGAGGAGCTCGAGCGCCTCGGCGGTGTGCCGGTCCGAGAGGTCGATGCGCGTCATGTGCTTGACGCCGGTCCAACCCTCGGCCGCCGCCCCCTCCACGCTCGCCACGAGACGGTCGTCGAGCTCGAACGCCGATCCCGCCAGTCCGGTGCGGTTGACGGACAGGTACGTGCTGTGCCTCGGCTCGACCGCGCCCGACATCGCGAGGTCGCGCAGCGGCTGGGCGCTCGCCAGGATGCCGTCGCACGACGGCAAGGCCGCCGACAGCGCGTCGAGATACGACGCGTACGGCTCGATCGTCATGACGCCGCGGGCCCGATGGTCGGCCGCGAGGATCAACGCGGGGGCGACGAGCGGGCTCTCCGGCGGGGCCGGAGGGGACGTGCCGGGTCCCGCCACCTCACTCCAGCCCGGCAAGGCGCAGCACGACCTTGGCCAGCGCCGAGAAGTCCTCTCGCCCGAACCCGGCGGTCGACGCCGCGGTGAGCACCTGGCGCGACGTCGCGGTGGTCGTCATGGGCACCCCCGCCGCCGCGCCGTACCCGAGCGCGAGGTCGAGGTCCTTCGCCATCAGGTCGGTCATGAAGCCCGGCCGCCACTCGTTCGAGGCGGGGCTGTCCGCGACCACGCCTGGCACCGGCAACCGGGTACGCACCGCGGTGCAATCGCCGGTCGAATGGAGCAACACCTCGAGCAACTTGGCCGGGTCGACACCGGAACGCAGCGCCAGCGCGGTCGCCTCGGCCGTCGCCACCATCTGCGCGGCGTAGATCAGGTTGTTGCACAGCTTGACGACCTGTCCCATGCCGGGACCGCCCACGTGCACGATGAGTCCCGCCATGGGCTCGAGCGCAGCACGCGCGTCCTCCAGGGTCTCCGCGTCCCCGCCCACCATGAGCGTGAGCGTTCCCTTCTGCGCGCCGACGGTGCCGCCCGACACCGGTGCATCGAGATACCGCCCTCCGGTCGCCCTCACCCGGTTGTGCTGCTGCCGTTCGACGTCGGGGTCGATGGTGGAGCAGTCGACGACGATCTTGCCCGGGCCGAGGGCCGGCAGCATCGCATCGATCACCTGCACCACGTCGGGAGAGTTGGGGACACAGAGAATGGTGACCTCGCTCGACGCGGCCACGTCGGTGAGGGTCCCACCGTCGGTCGCGCCGAAGGCGATCGCCTCGTCGACGGGAGGCCGGCTGCGCGACGCCACGAACACTTCGTGTCCCGCCGCGACGAGATTGCGTGTCATCGGGAGTCCCATGGCCCCGAGGCCGACGAAGCCGAGCTTCATGCCAACTCCATCCCCGGCGCGCCGGTCAGGGCGCGTCGAGAGAGAATTGGGGCAGCCACTTCGCCGTTCCCGCCAGCAGCTCGTCGACCATGGCGTCGATGTCGCGCCAGTCGCCCCGGCCCGCCAGCGGGTCGAGAGCGAAGGCGGCGTGGGCCAGCTCGCGATCGCCTCGCACCGCGGCCTCGACGGTGAGCTCCTGCACCGCGACGTGACGGCGCAAGAGCTCGGCCAAGGGGGCTGGCGGCCGCGCCACGTCTCGGCCCCGCAAGCCCTCGCCGTCGACGATGCACATGGCCTCGACGACCGCATCGATCGGTACGTCGGGGACCTGGCCGGTGTTGGGCAGGTTGAGCGGGAGGTCGCGCCGGTTGCCGGTCAGGAGCGAGTCGATGACCGGGGCGACCATCTCGCCCGATTCCCACGTCTTGAGCTCCTCGGCTCCCGACAGCACGTCGTCGACGTCGGCGACGTACTGCGCCTGGTGCTCTTCGCGCCGGGAGATCGGCGTCAGCGCGATCCCCCACGCCTCTCCCCATCCTGAGGCCTCGGTGAGGATCGAGGGTAGGAACTCCGCCAGGTGACGGTCATTGGCAGCCGGCATCGCGCCGAAGCGCTCCAGCATCGTCAACTGCAGCACGTGGCGGACCCCGAAGCTGAGCTTGGAGAAAGGCTCGGGCTCCGGCCTCGCCGGGTCGGGCCGCAGGGCGTCGAGCCCACCGAGCTCCTCCACCAGCTCCCTCAACATGACGAAGCCATCGCGGCCGTCGATGTCGAGCTCGGTCACCACCGGGAAGTGGTTCACGCCCGCGACAACCGGATGCACGGCGGTGTGCGGCTTGCGGAAGGCGATGGCGACGTCCATGCAGAAGTTGCCCACCTCGTGGCACAGCCCGACGGTCTTGACCGACGTCTCGCGGCACACCGAGCGGGTCAGGGCCGACATCGGGTTCGTGATGTTGAGGAGCCAGGCGTCGCCGCAGCATTCCTCGATATCGCGCCCGATCCCCACCAGCACGGGGATGTTGCGTAGCGCCCGGTTGATGCCGCCGGGGCCGACGCTGTCGCCCACCGACTGGCGGATGCCGTGCCGAGCCGGCACGTCGATGTCGACCGCCATGGACTCGAATCCGCCGGTGGAGATGGTCACGACCACGAAATCGGCACCCTCCAGGGCCTTGCGCTGGTCAGTGGTCGTCTCGACCGTCGACTTCGCCCCGAGGCGGTCGCCCGCCAAACGGGCGATCGCCTCCATCTTCTCGAGCGGAGCGGGGTCGATGTCCTCGAGCACCAGGTGGACGCCCGCCAGTGACGGCATGCCGAGAAGGTCGGTGATCAGGCTCGGTGCCCACTGATAGCTGCCGCCGCCGATGATCGTGACCTGCATGCGTTGTCTCCTTGGCCCGCCGGTTCCGGCTCGAGTGTCGTTACAGGCGTGTCGTGCCGTGCGCGCTGTCGCGCGCTGCGCGCTCACTGTACTGGCGGCCATCCGTCCAACCACCAGGGTCGACGTGCTCGCCCCGGCACGTCGATAGAACAGGTTCTATACTGGGGTTTCGCGGTGCGCGGTGCGCCCGTTCTCGGCGTCGGCTCGTCGGTGCGACCACGCCGCATCTCGGAGGTGAGGCAATGGGACGACCGGTGATCGTCGAAGCGGTGCGTACGCCCATCGGCAAGCGCAACGGATGGTTGTCGGGGTTCCACCCAGCCGAGCTGCTCGCCGCCGCGCAGGTCGAGGTGGTCAAGCGGTCTGGCGTCGAGCCCTCCGAGGTCGAGCAGATCGTCGGAGGCTGCGTCACCCAGGCGGGGGAGCAGGCTTCGAACGTGACGCGCAACGCGTGGCTCAGCCAGGGCATGCCCTACGAGGTGGCCGCCACCACGGTCGACTGCCAGTGCGGTTCGGCCCAGCAGGCCAACCACTTCGTCGCCAACCTCATCAGCGCCGGGGCCATCGAGGTCGGCATCGGCTGCGGTGTCGAGGCGATGAGCCGCGTCCCCCTCGGGGTGAACGTCTACAACGGGCCGGGGAGTTCGCGTCCCGACGACTGGCCGTGGGACATGCCCGACCAGTTCGGCGCAGCGGAGCGGATCGCGCAGAAGTACGGCATCAGTCGCGAAGACATCGACGCGCTCGGTCTCGCTTCGCAGCAGAAGGCGGCGCGGGCGTGGGAGGAGGGACGATTCGAGCGCGAGGTCGTGGCCATCGAGGCGCCCGTGGTCGGCCCCGAAGGGCCGACGGGTGAGCGCCAGATCGTCCAGCGCGACCAGGGCCTGCGCGAAACGACGGCCGAGGGCCTCGCCGCCCTGAAGCCCGTGGTCCCCGACGGCATCCACACCGCCGGCACCTCGTCGCAGATCTCCGACGGCGCCGCGGCGGTGCTGTGGATGTCGGAAGACCGTGCCAGGGCGGCCGGGCTGCGGCCGCGCGCCCGCATGGTCGCGCAGGCTCTCGTCGGCTCCGACCCCTACTACCACCTGGACGGTCCGATCGCGGCGACCGAGCGCGTGCTCGCCAAGGCGGGCATGACGATGGACGACATCGACATCTTCGAGGTGAACGAGGCCTTCGCATCCGTGGTGTGCTCGTGGCAGAAGGTGCACGGGGCCGACTGGGACAAGGTGAACGTCAACGGTGGCGCCATCGCCCTCGGCCACCCGGTGGGCTCCACCGGCAGCAGGCTGATCACCACCGCGCTGCACGAGCTCGAACGGCGCGACGCCAACTTCGCGCTGGTGTCGATGTGCTGCGGTGGGGCGCTCGCCACAGGGACGATCCTCGAGCGCCTCTGAGCGTCGCCCGGGTCCGGGCGCTTTCCTCGGCGTGTTGTTGGTAAATCGCGACTCGGTCCCGTCCGACGCGGCCTGCGTCGGCCAGGATGGGCGCATGGCGGGGTTTCGTGCTCGGCGCGCTGCGCCCGTCGCCGTCGGGGTCGCCATGGCGGCCGCGGTAGTCGGTCTCGCCGGTCAGGCGAACAGCGCCTCAGGGAGCTCCGCCCCCCCTGCGTCATCCGCACCGCACGCCACGTCGGGTCCCGCCCCCCGCACCGTGTTCGGGACCGGTTGGCCCGTGTACCACCACGACGGGCTCGGCAGCGGCGTCGACCCGACGGGGACCAACCTGAGCCCGGCGGCCCCGGCGTGGACCTCACCCGTGCTGGACGGGAAGATCTACGGCGAGCCCCTCGTGGCGGCGGGCCGGGTCATCGTCGCGACCGAGAACGACACCGTCTACGCGCTGGCGGCGAACACCGGCGCCGTGTTGTGGGCGACGCACATCGGGTCCGCGGTGCTCTCGGGCAGCCTGGGGTGCGGGAACATCTCACCGACCGTCGGGATCACGGGCACTCCGGTCATCGACCCCGCACGCGGCGAGGTGTTCGCCGTTACCGACGAGCAAGCGGGAGGCGGGGCGGCCCACTTCCTCGCGGGCCTCGATCTCTACAGCGGGGCGATCCTGCTCCATCAGTCCGTCGACCTGCCCGGCTCGAGCCACCTCGACCAGCTGCAGCGAACTGGACTCGCTCTCGACAACGGGCGCGTCGTGGCCGGATTCGGCGGCAACAACGGTGACTGCGGGAACTACCACGGGTGGGTGGTGTCGATCCCTGAAGGTGGCGGCGGACAACTCGCGTTCCAGGTGGCGACCAGCCCCCCGGGTACGGCAGGTGACAGTAAGGGCGCCGTCTGGATGGGCGGGGCCGCCCCGATCGTCGACACCCAGGGCAACGTCTGGGTGGCGACCGGAAACAGCACGTCCAGTTCGTCGACCGACCCGTACGACTTCAGCGACGGCGTGCTGGAGCTCTCGCCTTCGATGACCTTGCTGCAGTCGTTCGCGCCCACGCAGTGGTACAGCGACAACGGCTCCGACGCCGACCTCGGCTCGGGCTCCCCCGCGTTGCTCTCGAATGGTCTCGTCTTTCAGGCCGGCAAGTCGCAGACCGCCTATCTCCTGGCGCAGTCGAACCTCGGGGGCATCGGGGGCCAGCAGGCAACGGCCAGTTCTTTCTGCGGCAACGACGTGGACGGCGGCAACGCGGTCGTGAACTCGACCGTGTACGTGCCCTGCATGAACGGCGTGGAGGCGGTCGCCACTTCCCCCGGGAACCTGAGCCCCTTGTGGCAGACGAACACCGGATCGGGCGGCCCGCCCATCGTCGCCGGCGGTCTGGTGTGGACCATCGATCAGGGCAGCGGCACGCTGTTCGGCCTCGACCCGAGCACCGGGAACGCCGTGCAGCAACTCTCCCTCGGGCTGGTCTCGAACCACTTCCCCACGCCGAGCGTCGCGGACGGGCTCCTGCTCGCGGCGTCGTCCAACCAGGTGCACGCCTTCACCGGGCCCGACGGACTGCCCCCGCCGCCGACGCCGGCACCTCCCCGCGCCGGCTGCTGGACGTCCGCGTCCGACGGCGGGGTGTTCAGCTTCGGCGGCGCCGCCTTCCACGGCTCGATGGGCGGGACGCGCCTGGTCGCCCCCGTCGTGGGCATGAGCGCGACCGCCGACGGAGGCGGCTACTGGCTGGTGGCCTCGGACGGCGGGATCTTCGCCTTCGGGAATGCGGGCTTCTTCGGGTCGATGGGCGGCCGCCCACTCGCCCGGCCCATGGTCGGCATCGCCGCGGCACCGAACGGCGCCGGGTACTGGACCGTCGCGTCCGACGGCGGCGTGTTTGCCTTCGGGGGTGCGGCGTTCTTCGGCTCGATGGGGGGGCGGCCGCTCAATCGTCCCGTCGTCGGCATCGCCGCCACCGCGGACGGCGGCGGCTACTGGCTGGTGGCCTCGGACGGCGGGATCTTCGCCTTCGGGGACGCCGCCTTCCGGGGGTCCATGGGAGGCCAACGGCTCAACCAACCGGTGGTCGCCATGGCGGCCGCATCCGGCGGCGGGTACTGGCTGGTGGCCTCGGACGGCGGGATCTTCGCCTTCGGAGGCGCCGGCTTCTACGGCTCGATGGGGGGCACGCGACTGGTCAGGCCGGTCGTGGCCATGGCTCCGACGTCCCACGGCCACGGGTACTGGCTCGTGGCATCCGACGGCGGTGTGTTCGCGTTCGGGGATGCGCCCTTCGCCGGGTCAGTGGCGGGCGTCCAACTCGTTGCGCCCATGGTCGCCGTCGCGGCGCCACCGCTTCCGTGACTTCGGTCTGCCCGAGCCTTGCCCGCCTTGGGGAGGTCCCGTCTCATCGACGCCCGCCCCTCGAGTAGGGCGAGGGGTCGCCACCGGCCCGGTCGGCTGTCGGCTGGACTGGAATCCGTTCTAATGTCGGCACGTCCCCGAACGGCGGGGGAGGAGCCCCAACGGCGCCCCTCCAGCTACGAAGGACGAAGGACGAAGGAGAGCGCCGATGCCCGGCACCGAGCACCTCACATTCGAGCGCCATGGCGCCACCGCCGTAGTCACCATGAACCGCCCGGAAGCGAAGAATGCATTGAGCCTTCCCATGCTGGTCGGGATGGCGGACGCCTGGGACGAGATCGACTCGAACGACGACATCCGTTGCGCCGTCCTGACGGGCGCTGGAGGGACGTTCTGCTCCGGCATGGACCTGAAGTCGATGTCGGGTCCAGACGCCGCCAAGTACCAGCACCGCACGCAGCAGGATCCCGATCTGCACTGGAAAGCGCTGTTGCGTCACTATCAGCTCCGCAAGCCGCTCGTCGCCGCGGTGGAGGGTTGGGCCGTGGCGGGAGGCACCGAGATTCTCCAGGTGACCGACATCCGAATCGCCGGTGTCGGAGCCAAGTTCGGTGTGTTCGAGGCCCGCCGAGGCCTTTTCCCCCTGGGAGGCTCGACCGTCCGGCTGCGTCGTCAGATCCCGTTCACCGTGGCCATGGACCTTCTTCTCACGGCACGCGAGGTGAGCGCCGAGGAGGCGTTGCGGATCGGGCTCATCGGCCGGGTGGTGCCTGATTCGCAGGCGCTCGAAGAGGCGTTGCGAGTGGCCGACGTCATCTGCGCCAACGGGCCCCTTGCAGTCGAAGCGATCAAGCGATCGGTCAGGGAGACCGAGGGGGTGCCCGAGGTCGAGGCGCTCAAGATCGAGCTGGAGATCGGCATGCCCATCTTTTCCACCGAGGATGCCCACGAGGGTCAGAAAGCGTTCGCCGAGAAGCGCCCACCGGAGTACCGCAGGAAGTGACGCACGACGGCGAACCGGGCGTCTCTGACTTCGGGATCTCGGTTTCCGGCCCGACCAGGGCGCCCGAGAAGGCGGCGGTCCCTGGCGTTGCCGAGCCGGTGGACCCGCGCTTCGAACTCGCAGCCGCTGTGCGCCGCGTGACGAGTGCCATGGTCGGTGCTCCGCTTGCCGACGAGGACATCCGGGCGGCCTCCGACGGGGTGGAAGCCATCGCCAGCGCCCTCGAGCACGCCGCTGGTCCCGGGCGGCGCCTGCGGGCCCAACCCGATCCCGCCGGGCACCCCCAGGACTTCTTTCCCACGAGCCCCGTCATCGGGTTCGCCAACCCGGTGGCGCCTCCTGTCGAGGTGGAAGCCGTCGACGGCGAGATCCGCGGCACTGCGTACTTCGACTATCCGTACGAGGGCCCGCCGACCTGCGTGCACGGCGGAGTCCTGGCCATGGTTTTCGACGAACTGCTCGGGGCCGCCAACATCGTCGCCGGGTGTCCCGGCATGACCGGCACGCTCACGATCCGATATCGCAAGCCGACGCCGCTGCGGACGACACTGCGCGTCGAAGCCCGCTTCGTCGAGCGCCAGGGCCGCAGGATCCGGACGACGGGTGCGATGTTCCACGGGGACGTGCTCACCGCCGAGGCCGAAGGCATCTTCGTCGAGCTGGTGCCCCAGCGATTCCTGAAGATCGTGTCCGAGAACTCCGACTCGGCCGAGGCCGTCGAGCAGGTGCGCGCCGACGCCCGCCGCCTCGGGTTCGGCGACTCGGAACTGGCGCCGTCGGACTGAGGGACCCCCGGAACCCGCTTCCGCCCGCCCGGCTGTCGGCCCGCCCACCCACCCACCGGGCCAGCCCGCGCCCGCAGGCCAGCTCGCGCCCGCAGGCCGGCACGCGCGACCCATCTCCGGGCTGACCTTCGAACTCGCCCCCAGCATGGCCACCGGCTTACGGGGACGCTAAAGCGCCGAGCCCCGCCCCCTGGTGAGGACGTCCTCGTCACGTTGGGCGCCGGTTTTCTCCCGGACGACCGGATTCTGACCATTCCCACCACGTTGGGTGGCCACCGCCTCAACGGCGCCCCGCCGGATGCCGATAGGAGTCAGAGGGTGGCAGGCGATTTCGCCGCATGACGCGAGGACGGCGGGGTTGAACGAAGAACGACGCCAGGGCAGGGCGGCGACCTCGACTGAGGGCGCGCCCGGCGGGGTCTCCCTGGACGACATCACCGACGAGGACCTCGCCGTGTTCCTCGACATGTCCACCGAGCTCTTCGGAGTCTTCGAACCCGGGGAGGGACTGGCGTGGAGCAACGTCGCGGCCGCCTCCACCCTGGGCTACACCCCGGATGAACTCCGGGGCATCGCAACGGCCGACCTCATCCACCCTGACGACCTCCCCGCCGCGGCGGCGATGTTCGAGCAGCTGGCCGTCGGCTTGGAGCCTTCCGGCATCGAGATGCGCTATCGGTGCAAGGACGGCGGCTGGAAGTGGATGGAGTGGACCGCCCGGATGGCGCCCGACACCGGTCTGGTCTACGGAGCCGGGCGCGACGTGACGCATCGGCACGAGTCACAGAGCGAGTTGCGGGCCAACGAGGCGCGCCTGCGCGCCATCCTCGACCATTCGACGGCGGCGATCTTCGTCAAGGACCGGCTCGGTCGCTACGTGCTCGTGAACGAGGCGTTCCTCCGGTCCCTGGGCGTCGCGGCCGAGGACGTGATCGGCAAGACCTCCGACGACCTCTGGCCCAACTTCGCCGTCGACGATCAGGACGCCGCGATCCTCGAGACGGGCGAGTCGTTGACACGTGACGACGTCGTTCAGCTCCCCGACGGATCGCACACGGTGATGACCGTGCGCTTTCCTCTGCGCGACGCCTCGGGCGACATCATCGGCCTGGCCGGGATCTCGACGGACATCTCGGAGCGAACTCGGGTGGAGGCAGCCCTGGCGGAGCACCAACGGTTGCTCGAGACCGTCGTCAGGGCATGCCCGGACATCGTGACGGTGCTCGACGAAAGCGGGCAGGTCGTCGAGATCAGCGACGCCTCGGTACAGGTCCTCGGGCGTGAGCTGCAGGGGCCCGTGCACGAGCAGGCCGAGGCGATCGTCCATCCCGACGATCGGGCCCG
>Ga0307477_10000669_pt1 | contig 34452 bp, 21 predicted proteins | sample atmos_gasesECM2C_FD_203316 | JGI IMG/M metagenome (GOLD analysis project Ga0307477, IMG submission 203316) | Hardwood forest soil microbial communities from Morgan-Monroe State Forest, Indiana, United States - atmos_gasesECM2C_515 | ecosystem: Environmental > Terrestrial > Soil > Temperate...
GGTGCAGTGCGGCCGGGGGCTCTTTGCCATTACGCAGGTCCAGCGGCCGGGGCGCCGGGCGCTCGGCGTGCGGGATTTCTCGCACAGCCACGCGCTCACGGGCCGGCGGCTTGGCTAAGACCGCACCCTTGGGGAGAACGCCCTGGGCGCCTGGCGCGCCCGCGCTTGCCGCCGCGGCGCACGCCGTGCACGCGGTGCTAGGTGGTCAGGCCGCGGACGCGGCACTCGCGACTTCACTCTCAGCCGTCGGCGTAGCCGACGCGGCGGCGGTGAGAGCCATCGCCCTGGGGACGATCCGCTGGTATCTGCGGCTCGCCCCCGCGATCGACACGCTGCTCACGGGCCGTGTTGAAGGCCCCGTGCGGGCGTTGCTCGCGGCGGGCGCACACCAGATCGAATACTCGCGCCATGCACCTCAGCTGACGGTGCACTCGACCGTCGATGCGGCGCGGATCCTCGGAGCGCCGCGCGCCACCGGCCTGGTCAACGCGGTGTTGCGCCGCTTCCTGGCCGAGCGCACCGCGCTCCTCGGTCGCGTCGATGCACAGCTGCCGGCGCGCACGGCCCATCCCAGCTGGCTGGTCGAGCTGATCGGTGCGGCCTGGCCCGAGCGGCTCATCGACATACTCGCAGCAAACAACGAGCATCCCCCGCTGACGCTGCGCGTCGACCTGACCAAAACTACCGCCCGAGATTATGTCCGTCGCCTGGATGAAGCGTCGATTGAATCTCATGAGATACAGTGGATGCCATCAGCAGTGACTTTGGCTCACCCGATATCCACCGATCGGCTTCCGGGCTTTGCAGAAGGCCTCGTCTCGGTCCAGGACTCCGGGGCGCAGCTCGCCGGGCCGCTACTCGAGGTGCACCCGGGCATGCGGATTCTGGACGTCTGCGCGGCCCCTGGCGGAAAGACCGGCCATTTGCTCGAGCTTGTCGATGCGAAAGCGGACCTGGGCGAGGCCGAGGGCCAAGCGCCGGGCCGGCCAGTGGCGGATCTCACAGCGGTCGAGCTCGAGGCGGATCGGCTCGCCCTCATTGCGCAGAACCTCGCGCGGCTCGGTCGCTGCGCGCGGCTCTGCGTCGGCGATGCGCGCGCGCCGGAAACGTTCTGGGATGGACGGCCGTTCGAGCGCATTCTGGTCGATGCGCCGTGCTCGGCCACCGGCGTCATCCGCCGACACCCGGATATCAAGCTCTTGCGCCGGCCGGGCGACATTCCCGCCTTCGCCGCCACGCAGCTCGAGATTCTGCGGGCAGCGGTCGGGCTTCTCGCCCCGGGGGGACGACTGCTGTACTCGACCTGCTCGATCCTCCCCGAAGAGAATGAGCAGGTCGTCGCCGCGCTTCTCGCGGCGGAGCCGCAGGTCGCAGTTGCGAGCACAGATGGGGCCGGAGTCGTCCCGGGAGTGCAGCCGCGGCCGATCGGGGTGCAGCTTCTGCCGGGAGCGGAGGCGGGGACCGACGGCTTCTATTATGCTTGTCTCGAAAAGACAACGGCCGGGACCTAAACCGCTCCTAAGCCTGTCAGAGAAGAGGCAACCCACCAGGGGGTCTGGTTGCATCAATGCTACGCGGCGTTCGGGCAAGGGAGGATTCGGGTCGGTGCGGGGTGCTCGCCGCACTCGGCGCCGTCGCGCTCGCGGCCTGGGGCCTGAGTGTCGCCGACGCCCTCGACGGCAACCTCGAGGTGCACTCCGCGTACGTGGACGTCGACAAAGGCGTTTTCCTGCTGCATGCGCGCATCGAGTATCCGCAAAGCCCGGACATCCGCAGCGCGCTGCACGATGGCGTCACCCTCATCTTCGATCTCGATGCGCGGGTCGATCGGGAGCGTCGCTTCTGGATGAGCACGAACATCGTCGATCTGACGCTGCGGCGGGAGCTCACCTACCATGCCGTGAGCGACCGTTACGTGGTGCGCGAGCCGCGCAGCGGCGACCAGCAGAGCTTCCCGACGCTCGCCGAGGCACTCGATTTCCTGGGTAAGGTGGACGCCTGGCCGATTCTGGTCGAGCCGCAGCTCAACGGCGGCAGCTACACCATCAGCGTGCGCGCGGGCATGCGCCGCGGGCACTTGCCCGCATCACTCCGCGCTATCCTCTTCTGGAGGAATGACTGGGTACGTGTGAGCGAGTGGTACACATGGTCACTCCCGGTGTGAGCGGCCCGCCGCCCCCGGGACTGCGCTGGGTCGCGGTCGGCCAGGTGCTGCTGTGGAGCGCGATCGGCCTCGGTGCCTTCCTGCTGCTCGCCATGAGCGTCGAGAACTCCTCGGCGTTCGGCCGACTGCAGCTGTGGGTGGTGCTGCTCGATGTCTGCGGTGTCATCGCCTTGAGCGTGCTGCTGGCAGTGAAGCTCTGGCGACTGGTGCGCGACTTCCGCGCACACGTCCCCGGCTCACGACTGACCGCGCGCACCGTCGGCATCTTCGGTGCGCTGGTGATCGCGCCGCTGCTGATCGTTTATCTGTCCTCGCTCGAGTTCCTGAATCACGGCATCGACAGCTGGTTCAAGGTCGAGGTCAAGCACGGTCTGAGCGAGGCGGTCGGGCTGTCGCACGCAGCACTCGATCTGCGCACGCGCGAGTACTCGCTCAGAACGCAGGCGCTCGCCGAAGCGCTCACGCGCGCCACGCCCGCGGAGGTGCAGTCGCGCCTCGATGCCGAGCGCGTCGCGGGCAAGGCGCTCGAAGTGGTGTTGTTCGCTCCGCACGGCCGGATCCTGGCCGCGAGCCTCGAGAACCAGCTGCAGAGCCTGCCCGCGCAGCCGCCGCCGGACGTGGTGCGGCAGATCGAGCAGCACCGGCCGTACGTGAGCCTCGAGCCTCAGACCGGCGGCCGCTACCTGATCCGCAGCGCAGCGCCGCTCGGCGACCCGCCGGGCCGTGGCGCCCCGCGCTATGTGATGGCGATCTACCCTGTGCCGGCGCAGCTCGCGGCGCTCGCCGAGGCGGTGCAGAACGCCTACTCGCAGTACGGTGACCTCGCGGCACTGCGCGAGCCGCTCAAGTACAGCTTCAGCCTGACGCTGACCCTGGTGCTGCTGCTCGCGATGCTGGCCGCCATCTACGGCGCGATCTACTCCGCGCAGCGCCTGGTGCGGCCGGTGCAGGATCTGATCGCGGGTACGCGCGCGGTCGGCAAGGGCGACTTCGGCACGCGGCTGCCGCTGCCCTCGCGCGACGAGATGGGCTTTCTGGTGCACTCCTTCAACGACATGACGAAGCGGCTGCGACGCGCACGCGCCGAGGCGACGCACAGTCAGCAGGCGGTCGAGCGTGAGCGCCAGCGCCTCGCCATCATTCTGGCGCGCCTCTCGACCGGCGTGCTCGCCGTCGATCGCCACCTGACGGTGCGCACCGCCAACGAGGCCGCCGGGGCGATCCTCGGCACCGACCTGTCCTCGGCCAGCGGACGCTCGCTCCCGGAGCTTGCCGCGACCAACGAGCGTCTCGGGCAGTTCGTGGCCGCGGTCGCGGTGCGCCTCGCGGGCGGGCGCGAGGAGTGGCGCGAGCAAATCGACCTCGACGGCGCCGCCGGTCGGCGTACGCTGATGTGCGCCTGCACGCCGCTGCCGGGCGAGGATTCAGGCATGGGATTCGTGATCGTGTTCGATGACATCACGGCGCTGCTGCAGGCGCAGCGTGATGCCGCCTGGGGCGAGGTCGCGCGTCGCCTGGCGCACGAGATCAAGAACCCGCTCACGCCCATCCAACTGTCGGCCGAGCGCCTGCGCCGCCGACTGCTCACCGGCATGAGCGAGCGTGACGCGGAGATCCTCGAGCGTGGCACGCGCACCATCGTGCAGCAGGTGCAGTCCATGCAGCAGATGGTCAACGCTTTCAGCGAGTACGCGCGCGCGCCCGAGATGCAGGTCTCCTCTTTCAGTCTCAATCAGCTGGTCACCGAGGTGGCCGACCTCTACCGCCCGCAGGCGCCGGGCAAGCGCATCCGACTCGATCTCGACCCGCACGTCGAGCTGATCGAAGCCGACCGCGGCCGGGTGCGCCAGGTCCTCAACAACCTGGTCACCAACGCGCTGGAAGCGCTCGAGGGAGCTGACAGTCCGCTGCTCGAGATCACGACGCGCCTCGAGGCGCGCGGCGAGACGGCGTACGCCGAGTTGATCGTGTGTGACAATGGACCGGGTTTCCAGCGGGAGCTGCTCGGCAGGGTGTTCGACCCCTACGTCACCAGCAAGCCAAAGGGGACGGGATTGGGACTCGCGATCGTGAAGAAGATCATCGAGGAGCACGGCGGGCGCATCGATGCGGACAATCGACCCGAGGGCGGCGCGCGCGTGCGGGCGGCGCTGCCGGTGAAGGACAGCACGCGCTCCGCCGCTGGTGCGGCGCGCGAGCGGCGCGAGCAGTTGCGGAGGGAGAGAGCGTGAGCGGACCGCGCATTCTCGTGGTCGACGACGAGGCCGATATCCGCGGCCTGCTGAAGGAGATCCTCTCCGAGGAGGGCTACGAGGTCGACGTGGCGGCCAACGCCGCACAGGCGCGCGCCTCCCGCGCGCGCCAGCTACCCGATCTGGTGCTGCTCGACATCTGGATGCCGGACGTCGACGGCATCACGCTGCTGCGCGAGTGGTCGGCGGCCGCCGCGGACGGCTGCCCGGTCGTGATGATGTCCGGGCACGGCACGGTGGAGACCGCGGTCGAGGCCACTCGCCTCGGTGCCTTCGACTTCGTCGAGAAGCCGCTGTCGCTCGCCAAGCTGCTGCGTACGGTCGAGCGCGCGCTCGATGCCGGCCGGCGACACCGCCAGTCGGGCAAGCTCGTCGGCGCAGCGCTCGCGGTGCCGCTCGGCAAGAGCAAGCTCATGCAGCAGCTGCGCGCCGAAGCGCAGCAGCTCGCCGCCAACCCGGCGCCGGTGCTGTTGATCGGTGAGCCCGGGTCGGGACGCGACGCCGTCGCGCGCTACATGCACGAGCAGGGGCCGCGCACCGCCGCGCCCTTCGTGCAGCTCACCGCCAGCAGCCTGCGCGAGGCGGACGCCGAGGCGCTGCTCTTCGGGCGCGAGGCAGCGGGCGCGCCGGCGGCGGTCGGATTGCTCGAGGAGGCCGGCGAAGGGACGCTGTTCATCCACGGCATGGAGGACCTGCCGTCGGCGGTGCAGCGGCTGCTGGTGGGTGTGCTCGAGTCGAACCAGTTCACGCGTCTCGGCGGCAGCGAGCCGATGAGCCTGCGCGCGCGAGTATTGTCCGCGGCACAGCCCGGGATCGAGCAACGCGCCGGGGCGAGTCTGCGGCGCGATCTGTTGGCACGCCTCAACGTGTTCGTCATCCGGGTGCCCCCGCTGCGCGAGTACGCCGAGGACGTGCCGGAGCTGCTGCGGCATCAGGTCGATCGGCTGGTGGACGCCGACGGGCTGACGTTCCGGCGTTTCAGCGTCGCGGCACAGAACCGCCTGCGCAACTATCCCTGGCCCGACAACATCCGGGAGCTGCGCCAGCTGGTGCACCGACTGCTGTCGCGCGGTGGCTCGGAGGAGATCCGTCTCGAGGAGGTCGAGCGCGAGCTCACGATGCAGACGCCGCAGGACGAGCCGCTGGTGAAACAGGACCTGCTGGCGTTGCCGCTGCGCGAGGCGCGCGAGCAGTTCGAGCGCGCCTACCTGCAACAGCAGCTGTTGCTGTGCAACGGCAAGGTCGGGCAGCTCGCCAAACGCGTCGGCATGGAGCGCACGCACCTGTACAGGAAGCTGCGCTCGCTCGGCGTCGACTTCAGGAACGTCACCGAGGAGTGAGCGGCGCGCGCGTCGCAGTGGGATTGAGCGCGTGACCGTCAGCGCAGACTTCCTGGCTTACGTCCTCGGGCAGCTCGCAGGGCTGGGCGGGGTGAGCGCGCGTCGGATGTTCGGCGGCGCCGGACTCTAGCGCGCCGTGGCGCGTCGCGGACTCGGACGGCCGCGCTAGTAGCTATAGATAAGGAGGCCCCACCGCGCTGTGGGCGAGGCGCCGCACCACCTCGTGGATGGCCGCGGCGGCTCCCGGATCCGCGAAAAAGACTCCGCGCACCTGCACGGTGCCTGCGAGGGCGCGGACGAGCGCCTCGACGTCCGCGGCCCCCGGGGGTCGCGCGTGTTGCCAGAAGTCGTCGAGCTCGCCCTGGAAGGTCACGCCTGGGACGTCGTAAACGGCCTGCCCGAGCGTTTTGACCGGACAGTGCGCATGCAGCGCTGCAAGGCCCGCAGTGCTGTTGACCGTGACGAGGCCGCGCGCGCGCGGAACGAGCGCTTCCAGGGGGCCGCCATCCACGCAGTCGATGCGCCCGGCGACCCCGGCGGTCGCGCCCAACCGCCGCACTACCCGGCACCAATCGCGCTCGCCGGGATCCCACGGGTGTACCTTCACGACCAGGCGGGCATCGGGCGCCGCGTGCCCGGCGAACGACGTGATCACACGTCGCAGCGGCTCGAGGAGATCGCGGAACGGCGAATAGGCGAGAATCTGAAAGTCGTGCTCGAGCTGCAAGGGAAAAACGAAAAAGGGCTGACCCGAGGCGAGCAACCGCTCCACCTGAGCCCGAGCTGCCGCGTCGCGCGCTCGCGCAGACAGCAATCGCCACCCCATGGCTGGAAAGTAGGCTAGCGGATGGGCCCGCGCCTCGGTCTGACGGTAGCGGGGATAGAGCCAGAAAACGAGCACGTTGGCGAGGCTCGTAATCAGGTCACCGGTGGCCATGGCGAACGAGCTGTCGCGGTAGCGTGGGGAAAGATCGACCGCGGGGAGCGTGCCCGCGAGCGCCGTGATCTGCGGCAGAGCGCGAGGAAAGCGCGAATTCCCCGACATGCCATCGCGCTCGAGCGTGATCCAGTCCGGCCGCAGGTAGCCGAAATCGGTCACTGTCACTTTCACACTCCGTGCGTGCGCGACCTCGATTGCCAGCTTGTGGTAGCTGCGTTGCTCGCCCAACAGCACGAGGTCGGTGACCGACTCGCGCGCGAAAAACTCCGTCAGGAAGCGTGGCCAGTGGGCGAGCGAGCCGCGGTAGCTCACTGCCCGATCGCCGTGCCAGTAGAGGCGGTCGCCGGCGCATAGACAGATCTTGGTCGTGCGCCAGCCGAGCGAACGAAGCTCGCGCGCGACGCGGGCAAAGAACGGACAGGGCGGCCCCTGAAGGAACAGGGCGTGACGCTCCGTCGTCCCGTCGCGGATGTGCGAGCCGGAGGAAGACTCCTTCATCCGCGCGCTGCCCGCGACAGCCGTTGCTGACAGAACCACCTGATCGAGCCTGCCATCGCTTCCTCGAATCCGATACGCCCGACGAAGCTGCTTTCGGCGTGCAAGCGTGCCGCGCTGTGCCCGCAGGTCCTCCCGAAGTAACGCACCAGCAGCCGGTGCAGCAGCGGCTCGCGCGTCGGCAAGACAACTCTGTGCAAGGTCTCGAGCCCGGCCCCCACGGCGTCGGCCAGTGCGAAGGGCAGGTCGAGCAAGTATCCGCGGCCCCCGATGCCCCGACGCAGCTCGCGGACAAACTCCGCCCAGGTGACATCGTAGGCATCGCGCACGTTATAGATGCGCCCGACAGTCAGCGGCGTGCGCGCAGCCCACAGCGCCCAATCGCTCAGATTGTCTACCTGCAGAAGTCCGGCGTTGGCGCGGCCGCCGTCGATGGTCAGCATGACTCCGGAGTGCAGCGCCGCCCCGATCCGAGCCACGAACTGGCTGCCAGGCCCGATCACGTTGGCCGGCCGAAGCACCGTGTAGGGCAGGCCCTCGCGGCGGCACTGAGAGTGAACGAGCGCTTCGCCTTCGCGCTTCGTGTCGCAGTAGGCGAAGGGCAACGCCGGGCTCGGGCACTCCTCGTCGCAGGGCTGCTCCGGGAAGCCATACACGTCCACGGAAGAGAAGTGAACGAGGCGCGCGAGTCGCGGATTAGCTGCAGCGACCGCTGCAATCAGGTTGCCGACACCCGAGACATTGACGTCGCGGTAGGCTTGCCACGAGTCCCAGGTCCGCACGTTCGCCGCGCAGTGGAACACGACGGCCACATCCTTCACGGCGGCGCGCAGGCTGTCCGCGTCGCCCAGGTGCCCCATGGCAATTTCGGCGATGGCGCGCACGTCCGCTGGCAACCGCGCTGGCTCGCGCACGAGAACGCGCGTGCGCCAGCCCGAGCGCAGCAAATGGCGCGCCAGGTGCCCGCCGATGAAGCCGGTTGCGCCGGTGACCAGTGCCGAGTCGGAAGCGGCGCTCACGGCATCAGATTCGATACTATTGCCGCGCCGCACACCACGCACCCCCGCTCACGTTCCGCCGCCCTCCACCTTGAGAGTCAAGCTCTACGACCGCATCGAAGACGTCCCCCGGGAGCCGTGGAATCGCCTGGCAGCCGGCCGTTCGGTGACGTTCTCATGGGAATTCTGGCAGATCATCGAGCGCTCGGAGGTGAACGGCGTCGAGCCGCGGCATGCCCTGTTCGTTGGAGCGGACGACGTGCCGGTGGCTCTGGCAAGTTACTACTCGATCTCGACGGACATCGCCATCTTCGCACCCCGCTGGCTGCGTCGCGCGCTCGCGAGCCTGCGGCGGTGGTACCCGAACCTGCTCAAGCTGCAGATGCTCGAATGCGGCACGCCGGTGACGCTCAACAGCCCGCCGATCGTCGCGACGAGCCCGGAGGCCGCGGTGCGGGCCGCCGGCGAGCTCGATGACCTGCTGCGGCACACCGCACGCAACGAAGGGCAGTGGGTCATCGTCGTGCGCGACTTCGAGCCCGGGTCCGAATTCCTGCAGCCGATCCTGTCCGGCCGCGGCTATCGCTGGGTCGATGGCCTGCCCAATACTTACCTCGACATCGAATGGTCCTCGCCCGAGGAGTACCTCGCAGCGATGCGCAGCTACTATCGCAGCAAGCTCCTGCGGCATCTGCGCCGCTGCCGCGAGCAGGGCGTGCGGCACGAGCTCGTCGCGAACTTCGCCGCCGTCGCCGGGTTGCTCGCCAGGCAATGGCAGGTCGTGCACGAGAGCGCGGATGAATTTCAGCGTGAGGTGCTGACCGAGCACTTCTATCGCGAGTTTGCCAGCGCTCTTCCGGGGTGCGCACGGGCGCTGCTGCTGTATCGAGGTGACGAGCTGGTCGGCCACACGCTGCTGCTCAAGGACGGCGAGCTGCTGCGCTGGCTGTATTTCGGCAAGAACGCGGCCGTCAACGAGAGCCTCTACATCTACGCCGCGTTCCAGACGATCGCCGCCGCCATCGCGCTCGGCGCCCGGCGCCTGGAGATGGGTCTCACGACCTATCCGGTAAAACAGGATCTGGGTGCGCTCGCGGCGCCGATCCGCTTTGCCCTGCGTGGAACCCGGTGGTGGATCGACATCTTCGTGGTGCCCGTCTACGCGATGCTCAACCGCACCCGTGTGCCGCCCGAGCGACCGGTCTTCAAACGCCCGGTAGCGAGTTAGCGCACGCCTGCGATCCGCCGCACGAAGAAGCGGTGGATTTCGCGCCACCACGGCTCGTGGCCGCCGGTCAGCAAGCGCCATTCGATGAGCTCCTCCACCGCCGCCTCGGGCGACAGCAACCGCCTGCCGTCCCGGCTCAGGTACAGGGGATATTCGATCAACGTCCCGGCGACCAGCTCATCGAGTGACAGTCGGCGCCGGCGTCTTGCGAGCGGCACCAGATCGTGTGTCAATCCCCAGCCGCTGTAGAAGGGCTGGCCGTGACAGGTGACGCGCTTGCCGCGCAGCAGAGCCTCGAATCCGGCGAGCGAGGTGAGCACGTGCACTTCGTCCGCGGCATCGAGCAGGTCGGGGAGATAGGCGTCGACGACGACCTCGTCGCACGACTCGGCAGCGCGCTCCTCGCCATTGCCGGGCAGGCGCATGCGGGCGACCACGTCCGGGTGAGGCTTGTAAACGAGGTAAGCGCCTGGATTCGCGGCGCGCACGGCGCGCAGCAAGTCGATGTTGGTGCGCACCGCCGGCGCGCCCCAGGCGATCGACGCATCGCTCTCGACCTGGCCCGGCACCAGAATGACCGGCCGATTCCCGCCGGGCCGCGCCCATTGGCGCGCACCGACGTTGTACTTGGTGAGTCCGGCCTCGACGATGCGTGCGCGCAGGCGTGCTGCCCGGGCGCGCAGCGCCGCATCGACATCCAGGCCAGCGAGAATTCTCTCCACGTCCGATGGCTGCGATGAGTCGTAGTAGATGCCCGTGCAGTCCGCGACCCAGGACATCGGCCGGACGAGGTCAGCGCCCAGGCCTGCCGAGCGCAGAAAGCCGTCCTCCAGTCGCACGATCACGCGGCCAGCGGCGATCCCGGCGGGCAGAGCGGCCGTGCCCCAGAGAACCACCGGAGCCTGCGGCGGAATCGGCTCGCCTTCCTGAACGAAGACCAGCTCACGGCCGGGGAAGCACTGCCGCACGATCGGCCGCTTCCAGCGCGGAAAGCCGAACACGACCAACAGCGATGGGAGGTCGATCAGGCGCGCGCCCGCGGCGGGGACGTCACTCATGCTCAGGCATCGGCTGCGATCGAGGCGAGCAGGGCGTCAGCCTTCTCGAAATGCTGCTCCCAGGTGGGCAGCGAGAGGCTGCGGATGCGTTCGACCTGTGCGGCGCGCCGCCCGCTGTCGGGGCGCGCGAATTCCCGTATGGCACGCTTCCAACCCGAGCCGTCGAGCGGGTCGAGATACTCGGGAGCATCGGCGGCGATCTCACGGAACACCGCCAGCTCGCTGGCGATCACCGGCAGTCCGAGGCGATAAGCCTCGAGCAGCGGCATGCCGAATCCTTCAGCGAACGAGGGGAACAGCAGGGCCTGCGCGTGGTGCAGCCAGGTCGCCAGATCCTCGTCGCTGCAGGAGGGGTGCTCGACCACGAGCTCCCGCAGCGCTTCGCAGCGCTCGAGCAGATCGACGACCTGCTCGCATTCCCAGCCACGCTGGCCGATCAGCACGAGCCGTGGTGTGGCCGGTCCCAGCGCGAGCGCGAGCTCGCGCCAGACGTGCAGCATCATCAAGTGGTTCTTGCGCGGCTCGATGGTGCCCAGCATGACGAAATAGGGTGCAGGCAGGGGGCGGGTCGCTTTGGGCGCGGGCAGACGTGCCGGTCCCAGCGGGGCAACGACGCAGCGCGCGGAGCGGCGTCCGCTCGGCGGAGCACAGGCATCGAGCTCACGCAGGGTGGCGCTCGAGTTCACCACGATGCCTTCCGCCGTGGACAGCATGGTGGTCAGTCTGCGGCGATGCCGGTCCGCTTCCCCGGGGCGGCAGTACTCGGGGTGGGTGATCGGGATCAGATCGTGGAGAACGAAAACCGGCCGCAGGCGCAGCTTCGCCGTCCGGTGCCCATAGGAAGTATGCTCGAGACCGCTGTGTCCTGCGTTGACGAGAATCGCACCCGCCACAGGCCGCGGCGTGACGCTGCACCAGGCCCTGGCCATGCACCACGCCACCGCCGCACGGAAACGCTCATCGGGCGCCAGCAATACCTCGAACAGCCGGCGCGAGTCGCGCCCGTCCGGCAGTAGCCAACGGCCGCGATAGCGCACGAGCGCCCGGGCCTGATTGCCGTAGTGCCGCAGGTACTCGAGCGCGACCCGGTCGATGCCCGTCGGCAGGCGGCCCTGCCATCCACGGTCGAGGAGCCGGGTGATATCGAAGAGGAGCTGGGCCATCGTGCGTCGCGCCGCACGCTACAGGTTCTTGATGTTGGTGATCGAATAGACGGCGTTCACGATGATAGTCAGGAACTTCTGCAGGTCCGCCGATGGCGCATTGGCGATGTACAGCACGTCCTTGTCACGGACCGGGAAATTCTGCGCAACCAGGAACGAGACCGGATCCCGGAGGTTCATCCGGTAGATGACCGGTACGCGGCCGTCCGGGGTCGTCGGTACCGGACGACCGTCCGCCGGCACGACGCGCGGATCTTCGAAGCGAAACAGAAAGACGCCCCGGGCATCGGCGAGTGTGTCGTTCGGTCCGCCCGCCCGGGCCAGGGCCTGAGCGAGCGAGATGCCCTGTGCCTCGAACTGGTATTCGTCATTCTTGCCGGTCGCGCCGAGTGCCGTGAAGCTCAGCGGCTGGAACAGGATGGTGATGACGTCGCCCGGCGCGAGCAGGACGTTCTCCTTCGGGCTGCGGATTACCGTGTCGAGCGGCAGGGCCAACACCTGCGATCCGCGCGTGACCTGTACCATCACCCGGCTCAGGGGCTGGCGCACGCCGCCGGTCACGGCGATGGCATCGAGCAGACGCTCACCCTTGGCCGTGAGGGGCACCCGCTGGCTCTGCGTGACTTCCCCGATCACGGTCACGCTCTCGGAATTGTTGTGCACTACCTGCGCGATGACCTGCGGTTGATGGGCCTTGCCCTCCAGACGGCCGGCGATGTCAGCGTCGATCTGCTGCGGTGACTTGCCGGCGACCAGGATTTTGCCCGCAAACGGCACATCGATCGTGCCGTCGGGAGCGACCATTTGCTCTGGAACGCTCGCGCTGTGCGAGCCAGTCACCCCGGTCTCCATCGTCGTGCCCGATCGCGAGCTCGAGCCTGATGAGCTCGAGTCGGAGATGGAGCTGCCGCCCGGCCCGGCGGTGGTGAACAGTGTCGCTGGAGGTGCCTCCCAGACCGAAATGCTGATAACGTCGCCCGGGCCGACGATATTTCCGAAGTTGATGGCCGGCTCACCGGCTCCCGCGAGCGCCTCGGAGAACAGCTCCCGTTTCTGCAACACCGCAAGGCGCTGGGTCGCCGCCGCATCGACGCTGAGCAGCCGCACCGGTGCAGCCTCCAGCTGCTGGTTGACCGCAGTCACCTGGCTGTTCGACGGGCCGGAGCCTGCCAGCCAGCCGGGAGTGGCGCAACCGTTCAGGGCGGCGCAGACTGCAAACGCCACCGCGCAACGCCCCGCTGACAATATCGTCTTCATGGCGTCAGGGTCGCAGCTCGGCAGTCAATTCCCGGGCCGGCTTCGAGTGATGGCGCATGTGGTCCGCCGCCTTGCCCAGAACGCGCAAATACCAATCGTCGGGCAGGGAGCACCCGTCCTCATTGAGGAACACCAACTTCGCCTTGTCCGGCAGCTTATCTGCACGGGTTTCAGTGGGGAACATCGCTGTTCCCTCATCGACCTCGTCGAACATGGCACCGTACAGCGCGTTGACTCTGGCGTCGAGCGCATTTACGACCTGATGCCAGAGGAAATTGCCGCAACGGCGGGGCGTCGCATTGAGCGCACCCTGCTGACCTCGATTCCTCATCAAGTTAGACCACGAGAATCCCGGGAAGATGACTGCCATGTAGCGGATGCCGAGACGCCTGGTCTCCACGACATCGGGTTGGAGGTGGTCCCGGTAGAAGGCGTCGGCGCCTTCGTCGTTCGCGAAGCGCCCGACAGACCACGGACTGATCACGTCGTATGAGCGGAAAACGCCAGCCCACGCGGGATCGGACTTCGAGTCGGCTGTCAAGGTTCGCCAGTTGGTGGGGACGCCGCCGACCAGAGTGGCAGCAGCCAGTCCCTGGCGCCCGGCTTTGAGATCGTTGATCAACTGCCCTACCTCGTCTGCGTTACCCGGCCGATCCGAGAAGCCGAATCCCCACAATTCCAGCACGGGCTTCCCATGATCGACGAGATAACTCCTGCTCGCCGTGAGCTTCAGGTCGTTGACGAGGTGCTGCCAGTCCGCACGCACATCGCGGATGACGGTGGCCGCCTCGGCACCCGAGATGTCGTAACAGATGTAGAACACCCGGCCTTGCTTTTCGGCCGCCGCCATCGCGTTGCGCAATACATTGTCACTGCGTTCACGCTTGACCGGATCGGCGATCGGGCCGATGAATCGCTGGACGGCTGCGCCATCGATGCCATGATCCTTCATCCACCTGAAGTGGGTGAGCACTACGTTGGCGTTCTGCGCCGAATACAGATAGATCGGACTGCCGTCGGGACGGTGCAGTTGGGTGAGACACAGGTCTTTTGGGTCGATATCGCGCACCGAGGGCAGCAGGTCGACCGTGAAATTCTCCGGTGCGACCCCTTTGACGAACCAGTGCTGCCAGTATTTGTTATCGTCGAAATCCTTCGGGCATCCGAACCAACCCTGATAACCGACGATCATACGGTCAGACAGGCCCTGGCCGGGATTCTGGGCAACCCCGAAGTTCGCAGACAGGAGGGCACTGAGCAGGCAAAACAGGGCAAAGACCGTGGGAATACGACGCCGCTGCATTCTGGTGATCTCCTCGATGTTCAGATGTCCGTTCAATTGTTCAGGCAGCCGCAATCAGCACGAGGTTTCCCAGGGCGTCGCGAGATTGCGGCGCGTCGGTTTCATCCCAACAGTCGGAGTAGAGAAGTGCAAGCGCCCGGCCGCCTGCATCAGAGAGGGCCTCGAGCAGCTCCCGTGCCGTATATTCGCGAACGTGAAAATGCGGTGCGTCCGAGCGCCGGTACGTCATCGGGTAAATCGGCAGGGGATTGCGCCCGGCTGCGAACGCGATGCGATTCTCGCGCCGGAAGAAATTCGGTGTCGTGAGTATCAGCCGGCCACCGGGGCGTAAGTGTCGGAGAAGAAAGCGTAAGATCCGTACCGGATTGACCAGAACGTGCTCGATCACCTCGGCGAACACGATCAAATCGAAGAGACTTCCTAGACGGGTATCCTCGAGCGCGTCGTCGACCAGGTCGACCGTGTACGTCGCGAATCCGAGTTCCCGGCTCGAGGAGATCTGAGGGCGATCGCACACCGCCACGGTGGCATTCGGAAGGAGCCTGCGCAAGATGCAGGAGTTGACGCTGAATCCGAAATCCAGGATCGCAGCTGGCGGTGGCACCTGGTGGTTCTGCAACAGCAGCAGCGAAATGTTGACGATCTCAAAAAAGCGCCGGTGATGATAACGAAGGTAGGAATCCTGACCTCCGAGATAGCGCTGCACGTCCGCCAGTGCCGCCGCGGCAACTTGTTCGAACGTCTCTGACGACACTATGACCCGGCCCTGCAGCGCGTCCGTCAGGCTCTTACAGCCATCGCCGAAGGAAAGCTCCGGATCCGGCGCGGGCAAGTGGACCTCGGCGGGAGTATCGACCAGGCTCGTGCGGCGGAATTCGTCCGAACGCAGGAGCGAATTCAAGACGTCGGTCGGCGAGTGACCGAGTTTCATGAAATCTACGTATACCTTCCTTCCACCATTGTCAGGCTGACGGCGAAACGTAGCGCGGTAGGCGGCATCGATGAAGTCCTCGAGTTCTCGGTCGGTCATGGACGGGATGCTCTGCGGTAGCGGTTTTGGGCTTCGCGATAGGCGATCCGGTCGAGTTCGATCAAAGGGTCAATCTCGGACAGGACATCGGCGTCCGGGTTCGATGGCTCGACGTTCGCGATATGCAGGTTCTCTCTGGCGAGCACCTCAATGGAATGGTCGAAGCGAATTTCGGGCCTGGGCCGCTTCATGGCTTTGAAGATTCCCGTGCACGACGCTTCGAACTCTTCCTTCAATCCGACATAGGCGAGCTTTTTCAATCGAGCGCGAATCGCGCTGGAAATGGCGCGAATGACCGTCTGGCGTTTTGGCCCCTTGGCTCTCGCCAGTTCAGTGCGCCAGAACTCCCAGATGCGACGACCCATCAAGCAGTAGGTCATGTGATTAAATACCGCGGGGCTCGTGCGAACATCGTCGAGCTGGAGAAACCGACGGATATCGTGCTCGGCCGCGTACTTCATCAGCTTGTGGTACGCAGGTGCACTCGGTTTGTGGGCCCGCCAGAACCTGTACAGAGAGAGGATGCGACCAACGGGCTCCGCGAGGATCGCAAAGACACGTAATTCGTTGCGCGGAATCAGTGCCAGGCTGTCGTAATTGAAGTGTCCGGCGAAGGCTGCATATTGCGACAATTCCGCCGGCGAACGCCATTGCAGCGTATCGCCGTGCTCGTGATAGAGGCGCCCCCGGCCAAAGGATTCGCGCAGCATGTTCTGCAGGCTGGTACCCGCGGTCTTCTCGATATGCAGGAATACCCATGTCGGTTTGGCGTAGGTGCGGTTGTAGTCAGGATATCTCCTCTGAGCTTGTCGCAGCGACGCCTCCCTGGAGGAAGCGATTGCCGCGATCACCGGGATAAGCTCGGCATTCTCGCGCAGGCGATCGACGTAATGCTTGATGCTGCGCGAATCAGGCTCGCGGCCGAGAAGCGCGACATGAGCGTCGCGCAGAAAATTTTCGGCCCGGAGCCTGAGTCCTGAATTCCAGGCCTCGTTCGACTGGCAGATCGCACTCAGCAGCCCAGGGAAGTCCTGAGTTTCCGCCAGGCGTGCTTCGTAGTGAGCGAGAGCCGAACTCTCCGCCTCACGCCCCAACAGCCCGCGATAGGCCATCTGCACCAGCAGAGCGGGGTGTGAGAGGAATTTGCGCTGCCACGTTTCGCTGGAGGGGAATGCGTCAGACGCGAGAGTAGTGGCGATGAGCTGCTGCAGCGCCTCGGGCGCTGCGAGCCCTGGGCCGTGCATCGCCAGCTCGCTCGCGTCGGGCTCGCGCTGCAGCACGCCACGGTAGACGGCGTGGATGAACTCGCCGCGGTGCGTTGCGAACAATGCCAGCCAGTGCTCCTCGGAGGTGCCGATGACTGACAGCAACGCGGCGGTGTCGCGGCTCTTGGCCAACTCGGCGGCGTACGCCTGCCGTGCCTGGGGGTCGGGGTCGCGGCCGAGGAGCCCCCGATAGGCAGCGTCGACGATGATCTCCGGCCTGTGCTCGAGGAACCATCCGCCGTGCTCCTCGGAGAGGGCAAGCTCGGTCAGCAGCCCAGGGAAGTCCTGAGTTTCCGCCAGGCGTGCTTCGTAGTGAGCGAGAGCCGAACTCTCCGCCTCACGCCCCAACAGCCCGCGATAGGCTGCTTGTGTGAAGAAGCGCCCACGCGTGGCGACTCGGTGTTGCAGGGCCTCCTCCGATCCCGAGATGTCTTCGAGTACGGCGGACAGATCGCCTGATTGCAGCCGCAGCGCGTACGCTTCGAGCCCGCGCGTATCGGTACGGCGACCGAGAATGCCGGTGTATGCGCTGCGAATAAGGTCGCGCGCGAAGAATTTCACGAAAATTCGGAAGAGAAGCTTGCGCATCAGCCGTGGTTGTTGCGCATGAAGCGCTGCAGGAACCGGTGCCATTGTGGAAGAATGCTTTCCGAAAGGTAGCGGGTTGCGACCTGCTCGCCACGATCACGTAGCCCGCCCTGGATTTGCCGCGCAGCGTCCGAGTAGAGGACCTTGCGGACTGAATTGGCGAGACTCAGCGTCGAGTAGGGATCGAAGTACTCCGCGGCATGGTCGTAGACTTCGCGGTGCACCGGGATGTCGGATGCGATCACCACGCCGCCGCTGCGCATCGATTCCACGCCGGAGTAGTCGAAGCCCTCGCCGAGGCTCGGACACACTGTTGCGGCGGCGTGCCGGTAGAGGACGCGCAGGTCTGGCGCCGGCACCTGGTTGAGCATGAAGAGCTGGCCGCGGTCGATCCATGTCTTGGCGCTCTTCAGCAGCTCCTTGTAACCCCAGCCCAGGGTCCCCACGATTACGAGCTTCAGGTCGGGATCGGTCTCCGCCTTGAGAACCTCCCACGCGGAGAGGAGCCGCGCATGGTTCTTGCGCGGCTCGATCGTGGACACCGCTAACAGGAACTGGAACGGTTTGGCGGAGATGTGTTGCCCATAAAAGCGCTCCTGTTCCCGGATGCTGAGAAACTTGGGAGCTAGCCCGAGGTCTTTAGCATCCTGGTCGAACGCATACAGCCGAGCGCGGATGATGCCAGCTACGCGCTCGAACGGGGCATCCTCCGGGTAGTAGTGTGGCGATACCGAATTGTGGATCGTCACAGCTCGATCGGCGATCTCGGGGAACATCTGCAACAGATCCTTGCGCGTGGATTCGGAGACACATGCGAAGTAAGCGCCAGACTTGACGTTGTGCATCAGTGCGTAGAAATGACTCGCTTGGTGCAGGGATTTGTCCGAAATCGTATGCGGCATGAGTACCGGGATCGCGTCGTGATAGCGAACGATGAGCTGAGTGCGGGCTGGGAAGCTGGCGGGATAGGGCGTCTGGCTGACGAATACGTCGACGTCGCGGGTGTCGAGGCGAGGATAGCGCGGCGATTCATGCACTGTCAGTGAGTTGAGACCCGCGAGGTGCTGCACAGTCCAGGGCACCGAACAGACCCGATAGTTCTTCGCCGTGACAACTGAGAAATCGATTGCCGGCAGAGTCTTGGAAAACATTGTGCGCCACGCGAAGTCCTTGAAGAGCTCGGTATCGAAGTGAGTCAGGCGCAGCTTCGCCAAGCCGAGGAGTGTGGCCATGGTGACCGAGGAGGTGAGAACTTTGCGTGTCAGGTACTCGCCTACCACCTCCAGTGGCGTCCGATACGGCTGTTCCGCCATGGAGATCACGACGCGGGAGAACCGGTTGAGGCGCCGTGCCTGCGTAAGGCGTTTGTCGAAGAGGTTCCGGGGGCGGACTCCACGTGCGAGAATCCGGTGTCCCGTCAACAGCATGCCCTCGACTGCGAGCTCGTCGAGCTTGCACAGCAAGCGGAACAGCAGGCGCGTCTCCTGTGGAATGCCAGCAAAGCCTTCGAGCGCGGGACGCATTTCCATCAGGACGCGGAGTTTGAGGTTGTTCATCGTTGCATAAGGGCCGTGTACTGGGTGTGGGCCTGCGCGACATCGGGGAATTCCACCAGATGCCGGTCGTCGAGCACGCAGGCGCGGCTGCAGTGCTCATTGATGATGTGCGTTTCGTGCGAGACGATGACCATGGCGCGATCGCTGCGCTTTTCGAACAGCTCCCGCTGGCACTTGTCGTGGAAACGGGCATCGCCCACTGCGATCACTTCGTCGATCAGGAAACAATCGAACTCCACTGCCATGGAAATGGCGAACGCGAGTCGCGCGCGCATACCGGACGAGTACGTCTTGACGGGTTCGCGGAGAAAGGGGCCTAACTCGGAGAACTCCTCGGTGTATGCGGTCACTTTGGCAGCGTCAGCGTCATAGACACGACAAATAAAGCGGATGTTGTCGAGGCCGGTCAGACTCCCCTGGAAGGCGTGCCCAAACGCGAGCGGCCAGGAAACGGACATGTTGCGGTGGACGGTGCCGTGGGACGGCAGCTCGGCGCCGCTCAACAGGCGTATCAGAGTCGACTTCCCCGCTCCGTTGCGGCCGAAGATGCCGATCTTTTCCCCTCGCTCGATCCGCAGGTTGACATGCTCGAAGACCGTATGTCTGCCGTGTCGGACGCGATAGTACTTGCCAACGTCCCGCAGCTCGATCACCCCTCACCCTCCACGGTCCTTGCAACGATGCGCAGGAGCAGCAGCCCCGGCAACAGCATTACGGCGTTGAAGAGCACCACATAGGCGGCGTCGTACTGGGCGTGGGTCGAAATACCGATCAGACCGTCACGCAACATCTCGGTGCAGTCGACCGTCGGGATCAGAAGCACCCAGGACTGGAAGTGTCGGGGCAGCCAGTGAACCAGGAAGAAGGCACCGGAGAGGGGTAAAAAGAGATAGCTGAACACGTGCCACATCCGGTGAGCGGTCTCGCTCAGGGAGGCGAGCGCACCGATCAGCAGCGCCAGGTCGATGCTGAACCATGCCAGCAACAGCCACGCCGTGATCATCAGCATGATGTTTTCCGGGGGCTTGATCAGACCGATGGCACCCAGGATGAGCGCGAGCACCATGAAGGAAATTGTCGCTCCGGCGACCTCGAGCAGGATGCGCGCCGCAAACAGATCGATGACGCGCACATTGCGGTGATGCAGGAGCGAGCGATTGGGCTCTACGGCGTCCCCGCACCGGCTTATCGTATTTCTCCACAGCAGAACCGTGGCGTAGCCACTCAACGTGAAGGGGACTACCGGAATCGGTGTCTGGTGCATCACTACGGTTGTCCACAGCAGCAAGACTCCGATCGTGAACAACATCGGCTCGGCGAACAACCACGTGAAGCCGATGTTGTGACGCCCGTACCGTGTAATGATCTCGCGCAGCAGCAGCGCGCCGATGATGCGAGCCTGCACCCGCGCGGAACGGACCAGCGAGCTCTCGACCGACACCGCTTCAGTCCTGGTGTTCCCGGATCGAAGTCACCAGCAGCGTCGCGACCCCCCAGAACACGAGCCCCAGGATCAGAGTCGCGGCGATGTTGCGTGCTCGGTGCGGTTCGATGGCCATGTCCGGCTCCACCGGAGGGGCGACTTCCTCGACGTACAGGTGCTTGCGCAGCGCAGCGTTGCGTGCCTGCTGCAGTGTCTCGAGGGAGTTGGCGAGCAGCTTGTCCGCGACTTCCTTGTCCACGTACAGCCGCTCGTAGTCGGCCTGCTTGGCGGCGAGCGAGCGCTTCGCGCCGGCAACTGAGGCGTTGGTGGCCGCGATCTCCCGCTCAAGGTGGCGAGACTCGAGCCTGAGCACGGGCAGCTGGGGATTGTTCCTGGCGACTTTCTCGAGCTGCAGGATCTGGGACCGCGTCTGTACGAGAGCCTGCTCGAGCGTTGAGATCCGCTGCAGCGGGATCTGAGACTGGTCCTCGGGATCGATGATGCCCTGCTCGTTGCGATACTTGGCCAGGGCCGCGGCGGACGCCTTTGCCTTGGCGCCGGTCTCGTCGACCTCGCGCTGGGCAAAGCGAATCAGGTCGTCACGACCGCGCTCGTTGAGTTCGTTGACGAGCTCTTCGCCGAGTTCCAACAAGCGGCGGTTCATCCGGAAGGATTCACTCGGCGTGAATGCCCGGGTCGTTAGCGTCAGGATCGACGAATCAGGATCGATGTCGATTTCCACCTTGCCCTGGTAGTACCAGTACAGGGCCTCGAAGCTTTGGTCCCAGAAGCGGAAGAAGAATGGAAACCGACTGAACACATCCACCCGTGATCTGGTGAAGGCCTTGCGCAGCTGTGAATCCTCATCGAGCGCCTTGAGAGCATTGCGGGAAAGCATGTAGCCTTGGACTGCGTAAATATCGTCCTGAGCCTTGGTAAAACCTGACTCCTGAAAAAGCATCCCCAGCGGCGAGCTCGTGTCGTGAGTGGGTGATCGCACGACAATTTGCGACTGCGTCACGTATACGTCCGAGGCGATGATGCTAAAGTAAAAAATGGAAACTACCGTAGGCAGGAGAACCGTAATCTGGAGAATCCGATAGCGCGGCGAGAGCAGCCTACGCGAGCGGACAGCCAGGCGGCGCGCTCGGGCGGCGAACGATGCGTCGGTGTTCGTTTCCAACTGGTTGTGCAGAGGACTCTTGGGCCTGCCAGGCGCTTACCGGCGCGTAGAATACTTAAGTCGCCCCCGATGCGTGTGGACCGGATCCCAGTTCCGCGCACTACGTCGCTTCTACTCGATCGCGAGCGATTCGCGCCTGGAGGGTGCCGGTCCGCCGCGGCGGGGACCAAGCGGCTCAGCCTTGCCGCGCCGGAAGGGCATCGCACTGGGTCTAACCTGACGGAAGAATTGCCTTGAGCATTCGCGGTGCGCGCACCCCACGCGAGGTAAGTCAGCGACCGGGCGACGCGTCGGGCCTTGCCGGGGTCCCGGCAGCTCGCCCGGTCATCTCCGCTGATACGGTCGACAAGGCGGCCGCCAGCCTCGAGGCGGCGCGGGCAGCCATTGCGCTGGGCAGGCTCGATGAGGCGGCGCGCTACCTCGACGAGTGCCGGTCGTACGAGCCGCGGCGCCACTGGACAGCTTTCGAGCTTGCACGGGTCAGGCTTCTGGCGAACCACCCGGAGCAAACCTGGCCGCTTTTGAAGGAATTTCTGGACACGCAACACGAGACGCTGGACGCGGAGCATCTCGCGACTTGCGAGAGGCTACTCGACCGGGAGTTCGACCGCGCCCACGATGCTGTTCTGCCGCTGTACCGTCGGCTGGTGACACTTGGAAGCCGGCGCCACCGGAGCGCGATCCTGGCGCTGGAGAGCGCGCTGCTTGCCGGGGAACTGTCCGCGTGTACGGAGCTCCTGAACCTGCTCGGGAAGATCGAAGCTCCCTGGGAGCATCGGATTCTGGCGAGGTACTTCATCGGCGTGAAGGACACCGAGCGGGCCGTGCGGCACTCGCTCGCGGCCGGCAAGGCTCGACCCGATTACTTTCCGAATGTGGCCGAGGTGGTAGAGAACTTGCGCAGGCTCGGCCGCCTCGCCGACGCGGAATCGTTCCTCCTTGAGGCCCGCCCCCGACTCGCTCCCGCGGATCGTGCGCTGCTCAATTTGATGACCGACCCGACCGAGGTCAATGCGGATCTTGCGGCGGCGTGCGCGTCGACTTACGCGGATCCGGAGACACTCCTTAAAGTCCTGAGCAACGTGGCCGAGCATATGCCGGCAGAGCAGCGCAACGCGATTTACGCCCGCCTCGAGGAGCGGTTTCCCCGCAACCTTGCCCTTTTGACCGGCCTCGGGCGCCTCGAGGCGAAACTGCGCAATCCCGCTGCGGCCCTGCAATGGATCCGGCAGGCGCAGCAGTGCACCGATCAGCCCGCCGAACAGCGGGCATTGCGCTGGGAGGAGTTCACGATCGCCTGCGTGACAGGCAATAACGATCAGGCGTCCGGCATTCTCGCTGCGCTGGATCCAGATACGCTCACGCCGAGTCAGATGTTGTTCGTGGGACGCTTCTTCGCGGAGGTCGCCGAATGGACGCGGGCGCTGAGTTTCATCGACCGGGCGCTCGCGGGGCTGCCGGCGATCGACGAGGCGGCCGTTTCGCTGGTCGCGCGGGTCGGGCGCAGATCGCGTGGACAGGTCACGCTGCTGCGGAGTCTGGCGGCTCGGACGCCGCCGCTCACGCCTTCGATGCTGCGCGCCGCGACTGCACTGTACGAGGACTGGGTGACGACGGACGGCCTGCATGACCCCGAGGCGCCGGGCATTGCGCGCACACTCGGGCTCGCGCCCACCGCCCTGATGGAATTTAAGCTGAGCGTTATGGCGCCGGAGCGTGCCGCGATCCTCGGATTGTCCGGCAGCACCGCAGCGCTGCGACGCGCGGTGTTTTACTGCGCGGATGGGGCTTACATCCTGCCGGCGCTGGTCAGCCTGGCATCGCTCCTGCACTCCAATCGGGGGTTCGACGGCGCGAAGATCTTCGTCACGGTCGCCGACGATGTCGCCGCTGCGACGAGCGCCGTGCTCGACGTGCTGGCGCGGCATTTCGGTGTGAGCCTCGGTGTCGTTCTGTCCTCGGAGCTGGAGCACGAGGGTGCGCGGATGCGCACCTCTTTCGGAGCCTTTACCGGAGGGCAGTTCCTGTCGGAAGCGGCCTACTACCGCATCTACATGGCGCGCAAGCTCGCCCGGACGGGCGAGTACGATCAGCTGCTCTACATCGACTCGGACAGCGTCATCAGCCACGGTTTCGACGACATCCTGACGCTTGCCGTGAGCGAGTCGGCGCTGCTGATGGCGCGGGTCGACGCGGACCTGCCGGGTGTCCGGTTGGCGACGCGGCGCTTCGGACTACCGGAGGGACTGTATTTCAACTCCGGGCTTCTGTGGTTTCCCCGTGTGAACCAGAGACTGGTCGAGCTGCTGCAGGAGACCACGCGCGTTGCGGTCGAGAGAAACTCCGAGCTGATGTTCCTCGATCAGTGCGCACTGAACATCGCCTTCGCGGGCGCTTTCGAGCCACTACCGGCGCGCTTCAATTTTTTTGCCGGCCCGGACAGGCTCGAGGAATTTCGCAAGGTGCCGGCGGTCGAGGCGTGCATGATTCACGTGTTAAACCGACTCAAGCCCTGGGACAGCGCCTACCCGACCGAGTCACCGATCCAGCGACGCTGGCTCACCGAACTACAGGCTCTGCGGCGCATCGTCGGCAGCAGCCGTATCCGCCCGTTTCTCGAACTGCCAGGCTGCCCCGGTGGAGCGCAGTGACGTGCGGCAGGTCGTCTATCGCGGCGTCTCATTCGAGCTCGCGGAGGGCAGTGATCGGCCCGCCTACTTCGTGCTCGGCGTGCGCAAGTGCGGCACCTCGATACTCAACGGCATGGTGAGCGTGCTTGCGCGGCAGCAGGCACTGCCCTTCGTAGACGTGACGGGCCGCCTCTTCCAGGCCGGAATCCTGCCGGGTCAATGGTGCGCGGACGCAGAGGCGGCGCGCCTTTTCGACGGGGGTAACGTCTATGGGGGATTCCGCGATTTCCCGACAGCCATCGCCGGCCTGACGGTGTTCAGGGCGGCCCGCAAGATCCTCCTCGTTCGAGACCCCCGGGATGCGCTGATAAGCGAGTACTTCTCGAATGCGTACTCGCATCCCATCCCGGAAAGCGGCGAAGCGCGCGAGCTGATGCTGCAGCTGCGGGAGCGAACCCTCGCCAGTACTATTGACGCCATGGTGCTTCAGCGGGCGCCGCAGATGCGCAGAACCTTCATGGAATACGCACCGCTGCTGACGGACCCGGAGCTGAAGCTGTTCCGCTACGAAGACGTCATCACGCACAAGCGGCGGTTGCTCGAGGAAATCAGCCGCCACTTCGGCTGGCCGGTGCGTACGGCGCTGATCGACGGGATCCTCGAATGGGCCGATGTCTTTCCTGAGGCGGAGCGCCCGACCGAATTCATTCGCCGGGTCACGCCGGGGGACTATCGCGAGAAGCTGTCGTCTGCGGCCATCTCCCGGCTGAACGCGCTGGTGGGAGACTCCTTGCGGGCGTTCGGCTATGCGAGCTGAGCGACCCGGCGTCATCGCTGAATTCACGGGCGACTATCGAGTTGCTGCGCAAGCGATTCTGCGCGGGCGGTCGACCAGCGTCCCCCGGGGTGGAATGACGCAGCGTCTGGAGGATGTCGCGCGGGCGGCGACTCCCTCGCCGGCAGACGGCGCCAGCCTGGGGTGGGCCCTGCTGGCGAACGGCCTGACGGACGAGGCCGACAAGGTGTTCCGCGTGCTCGCGCGGCAATACCCGCGATTACCGGCGGCCCTTGTGGGCCGTGCACGCGTCGCCATGAACCGGGCCTTGTGGCACGAGGCGTACCTGCGCTGGGATCAGGCGTTCGAGCGCTTCGGCCGGTCGGCGGACTGGGCATGGCGGGAAGGTCAAGGCAGTGTCCTCTTCAACCTGGGCCGACTCGGCGAGGCCGAGACAGCCTTTCGGCAGGTCGTCGAGACCGCACCCTTGAGGCCCGACGGTTATGTCGGACTGGCGCTGGTGGCAATGCGAAGCGAGCGATGGCAGACCGCGCTGGAGCACTGGGATGCCGCGCTCGCCGATGCGGACGGGTCCATCGCCACAGACTGGCGACTCGGGCGGGCCAGGAGCCTGCTAAAGCTCAATCGCCCGGATGAAGCCGAGGCGGCGTGTCGCGAAATCAGTGCCGTCGCCCCATGCTCGCGTGACGGAGCTTCGCAGCTGTCGCCTGGGCTCGAACGACGCGCGCAGGCGCAGCTGCTGCATCTGCAGGCGCACATCCTGATCCGGCGGCGGCGCCTTGCCGAGGCGCGCGCTTTGTGTGCGAAATCCCTATCGGGCGCCGGCGATCTTTTCGTGCTCGGGGTATTGTTCGACCTGGTGGGCGTGCTGCAAGAGAGGCCGGAGCGCGAGCGATACTGGACAGCCCTGTTGAACCGCCTGGAGTCGCTCCCTCACGATGCGGTTGGGGCGGATGGCGAGTCTCCGGTTTCGCTTCGCCTGAGGATCCTGCTGGCACTGCGCGATCACTCCGAATTCCTGACGGAATTCTCCCGGCTCGGATCGCTACGCCCTCTCGGTGAGCAGGGGCCGGGCCTCGCCGCCGTCGCTGCCAGACTCCGCGACCCCGAGTTTCCCAACCGCGGCAAGCTGCGGATCTTCGGCATCGGATTGTCGCGCACGGGTACGATGACACTCACGAGTGCGCTGACCGAGCTGGGCTTCAACGCCGCCCATTTCGTGAACCCGCTCACCAGTGATCTCCTCGAGGAGGACGACTTCGATCTCTACGACGCCGCGACCGACACACCGGTCTGCGGGCAGTTCGAGGCTCTTTATGAGCGCTACCCGGCAGCTAAGTTTGTGTACACCGTGCGATCGCTGGCCGACTGGGAGCGCTCTGTGAAGTCGCTGTTCAGCAGGAGCCTCGGGTGCGGGGAGTTTGCGGATTTCAGGGCTCTCCTGGAGGATGACGACGCTTTTCTGTACGGGCAACGAATCAGCAGGACATATCGATCGATTTATTCCGGTTGCCACAGCTTCGAGGAAGCCTATCGATCGTATGACCGACGGGTGCGGCAATTCTTCCGTGACAAGCCGCCCGACAGGTTCCTGGAGCTGAACATCTGCGGCGGCGAGGGCTGGTCGGCGCTTGCCAATTTCCTCGGCCTCCCCGTGCCGCAGACAGAGTTTCCGTGGAGGAATTCCTCGCGCTTGTGAGGCGAGTTGGCAAGTAACGCGCTGCGGCGCACGCGAACGGAGCCTGGAGCACCCCGCATGCTCGACTTTTCTGAGCTTTCCGCGCTGCGGCCAGTGACCGCGACCTCTCCGACTGATCAGATGCTCGTATCTGACCGGCGCGAGCAATACTTCCGTGTCGGCCTGTCCGCGCTGTGGGTGATCAATTCGATATTACGGGCGCGCCAGAGTTTTCTGTCGGAGCTGACGCCGGTGCGCAGCATTCTCGACATGGGCTGCGGCGGCGGTCGTATCGCCCGCTTCCTGCGCGTGGGGTTTCCGTCAGCCGCGATTTACGTGTCGGATTTCCGCAAACAGGACGAGGCGTGGGTGTGTGCCAACCTCGGCTGCCAGCCGGCGCCGGAGCATCTGCCACGCCGTGCCTACGACCTGATCTGGCTCGGGTCTGTCTTCACGCACCTCGGCCAGGGTCCGGCGAGGGAGCTGCTGGCGCGACTCCTGCCCACCCTCGCAGCCGACGGGGTGCTGGCTTTCTCCACTCAGGGTCGTTTTGCTTACCGGCGTCTCAAGGATCAGGTGAGCCAGCCAGAGTTCGAGCGCAGCCGGCAATCGTACGGACTCGAGAAGGAGAGCGTGGAGAGGTTGCTCGCTGGATGGGACGAATCGGGCTACGGCCACGTCCCTTATCCCGATCAGGTCGACTATGGAGTGACAATCGCGCCGCCACGGTGGTACGAGGAAACGATTACCGACCTGGCCGACGTGACGCAGATCTACCTGCAGGAGAAAGCCCTCGGCGAGCACCAGGACGTACTCGCTTTTCTGAACCGCCCACTGGCAGGACGTCCCGGCATGGCGTTCCTTCCCATCGCCCAGCAAATTGTTGGATGACGGTTCCCCGCCCGACGCGCCGCACGGCGAGGTGGGTGTCGAGGGCGGCCGTCGCTCTGACATCGACTTGGCTGACGGCAGGGGCATCTTCGGCTGATGCGGTTTCACCGCAGGAGCGCGGCGCATCCTGCGGGGTTTTCGCGCGCCCCGAAGTGCCACCAACTCCTGAGGGGCCGTTTCAGGTCGGTACAACCTCGGTCGTGCTGACGACCCAGTCCATGGATCGGGCCGGTCTCATGTTCCCTGACGGAAACATCGGTGTGCTGCGACTTCCGGGCGCCGCGCGGTACTCGATCTGGGGAGCTTCCGGAAGCTTCGGCGGAGTGGGTCGATGGGCGGGTCTCCCGAACGGAACCTATAAGTTCGAGGGGACCCTCGAGAGCATCGCGGCGGCTAGGGAGGGAGGGCGTACCGCCGCGGCACTGATGCAAGGGAGCTCAGAGCCGTCACCGGACGGCAGTGACTTCGATCGGGACTATGCGGGAGGGGGGCCGACCTACGTGATATCTCTAAACGGACCGACAGCGAGCAGCCATTCGAGCGCCGCCGCGAGGACTACTCCCATTCTGCTGCAGATTTATCACGGTGAGTTCAACGCCATCCCTGGGCGAGGACAGCTCGCCTATGGCGGCTCGGGGCTCGCGATCTCGCGGGACGAGGGGAGGACGTTCCGCAAGATCGGTCAGATCCTTGCGCCACACGTGGGCCGCGACGAGTTCTTCGGTGCCCGCACCCGCGGGGGTCTCTGGGCCGACGCCTCGATGATCGAGGCGGACGCGAGAGGTCACCGCGTGTCCGCCCCGAATGCGTCGTCGCAGGAGCGAGAACGTTTCGATTACCTCATTTTCACCGACCACAACCAGGTCGATGAGGCTTGCGGCGGACTCTCGCTCGCCCGGGTACGCACAGGTGAGCTGCTTGTGGGCGTGACCGAGGAGCGTGCGCCCCACTTTCTGAAGTTCTACCAACACGGCCCGGCCGGCAGTTGGCAAGCGGGGGACTTCTCCGAACCGGGTATCGGGGGCCGATCCACCCTCGTCGTCGGGGTAAGCCGCGAGTTCGTAAACTCCCCGTCGATCGGCTACGACAGCTGGCTCGGCCTCTACGTCCTGGCCTATCAGGTCAATCAAAAGCAGGTACGGATCTCGACCTCCAGCGACCTGCTTCACTGGTCGGCCCCGCAGATGATCGCGGCGGCCGAGCAGGACTCGCCGACGCGCCTCTTTTATCCGTCCGTGGTGGGGAGCGGAGAGGATCCTGCCGACCTCGGCCGGTCGTTCTTCGTCTTCTTTCTCATGCGGGAAAGGGATACGCAGGGCCGCTTCTCGAACCCACGGCTGCTGCGCGTACGGCTGGACGCTCCTGCGCACTGAGCCCTTCCGAGGGGTGGCACGACGGCAGGGGCTTTGACACAAGCGAATCCAACTCCTGGGCCGGGGTGCACCTGCGTATCGGGCAATTCCACGAACTGTGACCCAGGGTGCGAAATCTGATCGATCGAAAACCTAGAATTTCCGTGTGACGAAAGACCGCACGGGGCCGGTGGCGATCGTGGGCGTGGCGCACCGGCTCCCCGGACCACGCGGCGAGTCACTCTCCTCTCATGAACTCTGGCAGGCGCTGCTCGAGAGGCGCGACCTGGTCAGCCAGGTACAGACTTCGCGCTGGTCGCAGGATCCGTATCTGCATGCACGCCGCGGCGAGCCTGGCAGCACGGTGAGCTTTGCCGCAGGTTCGGTCGGAGACGTGTCGCTCTTCGACGCGGCATTCTTCGGCATCTCCCCGCGCGAAGCGGCACACATGGACCCGCAGCAGCGGCTGCTTCTCGAGATGACGTGGGAAGCGTTCGAGGATGCCGGCATCGTTCCGGCTGCAGTGCGCGGCGCTCGCTGGGGAGTATTCGTAGGCCTCTCCAGTCTCGACTACGCTTACCGCCTGGCCGACGACCTCGCCGCCTTCGACGCGTCCACCATGACCGGGAGTGCGGCCAGCATCGCCCCCAATCGAATCTCCTTCGCCTTCGACCTGCGCGGCCCGAGTCTGGCACTCGATACGGCCTGCTCGTCATCGATCGTCGCGCTGCACCAGGCACGTCGCTCGATCGAGTCGGGGGAATGCGAGGCCGCGGTCGTAGGCGGCGTGAGCTTGCACCTGCATCCCTACGGCTTTGTCGGATTCTCGAAGGCATCGATGTTGGCCGCCGACGGGCGCTGCCGGCCTTTCGATGCGGCAGGGCAGGGCTACGTGCGCTCCGAGGGTGGCGCTGTGGTGCTGCTGAAACCGCTTGGGCGCGCCCTCGCCGACGGGGATCGAGTGCTCGCGGTCATCGCGGCGACCGTCGTCAACACCGACGGGCACAAGAACGGATTGACCGTGCCAAGCTGCGAGGGGCAGACGCGGCTGCTGCGCGAGGCCTATGCCGAGGCACGCATCGAGCCGGCTGAGATCGATTATCTCGAGGCGCACGGTACCGGCACCGCGGTCGGCGACCCGATCGAGGCGCGGGCGATCGGCGAAGCGCTGGGCAGGCAGCGGCCGCCCGGGCGTGCGCTGCCGATCGGCTCGGTCAAGAGCAACCTCGGGCACCTCGAGGCGGCCGCCGGAATGGCAAGCCTGGTCAAGGTGCTCCTCGCCATCCGGCATCGTCGCGTCCCGGCCACGATTCACCTGGCGCAGCCCAATCCGCAGATTCCCTTCGAAGAGCTCAACCTCACACCGGTCGGCGAGACATTAATACTTCCCGAGGACCGGCGTGTGGTTCTCGGCATCAACTCCTTCGGTTTCGGCGGCGCGAACGCGCACGCGGTGCTGGCGAGTTGGGAGGACGGGCCGGCGCCCACGCGATGTGCGGCTCCCCACGGCGCAGCTGCCAAGCAGGCGGTGCCGCCGATGCTGCTCTCGGCCCGCAGTCCCCAAGCATTACGGGCGCTCGCCGGGGCACTGGGGCGGCACCTGCGCGACCATCCCGACGACGCGTTGTACGACGTCGCCTGGAACCTCGCGTTCCGCCGCGAAGCGCACGCTCATCGGCTGCTCGCTGTGGCGCAGGAGCGCGGCGCTCTCATCGAGAGCCTCGAGCGCTTTTGCGCTCAGGGCGACGCACCTGACGTATCCACCGGTCACCTGCTGGCCGATGCCTCGCGGCCGGCTTTCGTCTATTCGGGCAACGGTGCGCAGTGGGCGGGGATGGGGCGGCGGCTGATGGAATGCGACGCCGAATTTCGCGCCGGCGTCGAGGAGGTGGACGCACTGATCGCAGGCCACGCCGGTCCCTCGATCGTCGAGGAGCTGCTCGCTAGCGGAGCCCGCAGCCGGCTCGAGTTCACCGAAGTCGCACAACCGGCACTGTTCGCCATTCAGGTTGGATTGACGCGCTCGCTGCGCGCACGTGGCATCCATCCCGCGGCCGTGTGCGGCCACAGCGTCGGAGAGGTGGCCGCCGCCTGGGCCTGCGGCGCCTTGAGTCTCATCGACGCCGCGCGACTGGTGTTCGAGCGTAGTCGCCAGCAAGCACGCACTAAGGGAGCTGGGCGGATGAGCGCAGTGGCACACGGTGCCACGCAGCTGCAGGGGCTGATCGGCTCACTCGGGCTCGAAGGCGATCTGGTGGTCGCCGGGATCAACAGTGCCCGCAGCAGCACCGTGGCCGGACGCGCTCATGCCCTCGCAGTGCTGGAGACGGAGCTGACGAGCCGCCGTGTCGGCTTCAAGCGCCTCGCTCTCGACTACGCCTTTCATGCGCCGACGATGGATTCCGTGCGCGAAGATCTCGTCAACGGCCTCGCGGCGCTCGCGCCGCGGCCCGCGCTGGTTCCCTTCTACTCCACCGTGACGGGAGGGCGGCTCGAGGGCGGGCGGCTGGACGGGGTCTACTGGTGGCGCAACGTGCGTGAGCCGGTGCGCTTCGCCGAGGCGATCGCTGCCATGATGGCCGCGCGCATCAACGTATTCATCGAAATCGGTCCGGACGCGATCCTGCAGAATTACCTTGGGGCGTGCATCAAGGAGGCGGCGCAACGCGACGCCGGTGGCCGCGCCCTCGCGCTGCCGACGATGAAGCGCACCGAAAGCCGTGCCGACCCCGTAGGGCGCGTGCTCCGGGAGCTGTTGCTGGCGGGAGCGCCCGTCGACACTTCCGGCTCGTTTCCACGGCGCGCCCGCTTGGTGGAACTGCCGCGCTATCCCTGGCAGCGCGAGCGCCACTGGGCTCCGCAGTCGAGCGAGTCGCTCGGCCTGCTCGCACGCCGGATCGTGCATCCACTGCTGGGTTACGCCGTCGCCGGCGCGGATTTGGTCTGGGAAAACCATCTCGATACGGAGCGCCAGCCGTGGCTCGCGGACCACGCGGTTGACGGCGCGGCGGTCTTTCCGGCGGCTGGCTTCGCGGAGATGGCGCTCGCCGCGGCACGCGAGCGCGACGGACCGGTTCCCGCGCGGCTCGAGGATCTCGAGATCGCCGCACCGATGCTGCTCGCCCGAGATCGCTCGCGCACGACGCGTCTGCAGCTGGATCCGCAGGACGGGCGCTTCACCATCACGAGCCGCGAGCGCCTCTCGACCTCACCGTGGGTAGTGCACGCCACCGGTCGGCTGCTGGCGGCGCAAGCGCCAACCTCCGACGGCGCGTGCGCGCTAGTTGTGCCGGACGATGCGATCCCGGGCGAGCGGCATTATGCCGTGGCGCGCGCATTGGGCCTGCAGTATGGGCCGGCGTTCCAGTCGGTCGTCGCGGCGTGGGGCTGTGGCGACGGGATCTACGCACGACTCGCGACGCCCGCGGCGGCGCCACTTCCCGCATCCGGCACGGTGTTGCATCCGGCGCTGCTCGACGGCGCGCTGCAGCTGCTCGCTGACCTGTTGGTGGTCCAACCCGATGCGCGCTGCGACGTGCCGGCTTACCTGCCGGTGCGCTTTTCTCGGCTGCAGGTATTTGTCCCCGGGCAGGAGGCCGTGTACGCGCGGGCGCGCGTACTGCGCCGCGGGCCACGTTCGCTCGTGGCCGAGTTCGCATGGTATGGCGCGAAGGGTGAGCCGCTCGCGCTCGCACAGGACGTCCGCTTTCGGGCGGCGATGCGACCGGCCGCAGCGCAGCGCTCACACGCGTTGCTGACGCACGCCGTACCAGCGCCGCGGCGGTCCCTGTCGGCCAGCAGTGAACTACCCGCAACGGAAGTGCTGGCCGCGTGCTGCGCTTCGCGGCTGCACGGCGAGCGCCGCGCTGCCCGACGGATGCGCTACGCCGCCGAGGTCGAGCCGCTGCTGGACATGCTCTGCGTGGCGTTCGCCGAGCGCGCGCTGCGCGCGCTGAATGCAGGCGGCGGGGTGATTGAGCCGGCGCAGTGGCTCGCCTCCGGCGCCGTGGCCCCCGACGCGCAGGCACTGCTCGGGCTGCTCCTGCAGATCCTTGAGGAGCACGGCACCGTGAAGTCATCCGGCGGACGCTGGGTCTGGCAGCAAGGCGCCGATTTGCCGCGTCCCGAGCAGATCTGGGCGAGTCTGGTGTTCGACTACCCGGATTTTGCCGCACTTGCGGGTCGCGTGGGCTCCGCCGGATTACGCCTGGCCGAGCACCTGCGCAGCGGCCGCGCGGACGATCCGGTGGAGGTTTCCGCGGCACCATGGACCGAGACGTGTACCCGGCATGATGGAGCCGCGATTCTCGAGTCGACTGTCGATGTGCTCAGCTGCGCAATCGACGCGCAGGGTGAGGGCGCGCGGCTGCGCGCACTCTGTTTCCTCCCGCGCCCGGAGATCGACAGATTCGCGCGGATGTGCCGGCGGCTCGACTGGGAGCGTTGCGGGATCATCATCGCGGCACCCGACGAGGCTTCGCGCGAAGCGACTGCCGCCCTGCTGCGCAGTGCTCCCGGGCTGGAGTCCCGCGTCGTCTCACTCGACGGACCGGACGCGCCCGACGCTGCCGAGCTGGGTGGCTTCGACATCCTCATGCTGGGCGAGGGGCTCGCGCTCGCGCCCGATCCGCTGCGCCGCCTGGCGAACGCGCGTACGCTGCTGGCGGATGGCGGACTGCTGCTCGCGCTCGAGCAGCAGCCGTCGCGCCCGCTCGACTTCGTGCACGGCTTCGCGCCGCGCTGGTGGGCGAGCGCCGCCGAGGGCGACATCGCACGTTCACGCTTGCGCTCCGCGCGCGACTGGGGCGCTCTGCTCGCGCGCTCAGGCTTCGGCGAGGTCGAAGCGATTCACGACGTACCCGCTGACGCGGGCACAGATGCTGCTGACATCGGCCCGTGCCTGATGCTGGCGCGAGTCCTGCCGCGGCCCAGCGAGCAAACAGAGGCGGAGTCGTTACCCTCGCGCTGCTGGATCGTGCTCGCCGATGAGGCTGGGTACTCGGCCGCGCTCGCCGGCGAGCTCGAGGACGACCTCGCCACGGCGGGTCAGCGGACGGTCGCTGTGGTGGCCGGCGGGAGCTTCGCGGTGCTCGCGGAGCGCCGCTATCGGATCGATCCTGCGAGCGGCGCCGATTGGACGCGGCTGCTCGACGCCCTGCGGGCGGCGCACGAGCTTCCGGACGGCTGGGTGCATCTCGCGGGCCTCGATCTCGGCTCGGCGCACAAGGATTCGACCGTGCGACTCGCGGCACAGGCTGCGCGCGCGACGGCGCTGCTCGCGTGGCTGCAGGCGAGCGCTCAAGGGGGCGTCCAGGCCGACTGTTGGCTCGTCGCGGCGCACGCCGGCGTACCGCTGCTCAAATCAAACTTGCGGACCAAGCTGATCGGGCGCCAGCGGCCGATGGATCTGCGACGTGACGCAGCGCTGCTTGGCGTGGCACGAGTGGCGGTCAACGAGTACCCGGAGAGGCGCATCCGCTGGATCGATGTGGTCGATCCCGAGCCCGCGATCTTCAACGCGCCGCGGATCGCTCGCGAGATGCTCGAGCCGGACGCCGAGGATGAGATCATCCTGGCGCACGAGGGACGTTTCGCGCCGCGCCTGCGCGAGGCGCCGCTCGCCGCTGCTCCCAAGTGCGCCGCCGCCGGCGTGCGACTCGAGCTGCCGCTCGCCGCGTCGATCCGCAACCTCACCTGGCGCCGGTTCGAAGGTCGCGCTCCGGGACCCGGTGAGGTGGAAATCGAGGTGCGGGCCGCGGGACTGAATTTCCGTGACGTCATGTACGCGATGGGCCTGCTGCCGGACGAGGCCCTCGAAAGCGGCTTCTCCGGTGCGACGCTCGGCATGGAGCTCTCGGGCGT
>Ga0307477_10000670_pt1 | contig 34408 bp, 34 predicted proteins | sample atmos_gasesECM2C_FD_203316 | JGI IMG/M metagenome (GOLD analysis project Ga0307477, IMG submission 203316) | Hardwood forest soil microbial communities from Morgan-Monroe State Forest, Indiana, United States - atmos_gasesECM2C_515 | ecosystem: Environmental > Terrestrial > Soil > Temperate...
CCCGAGAAAGAGAAACCAATCATTTCGTCCAACTCCAACAGGAGATACACGGAGAGGAACCCAAAGATGACAAACTCTGCAATCGTGTGGCTCCTGAAGAGTGGTTTCCTAAAATTCACCAAGACGGCAGTAGAGGCTACGAGAGGCATCATGACCATGGGAAAGGCCCAAATTGACTGAGCAACTCTCAGCGGGCGTCCGTCGTACAGTACACTCGCGGTAAATGAGACCGTGCGGTTAGTGGGGTTGGCGACAATGTAATGCGTAGAATCATTCCACTCGGCCTCAATTGGGAAGGATACGTTCCTGCCCGTTACATATTGGGGTGACTTGCCAGAGACCAACGCCATGGCGCCTTCTATTGTGTCGTTTCCGGTAATTCGAACCGATCTGTCACTCGGGACCACCGATGCGTTTGCAACATTCTGAATCAATCCATCGGGGGGAATAGTTCCGTTAGTAACAGTCAGGGTGCCCCAGTTGGCCCAGGTAGTCCCGTATCCTTGGTATTCAAAGTATGACGTTGAAGTGATAACGATTGTCAATGCGGCAAGGGTTACCAGGTGAACCGTTCTGCTCTTCAACTCTCCCAGCGGAGGACGAAAATCGCATAAGAACCCTGGCCCAAGGGCAAAAATCGTGGTTTTCGAGAGGAAGGACATTCCGACTTCAATTGCATCTAGCAAGAATAAGCGGCTTGGATTAATCTCTGCGAGCATTGAGGCGCGACGGGCAGGGAAACCTAAGAGAACAAGATGGGCCCTTTTGTTTTTGATCGCTCTCGGAATATACTACCTGAGACCAACCCTATTTCCGTCGTGGGTTATCGATTGCTTGAGCGTGCCATACGCTTGCCAGACCGTTCTTTCCTTCAAGAGCAAGACTGGAGACCTTCACCGTATTCATGTCATGATGTTCGTCCTTTTTTGGGCGATTGCGATTTGGGGAGGCACTCAGGGAATCCCTTACATCTTCTTCAATTTGCTGATGTTTATTGTCGGAGAGGGCCTTGCGAGATATCTCGAATATCTAAGCCAATTCATCTAACCCGAACCACCCATGACCCAGCGCAGACGACCAGTCCATGTCCCTGGCGCGTTTCGACCAAATCGGAAACTAGAGGCCGCTTCCCTGCTGAACACTTCCGGTGCAAGATCGGCGCCGATGGCAAGCCAGGCAGAGTCGCTGGCATTGGAAAGAAGGCGCTCAGCGACATGCAAGGGCAGCCGAAGCGTCGAAGGCCGAAGAAAACCAAGACAAGTAATTGAAGGGGGGAAAGGGTCGTCGACAAGATCGGCGAGATACTCCAGAGGATGAAGGCGACGGGCGAACGCCATGAGGGAGCAGGCGGCGACAGGAAATCCGAAAATCACGGTCCCAACAGGATGACCGTGAAAACTCTGAAGGACCTCGGCATCACCAAGAACGAGTCCTCCCGCGCCCAGCGGCATCATAACCTGCCTCAGGAGAAGAAGCAGGAGATCATCGAAGAAGGCGAAGGCTCTATCCGTTTGTGACTCCAGGTCGTCTCCGCCTTTCGAACACTGAGCCCTTGTAGAGTCCTGGAAGGAGAACCAGTCCATCGAATACAGCGAAGATGAGTAGGGCGTAGGTGAATGCCCTACTCTCATCGGCCAAGACGATTGAACCTCGAATGCTCCTGGGCTCAACGTGAATCAAAGTGTTCGGTGCCTCGATGAGGCCCGTCGAGAAGTGGTACGTCTGGACGCCTACAAACACGTGATAGTCGCCTTGGTCAGGAAACACAACCGGGAAGTTCTGAGTGCCCGTACCATAGATTATCGAACCGTTGAAAGTGCCTTGGTAGACCATCCCAAGCAAGTAATCGTTCGGGATTCCGTAGGTGCTGTCATTGAAGCCTGGCGCAGCGACCGTGTTTGGAATCTGGATGACGACTGCGGCACCCGTACCATTCCGGAGCCCGGCCGCTGCAGGCGACGGGATGATTACCTTCGCTCCCACCCCAATCTGGTCACCGGCGACGACCGTATCGCGAAAAGTCAGAAAGACCCCGACTCGCATGTCCGGAGTTCCCGTCTGATTGTTTGGGTTAAGATAAATGGAAAATGGGTAAGCTACGGTTACCGGTTTCGAATCCGGGCCCAGAGTGAATGGGTCTCCATTGGTCGATGCGTCCGATGCCAGATACCCTGAAACGATGACTATGAAGGCTACGAGAATAGTCACGGCAACACTCTTGAGAAGGCTCCCGTCGTTGGAATCCATCAACTAGTTCCGCTCACAGTCTTCTCTTATCAGTTTCAGTTGGTCAGCCAGGATGCTCCTACCGTGAAGTATGCCGAGGTGAATTTGAAGGCGTGGACAACTCCAGAGGCTCATAGGGTGTCATCTGATGGCCTGCTGGTCGGGCCGTCGTGCCATCGGTAGCTTCAACGAATTAATGAGGCTCAAGACTCCGGCTCCGGCAGCGATGGCGGTGAAAAGGGGGCCATAGTCCTTGAAGAACTTGATTAGGCGGTAACGAATTGTCGCAGGTTCGATTATCTCGAGATAGTCCTTGTTTTGAGAACGCGCGAGGACTGTCACGAAGGAATTGTAGTCGTCAGCAACAACGGCTTGCCTCAAGGCAGGCATCAGATTCAAAGCTAGTATGCGCTGGTCGTCTGGAGAGTACGTTGCAACGGCATCGCAGATGTCTGTCTTTATCCTCCATCCTTTCACGCTCGCATATTTGTTGTTGAAGTGCGAGATTGCTCCCACCAGAAGATCCGACAGTTGAGTTGAGTACTCAAGTCCGGCGATAAGGTGGATGCGTGCCAGGAGGAAAGACTTCGCTCTAACTATGGCGAATGGAGTGACCACAAGCTCGAGGGATACTCCATACAAAACCCCGAAAGCCATGAGCAAGGTTAGCAACGAACTGCTGAGCGCGTAGATGTTCCCGCCCGCCTTTGTGAAGGCCAAGAGGGGTAGCAAGAGCGCTATCAGGAGCCATCTGAGGGATGTAAGGCGCTTGATGTTTCGAGTCCCTCTGATATACTTGAGAGGATTGCGGTCCGCGGCAGAGTCGTCTATCTTTGTTGAGGACCTAGCGAGATAGAAACAGAACGCGAACAATACGCCAGTGATGCCTTCGAGGATAGTCGTAAGGTCACCTACAGATCCCTTTCCGATTACGCCCAAGGCGAGATACAATACGAGTAAGGGAAGAGTCACAACAATGCCGACCGGATGCCTCAGCCTCCAAAACAAGCTCTCCTTTACAGATGCCTTGCCAGAATGGGAATCGGTTCCAGCTGAAGCGTCCTGAATTGGCTCGGCCATTTGCACAAGAATAGAGGCACAACCCCATATTTAATCTAATTCTACTGTCAACGTGACCGCCCCCACGCTCGATTTTTGCCCTGCAGAGTAGGTCAGACTAAGCCGCCGACCTTTCCGTAGGGGACGTTCCTATTTTGGATTAACTGATCGATGTCTAGCCTTGAGGCGGGCACATCGTTTGAGCCGATTCTCACATAAATGACCCCGCGGTACTTCAGCACGTACGGCCTGTCTTGACCAGACGGGATCTCAATTGCCAGGATCGGGAATCCATCTAGCTCATAATCCTTGAAAGAAGGCTCGATAATGGGTTCACAAGTGTCCCGTATCATCTTGATGATGTTCTCCTTATCGCCCTTATAGCCGACCGGAACGCGGTTATCATTGATGCCAAGCAATATGAGACCCCCCTCTGAGTTGGAGAACGCGATTACGGTCTCCAGGAATTCATCCTTGCTGGGATTGTCCAACGACCCTTTGAACTCTATTCGCTTTCCCTCACCTGCGACAATCATGTCTCGAATCTGCTGAGATGGGCGTTCGACTTTCGCGTAATCAGGATTGATGAATCCCTGGGACCAGTCCCTGGAATCGATTATCGAACCGTCCCGAGCGTCCGTAAGGGCTGCGACCACCTTGGTCGGGTCGAACCCTAATGAGAACTTGGCCCTACCTTCCGTCAGCTTCAAGTCTTCCGAACTAGTCGAGTTTGATTGGTTGGACGCAAATACCTTGCAACGAAGACTCTCCGCCTTGACGCTCCCAGAGACTGCTTCTAGGATCAACTGCTCGTATCCAATCCTGAATTCGGAGATTCGGGCTCGATAATCAGGAATTACAACGACGAGTTTTCCGTAGTCATTGAAGAAGTAATTTTGCCCCTGCAGCAGGCCGAAGAATTCGCCGATTGCCTCTGAACTAGCCGGATAAAGAGGAAGGTTTGGTTTGGTCATTATCCTCTGGATATGACTGGCCCGCGTCGGATTGGTGCAGTACAACTCCCCTAGAAAGATCGGCCAAATTCGGTTGTTTCGGTACACCGCCTTGCTTGAGATTGCTTGGACAAGAGGATTTGGGATATTGAACGGAGAGAATTGAGTCAGGGGCTCAAATTCGAGCTGCTGACCGCCGTAGAGTTGATCCAGGAGCTTCTCAGCCACCTCCCATTTCGGGTGGCTCCTGTGAAGCTGCAGAGGGCCATAGTCGATGTCTCTGTTGGGTTTGGCTTTCTCTAAGTCTGTTCTGATAAGTTCAAGTGAAGCATAGGCGAACCTCTTCGCACCCAGGTCGGTCGTCGTTGCGAACGAGAGTTCGAATTCAGACTGTTCGCGATGCTCGGCTAAACTCCGCTTGATCTCTTCAGGAATCAACTAACCATTTGCCGTATCAGCCTAAATATGCCGGTCTTAAAGAGAATTTCATCATTGCCAGACACCGTCGAGGTAGGCCCTGCCGCAGGGTCCGCTCTCACCGCTGTGCTAGCAGCCATTTCGTGGATTTCAGGATATCAGTTTCTCTCAGGGGCTCTTGCTGCAACCGCAGGGTCGCTTTTGACCTTCTATCTCGCGTCACTTCAACAGAGGAGAATCTGGAGGCGAGATATCGCTATTAGGTCGACAACCGAGCTCTACGGGCCCCTCTACGTTGACATATGGAACGCTCTTCAGGCCTTCTCCAAAGAGGGTCGAGTTCAGAACAGCGTCGTTATTGACAGGTTCACTTCTGAGCTCTGGCCTAAGATAGTGGGCGACTATCGATACAGGGTCCTACCGAAAGATTTGAGAAATCAACTCGATGACTTCTACGATCTCGTCAAGAGGACATCGCTTCAGTGGGATGAATTATTCAGATTAGGCAACAGAATCGTACTGGAACAAACTAGCAAGGCGGTTCAAAAGAGCATCACCTTGCTAGATTGGGTTGTCAGATGCACGAAATTGGCCCAACCGCCGTATGAGCAAGTATTCAGTCTATCAACGGCTCTCGCAGGCGGGGAAAACATCATGTCGTATGTCAGGAGGCAGTATCCAGGAGTAGATTCCTATTTCTTTTTCATGCAAGCAGAATATGCAGGCGGTCCAGAACGAAACAACATGCCAATCGACCAAGCTAAAGTCGAGGGAATTTTTGCGGAGATGGAAGTCGCCTTTACTGCCAACAAGATTGCAAAGGAACATCAAGAAAGCGTTGAGAAGATTCGCTCTGCAGGTGCGACTCTCCGAGAGCACATCGGATTGATTGTCGAAGAGCCCTGGAAGAGTTAATCCTGTCGGAGGGCTTCATTCTTCGTCACTTCAGAGATCGGGGAAATCAGCCTTAGTTTCTTCTCTTTTTCATGCTCGATGCACGTCTTCGACCTTGGCGGGTTCTTCCTTTTCGCCCCTAGGAGTGGTTACTGTGAGTAGTCTTTCTGGGCATGCGTACATGTGAGCATTGGGACACTCTCGTCCCCTTCTCAAACTTGTAGATGTCCGGCCTCGTTATCTGTTCAGTCGTCATATTGGACAATAGCCGCTTTTGACTCATGGATTGGAGAGCCGGCGGAGGGATTCCCACCTGCTCTCGCAGGGTTCGAGCCCTCGACCTTTCGCTTACGAGGCGACTGAGCCCAATTTTTGATGGTACGCTCTACCAGGCTGAGCTACGCCGGCCTGTTTTTGAGGGTTCAAAATCCATCCTTTAAGTCTGAGTAGTGGTCGGGTTCATCCTTCCCCTGCACTTTCTTCAGACGAGGTTGATTTTCAACTGACCATCTGGACTTCAAAGTATGGATAGAACTCGCACAGACTTCGTGCACGTCTCGCTTGGCGCAGTGCGATTCACCACGTGCATGCCTGTATTCTACGGGGAATTGTCAAGAACCTTGGTTTCACGTGCTGGAGTACCCCGCGTTTCTGTCTTAGAAGAGTCTCAGTCCGTGGTGGATATAAGGCCAGACCGGCTTTATTGTCGATTTGGGCGTCGCCGGTACTATCATTACAATCGCCATCGGTCTCTTCCTCATCTACCTTGTCGTGAGCGGGCTCTTTTTCAATATTACAAACCTGACCGCGAACAACCATCAATCAAGAATCGAGATCACGACGACCCGCACAAGCGGCAGCCTCGCTTCCACCGCTTCGTCTGGCGCGCCGCTCGACAGCATGTCCCTCACGTTGCTAGGTATGCTCTCCTTCGATAACTCGACCAACTGCGGCGGCCTCCTTGATGGTCAGTACTGGAATACCGTCCTCAAGACGTCGGGCAACACGACTGTCCACATAATCCCGGGTACTATCTACGGCCTCCAGCAGTCCGCGAGCGAGTGGACGAGGTTTTTCGAGCAGAACATGTCAAACCCGCCTGCATGGCTCTCCCTCGGGCTCGGAAACTACACCCAGGGGCTGGAGGATTAGCTCGCCGCGCGGGTGATGGCAACGAGGAACATCACTTTGGCAAGCGCGGTCATGAAGAATTACACCAATTTCATCGGAGGGCTCACCGCGGCGGGGGTGGACTATCTGACCCTCGGAACCTTGTCTGGCCTGGACACATATGTCACTACCGGCGACCCAGCCCAGGCCGCAGCCTCGACATTTCCGGGGCAGATGTATCAGCTCTTCACGCTCTCGCAAGACTGCGCATTCTCGGAGCAGCAGCGGGCCAAATTTCTCGGACAAGCCCTCGCGATGACTTCGCTAGTCGTCGCGACCTCAGGCAAGGACGGTTTCGAGCCGAAGTTCGAGGCCTTGCTCTCGAAGGTGAATCTGTTCGATGTCTGGCCCAGAATCAAAGGCTACTTCAAGGACATTGGCGGCATTTCACCGACCGCCGCATACCAAACAACGATGATCCTCGAAGAGTTGTCGAACAAGTTCCCTTCGACCTTCGGCGATGTCGGGCCGTTCACCACAGATAGAATTGACCTGATGGTTCAGGCTCTGAAGGACAGGGGGCTCACTCCTGACCAGATCAACGGTCAGCTCTCAGAGCTAGCGCAATTCGCGAAGGGCGCGAGCGGCGACGGAGACGTGGCGGAGCGCGCCGACGAAATCAGCTACGAACTCACTGGGACCGTCATGGCGCGCATCGACAATAGCATGCACCTGATTCTGTACCAAAGCGCAAAGATGACCCGGGAAATTCGGCAGACGTTCCTGGAGAAGGAAGTCCCGGGGTTCGTAGGTACGCAGGACGCGGCCTTCAAAATCACCCTTCACCAGGAAGCCGAGATCGCCGTGAGCTACTACGTATATCAGGGCGGTCAGACCTTCGGGCCGACGGTGCCCGAGGGTCATGCAAATCCAGGCGATGTCGTCTCCGTCTCCATCGATCTGGTGCCGTTGGACGCGTTTGTCAAGAACCTCCCCTCGTTCCAGCTCAACAACCCCGCCTACTTGAGCTGGGTAGCGGACAAAGTGGTGGCGAAGGACTTTTCCGTGTCGGGAAATACGATAACAATGAGCTTTCAGCAGAATAATCCTTTCTCTCCAGTGACTGACTTTACAATCACGGGCATTGTCCAAAAGTATCCCGGTTCGAGCACAAACTACGGAGGTGCGTACTTAGAGTTCACCGTCTCAGACTACTCCGGCAGGACCGAAACCCTTAGGCTCCGCCATAACGCGTACGACCAACCGGATTTTCAATTCTTGGCCAACGGGCTTCCATACACCGTCTCGTTGATCTCATATGACGGACTCAGACTGTCGATTGTGTACACGAAGGACAACAAGGTCACGACCACGTACCTGGTCCCGCCCTCGGCTGCAATCTACAAACTTGGCAGCATTGAGAAATACACGGGACCATACCTCGCAAAAATTGCAGGCGAGTACACCAACGCGTTCGTCGTTGACAAGGTGGAAACCGTGAGAGGCGAGGAGTATTCGATGCTGTGGCACGGTGACGATTACGTCGCAGGTCGACTAGGCGCGGAGATTGCGTACGTGGTGGCGACGGACAAACTCGGCTGAAAAACGTCATTCTGGAGGAGCCGTCGGTGGGCGGTCGAGACCTCTACACGGAGGACAATACGGTTGCGATTCAAGCCAGGCTCATCAGACATACCGATCCAAAAATGGACCTGCAGACAACCATCCAGACTCAATTGGCCGATCTGGTTGGCCAGTTGGGCAGAGACTATGGTTATCAACCAAACATGACCGATGGATACGCAATCCTCTCTTACATCGACAATGATGGCTCTTTGAAGAGCCTGGTTGTGGAGGTGCCTAGGCCATGAGCAATTACGTCCTCATCAAGGACTATAATCCCGCGTATCGTCCGTGGATTCGAGCCGCTCTCAGACAAAAGAAGTTCATGGGAGACAGAGACTACTCGGCGAAGGAACTGGAGCGCATGTCGATAGACATGGGTCGGGGAGGGGTCAAGGACGAGCTCTTCCAAGGATACTACTGGGCTTTTTCGAGGCACAAGGAGTACCAACCGGATTATCTCTCAATCTTGCACTTGGCAATGCCAGCGGTATATGTTGACGGAAAACTTAACCAAGAAACGATTTCTCAACTCGATATAGAAGCCAGAACGCGGGGTGAGAGAATCTTGATGACCGTCGAAGACGCCGCACAAGACTTCTACGACTTCTATGAGAACATCCTCACCAAACCGTTGGCCCATGAGTTGGAGAGGGATGAAACACGCAGGAAGCTAATTGCATACTTCGAGTATGAAGAAATAAAGCGAGTGCCAGACATGCGGACTCATACCGAAGAAGAAGTGGAAACAGGGGCGCGGGCAATCGCCATCGCACTTTTGCAATGGCTTCGAACCGTCACACGCAAAAGGATTCTGGACGACATAGAGCAGACGCTCGATAAGCACTGTGGCAAGGCGCAGGAAAGGGCGAAAACGGAGCAGGCTTACCTTCACAAATCTGAATACGTGGAGCTTCTTGCAAACCGCTCAGGACACGACGGTCCGGTGACGACTGTCATGACACCCGCAAGGGGTCACGGGGCAGTCAAGAAAGGGTACGCCGATGTCCTCTTCCCCACATATTGGGTCCTGATCAGAAATCCTTAGATGGTCTGCGAGCTTGGATTCTATCCAGTCAAGTTGCATTTTAGGGGATGAAAAAGTCACGCCGCACTTGCGCGGGGCTCGCTTAGGACTTCGCCCAACATGCTCGAAAGCATTTTAGAGTTACCGAGTCAGGCCGAGGAATGCGCGGGCGTCGCCCAGCCTGGTCAAAGGCGTTGGACTGAGGCTCCAATCACTTAGGTGTTCGTGGGTTCGAATCCCACCGCCCGCACTATTTCACATCTCGCGTCCGATTTCTCAAACCCTTTAAGCGACAACTCAGCTCACCGATAACGATGCGCGATGGCGGACCCTAAAGAAAACATGCGACTGATGAAGACGCTAGATGACGCCTGGAACGCGGGACCAGGGAGTCCTCTCTGGGAGACGTTCAGGAAGCGGCACACCGAGAACGTGGCCGTCTACTGGCCCGGCCAACCCGAGCCCACCAGGGGACGCCGCAACCATGACCTTGAAGCTGTCGAGTTCTTCAAGACATTCCCTGACAACAACCTCATCAACAACCCATACAAGATCCTCTTCGCTCAGGGAGACTACACCTGTTCTGTGGCCGAGTTTACAGGTACAATGAAGGGCCCGATGAAGGGGGCCGGCGGGAAGATAATCCCACCCACCAACAAGAAGTTCCACGTCGAGTTCTGCACCGTCGCTACATGGAAGAACGGGGAGATCGTGGAAGAGAGGCTGAACTACGACCTCGTGGGACTGATGCGACAGATCGGTCTCACGTAGGAAGGCTAGAAAACCCGAGATAGGCATCCATGGCGGACGATCCCCTCCATCTGAAGGAGGCGTGAGCGGGCACGGTCTCGTCGGAGCCTGCTCTGCTGCTTACCGCGGCTGTCGTGGGAATCCTGCACATGTCAGCCCCAGACCACTGGGTCACACTCTGCATAATGGGCCGTCTGGCGAAGTGGTCCCGCCCGAGGCTCTTCGGCGTCTCCATCGTGACGGCCCTGGGCCACGTGATGCTCTCCGTGGTGCTCGGGTTCGCCTTTCTCGGGGTCGGGCTGGTCGCCTCCCCTTCTGTACTGTTGGATCTCACCGAAGCCACGGGGGTGATCATGATCCTGGTCGGTGGGTGGTACGGTGTGAAGACCCTCGCCGCCAAGGCGCCGAAGGAGGACTATGAGAAGGAGGCAGAGGAGACGCTGCGGAGGGAGAAGGCAAGCATGCGAGGGACCGGGTACCTCGCAGCTCTGGGGGCCGCTCTCTCGCCCGACCTCAGCATCCTTCCTGTCTTCGTTCTCTCGATACCTCTTGGGTTGAACGCCGCGCTGGGGACGGCGCTCTCCTTCGGAGTCTCTTCCGTAGCCGCTCTCTGCGTGCTGGTCATGGCGGGTTCATACGGCCTCGAGCGCCTGTTCGAGAAGGTGAGCCCGAAGTACAATGACGCGATGGTGGGATTCGTCGTCGCTGCGGTCGGAGTCTACGTCTTGATCTCGGGTTAGCCTAGGTCGCGACCGTGTTCTCGCTCTCTCTGTAGACCCTGAAGGCCAAGAACAGGGTTCCCACGACGACCACAGAGGATACCGCCTCGAGGGCTGTGATCCCGGCCGGAGGCGCGGTCCACGCCATCAACCTCGCCTGGTCTGCGACGAACTCCAACATGATGAGCAAGCATCCTAGGATCGCTGCGATCGATGCCCCCCGCGGCCTCCAGGCAAGGGCGGCGAGGGCCGCGTAGCTGAGCCAGACTCCCAGCGTGCCCGTCGCGGTCCTCCACGCCATCCAGGTGGCGAAGGCCGCCCCCCGGGCTGGGAGGCGTTCCTCCAATCCCAGGGGACTCAAGAGGACGCTCAGCAGTATGACCACAGAGAGGGCCGCCAGCAGGTACCTGCCGCTCTTGGACTCTCCGAGGGGAAAGAAGAGGACGCATAGCAGGATGGCGACGACCAGCCCATCGGCGAGGAATCCCCCGCTCACGAATGCCTTGGTCGGCGTGAGGCAGCACGCCTTCTGGTTGTTCGCGCTGACCGGAGTGAGCAAGTAGTCGACAACCAAGGAAACCACAGCCAGGGTGACTACAAGGTAACGGCCCCGCGTGGAAACCGCCAACGACGACTTTGACGAGCCTAGATATTTAACTCCGCGTCGGCCGTCCCCTCAGCCTCCCTGCGGGACCTTCCCAGGCCGAAAGCGCATCGCGGCCCAGGTCTCGTCGACGCTCACCATCCGCACCGGCCGTATGCCCATCTTCTCGAGCCGCTTCCAGATGTCGTCGCGGTTCAGGTCGGTCCCGAGCTTCCCCGCCTTTGGGTACGCGATCCATGACAGCGTGTCTTCCTTCGCCGCCTCAAACGCAGGCCTGCCTAACTCCATGAGCTCCTTCGAGTCCTTGGCGAACACGAGGACCGGGTCGCCCGGGCGACCCTCCGGGACGTTCATCTCGAATCCCTCGGGTGGGTTGACCACCCTGAGCGCCTTTCCCTTTGGTATCTGGAGCTTCGCCGATAAGGAAGCCCTTGACATGGGGCGAGATGCCCTGCCTTGTTGTATAAATCCTCCTTGGAGCGCGGCGAGCGCCCAAGCATAATATGTCGCTCCACACTCAGGACGCCCCTTGGCGCTCAAGTTCGGTACCATCAAACAGAAGGTGACTATCCCTGCTAGCCCGTCCGAGGTCTACGCCGCCTTCCTCAGCGCGAAGAAGCACTCGAAGTTCACAGGCTCGCCAGCGACGACCAACGCTAGGGCACGGGCCAAGTTCACGGCCTGGGACGGATACATTTCGGGGAAGAACCTCGAGCTCGTGAGAGGAAAGAAGATCGTACAGGAATGGAAGACGACCGAGTGGCCAGACGGGTACCCTCCCTCGAGACTCGAGCTCACCCTCGTTCCCAAGGGGAAGGGGACCGAGCTCACAATGGTCCACTCTGAGGTCCCAGCCGACCAGGTCGAGGAGTACGCGCAGGGCTGGCCCGAGTCCTACTGGGGACCTCTAAAGAAATACTTCGCGAAGAAGAAATGAGCAGGAGGAACTCCCACGCCGACGCCGTTGAGGATGGCCAACCCCAAGCAGGAAGGCGACGGAGAAGCTGCTCTTAGGACCCGGCTAACGGGGGCAGGTCCCTCATGGGTGACGTGTTGGGAAAAGGCGACGAGGCTCTGTACACGACTACCGCCATGGACGAGGCGCCTGCAGCGTCGAACTTGTCCGGGGTGACTAGCTGGAGCCACGAGATGTTCCCGGACTGCCGGGACTCGATGACTGTCGCGTTCGCGATCGCTCCGGGGGTCGCCCCGCCCATGACCTTCAGCACCACTGTGTCATTCACGTTCGCGACTGGATGGGACGACCTCACCTGGAGGAAGACGACGTTCTGGCCGGCGAGGGGCGAAGAGCCAGTCGCCGATATCTCGCTGTAATTCACGTGATACTGGGTGCCAGTCACGGTGACGCTCAGCCTCGTCTCCTCCCCGTTCGTGACCTTGACCGGATACGCTAGGTGCAGCGTCCATTCGTCGATCCGAACGAGGTAGGACCCCGCCGAGAGCCTCGTCTCCGCGGAGCCCGTGCTGTTGGTGAATAGGACCACGGCCGCGGAGGCCAGGTTCGTGATGTCGGCGACGACCACCGGCTTCTGGCTCACCCAGTAGGTGAAGGGCCCAGGCGTCGCGAACCAATCCCCCTTTTGGTTAGTCTGGAGCGTGACGCGGAGTATCCCACCCTGGGGCGTCCCCGGCCCGCTCCCGTTCCCTCCTGCGGCGAGAGGCGGACTGACCAGCGACGAGGAGTTCACGACGAGTACCACGAGGAACGAGGCGAGGACCAGGGCGGTCACCGTCAGCGAGCTCGCGATCCTAGACCACCTCGCCATCTTCAAGGACCTGCTTTCTTAGAAGGGGCCCGACGCTAAAAACGTTCCAAATCCGACGGCCTCAGGTTATTAAGGAGCCGCCGGGCGCGTCAGAACAATGGCGAGCTCCGGCGCCGTCCTCCTCGGGCTCTGGGGAGCCAACGCGGCCCTCTACGCCCTCCTCCTCGTGAACGTCTATCGAGGAAGGAAACAGAAGGTCGTCGCGGGAAACCTGGCCGAGGCGTTCAGAACCCTCGAGTCGGCCCTCAAGATAGGGGTCCCCGACCTCCCCGCCGGCTTCACCTGGGAGGAAGCTGTGGCCCGCCTTAAGGTGAAGGAGGTAGACTCCAAGGCCATCGAGGATGCACTGAAGAGTTACGAGGCTTACAGGTACGGCGGCCTCCCGCTCCCCGATTCCGATTACAAGGAGATAGTCCGTGTGGCCAACCTGTTGGGAGGTGCTAACAATGGCGTCAGAAATTAGGACCAAAGTCGTCCGCGAGGTAAGCAAGGTCGTCGTCGGGAGGGAAAGGGAGGTCGACCTGCTCCTCACCTGCCTCCTCGCCAAAGGACACGTGCTCCTCGAGGGGGTCCCAGGCGTCTCCAAGACGATGCTAGCGAACACCTTCTCAAAGTGCCTGGGCCTGCAGTTCAAGCGCGTCCAGTTCACCCCCGACATCCTCCCCCTCGACATCGTGGGCGGGTTCATCTTCAACATGAAGGACAGGGAGTTCGAGTTCAGGAGGGGACCGATCTTCACGAACATCCTGCTCGCCGACGAGGTCAACAGGGCGCCCCCGAAAGTCCAGAGCGCCCTCCTCGAGTCCATGCAGGAGCTCCAGGTGACGGTGGAGGGTCACACCGAGGCCCTCCCCGCGCCGTTCATGGTCCTCGCCACCCAGAACCCCCTCGAGTTCGAAGGGGTCTATCCCCTCCCCGAGGGTCAGCTCGACAGGTTCATGGTCAAGATATCCTTCAAGTATCCGACCCCCGAGGTTGAGTCGAGCATCCTCAAGAGGAACCTCTCGAGCATGGACCTCGAAGTGGTGAAGAGGGTCGTCACCCTGGACGAGCTCAACAAGGTCTTCAAGGAAGTCGAGGCAGTCAAGGTCTCCGACGAGATCCTCTCCTACCTCGCACTGGTGGCAGACGCGACCCGCTCGGAGGGCACGCTCACCCTGGGCGCGAGCCCGAGGGCCATGGTGCAGCTCGTCCACTGCGCCCGCGCTAGAGCGATCCTCGAGGGGAGGACCTATGTGATGCCGGACGACATAAAGGCCCTCGCGACCGACGTCCTCGCCCACAGGCTGAGCGTCGACCGCGCCGCGGCCCTGAAGGGGGTCTCGAAAAACCCCGAGGCGATCCTGGCTTCCATCCTCGACAGAGTGGAACCCCCACGCTAACCAGACGCGGCAGAGACTACCTAGTCGGGACGCTCGCGGTCGTCGCCGTCGCCGCCATCCTCAGCGAGCGCGTGATGCAGATCCTCGGGCTCTCGCTAGCCCTGATGGCCCTGGCGTCGGCCGCGATCTTCGCCTTCTCGACCGGTAAGGAGATGAAGATATCCATCGAGGAGGACCACGTCCGGGCGTTCAAGGGAGAGGAGTCAGGGATCGTCGTCGCCGCCCAAGCGATGGGGAGCACCTGGCTAGGCTCCCAGGCGAAGACCTTCGGACTCGAGAACGCCGAGGTCTTGGGGAGCGAGCCCCTCGCAGAGGGGCGCGTGAGGCTCAGGTTCCTCGGGAGGTACGCGGGCCGGTCGCGAGGCGTGAAGGTCAGCGTGGTGCTGACCGACCCCCTGGGCCTCTTCCAAAAGGTCGAGGAGGTCGCCTACGAAAGGTTCTCCCTCGACGTCCTCCCAAGGGCCCTACTGGCCCCGGCCAGCCCCCGCAGGGTCGCGGTCTTCGGGCTCGGAGAGCTCCCAGCGGGCTTCCCCGGCACAGGGCAGGAGCTGTATGGGCTCGACCACTACCGCCCGACCTCCGAGACCAAAGACATCATCTGGCGGAGGGTGGCGAAGTCGCCCGACGAGGCCCTCGTCGCCAGGACTAGGGAGTCGAACGTCAAAGAGAGGGTCACGGTCGCGATAATCCAGCTCTCCGAGCGGGGCGACCGCCGCGCCCCTTGGATGGACGTGCTCTGCGAGGGTCTCGCTTCGTTCGGGAAGGAGGTCCTCGAGATGGGCGCGGGCTTGACCCTGCTCTATCCCACCGAGGGCGGGATGGTCTCCGAGGACGCCACGGACATCGACGAGCTGGCCGACGCAGTGATGTCCTACTCGGTCTCCCCACGAGCCCGCGATGTCCCAGAGGCGGTCATGCGCTCCGACCTCATAGTCACCGGCGTAGAGGAGCTCGAGGACGGGCGGGTGCGGCGCGCGATCTCTGAGATGCCCGCCCTGCTGATCTCCGAGGGCGAGGACCCGCGGACCAATCGGGGGGGCGCGGCGCTGGTCTACTCCGGAAGCGAGAGCCTCCTCCCGCTGGTCAGGAAGGTCCTCGAGAGATGAACAAGCTAGCCGTCGCGTGCACAGTCGCCGTCTGCGCCTCGCTCTATTTCTTGTACGCTAACTTCCTCTTCGCGTTCGTCCTCCGCGTCAACGTCTCGGGGCTCGACGCCCTCCAGCTCACCATCATAGTCTCGCAGGTCGCCCGCCTAGTCGGAGTTCTCGCGGTCTTCCGCTTTCGGAGGCCCCGGGCCGAGGTCGTCCTCGTCCTCTTCTCGCTGGAGACCTTCGTCGTCCTCGGCCTGATCGGTGCCTACCTCGTCGCGCCCAGCCCCGTCTTCAGCGAGCTCGGCCACACGATATTCTCGACCTGGATGGCCGCCCTCCTGTCCATCGTCCCGCCCTACCTGATACTCTCCACGGGGGCGGAGATGCTGAGGAGCCGGGCCCTCGTCTGGGTACTCCTCTCGGTCGTGACCGAGTTCTCGTTCCTGACCTTCCTCTCCGGGGTCCTCTCCCAGTTCACCAGCGGCTTCAACTTCGGGGACTTCTTCGACTTCCTAATCGTCGCCACGAGGACTGGCCTGACATCCGGAGCCCACCCGCTCTCCGCCCCCCTCCTGATCTTCCCCGCGGCCGTGACCTACGCCGCCCTCTTGGTCTACTGCGCCTTTCCCAGGGACGGCGGGAAGCTCAACCAGAAGGCCGTCTTCGGGCTCCCCCTCGTCGGGGCGGTGGGGGCGCTCGGTTGGCTCCCCATCGCAGCTCGCTTCCTCCCTGACACGCTTTTATCCCTCACGGCCGCATCTGTGATTCTTGTCGCGGTTCTCTGGTCGGTCATGCGGAGGTAGGATCGCGGCCCTCGCGTTCCTCGCGGCGCTCCTCGCGCTCCCCGCGTCGTCGACCCACGTCTCGGGGGCGACGCTGCGCGACGACATCTCGCTGGGGTTCAGCCCGTCGACCATCGCGCCCGTCTCGGGAGGGGTGCCCGTCTACACGGTCGGCGACTCGATCTGGGCCATGTCCTCGTTCCCCCAGTCCGTGACAGTCTCGCTGATGTCCGCGAACGCCACGCAGGTCTTATCCCAGAAACTCCAACCGATGGCGATCACGCCTCTCTACACCTTCGGTCCCAAAGACGCCGACGGGAAGTGGAACTTTACCATCATCTCAGGGGGACTATACTTCCCCGTCTCGTTCCTGTTCGTCAACCTGAAGAGCCACCTCGTCGCGATAGGCTCGCCCAGCTACACTCTCTCGGGAGACAGCCTCGCGATATCCGCGCCGACCAGCCTCGGTGACTCCTACGACCAGGAGGTGTGCGCCTCGTCGGCGAGCGACCGGGCAGGCGTAAGGTTCGCGATCCCGGCCTCCATCGGGGCCGGCACCGTGACCATCACCCCAGGGAGCCAGATCGCGGTCACGACCAGCGGCGTGGTCAACTCCACTTTCACCTTCTGGTTCGAGCTCTACCATCCGTACTCGTACAGCACGCAGGCCGCGAACCTGCTCACCCTCAAGGACATCAGGGTCGCCGAGTCGAGCCCCGTGGTAATCTCGGCGCCAGGGACGACCAACATCCCGGTCTCTTGGGCCGTCCCTCCGAGGGAGGGGCGCTTCGAGGTGAGGGCATTCTTCCAGAACTCGACCGTATTCCAGGTATCGCAGAGCCGGACCCTCATCATGAGCCCAGGGTCCTGGACCTCTCTCGACTCGTGCCAGGCGAACCCGATCGGCCCGCAAGGGCTAACCTACGACGCCAACCTCACGGGCGCCCCTTCTCATTGGGCGAGACAGCTCTACCTGATGTACAGGACCTCCGGGGTGGAAGGGGTCTCGAGCGTCCCGATTAGCGCGAACCTCTCGAGCGTGCACTTCCTGGCGTCGGCGTGGCAGCAACCGCTCCAAGACATGAAGGTCAGTGTGGCGCCAGACCCGAGAATCGCGCAGACCTCCGTGCAGGGGAGCACGGTGTACGTCCTCGCAGCAAGGTACCCCCTTCCGCTCAACTACTCGGTCGACGTCGGAGGAATCAAGACGGGCGCGGGGTCCCTGACGCTCTCCCGCCCCTTCTCCGCGGCGAACGCCAGCTTCGACGTCGCGAAGCTCGACCTGCGCCTGGTGAGCAGCAACTCCTCCGCCGGGGCGTTGAGGATATCGGGCTCCAACGGGGCTGCCGTGACCCGCCTCGTACAGGTCAACCACAACTCGACCTTCTTCCTCCCCGCGGGGTCATACACGGTCACCGGCGCTCAGGGCGCGGACTCGCAGACCTCCTCGGTCGTCCTGGTCAACGGGGAGGAGAGCAGCGTCACGCTCGACCTCACCACCGTTCTCAGGCTAGAGCTCATCCTCGTCGCGACCGGGCTGATAGCAGCTGGGGCCAACGTCCTCATATGGCTGTTCAGGTCGAGGGGGTTCCGGCCGCGCCTCGTCAAGCCCGCCCCCGCGAAGGCATGAACGGCCACCAGCCACCGGTTCACAAAGCTTATTTCCCAAAAGGGGAACTTTGGGCACCTTGAACTTCTCCCGGCGCGGAGGACTGGGTAACCAGGCGACGGTACTCATCATCGTCGCGGTCCTCCTCGCAGGAGGGGCAGCTTCCTACTTCTACATCACAAACAGCAGCCTCGGGAAGCAGCCGACCCTCACTACGTTCGGTATCTCGAAGACGGCGGGCTTCTCCAGCTTCTACATAGCTCAACAGAAGGGGTTCTTCATCAACCAGGGCATCAACGCGTCGCTCGTATCCTACGACACGGACGCCGCCCTCATCACAGCCGTGAGCGCAGGCAAAGCCGACTTCTCCGTAGCGACCCCGCTCGAGATATCCGACGCCATAAGCTCGGGGACGAAGATCCAGATAATCGGGAACGTCGAGACCTCGATACCTCCAGGAGCGGGCATCGTGGTCAGAGCAAGCTCCAACATCACCACCGCCGCCCAGCTCGCCGGGAAGAAGGTCGGTATCGTGGCCAAGGGGACGCTCCCCGACTACCTGGCACTCCAGCTCGAGAAGAGCACGGGGATCACCTTCACCGAGGTAGTCCTCACGGGGGCCTCCAGGACGACCTCCCTGCTCGGCGGCCAGGTCGACGCCCTCGTCTCGGTGGACCCCGAGCTCTACCAGCTCGCCGGCTCGCGCCAGGCGAAGATGATCGTGGACCTCTCCGCACAGCTCTCGGGCCAGTGGACCCCATACACAGTCCTCTTCACGAGGCCCACCATGATCCAGAACCAGTCTGACGTGATCAAGAAAGTGATGCAGGCGCTTTACAACTCCGCAGCGTATATGCACTTCGACGCGAAGGACACGATACCTTTGGTCGCCAACTTCACCTCCAGCTCCACGGACATAGGGACACGTCTCTACAACGACACCATCTCCGTCCTCTCGACGAACGGCGCCGTCGACCCGAACTTCCTGATGCAGAACATCAACAACCTGAAGACGATCATAGGAGACAAGTCCGTGACCCCAACGATAGGCACCCTATACTATGGGAACTTCGTCCCCATGACTGCTAGCGCCGCGGGCATCATAAGGTTCCCGCTCTACTTTCGACCGCTGGACACGGATCTCGCTCCCGGCCCTCCATTGCCGGCCCGCGTCTCTTAATTAGGCGCCCTAACCCAAACTCCTTCGTTTGGCGTCTCCCAAGATCTACCTGGTCTTCGCAATCGTGGCCCTGTCGGCGCTTTTGCCGTCCCCGATTTCCCAGACACGAGCCGTTTCGGCCTATGCACTCAACGTCGGGGCCCCTCACCAAAGCACCCTCGACTGCACGAGCATAGGGGGGACGTGGTCCAACGCGACGGCGACCTGCACCGTCAGCGGCAGCGGAACCCTCCCTTCAGGGGCGGCGTTGACCATAGACGCTGGCGCAACGCTGGCCATAAACAGGGTGGCGACCTTCGACGCCGCGGGCCCCGTCTCTACCCTGGCCGGCTCGAACGCGCCTCCCGGCACCATCACGAGCGCGGGTGCCATCACAATCGAGAATGGGGTAAGTCTCCAAAACAATGGAACCGTGTCGCTCTCCAGCTCCAGCACGGTCAACAACTTCGGGAGGATCGTGAGCTCCGGCAATCTCACGAACTCCGGAACCATCGATAACGCCGACGGTTACCTGACCAACTCCCGCATCCTCGTCAACTCTGGGACCATCTCCACCTCCAGCGGAGGCGTTCTAACCAACTCCGGAACATTGACGAACACGAACCCCGGGAGGATGACGATGTCGGAATCTGGTACCCTGACAAACTCCGGAGTCATCATCAACTCCGGCGGTATCGGCACCGAGGCAACAGGCACTCTCGCTAACATCAACGTCGGCGTTGGAGACACCTTCCCAAGCATCGGTTTCATAGTCAACAACGCCGCCGGCTCGATTGCCAACAAGGGCACCGTGAGCAACAGCGGGACGATCATAAGCTCTGGCACGTTTACGACGAGCGGCACCTTCAACAATTTCGGAGGTTCGGTTCTGTACAGTCAGTACATCGGGACGATCACCAACCAGGCAGGAGGGACATTCACGAACACCGGAACGCTGACCAACAAGGCGGGCAAGGTAGCCAACTTCGGAACCCTAACCAACAGCGCCGGAGGGACGTTCTCGAACAGCGGCTCCGGGGCGGTCCTGGACAACGCCGGGACGTTCAGCAATGCGGGCGCCGTCACCAACCAAGGCTATCTGAACAACTACGTGGGCGGCACGATCTCCAACACGGGGACGATCAACAACAACGGCGTCGAAATGAGCAACTGCGGCGGGGCCCTCGTGGGTACGGGGCAGATCACCGGCGACTCCTTGGCCGCCTGCGCCGTCCTGAGCGCACCCGCTGCAGTCACCACAACAACGACATTCAATGTCTCGTCGACCTCCACGACCACTAAGTCGGCGTCTCCTACCACCACCGCGACCACTTCGAGCGCGCAGCCATCCTCCACCACCGCCACAAAGGTGACGACGCCAGAGTTCCCTCTCTCACCTCTGATCGCTTTCGTGGTCACCCTAGGAATCGCGACCATCCTGCTGCGAAGCCGCGGGCATCATAAAGTCCCCGTTATGCCGTGACTCCAGGGCCAAGAAGTCTGTGCCTGGGCATGATAGAAATCTGCGAGGTTTTCTTTCCTCCTCCCAGGTACTGCTTTGATGGCCGATATTTTTCATGGGCGCTTTAATCTGATTTCCTCATACTAGAGACGAACGTAACTCTCGATGATAGAAGCCGATCTTTTCCCGGAATCCGACGTTTCGAATGTTGGCAATACTAGACCGCCTCAGCACCTTCGCCACTTCGTGGGCAACGAGACTGAGAGAACGTACCTTACTTATTTCGTGGCTGGAGACATGCACGCCTATCGCCATGGGACAAAGGTAAGGGTTGAAGGAGGAACTACTCATCCTGCCCAGCTCGAACTTCTGCGCGACTTGTTCGGCAACTATGCCAAGCCAATAGTAGAACCGACGCGCACCCCTGGAGTATTGTACGGCATCAGGGCAACGTTCGACTTATCGCCCTCGTTCGATTTTCTGCTCCATAAGCCGCAAGAGCTCGAACGGGCAACTTTGCGTGACGACGGGCTGTTATACAGCGCGTTGAGCGGATTTTCCGACGCGGAAGGCCATGTGGGTCTAAAAAACAATCATGGCAGGGCATACGCCGGGTACACACTTAGCAATAGGATTCGCAAATTGATGCTTGATTTCACGAAAGGCTTGACCTCGAGGGGTTACCGCGCCCCACTACACGCCCTACACGGCGAGAAGGTCCAATGGCAATTGGAAGTTCACGGGCGACAGGCCTTGGAGCTCCTTCCGAAAATTGGATTTAGACACAGAGAGAAGATTGAGGGTAGAAGGTTGGCGATGGAGTATAACAGCAGACCATGGAGCATTGCAGGGCCTCTGTATCTTTCCTATAGGGCTGCAATCAAGGCTGAGAGAGACCAGCTTTCCTTCATTGCGATGAAAAGATTTCAGTCTCGGGGTGAAAGGCGCCGACTACGGAAAGAGATGCTCAGACAGAAGCTAGAGTCTTCGTTTCCCCTTTTCGCCAAGGGCTTGACAGCACAAGAAGTCGCGGACGAGTTACACTTTTCGATAAGAACAGCATATCGAAGGAAGGAGAAGTTCGAGGACAGCAAGGAGTCGACTCGAAAACAGCGATCTGAAGCTTAGCCTTAAATCGTCGGTTTCGGACAAAACCCAACTGAAAAATTGCAAAAGGCGAGAAAACCCAATCGACTCATCAGAGAAAAGAGTCCGTATCTCTTGCAATATGCACACGATCCTGTCGACTGGTTTCCTTGGGGTGATGAAGCGATCGCCAAAGCGAGAGCGGAACAGAAACCCATTTTCCTCAGCATAGGGTATTCCACTTGTCACTGGTGTCATTATCAACATCACGAGTCCTTCGAAGACGAAAAAGTCGCAGCTATCCTAAACGAGAAGTTCGTCCCGATCAAGGTCGACAGGGAGGAGAGGCCTGACATCGACGAGGTCTACATGAAGGCGGTCACTTCAATGACGGGCCAAGGCGGCTGGCCACTCTCCGTATTCCTCACCCCCGCCCTAAAGCCCTTCTACGGCGGGACATACTTCCCCCCGGTGCCCAGGCACGGCCTTCCGGGGTTCCCCGAGGTCCTGAACTTCGTGGCCAGCCTCTGGAAGGACAAGAGGGCCGAGGTCCTCGAGAGCTCCGAGGAGGTGAGCAGACTCGTCCGGCAGAACTACGAGCTGAAGTCCAAGGGCACCCCGACGAAGCTCATCCTGGACAACGCGTACGCGGTGATCACCTCGATGCACGACCCGCAGCACGGCGGCTTCAGCGGCGCTCCGAAGTTCCCCCTCCCAGGATACCTCGACTTCCTCCTAAGGTACCACGCGAGGACCGGCAGGGAAGGCGCGCTGAGGCCAGTCGTCAAAACCCTGGACTCGATGGCGGACGGGGGGATACACGACCACCTGGCGGGCGGGTTCCACCGCTACTCGACCGACAGGTATTGGCTCGTCCCGCACTTTGAGAAGATGCTGTATGACAACGCCCTGCTCGCGAAGGTCTACCTCGACGCATACCGCGTCACCCACGACGCGCGCCACGCCGCGACCGCGAGAGACGTCCTCGACTGGATCCTGCAAGAGATGACCTCGCCCGAGGGCGGATTTTATTCCGCCCAGGACGCAGACACCCCCGAAGGGGAGGGCTTCTACTACACCTGGACCCCGTCTGAGGTAACCGACGTCCTCGGGAAGAAGGACGCTAAGACATTCTGCGAATATTACGGCGTCACCGAGGAAGCGAACTTCGAAGGGGGGAGGTCGATACTCAGCGTCTCGGGCACCCTGGAAAAGGTCTCGGAGGGATCCGGGGTCTCCCCCGCGCGCACAGAGGAGATCATCAGGGCCGCAAAGGCGAAGCTCCTCAAGGCCCGGAGGGCCAGGAACCGGCCTGCGGTGGACGACAAGATACTCACTTCGTGGAATGGCTTGGTGATCTCCGCCCTCGCGACCGCCCACCAGGCGCTCGACGACCCACACTACCTCAAGGCCGCCGAGAAGGCTGCCGACTTCGTCCTCACGCGCCTCTTCAAGGATGGCAGGCTCCACAGGAGGTACCGAGACGGGGACGTCGCCCTCCCAGCCAACCTCGAGGACTATTCCTTCTTCGTCGCGGGCCTCATCGACCTCTACGAAGCGAGCTTCAACCCCAGGTGGTTCGAAGAAGCCCTCAGGCTCGCCAACGAGATGGTCTTCCTCTGGGACAAGTACGACGGCGGCTTCTTCTTCCAGCCTCCCGACCCCCTCCTGCCCGCGATCAAGGAGGGGTACGACGGCCCGATCCCTTCTGGGAACTCGATGGCCGCCCTCGACCTCCTCCGGCTCGCGGAGTTCACGGGCGACGCGGCTTTCAGGGAAAAGGCCCAGACAATCCTGGAGCTCTTCTCCGATTCGATGGAGTCGACTCCTACCAACCACGCCCAGATGCTCGGAGCTCTCGACCTTTCCTTCGGGTCCAAAGAAATCGTCGTGGCCGCTACCGGCATGGCGTCAGCGGCCCCGGTACTCCGGGAGATCGGCTCGCGCTATCTCCCGACGAAGGTCCTCGTCGTGCTCGTCGGCAAGGGGAAGGGGATCTCGACCCCGCTGACCGAAGGGAAGGCGAGCATAGAAGGGAAGCCCACCGTCTACATCTGCGAGAACTTCGCGTGCAAAGCGCCGATCACGGACATCCATACCCTGAGGAAGGAGCTGGGGGGCGTCACTGGGTGAGGGCCGAGGTCCTGGTCGACCCCGAGAAGCCCAAGATCAACAAGAGGCACGTCCTCTCCATGTTGAGGGCGGCCGGGATAGAGCACTCGACCAAGGCGGACTTTGGCGTCGTAGTCGGAGGGGACGGCCTCTTCAGCCACTACGGCCGCGAGACGTCTACCCCCCTCCTCTTCGTGGGGACCAAGTCGGAGACGCCCACAGACTCAAAGGCCCACCTCGCCGAGGTCATGGTCGAGGATCTCGAGCCGGCCCTCCACGCGATCGCCGCGGGCAAGTTCACCGTCGAAAGGTACAAGAGGCTGGGCGTCTCGGTGTCAGGGTCCCTCAAGGGCGAGAGCTTCACCGACATCTCCCTCGAGAAGGGGGCAGACAGCAACTGCATCCGCTACACCCTCAGGGTCAAGGGTGCGGGCCTCGACTTCACCGACTGGGCGGTCTCGAACGGGGTCGTGATCACGACCAAGGCGGGTTCGACCGGGTACTTCTCCTACATCGACAAGCTGCGCATGGGGGACACCCTCGAGCCTACGAGGTTCACAATCATCGGCAAGGACGAGGCAGGCGTCTGTCACATCGCCCCCACCTTCACCTCCAGGGAGGGTTCCACCGAGCACCCGCTGAGGTACGCCGTCCCCTGGGGGGCCGTCTTCACGATAAGGCTGACGCGCGACGCCGACGCCCACCTCTTCGGCATCACGAGGGGGGCCCACAAGGGGATCAGGATAACGACGAAGGACACCCTCGTGGTCCGTCCGAGCCGTCACACGACTAACGTGATGCGGCTTCTTGCTTCTTAGGCCGTCTTCGCCAGCAGGCTGGCCAACTGGTCCGGTCCCGATACTAGGGGATTCGAGTCGAGCTGGACCTTCACGCTCTCCTGGTCCTTCAGGCCGTTCCCCGTGCAGATGCAGACCACCGTCGCGCCCTTCCCCAACTTCAAGCCGATCTTCTTCAGTGCGGCGATAGGCACAGCGCTGGCCGGCTCCACGAAGATCCCCTCCGTCGAGGCCAGCTCCATCCTAGCCGCGATCGTCTCCTCGTCGGTCACCGCGAGCGCCATCCCACTCGACTCCCTGAGCGCGGCGAGGGCCTTCTTCCAGGACGCCGGATTGCCGATGTTTATCGCCGAGGCGATGGTCTTCGGTTGGACAGCTGTGACGGAATCGCGGCCGTGCTGGAACGCCTCCACGATCGGCTGCGCGCCGGCCGCCTGAACGCCGACCATCCGGGGGAGCGCTTCCGAGATCCCCCAATCCCTGAGCTCCTTGAATCCCTTCCAGATGGCGCTGATGTTCCCGGCGTTCCCCACCGGCAGGACCACGTAGTCGGGGACCTTCTGGCCCATCTGCTCGAATATCTCGTAGGCGGTGGTCTTCTGCCCCTCTATCCTGTAGGGGTTCACCGAGTTCATCACGGCGAGCTCCTTGATCTCGGACGCCACCTTCAGCGTGATCTTCAGAGCGGCGTCGAAGTCCCCCTCGACCCTGATCATCTTGGCCCCGTAGGCGATCACCTGGGCCAGCTTCCCGGAGGCGACCTTGCCCGCCGGCACCGTCACCAATGCCGTGACCCCGGCCCTCGCCGCGTAGGCCGCCATGGAAGCAGCCGTGTTTCCGGTCGACGCGCACAAGAGGAGCTTGGCCCCGCCCTGGACGGCCCGGGTCACCGAGACAGTCATCCCCCTGTCCTTGAACGAGCCCGAAGGGTTCTGGCCCTCGTTCTTGACGTAGAGCCACTTGAGCCCGACTCTCGCCCCCACCCTGCTGACGTGGACCAGCGGCGTCCCGCCCTCCGAGAGCGAGACCGGCCTCACCTCAGCCTCGAGGGGCAGGGCTTTCCTGAACCGCCACACTCCCGGCTGCCCGACTTCGCCGTAGAGCCCCCTCTTTGAGACGGACCCCCGCTTCACCAACTCGAGCAGGTTCGAGCACCGGCTGCAGACGTAGCTCCTCACGTCGCTCTCGTAGGTCGCGCCGCAGTTGACGCACCTCAGCGTCCACCCTTCAGCTACCCTTGACAACCCTCGCCCCCCTTCCTATCTTCGTGACGTACCCGCTCGACTTTGTACCCTCCTTGGCGAAGGCCGCCCGCATCGCCTCCAGGACCTTCTCAGGCCGGCTCCGCCTCTTGTCGACCATCGCGAGCATCGACGGCCCCGCGCCGCTGATACACACCCCCTCCGCGCCCGCCTCCAGGGCCCCCGACCTCACCTTGTCGAACCCGGGGATCATCGACTTTCTGGCCAGCTCCACCGCCCTGTCGGTCATGCCCTTGCCTATGAGCTTGATGTCTTTCTTTGCGAAACCAGAGACCATGAGGCTGGCGTTCCCTACGTTGGAGACGAGCGTCCCGAGCGGGACCGAATCCGGCAGAAGGGACCGCGCGTATTCGGTCTTCCTGCTGGGGAGGATTACCACCGGGGTCGCGACGCACAACGCCAGGCCCGCTGGCGGGTCGAACCTGGCCGTGGTGAGCTCTTCGCCTTCCCCGGTCCTCACGACCACAAACCCGCCGAGGATCGAGGCGGCGACATTGTCGTAGTGCCGCGACCCAGAGGTCGCCCCCTCTGCCATCCCCGCGTAGAAGACGAGCTCGTCCTCGCTGAGCCCTAGCCCTAGAAGCTCGTTCATCGCGACCGCCGCCGCCGCGGCCGACGCCCCGCTGCTCCCCATCCCCAGACCGATCGGGACCCTCTTGTCGAGATCTACAAGGATCTCTCCCCTCACGTCATGCTCCTTCGCCATCTCGAGGCACACGATGCTGGCGCCGTTCTCGGCCTCAGACCTTGGCACCTGGATCCCAGTGAGCTTTCCTATCCTGACCGAGGCGGCCCGCGCCTTCCCTGGCGTGAACCGCATCCTGACAGTGTCCCTGGGGGTGTCGAGGGCTAACGCGAACACGTCGAAACCAGGGCCGAGGTTCGCCGATGACGCGGGGGCTTCGACCCGGATTTGTTCCAAGTTTTTCTTTTTGTGGCTCGAGCGCTGATTATATGTGTATGGCTCTCTTTCGGGACCTCGGGCGAATATTGAGCCTCAATAGAACACGACTGCGAACGTCTGCGACATATTCTAAGTCGAAAGGAACCAAATACATCAAGGCCCCTTCGGCGTGGCATGGGTTTCTTAGGTCACCGCAAGATTTCAGGCCGCAGTTTTGTCGTAATTGCCCTTCTGGCTTCCTCTATCGGCGTCGCCATACTGCCGAGCGTGTCCGGCATATCTACCGGTCCGAGCACGCTTCCGGGCACGACGTTCGTCTCGGCAGCTCCGACCGGGTCGAGCGGACCTGACGACATCACAATTCTTGCCACCGATCATCTCGACGGAGGCAAGGCCCTGATATGGACGGCTTACCAAAACGGAATAGGTACTATGGGCCAACCTGGCACAGGCGGAGCGACCCAGAGCACCGTAGCGGGATACGACCCCTCGACAGGCGCCCTTGTGCGGATCATCCATGTCACGGGAAAGATCGACGGCATAACAGCCGACAAAGAGATGGGCGTGCTCATCGCGACGGTCAACGAGGACGGCAACTCGGCGCTCAACGTAATCTACCCCGACACCGGCGCCGTGGCGACCTATACCTACAGCCCGGACCCGGCGGTCTCTGGTAATGGCGGGACGGACAGCATCGCCGTGATGAACGGCCAGATCTACCTAGCCCACTCGAACCCCAACGACGTCACCCAGGCGACCGACTACAAGGTCACTCTCGACAGCTCGACGACGACCCTCACCGCCGAGCTGACCCCGGTCTTCTTCGATAACAGCATGGCGACCGACGCACTAACCCACTCGACGGTTACCCTCGGACTCACCGACCCGGATACCAACTTCGCCATGCCCAATGAGAGCCCCCAGTACGCAGGTGACCTTGCCACCATCAGCCAAGCAGACGGCCAGATCATATTCGCGTCGCATCTAGACCACAGCCCGCAGCTCACTGTGCTCGGGTTGACCGACAACAAGGCCGGAAACGTACCGCCGATCGACGGCTTCGCCGTGGCGACCTCAGACCACGGCACCTTGTACGTCGTTGACGCCGCAGCCGGCACCATCACCGCCCTCGACACGACCGGATGGGGAACAGGGACAGTCTTTGTCGGCGAGCCAAGCGACAATGGGAACCCTCTGGTCGGGACTCTGAACCTCTCCACGGGAGTGATCACGCCCCTTGGCAACGCATTCCATAGCCCGAAGGGCCTAGTCTTCGTCCCCGCTCAGGGCCAAGGCGAAGATAACGGAGGGCACAGCGACGTAGTGAGCTGGACGCTCAACGGACTCGTCTCGCTCGTCCCGACGGTTGCAAGCCTTGCGAACACGCGCTAGCCTCCGCAAACGCTTTTAGCAATCAGAGGCGCGCAAGACAACCCGCGTGCCAAGCACCCTAAAGCCCCGCGAGTATCAGCAGAAGATCGCGGACGCCGCCTCGACCGCTAACACCCTGGTCGTCCTTCCCACCGGGCTGGGGAAGACCCTGATCGCGGTCCTCGTCGCGGAAAAGAGGCTTGAGAAGTTCCCAAAGGGGAAGGTTGTGGTGATGGCGCCGACGAGGCCCTTGATACTGCAGCACTACGCCACCTTCAAGGAGATGCTGTCGCTCGACGACTCCCAGACCGCCCTTCTTACGGGGGAGAGCAACCCTGAGGAGCGCGGGTACCTCTGGGGCAAGGCGAGGTTCATCTTCGCGACTCCCCAGACAGTGAGGAACGACGTCCAGAGGGGGAGGGTCGACCTTAACGACGTCGTCCTCATGGTCTTCGACGAGGCCCACAGGGCGGTGAAGGACTACTCCTACGCCCAGCTGGCGAAGCTCTACAAGGAGACGGGCTGGACGCCGCTCATCCTTGGCTTGACCGCGTCGCCCGGCGGCTCGAGGGAGAAGATCAACGAGATAACGCGGAACATGTCCATCGAGCGCGTCGAGTCGCGGAGCGAGGAGGACGAGGACGTCAGCCCTTACGTCGAGCAGACTAAGTTCGAGGGCGTCAAGGTCTCCCTCCCCCCTGAGTACAACCAGGTCCTGGCCATCCTGAGGGAGATATACAACGAGAAGGTGAGTAAGCTCGTCCAGGCCGGGTTCATCCCCAAGGGGAGGCTCTCGAAGAAGATCCTCCTCCAAGCGAGGAGCACGTTGGTGGGCAGGCTGAAGACGGCGACCCCGGCCTCGAAGGGCTACATCTTCGGTTCTATGATAAACCAGGCTCAGGCCGTCATGATCATCCACGGCATCGAGCTCGCAGAGACTCAGGGGATGGACGTCCTAGTCAAGTACATGAAGCGTACCAGGGAGAAGCAGGAGCAGGGCAGGTCTGCGTCCTCCCTACTAAAGGACCCGAGGTGGAACATGGCAGAGATGGAGGCTGAGCGCCTCCAGTCCGTCGACCACCCCAAGCTGACCAAGCTCCTCGCGATAACGAAGGAGCAGCTCGCGAAGAAGCCCGAGTCGCGGATAATCGTCTTCACGCAATACCGAGACACAATCGAGTCGATAACCCAGAGGCTCTCGAAGGAAGGGGTGTCCTCCGAGAGGTTCGTCGGGCAGGCGGACAAGGTCGACAGCGCGGGGATGGACCAGAAGCGCCAGGGAGAGGTCCTCGAGAAGTTCACCGACGGGGAGTTCTCCGTCCTCGTGAGCAGCAGTATCGGCGAGGAGGGGCTCCACGTCCCCGACGTTGACCTGGTCGTCTTCTACGAGGCTGTTCCCTCAGAGATCCGCGCGATCCAGAGGAAAGGGAGGACCGGGAGGACGCGCCCAGGCCGAGTGGTGGTACTCCTGGCCGAGGGAACCGTGGACGAAGGTTACTACTTCAGCAGCCTCCACAGAGAAAAGTCGATGAGGAGCATAATCTCTCAGGGCATGGACGCGCCCAAAGCCGAGAGGAGGCCCAAGCGTAACCCGACCCTCCTCGACTACGTCGGCTAGGATGTGCGGGCAGGTCCTGGAGCCAACTCTTCTGCAAACTGCTTTATTGCAAGTCATTGCACCTTGAAACCGTTGCGTGTGGACGTCCCACCGAGACCCAGCCTCGCTTCAAGGGTCTTCATCGCGGCAAATTTGCTAGTGCGCCACCCTGCGTACCTCTTCTCGCGCATCTGGTCACTTTACAGCAGATACGAATCGGCCAGACTTCGAATTCTGCAACTGAAGGGAGTCAAACCCGTGCTTTGCATGGGGGCGTTCTTCATGTGTCCTGATCCCACCGACCCGAACACCGGCGTGTCGTCTTCAATCCTCCTCCGCGGAGGACTGTACGAGCTGGAGTCAACATACATCTTCGAGAGGTTGCTCCGCGCTGGGGACACCGTGATAGACATCGGCGCGAACATCGGATGGTATACCCTGTTGTCCGCCAAGAAAGTGGGTCCTCACGGAAGGGTGGTGGCTTGCGAACCAGAGCCGCACAATTTTGAGCTTCTTGAGGCGTCGGTCCGACTGAACCAGTTCGCGAACGTGACGCTCCTTAGGAAGGGGGTATCCGACAGGACCGGTAAAGTCTCGCTGCATCTCTCGCCGACGAATGCTGGCGGGCACACTATCATGGAGACGGGGAATCAGGCCGGTGAGATAACAGTCGACTGCACCACCATTGACGAGCTCGTAAGGGAACTGAGCCTTGGTAAAGTCGACGTCGTCAAGATAGATGCAGAGTACTCTGAACCTTTGATCCTCCTTGGCGCGAGGGCGCTCCTTTCCCGAGGCCAGCCAAGCTACATCATGATGGAATACTCGCCCGACGCCTGGGTCCTGCACGAACCGCTCTTGCTCAGGATGTTCAACGAATTTGACGCGTTCGAGATTTACAGGCACAAGCTCAGCCATACGAAAATCTCTGACCTACCCAGAGACAGACAAGGAATGCTTCTTTTGATTCGCAAGCCTGACACCGGTCCCTCCTGAGCCGGCGGGCTCGAATATCCAGTCAGGAAAATCCCTCTGAGCATATCTTGTTCCCCTCGCATCGAGATAGATTCTTCCCTATCTTTCCTCGCTAGTTTGGTAACATGAGAAAGATAGGTTGGTCATATAACATTCTCCCCTTAAAATGAAATGGTCTGAAGAACTACATGATTAGACTAGAGTCAGAGACAAAAGCACCCACGGTCCCTCCTGTCTCTTACATAACGAGGTGGGGGAAGCTGGTGGCGTCTAACGGCAGGTACGAAATCTTCGACTATATGGTCGCCGGCAAAACCTACTCGGTCACCGAGTTGAAGCCCCTTCAGGGGACCAGGGGGCACTCGCACAAGGACGTCGAGGAGTGGTACTTCTTCAAGAGAGGCAAGGGCAAGTTGACCGTCGGGACAGAGACCTACCAGATCGACTGCGATAGGATGCGCTCCTCGGGCCTCGCGTTCAGGGTCCCAAAGGGGGCCTTTCACTCCGTCCTAAACCTCGGGGATCGCCCACTCACCTTCGTCACGACCTTTCCCGGCTCTCGGCAGTCGGTCCACCCGGTCTACCCCTCTCACACGTCTTACGAGCTGTCCGAGGTACTCGGGTCGACTCCCAACCTCGGCGGAGCAAAGCGGAACAGGGTTCTCTCCCGCCTGGACGAGGAGACGCGCAACACCCAGGTCTTGGTCTTCGCGGGTGGGCTAGGCAAGCGGATGTCCTCCCCGCTCCCAAAGGCGATGCTCGAGGTGGAGGGCAAACCTCTCATCGACAGGTGCGTCGAGTTCTTCGCGGCCTGCGGCTTTGACGACTTCGTCTTCCTCCTCGGGCAGGGCCACGAGGAGATCCAAGACCGCATCGGGGACGGAAGCACGTTCCAGATCCATCCTACATTCTCGGTCGACCAGGAGCTTGGGCAGGGAAGGGCGGCCTCGATGCTTCAGGCCCTGAGGAACGGAAAGATCAACACCAAGATGAGGTCTCTCGTCGTCTTCCCCGACGATGTATTCACCGACGAGTCTCTCCCCGTCAGGCTCATACTCGAGCATCTCTACGGCGTGCGCACCCAGGAGACCTGCGCCAGCCTCGTCCTGACAAACGGAAGGCAGTGGCCCTACGGGGTGGGTAGGGTGGACGAGTCAGGCCTGATCAGGAAGTTCGAAGAGAAACCCTTCATCCAACAGCCGACCTCCGTAGGACTCTACGTCTTCGAGCCGAGCGTTTATGCCATCATGGAGGAGTTTTCGCGCGGCTACACCAAGTGGGAGATAGAGGACACCCTAATCCCGAAGCTGGCCGAGGAGGGGAAGCTCTACGGCATCTTCGTCCCAGCTGAGTCCTGGCTCCCGGTGAACACCCAGAAGGACATGGAGCTGGCCACGCAGGCGCTGCTAAAACTGAGATACACGCTCAAGGCCTAGGACTCTCTTCTCTCCAGTTTGAGCCAGCCAAACGGCTTTTTTGCCTGTCCAAGACGAGGATCCGTTGCTCCAGCGATAACCAAAGGCGCACTGGGAAAGTCTGATGGGCAAGTCTTATTTCGCCGTCCCGGCAGAAAGGCGGCGCATGGCATCGGACTGAGCAGAACGAATGAGGTCGTCTTTGAAAGCCACACGGATCATGACATTTCTGGCGCTTCTCGCGATTGCTTCGATTTCTATCCAGCATCCGACCGGCTGGGCGGCGACCCCTGGCGAGTTCTCTAACGCCCTCGCAACGGTCGAGGACGCCTTCGATGCCCTCTACAACTCGCAAGTTCAAGACTACGCGACCGTCTCTGGCCCGATCGCCCAGCTAGGGAACGCCACCCAACTTCTCAACGAGGCTCTCTCCGAGAACGCGACCGATCCAGTCAAGGCCTCCGACCACCTGACTTCAGTCGAGTCGATAGCAGGACAGGTCCAAAGCGCTTCAGGGGCGGCGTCCGACTCGGGGTTGGCTACACACAGGGCGCAGACCTACCAATCGCTGGTGGAGGTCGCTGCCGTGGCGGCCTCGACGGGTCTGGTCTATGTCGTCTCCGCTAGGGTCTACAACAGGTGGTGGATGGGGGTCCACCGCTCCTACACGGTGAGGCTAAAGAGGAGTACCAAGAGCGAAGTACCCGATGGCTCTCAGAACGCGGGCTTCTCCCTCAACAGGGGGGGAAGGCGGAAGGTCGCCGTCGCGGCGCTGCTCGTCTTGGCCCTTGTCCTCTCTGTCTCGGCCCTCCAGCCGATATACTCCCCATTCCCGAACACCCAGGGCAACTCGCAGCTCGGTCTCCTCGGCCCCAACAGAATCGCCAGCGGCTATCCCACCAACGTCACTCAGAGCAAGCCCTTCCTCCTCTACGGATACCTGGGGAACCAGTTTGGAACGGCGGAACTCTATCACCTCGTGATAAAGCTGGGCAACCAGACCACTCTTGTGAACGCATCTATTCCAGCCGAGGCCCCCGTGGTCTCCCAGTACTACTTCGTGCTGGACAGGAACCAGACCTCCGTCTTCCCGATGGAGCTCTCGCTCAGCCGACCCGGGATCCAAGAGAAGCTCATCTTTGAGCTTTGGTCCTATCAGCACTCGGACTTGGGCCCTGGTTTCGTCTACACTGGCGTCTTTGACCAGATAATTCTCAACGTTACCGCCGCTCCCTAGCTTGGTGAGATTGAGGTGGAATCTCTAGGGCACCAACAATCGAGACGGCTAGCCCTCCCCGAGGACGCAAAAGTAAAGGCCCTTCCTGGAGACGGTTGGGAGGAAGATCTCATCCGGAAAGGTATTGTCAAGACCCTGACCGGCCGAGAACAAACCGGGGTAGTAGAACTACTCGAAGAGGTCTCCCGGTCGCTTGGATGCGAAAGATCGCGAGTCGCGCGCGCGCTAAGGGCCCTCGAGGACGACGAGGTCGTCGAGCTGTCGGAATCAAAGAGGCTCGAGAGCTTTCCCGCGTTCTTGGCCTCGCCGAATTCCGCGTGGTCGCTTGGAGCCATGGCAGCGGTCGTTGTTTCCCTCTTCCTGGTCATCTTCCCGTCGGGCGCCTTCCCTTCCCTATCCGAACCGCTGACATATCTCCGCTACTTCTTCGGCAGTTCCCTGGTTCTCTTCCTCCCGGGCTACTCCCTAATGCGGGCCCTATTCCCAAAGGCATCTCCCTTCAGTGACCTGGCAACGATCGCCCTCTCCATCGGCAGTAGCCTCGCCTTTAGCGTCATGATCGGCTTCGTCCTCGGCCAGTCCCCCTTGAAGCTGGAAACCCTCTCGATATCTGTCTCGCTAGCTGCCTTCACGCTGGCTCTCCTCCTGGCCGGATCGAAAAGGAGATTCGACTACTACCGCCTCGCTGGCAGGGTTACCCAGTCGGAGCGAACCGGCTAGGTGCGTCGTGGTAGAAGAAGGCGGCTGCTACTTGGTCTCGCAGTAGGCCGAAACGGTGGCTGCCCCCGTCTGGAATACGGTCGCGTTGCCGCTGGTGCTACCCGTACTGGTAGTCGAAGTAGAGGACCCCGTAGTTGTACGGCGGCATGTAGGTGAATTAGACCGCGTACTGGGTCCCGGTTGTCCCGTAGAATGCGAGCGGAGTCGTCCCAGAGGTGACGACTGCTCCATCCTAGCGCACCTCGACGTAGATTCCATTCATCGAGGAGCTTAAGAGA
>Ga0307477_10000671_pt1 | contig 34379 bp, 23 predicted proteins | sample atmos_gasesECM2C_FD_203316 | JGI IMG/M metagenome (GOLD analysis project Ga0307477, IMG submission 203316) | Hardwood forest soil microbial communities from Morgan-Monroe State Forest, Indiana, United States - atmos_gasesECM2C_515 | ecosystem: Environmental > Terrestrial > Soil > Temperate...
CCGAAGGTCGTGGGTTCGATCCCCACCGCCCCTACCAAAAGTCCTGTTGAGTCTGTTGCCTTTGCCTCCCGAGAACCCCAGATTGGGGCCTAAAAGGCCCTGGTTTTGGCCCCAAGTTGGCCCCAAATTTCCGCACGGTTTTACGAGGGGAGATCTCATGGCGCTATTCAGAACTCGTCTGCGTGTACTACGCGCCGAGCGGGAATGGTCCCAGGCAAAGCTAGCCCCCCAGGTGGGTGTGACGCGCCAGACGATCAACTCCATTGAAAGGGGTCGGTTTCACCCAAACCTGCGGCTGGCATTCAAAATTGCCCGCGCCTTTGCGAGGCAAATCGCTGAAGTGTTTATCTACGAGGATATTTGAGGCTCCCTCGCTGACATCAAGCGGAAGAAAATTGAGGAAGAAATCTAGGGCGAACCCTTGCATAAATGGCTTCTCTCAGTAGTTCGAGCAGCAGACTCATAAACTGAGCTCGGGCACGTCAAACAAACGAGATAGCTGAAAACTCAAGAGTTCAGCTCCCCTTCACAATCCATCACTGCCCATCATTTCCGATCCTACAACGCAAAAAGAACACAAACTGAACTTGCAGTTGTTTTTCCTCAACGCGGTGATCGTCCTTGGTACGGGGGCTTGTCGAACTGAGATTTCATGCGTGAGAACCCTTTTGCTCCGCGGCGGTTTGGAAAACCGCTGTCAGTTTACGACGAGTATCCTTGATGTGGAGTGCACCGAACTTGTTTGAAAGCATTACCTCCACGTCGAGATACATGTATGCGGCGGCACCGTCATATCCCTTCTCATTGGCAACAAAGTGAGCAAGGAGAGATAGTGCCGCCGCGGCGCTTCGTTACAAGCGGCTCTTGCGTTTATGAGGTTATTGTTGCGGAACCGCGGCCGACGATGTTTCGGTAGCCCCGGCCACTTCACCTTGATTTACGAGCACCCTCACCTCAACACGGCGGTTCAGCTTTCGCCCTTCCGATGTAGAGTTGGGTGCCGCTTCCTGCGAAGTGCCCATGCCTGCGGGCGTGATGATCCGATAGATCGGCACGTTGCCGTGCTCTTCCAAATAATGCACCACGACATTCGCACGCTCCCCACTTAAGATCTGGTTGTAAGCGGCGCTGCCCGTAGTGTCAGCGAATCCGGCAACCTCGATTCTGTATGCTTTCTGTCTGAGCACCTGTTGTACGAGTTGATCCAAACCTTCTTTGGCTTCGTCGCTAAGGGCCGAGCTGTTCAGCTGGAAATAAACCGTAGCTGTCTCAACCTCCTGATAGTTATCCAGGTTGTTAATGCGCTGGTTTACGGTCGCAACGCCCTCGTTGGCCTTAACGGCTTCCGTCTTTACCTCGGTGACCTGTTGCTGCGTCTGGACTTCGGTCTGCTCGAGTTGACCCTGCTTCGTCTCCATCTGTCCCGCACGACTGTCAAGCGCAGCTGTTTGGTCTTCAAGAGTAGCGGCCCTCGTTTCGAGCGGCGAAACACGCGTACCGATCTCGCGCGAGACCCGCAGGGAATCACGGTCGAACAGCACTTCCTTCGCGACTAGCTGGCCGTCCTCGCTGCCTTTGCCTTTGGCCTCGATACGAAGGCCCGGAATCAGGGTTTGCACATCCATCGGGTCTCTTCCGCCCAAGGCGCTCTTTAGTTCAATTTTTGTATCGCCCGTCAAATCGATCGTGGCAATAGAATTGTCATCGGCCCTCAGCTTGAGAACGTCGTTAGTCTTGGAGACGATGACGCCCTGAATTTTGGCCTTCTTGCCGGCGTGAAACGCGTGTGCATTGTCCGCCCCAAACACGAGTAACGACGACACGAGCGTTAAACTTCCCGCGACTAGCACTTTCTTAGTTGCGTTCATAACGTTTGAGTATTTCATTTGGCTTTTTTCCCTTTATGGTGATTTAACTTCTATAAACCTAAAGAAAGTAAGTAACCAAGCGATATTGGCAAGTTCCGGAGAGCCTGGGAATGTGAGCAACGGTTAGCGTGGCGTGATTACCAATTCAGGCTGCGACTGGCTCAAGGAACTAGCGTTCCCATTCGAGGTTCAGAGACTCTCAAACCCGGGAGCGTCGATAAGTCCGACGCAAAAGGCCGGCTGATTTGCGGCGTGCTAGGTGCCGCGACCTGTTGCTCGATCATGGGCCCAGCCAGAAAAGCGCTGCGGCCGGCGTTGACGGAGTTGGCAAATGCGCGCGCCATCCGAATTGGGTCGAGCGAACGGGAAACGGCGGTGTTCACCAGTACGCCGTCAAAGCCCCACTCCATCACCTGACATGCATGCGAAGGAAGCCCTATACCTGCGTCGACAATCAACGGAACCTGAGGCGCGCGTTGGCGCAGTTCCCGCAAAGCGCGAGGGTTGCGTGGCCCTTGGCCGGTTCCGATGGGAGCGGCCCAAGGCATAAGCACCTCGCAACCAGCGTCCATAAGACGCCGGCAAAGAACCCAATCTTCCGTGCAATAAGGCAGCACGTGAAAACCAAGTTTCACGAGTTCCATCGCAGCTTCCACAAGACCGAAGGGGTCCGGCTGCAAGCTAACTTCGTCTGCGATCACTTCAAGTTTTACCAAGTTTGTTTGAAAAAGCTCGCGTGCCATACATCCCGTCTTTACAGCCTCATGGGCGCTGAGACACCCAGCAGTGTTCGGGAGAAGCGGCCGTTTGGTTTCGCGGAGCAAGTTCCAAAAGGATGCGCCGGACTCCTTTGCGCCCGACATCTGGTGTCGCAGGGAGACAGTCAGCAACGCGGGGTCCGCAACGGCGATTGCGTCAGCCAGGACGGAAGGAGAATCGTACCGCGCCGTCCCGAGCAGCAGTCGGCTGGTAAACCTTCTACCGTACAAAATGAGTTCGTCTTGGATCGCTTGCCTTTCCATATCAACCTCCCACAGTTGGATGAACGATGTCGATTCTGTCATTCGGGTGCACGACACAGTCGTCGTACGTTCCTCGGGCAATAAATTCCTCATTGAGAGCGACAGCAAACGGGGCCGGTGGCGAGACGGAACGCAACAGCGCAGCGAGCGTCCCGGATTGCGGCAACGGATATGGCTTGCCGTTCACAAGAACAAACATTCGTGGACCTCATCGTGGTGTTGCAGCGAGGGCCAGCTTTCGACGTGCGTGGGCGGCTGTAGCGACAATAGAACCAAGACATCTTCAACGACGGCGGGCGTCAGCAAGAATCCGTGCCGATAAAGTCCGTTGATCCGAAGGACTCTTCGTTCACGATCGAAGCGGATGGCGGGCAGATTGTCCGGGAGGGCTGGCCGCACTTGCGTGTTGAATTCGAGGATGCGCGCTTCGGCGACGGCGGGCAGCACAGAATGCGCGGACGTAAGGAGTTCCAGAGCCCCACGAACGGAAACGGGAGAGCGATCATCGCTCTCGATGCTGGTAGCGCCGACGACCAGGCGTCCTTCGGCGCGGGGGACAATGTATACCGGGAAGCGGGGATGCAAGAGTCGCAGCATGTGATGAAGTTCGATATCGGGCGCATGGAGACGCACAATCTCTCCGCGAACCCCGCGAAGGTTGTGCCAGTTAGACTTGGCACCTATGCCGCGGCAATCCACGACGATTGCGGCGTCGGGAAGTGCGTGGTCCGAGACGAAGGTGTTCCAGTGGCAGTCGACACGGGTTTCTTCGAGAGCTAAGGCAACGGCTTCGAGGAATTCCCGATTGTCGATTTGTGCTTCTCCGGAAAGGTAGGCGGCGCGAGACAGTCGTGAATTGAGTGCTGGTTCGAGCTCGCGGAGTTGCGAATTCTCGATGTGCTTCCAGCCAGCCTCTGGGAGTCGCGAAGCGACCCGTTGCTCCGCCCGAACTGCTTCGGCGGAATCCTCATGATGCCAAAGCAAGATGGTTCCGCTGTCACGATAGAAGACGGGGACTGGCAGGTCCGCGAGCCATTGCGGCCATAGTGTGAGGCTGCGCTTCCCCATGGAAGCAATTTGAACGTCGGCGTCAATGGCTTCCGTGGTGGGAGCAATCATTCCGGCTGCGGCCCAGGCCGCTGAGTCTTCTCCTTTGCTACCCGCCGCATCGTAGAGAGCAACACGCGCGTCTGCCCGCGCGGCGCGCCATGCCAGGCAGCGGCCAAGCAGGCCACCTCCTACGACAGCGATGTCGGCGAGGGTCACGAATAGACCTCGCCACCACGTTCAATAAACTCGCTAGCCTTCTCCGCCATTCCCGCCTGTGCATCTTTCTGATATTTTTCGCGGATTTCTTCCGTGATCTTCATCGAGCAAAATTTGGGCCCGCACATCGAGCAAAAGTGAGCCGTCTTGGCGCCTTCGTGAGGCAAGGTGGCATCGTGGAACTCACGAGCGCGGTCGGGATCAAGGCTCAGATTGAATTGATCTTCCCAGCGGAACTCGAAGCGCGCTTTGGAGAGTGCATTATCGCGAAGCTGTGCGCCGGGCCATCCCTTCGCAAGATCGGCCGCATGTGCGGCGATCTTGTAGCTGACGATGCCCGTACGGACATCCTCTTTGTTGGGAAGACCAAGGTGTTCCTTCGGCGTTACATAGCAGAGCATCGCCGTGCCGTACCATCCAATCTGAGCCGCACCGATTGCGCTGGTGATGTGATCGTAGCCGGGAGCAATGTCAGTCGTGAGCGGCCCCAAGGTATAGAAGGGAGCCTCGAAACAGTGCCGCAACTCTTGGTCCATGTTTTCTTGGATCAACTGCATGGGAACATGTCCAGGACCTTCGATCATCACTTGGATGTCTTGCTTCCAAGCCAACTCCGTCAATTCTCCGAGAGTGCGCAACTCAGCAAATTGCGCTTCGTCATTGGCGTCATGAATTGAGCCGGGACGGAGACCGTCCCCCAAGCTGAATGAAACGTCGTAGGCCTTCATGATTTCGCAGATCTCTTCGAAGTGCGCGTAAAGGAAATTCTCTTCATGGTGGGCCAGGCACCACTTCGCCATGATCGAACCTCCGCGCGAGACGATGCCCGTTAGACGGTTCACGGTCAGTGGAATCCACGGCAGGCGAACCCCGGCATGGAGTGTGAAGTAGTCGACTCCCTGCTCGGCCTGTTCGATCAAAGTGTCCCGCATTAGGTCCCAGGAGAGTTCTTCCGCACGGCCTCCCACTTTTTCAAGTGCTTGGTAAATCGGAACCGTTCCTACTGGTAAGGGGGAGTTGCGAAGAATCCATTCGCGGATTTCGTGAATGTTCGCGCCCGTGGAAAGATCCATGATGGTGTCCGCGCCCCAATAGGCGGCCCAGATCATCTTGTCGACTTCTTCCGCTGGAGAGGAGGTAACCGCGGAGTTGCCGATGTTCGCGTTGATTTTGACTTTGAAATTGCGGCCGATGATCATCGGTTCGAGCTCGGGATGGTTGACGTTAGCCGGAATGATCGCGCGGCCAGCGGCAACTTCCGCCCGAACGAATTCGGGTGTTATCTGTTCGGGAAGGCGTGCACCCCAAGACTGTCCGCGGTGTTGGCGTGCGAGGGATGCGTAATAGGGATGCTGCAATAAGCGTTCCAGCTGCATCGATTCCCGCAGCGCAACAAATTCCATTTCCGCGGTAACGACGCCTTTGCGGGCGTAGTGCATCTGGCTGACGTTTTTGCAACCGTGAGCGCGGCGAGAAATAAACGGAGAAGGAAAACGCACGTTGTAGTTGAGAAGGTTGTTGTCGGACACGCGGGCATATTCGGAACTGGGGCCAGAAAGAATATCCGTGTCGCCGCGTTCCTTGATCCAGTTCGTGCGCAGTTTTGGGAGGCCCCGATACAGTGCGATTTGCGCTTCGAGGTCTGTGTACGGACCGGAAGTGTCATAAACCGGCAAAGGAGGATTTTCTTTGACGCGTTCGCCGTGGCGAGTCGGCGACAAGGCGATCTCTCGATAGGGGACCCGCACGTTCGCGTAGGCACCAGACAGGTAGCGTTTCTGCGAGGCTGGATATGACGAGGGTGTGCGAATTGATGAAAAGCTTGTAGATTCCTTCAGCATCTGATCCTCTTTTTCTGCCCGAAAATCCATATCCCGCAGTGCGCAGGCCATGACAGAGGCCTGCGCCGTCCCCCTATCGCTCACAACCTGAAGTTGGCTGCAATGGCGAGCGCGTTGTTTACCTTGATGTTGAGTCCGGGAGCCAGAGTCGCCCCGAGATGACCGGTTCCGACGTCGATACTCCATCGGGAATCGGGCAGGCGAGAGAACCGGACAGCGTAGATGATGTCGGTGGGTAATCTCGCTGCAGGAACATACTTGATTCTCTCCGGTTCCTGATCGATTTCGACAGCTGGTGTGATCACTAGAATGTTCTTGATGGGAATTGGGAAACCGATCGTACCGAAGGCACGTGCCTGCCAATTCAGGGTGTTCCCGCCATAGCCGTACTTTTGCGCATTGGTACCGCGAACTCCGGCGCTTGCAAGAACGCTGAATTTTTCTCCAATCGCGAAGACTTTTGTACCAACCAGGTAAACATCACCATTCGTTGCATTCTTGTGCTTGACGGCCTGTACGACGAAGGGATCATTCGTTCGGAGCACTCCGCCCACAGAAATGGTCGGCAAATATTTGTGGCTGTGATAGTTCGCCGGCAGGACTTTGGCCTTGAAGTTAAAGATATTCATACCGCTGAAGTTGAAAAGAGGGCTGATCGTAGGATCTCCGCCGTCCGTGTGGTTGCTGCGGGTGTATCCGAATTCCAACCAGTTTCCAAATCCCTCCTCCACTCCGGAGTTGATGTAGTTTCCGGCGACTGGGCCGGCGTCGACGGCGTGGAAGCTGACCGTTGGCCGGCCGAACTTGTGTTGCGGCGACGGAACGACATCGGCCAATGGCTGCAGGAAGATTCCGGACTCGCCGTCCATGGTCAACGACTGCGCATTTGCGCGCGGTACGAGAACTAATACCCCGAGGATTGGCAGGATGAATGAAACAGACTTTGCAATGCTTCGCTTAATTGTCACTTTCTTATCCTTGTTTGAATTCACTGGGGCGGCCCGCCGACTCCGGCCCGGCCCAGTGGCGGAAAAGCTGCTAGTCGGCTGTCAAAGGAGTAACTGGAACGCTATACGGCCGCATCTCCATACAATTCCTTAATGCGGGTGTGCGCGAAGGCGAGAGCTTTGGGCATATCCATTCGCCCCCCAATGACCTCGATGTATGCGCCCGATCTACTCTCGCGGGCCGCTTTCATAGCGGCGTCGAGTTCGCCGAGCGTCTCGACGCGTGCTGTTATCCAGTCAGCGCATCCCAACGCCCGCGGCAAGTCTGCATAGCGCCATTTAGCCAGATCGTTGTAGGACCAGTCTGGGTTTGGTTCCAGCGCCCGCTCGATCATATAGCCGTCGTTGTTGAGAACGAGGATGATCGGATTGGCACCATAGCGCCCCATATTTCCGATTTCGTTGGCGGTTAATTGGTGAGAGCCTTCACCAGTGATGAGGATCGTCCTCCGGTTGGGATCGGCGAGCGCTATCCCGAAGGCGGCTCCCGTGGCCCATCCAATCGATCCCCATAACATTTGTATGTGCACTTGCACGTCATCGGGGAGCGTCAAGGGCGGAAGTCCTAAGCTGGAACTGCCGGTTTCCAGGACAACGGTATCGCCCGGTCGGATAAACGCCGCGTAGCGAGGATAGAGTGGATCCATCGTGATCTTGTCCGAGGGCTTTCCATTTACGGGTTGGGCTTGTTCTGGTGTTCTTCTGTAGGGAGGCGCAGACGATTTAAGTCTTGCGAGTGCAGCGAGCACGTCGGGGAGTCGAACATTCCCGAATACCTGCTCTCCGATGCGAACATCATTCAGCCCGATCGAGACGAACCGCGCGGGATCAAGTCGCCCAGAGAAGCCTGCGGTGGTTGTGTCGTTGAGGCTGATCCCGCCGAGATCAAGCACCAATTCTGCGTCCTCGACAATCTTCCGCGTCTTCTCCGCGGACAGCGCTCCCGCATACAAACCGGCAAATTGCGGGTGGCTTTCGTCGATGATGCACTTTTCCATCGTCGTGGTAGCAAACGGGCAGCCCAGCGCTTCGATCGCCTGTCTGGCCTCCTTCTGTAAGCGTAGACGCGCCACTGTGAACGCCGGGAAGGCGACAATGGATTTTGCGCCTCTTACCCGTTCCGCTATGGCGGCGACTGCTTTTTTGAGGGACGCTTCGTCCGACTTGAGCGTGACAGGACTCACCTCGGTCGGGGTGACCGGTGCCAGCGCATAGTCCGCTGGAACGACGATGTAGGCAGGTTGATTATTGCGGCGCGCCTCTGCGATCACCCGTTCCATTTCAATCATGCAGTTGTCGGGGTCGATCACGGCGTGGCTACAGGCGGCTTGAGCGGAAATGTTGACGAAGTTCCCAAAAACCCCGTCTCCAAAAGAGTGATGCATTATCTTGTGCAACCGCTGGTTCTGGTAGGACGGCATGCCGACGACATGGTAGACGAGTGAGCGCTCGGCTTTCGCACCCATCACTCCGTTGATCGCCGATAACTCGCCCACCGCATAGGTCGTGGACAGCATTGCCGCGCCCCGAACGCGCGCATAGCCATCGGCAGCGTAGGACGCATTCAATTCATTTGAGCAGCCGACCCATCTGATGTTTGGGTTGCGATCGACTGCGTCGCAGACCGGGAACGCATAGTCTCCCGGTACGCCAAAACAGTCCGTGATGCCCTCATCAGCAAGTCGCTGGACGATATAGTCAATCACACTGGTTGCTTTCCCAGTCGAAGACTCTGCGGTTTCCTTTTTCGTTGCTCTCATCGGATAACTCCTTTCATTTCCAGAAAATCGGTGGTCATCTCCAAATCTCCTTTATGTAATGTCCTTGGCTCGGCGTTGGATCACTATGTGCGCATCTCCAATCACGAGGGAATATTCGCAAGCGGCGCCAAACCTGAAAACGTGAGGAACCGTTAGCTCACAGTGATTGTTTGGATCGAGTACGATGGTGGAAACAGAAGGGACGAGAATCGCGCGGAAGAAATGGAGAGCAGCTACCGAAAGAACGTCGCGGAACAGTGTGTCGCGTTAGTGAGTGCGGGAAGGCGGCGCCACACGACTCGCAGCTTAGCGACGAGCGGAATGGAAAGATAGATACCGGCGATCCCACCTACCGCTCCTCCAACATTGAGAGTGCCCTCCTCAATAATCGCGGTGTATGGCTGAGATTTACGCGTCAAGGTCAGTTAGTGTTGCGGCAAGACACACGAATCTCTCTGGCCGACATTGTGAAATCAGAATTTTCCGTCGTGGTCTCAAAGCCCAACAGGTTCCATGAACAGTTGGCGACTACGCGGCAGCAATTGACCCGGGATTCTGTGATTCGCTCTGAATCATCGGATTCATTAAGGCGCTTGCCAATCCCTTTCCTTGTTCTTCTGGCAGTTTAGGCGGACGCTTGCTTGGTCTGCTGAACGAAAGTGAGAACGTCCATGTTGATTTGCTCTGGATCGGTCGTGCACATCCCGTGCGGAAAACCGGGATACACCTTGAGTGTGGAGTTTCTTACCAGTTTTGCAGACAGAAGAGACGAGTCCGCAATTGGGACGATCTGATCGTCATCGCCGTGAAGGATTAATGTCGGAACATCAATCTTTTTTAGGTCTTCGGTGAAGTCGGTTTCCGAAAACGCCTTGATGCAGTCATAGTGGCTCTTCACTCCCCCCATCATTCCTTGCAACCACCAGCGTTCCCGGATGCCTTCGGAGAGCTTCGCGTTCGGACGGTTATAGCCGTAAAAGGGAAGCGTAAGGTCTTTGTAGAATTGTGCCCGGTTACTTGCAACTCCAGCGCGAATCCCGTCGAACACCTCTATGGGCAGGCCGCCTGGATTGGCAGCCGTTTTCATCATGATGGGCGGAACGGCACCAATGAGTACAGCCTTGGCAACGCGCTTCGAGCCGTGGCGTCCGATGTAACGTGCGACTTCGCCGCCTCCCGTCGAGTGCCCAACGTGGATAGCATCCCTCAGGTCGAGCTTTTCGGCTAATTGGGCAAGATCGTCGGCGTAGGTATCCATGTCGTTCCCGTTCCATGTCTGAGTGGAACGGCCGTGACCGCGTCGGTCATGCGCGATGACGCGGTACCCGCGTTGCCCGAAGAACAACATCTGGGCATCCCATTCGTCCGCACTGAGGGGCCATCCGTGACTAAAGACTATTGGCTGGCCCTTTCCCCAATCCTTGTAATAGATCGTTGCACCATCTTTGTTCGTGATTGTTGGCATGGAGTATCGTCCTTTTTGTGGAATTTTGAGACATTGAACCTTTCGTGTTTCCGCCTCCAGAGATAGCACTTCCTGGAAGAGCGGCCGCGGCCATCAACAACTCGTGGCGACCCAGGCTGCATGCCACGCCCTGCCCGCTCGATAAACTTGTCAGGGTACGAATCCGAATCGAAACAAGTCCTTAAGGCGCAATTGCGAGCGACTCTGGAGGTAATACCGGCGTGCACCTAATGCGCTGATCCGTCTGGCGCGCTCACTTTTGTAAATGAACGACTTGCGGATTATCTCGGTCTGCCGAAAGATCATTGACGCTCCATCCCTCGTCGGGATCGAACAAGGTCATTGCGGTAGCCGTTTGCGAAGTTGTCTTGCCAAGATCCTTTTCGAGTAGCGCGCCCTCCTGATTGATGATGAACGTCATGATTCCCGAGTTTCCGTATTCCGCCGGGTACGCGACAAAAGCGAATCCGCCGACCATTTTTCCATCGACGAGATACTTATTCGCCCCTCTCCGCGCCTTGCTGCTTTGACCGTTTAACATATGGAAGTAATAGCCGTGGAACGGCACGTGCCCGCCGGGTTTTACGGCGTACCCTTCGGAAGTTGCGAATGCTGCCAAAGGCCCGAGGGGGCTTTGAGGCTGGCCTTCCGCCGATTGCCAATACAATCCGTTGTGCTTCCCAGGATCACTGATGAACTTCAAGGCGTATTGTTTCGTCTTTGCGCCATCGTGAAGCTGGGAGTGGTAATCCACCTCGGCTGCCGCGACTGCTCTGCAAACCTCAATAACCGCCAGTTCATTGCGGCCGATACGGCGGTTCAGAACCTCGTCCCTTCCAGCGACCGTGTCGAAAAACCATTTTCCCTCACCGTTCCTCTTCAACGGGATGGCGAAGGGGAAATTGTCGGCTCCTACCAGGAGCAATTGACTCTCATCTGGCATTCGGCGCCAACGGTGCATCACCTCATACCGAGCTACAAATGCGTCGATGGCCTCTTTGTCCTGCACCGAATCACCGGACGAGATCAAGTCTTTCGAATCCGGACCGAATATCGCCAGCACCGCCGTCGTTCGATCGCCAGAGTTTGCAGCTGTGATCAGCGCGTTAGCCGCGTCATCTGGCATAGCAAACACTCGGACCGAAGACTTGCTAGATTTGTTGCAGCCCGAAAGCATCACGTGTACTGCCAGAAGTAGTAGCCCGGTCGAGAGAAGAATTCCGCGTTTTTTGAACCACATGTCAACCTCCCACTAGAGAATCTCTGAGCCGTACTGCGGCGCTAACCGAAAGAATTCAAAAATGCCTGAGGGCTACCTGCGACCACGGCCTCCGCCCCAGCCACCACCGCCGCCTCGGCTATATGAACCTCGAGCACTTTCCGCCCTCGATTGCCACCCGCTTCCGCCGAAGGCAGATGAAGACGACCCGCCGCTCCGTCCTTGCCCGCCCCATCCTCGTGAAGCAGCCGAATTGCTCTGCGCACCCGAATAACTCGGGCCAGATTTCGGAGTACCCTGCGTTTGCTGCCATCCGCTCCCCGTGTTTTTGTACACGTTGCCGTTTGATTCTGCGTACTTGTTGCCGTTTGCCGTTTCGGCCACCGCAGCGTTGCCATACGCGCCTGACGCAGCAGCGTACTTGGTGCCGTTTGCGGTTTCGCCCACCGCAGCTTTGCCGTATGCGCCTGACGCAACAGCACCCTTGGCTCCCGTCGTGCTTTGATACGTTCCTACAGTTCCATGTGAAGTAGTTTGATACTCGGAGCCGTAGTAGCCGCCGTGCCAGGCGTTGTTTCCGTAGTAGGCGGTGTTCCCATAGACGACGGCGCCGCCATGCCAATTGCAATTCCAATGGCTATAACCCCATCCGCAGCAACCTCCACCACCGGCGATCGCTGCGCCCACAGCGATACCAGCTCCGAAAGCAAGTAGGCCGGTCGCGGCTACGGTCGCAGCGCTGTAGCCGGGAGTCACGTACGGGGTGCCATAAACCACCGTGGGATTGTAGGTCGGGACGTACACGACTTGCGGATTTGTGGGTTGAATGACGATTACCTCTGGCGATTGCTGCACGACCGTAATCTGCGAGCCTGATTTCAGATTTCCTGCAGCGTATGCTTTGGCGCGTAGCACTTGGACTGCCGACATGACGTCCGCTGTCTGCGTGTGATATGCCTCTCCTAATGCAGAAGTCCAATTGAGATTGCTTGCGAGGTTGTTGAGAACTGAGGGGAACTGCGTGAGCGCTTTTACGCTGGGATCCCACGCTTGAGCGTCAACGGCTTGCATGAGGGCCGTGCCACTGAGATTTTTGTTCTGCTGAAGCCAGCCATTGGCGTAGGCAATTTGATCGGGAAACGTCGTCGCCCCAAGTATCTGCGCAACGAGAGCGTCCGGGTACAAGGCGATCGGTGCGAGCAACTGCTGCAACTCGTTTGCAGGCAGGGGCGCCCCTTGTCCCGAATAATTATTCGTCGATCCTATCGAAGGTGTAATCTGGGCGCCCGCTTCAAATGGCAAAGCCGTGAAAATCAACAACTGCGAAAGTACGACTGTCAAAAGCTCCTTCAAAAACGTCTTGATCATTTGCCTTCTCCCTTCAGACTTGGAGATCGCTTCGATGTCCGTCGTCTCGTTACTCGGGACGGATTGGAAGACGCGCGAGTCCGGACTTTATCTTTCGTCCAGGCAGGATCTGCTATGACGCTCGCAGGAAGACCTGGATGGGTGATGGCCGTAGGGCTGTTCATTTCGGAGTCCCACGCAACCTGAAGTGCTTCTCTCATCGCTTCTTTGGAAAAAGCAACGTCATGTTGAATCTTGCCGACCAACTGCTGGTGCCATCCGGGCGCTGCACGTTGCGAAAGAATTGGCTATAGACATTCACGGGCTGCTTACCGAAATGCACGATCTTTCCGACGCCTCCGCCAACAGGCACCACCCAGCGTTCGCTGGATCTTGCCTCCCAATTTGCAGTAATAATCGGTGATGAGGTGAGATACCACTTGTGGGGCAAGTTGTAATTCACGAATGGCTGGAGCAGCATTTGGTTCACGTCTGGTCGCCCCGACGGTCCAGCCACCGAGAATAAGTTTTGCACTAACGATCCGAACAGCCAGTGTCCTTGGCTCCTAAGGACGACGACTGTTGGGCCTAGACTAAGTTTTTTTGTTCCGAGGATCCCTTCTGTGGCTGTAGGAAAGGAAATCACCGGCCCTGCACCCCAAATAACGGGACCTGCTTTGGTTGGCGATAGAAATAGTGACTCCTGTACGTCGCCCAAGCCGCTTGTTCCGCTTAGGCCCGGGGCCAGATCCGGAACTTGGATTACCGGAATGATCGTCCGCGTAATCAGATTCCAGTTGTTCGACAAGCGGAAGGGAACAACGGGCTTCATCTCAAAGACGTAGCTATCCTCTTTGTTGGCACCCGTATGAGGATTGAAGTCGTTTTCGAAAGGGACGGAAATTAGGCTGGCGATAGGATTCTGTGCCTGTTTGGCTATGTCGGAGCCCTCCTGTGCACGAGTCGGTTGGACATCCGCAAATAGAACGATCAAGCTCATCAGGATACTTCCGCATATCGCCCGTATAGTGATGCGGCGCACCTGTGACTTTGCCTCGATTGCGGTTATACCGTTTGAGTCATTGCACACGCATGCTTTAAGAGCGTTCACCGCTGGGCCTGAGAATACTCTTTGCGATTGCCTCATCATTCCCCCTGTCTCGACGGCAGATTCGCACGTGCTCGAAACCAAGGGAATGTGAGGAACAGTTAGCTCACGGTGGTTCGTCTGCGACTTATGTTTAGAGATGGATCACCTGGATTCGCTGAGGTCGGAAACGCGATACCTGAGTCTCAAACCGCCTGCTGAATGGAGTAAGCGCTTAAGTGCATCGCGGCGAAGGCTAAGGGGCGAAAGGAGGGGGTTCGTCACGAGTTTCGATTCTTGGAGAACCGAGTGTTTGGTCAGTGGGACAGGCTTGGCCAGAATCCTTAGAAAAGACCGGATCGTTGCCGCGTGCGGATTCTCTGGGTGTATGATTTTCGTTGCTCGGCTGTAATCATGACCGTCGACATACGAAGCGCCCTGAAAGTCGGAGGGCAATCATCGTGGATCTCTCACAATATCTTCTCGAAACTCTCCGCGAGGATGATGAGTTCGTACTGTACCGGGGCGAGCATTCGAACCAATCCGATTTACCATCAGTTCTCCTGCTAGCTCCTGCTTCGATGCAGCCAGTGAGGTCCAACTGATGGGTTTCAGTATCGCTTCGCGCCTTCCTCGCGAGCGCCAGACGCCCGAACCTCCCGAGTTCATTGCTGAGACACTCGCTTACATGGCCTCGGAACAAACCGGGAGAATGAAACGTTCGATCGATTTGCGGAGTCACCTTTTATGCTGTCTGAAGCGAACTTGGGGGTTAATTAGAGTCGTGTGAGTTCTGGACGAAGGTGGAGCTATGCCGCTGCACATGGGCCGATCCGGATGGTTGCAATTCGCACTTGGCATTCTCGGCGGATTGTCGCTCATAACGATCAGGGCCGCTGCCCAAACGGGTACGGCCACAATCGTCGGCACAGTCACTGATCCGAATGACAACCCTGTTCCTAGCGCAAAGCTCACGATAAAGAACATTGATACGGATCACGAGTTCACGATCGCGTCGGACGCGGGCGGAGCCTACCGTGCTGGAGGGCTCCTTCCTGGGAACTACGAACTGCGGGTCGCGGCCGTCGGCTTCGCACTGGAAGTCCACAAAGGCATCAGTCTGACAGTTGCGCAGACCGTGCAAATCAATATTTCCCTCACAATTGGTACAATGACGCAGCAGGTCGTTGTGGAAGGTGCCGCGCCATTGCTTGACACGGTGACGTCCGCCGTCAGCGGGCTTGTGAACCAAGCTCAGATGGAAGGCCTGCCGCTGAACGGCCGCGACATCTCACAGCTCGTTCTTCTCGAATCGGGCGTCACGCCCACTCCGAGCGCCGGGCCGAGTCCGTGGCAGAAAAGTGGATTTGCCAAGTTTTCGGTGAACGGCCAACGTTCGACAGCAACGAACTACACCATCGACGGCATGGATGTCAACGACCCCGATTACGCGCTTTCGCCGGGCGGCGTCTCCGGCGAGTTTCTTGGCGTCGACGGGGTCCGGGAATTCCGTGTCTTCACGAACGATTACAAAGCGGAATATGGCCGCAACGCTGGCGCAATCGTGCAGATGATTACGAAATCGGGCCAGAATGCGCTGCACGGATCGCTCTTTGAATTCTTCCGCAACGACGCATTCGACGCGAAAAATTACTTCGATATTCCAAATGAACCGATTCCACCATTCGTCCGCAGCCAGTTTGGGGGCAGCCTCGGAGGTCCCATCGCCAAAAACAAGACATTCTTTTTCGTCAGCTACGAGGGCTTTCGAGAGAGTGAAGGACTCAGCAACATCGCGACCGTGCCCGATGCGCTCGCGCATGAAGGCTATTTGCCGAGTCCGACCGATCCTAGCGCCTGCACACAATCGAATCTCGGCGGTTGCACTCATGTGGGCGTCAATCCCGTTGTGGCGCCCTTCCTCGCGATATTCCCCGCGGCCAACGGAACCGACTTCGGCAACGGCTCGGCAGGGCTGACGACTTCGGAACGGCGCAGGACCCGCGAGGACTACGGCATGGTCCGCGTCGACCAGATTATTTCAAACAGTCATACCGGGTTTGTGCGCTACATCATCGATGACAGTGACGCGCTGGTGCCTTACCTTAGCACTCTTGCCCCTGGTTTCCCCGGGAATAACACGAACCGCAACCAATACTTTACGGTTCAGGATCAAAAATTGTGGGGCTCCAATTGGCTGAATCAGGCGGCGTTCGGTTTTAGCCGCACGACGTACCTCGCTTCTGTGCCGAATCTCTATCCCGACCTTTCAATCTCGCTCGTCCCGAACCGCCCGATTGGAGTTATCTCGCTGGCAGGTTTGACGCTGATCGGAAACAACCTTATTTACCCGCTGGCCGACTATTCAAACGTGTTTCAACTTGCGGACAATGTTTCTTGGACGCACGGACGTCACGCGATTCGATTCGGAGGAGAATTCCGTAGAAACCAGATCAACGGTCCGTTCGATTTTCTCGTAAACGGCGAATATGTGTTCGAAGATCTCTCGAAACTTGGCATTCCATCAGCCAGCAACAATCCGTCCATCGAAAATTTCCTGAAAGGCATCCCGCTCGTATACCTCGGCGTGACGCCGCAGGCCTCCAACTCCGATCGTGGCTTCCGGCAGTTCATCCTCGATGGGTACGTGCAGGATGATTGGACTTTCACACCAAGCCTGACGCTGAATCTGGGTATCCGCTATGAATTCAATTCGAATCCGACCGAAGCGCACGGAAGGGTATCGAACATCGTCGATGTCTCTACGGACATAGCATCCGAAGTCGGCAAATTAATGGCCTCGACGCCGAAGGATCTCTTCGCACCTCGTTTCGGATTTGCGTGGAAAGCCGGCTCCGACACTAAGACTGTCGTTCGTGGCGGCTTCGGCCTTTTCTATGACCAGATTTGGGGCAACATCTACGGCAACGCGCGTTCATTGCCGCCGTTCTACGGCGCGGTAGAGAATATCCTTCCCCAATTCCTCAATCCGACCGTTGCTGCTGTCAGCGGCACGACCGCCAATGCCACATTGACGTACTACCCGAAGTGGCCTCAAGTGATGCAATACAACCTCAATGTCCAGCGAGAAGTTTTCGCCAATTCCGTGCTGACCGTGGCGTACATCGGAACGCGCGGAAACCATCTCGGGCGCCTTGGCGACGCCAATCCGAACGAATTCGCCACAGGAAAACGGCTGAATCCCAATTTTGGATCGATCGAGCGCTATGTCACGGATGCTCAGTCTTTCTACAATGCGCTGCAGGTGACGTTCGAGCATCGGTTCAGCCACAGCTTTATCGCGCAAGCTAACTACAACTTCGCACACTCCATCGATGATGCTTCCGCCTATAACCCTGGCAACGCCGTAAACGAGGCAGGTGCTTCTGAGAATTTCTTCGATCGAAAAGCTGACCGCGGACGCTCGAGTTTCGACATCCGTCACAGTCTCACTCTGAACTTCCTTTACGATCTACCCATCGGTCCGGGCAGAGCGATTGGAGATCACGCTACGGGGTTCGCAGGAAAGATGATCGGAGGATGGCAGATTTCTGGAATTGGAAGCTTCCACAGCAATGTTCCTTTCACCCCGGTTCTCGGATTTGACAACGCAGATGTGCAATCGATCGTCAACAGCCAGCGGCCCGACCTTATTGGCAATCCGTATACGGGATCATGTCCGAATGGCTCGCCGGTCGGAACGGTCACTTGTTGGTTCAATCCTTCCGCTTTTGCCCTGTCTCCTCCAGGGACATTCGGCAATGCCGGCCGAAACATTCTCAAAGGCCCAGGGTTCGCCAATCTTGACTCAGCGGTGATTAAGGACATGAAGCTCACGGGGACCACGGCGCTCGAATTCCGCACCGAAGTCTTCAACATCTTCAATCATCCGAATTTTGCAGTGCCAACAAATACGGTCGGACCGAGCGGGGCGGGAAACGGCGATGCCATTTTCCTTGGACCGAGTTTACCTGCGGGAAATGCGGGCCCAATCTTCAGCACAGTCAGTTCATCGCGGCAAATTCAGTTCGGGTTACGGCTCAGCTTCTGAAACGACTCATTCGGCCGATACCAAAGCACAATCGACGGTCTCCCCATACGTGCTTCATGAGCAGGAGTGCTCCGGACGGAGAATTCCGTTGACGCAGAGACTCATTTCAGCTCGTTGGGAAGATTGAACCACCTCTACGGCCGGCGCGACCATTGTTGGGTCATTCGCGTTGACGTCTTCCTAGTCTGTCATCAGAATGAGTGCTCTGGAGACCCATAGGCATGGCGACGAAAATGTCCCCCATCTCGGGGCCTTCGGGGTATGAGCTGGTGCCCCTGCGGGAAAGCGCGGACTTCACCCTATACCGCGGTCGAAAGCAGGGCAATTCATCGCCGATCCTCGCAGTTGCACTCGCCGCAGAACAGCCGTCACCTCAGAGTCTCCGGAGGCTCAAGCACGAATACTCGCTTGCAGCCGAGCTTGATCCCGCGTGGGCGGCCAAGCCTCTGGCGCTCACTCGTCACGAAGGGCGAACAATCCTCTTACTGAATGACCCTGGCGGTGAGCCCTTGGATGGGATTCTTGGGCGAGACCACGGGCAACCGCTCGAACTGACTCGCTTCCTGCGCATCGCCATTGGCTTGACGGTATCACTCGGCCAAGTCCATCGGCACGGCCTAATACATAAGGATATCAAGCCTGAGAATGTGCTCATCGATGACGCCGGCAACGTGTGGCTCATCGGCTTCGGGATTGCGTCCCAACTGCCGCGCGAGCGCCAGGCGCCCGAACCTCCCGAGTTTATTGCTGGGACAGTCGCTTACATGGCCCCGGAACAGACCGGGCGAATGAATCGCTCGATCGATTCGCGGAGCGATCTCTATGCTCTCGGCGTGACGCTTTACGAGATGCTGACCGGGACCCTTCCATTCACGGCGTCCGATCCGATGGAACTGGTGCACGCCCACATCGCAAGACAGCCGACACCCCCATGCGAGAGGCTGAAGAGTGTTCCGCGCGCGGTTTCGGCAATCATCATGAAGTTGCTCGCCAAGACTGCTGAGGAACGCTATCAGACAGCGGCAGGTACCGGGAGTGATCTTCGGCGCTGTCTTTTTGAATGGGAAGCTCAGAATCGTATCGACGAATTCCCGCTCGGCGACCACGACACGCCAGACCGGCTGCTGATTCCAGAGAAACTATACGGGCGAGAATCCGAAATCAACGCCTTGCTCGCTGCCTTTGACCGTGTTGTAGCAGGCGCCAGGCCGGAGTTGGTTCTTGTTTCCGGATACTCCGGCGTTGGCAAGTCCTCCGTGGTCAATGAGCTTCATAAACGGCTGGTTCCGTCGCGCGGCCTCTTCGCATCAGGCAAATTCGACCAGTACAAGCGCGACATCCCGTATGCCACTTTGGCACAAGCGTTTCAGACTCTTTTGCGTTCCCTTTTGACGAAAAATGAGGCTGAGCTGAGCAAATGGCGCGATGCGCTTCAAGATGCGCTAGGTCCGAACGCAAAGCTCATTGTCAACCTTGTTCCTAACTTGCAACTGATCATCGGAGAGCCGCCGCCGGTCCCCGACCTTCCACTGCAAGAAGCGCAACGCCGATTCCAGTTCGCCTTTCGGAGATTCATCGGAGTGTTCGCGAGGCCGGAGCATCCTCTTACTTTGTTCCTCGACGATCTGCAATGGCTCGATTCGGCAACTCTCGACTTGATCGAGGATCTTCTAACGCAATCCGATGTGCCGCATTTGATGCTGATCGGCGCCTATCGAGACAACGAAGTCGATTCTTCCCATCCGCTGACGCGCAAGCTGGATACGATCCGGAAAGCCGGCGCGCCCGTACAAGAGATCGTTCTTGCTCCGCTAACGCGTGCAGATGTGGCCGTTTTAATCACAGATTCTTTTCACCCCGAACCCGAGCGTGCCACCGCGCTGGCAGAGTTGATCCACGAAAAGACGGCGGGCAATCCATTTTTCGCTATTCAGTTCATTTCTGCACTTGTCGAGGAGGGTTTACTCACATTCGATTACGGCGAAGGGCGATGGTCCTGGGACCTGAATCGCATTCGCGCCAAGGGTTACACGGACAATGTGGTGGGCCTTATGGTCGGCAAGTTGAGCCGGCTGTCCGTCGAAACGCAGCAAGCGTTGCAGCTACTTGCGTGCATGGGCAACAGCGCGGACTTCGCCCTGTTAGAGATGGTTTCACAGCAGTCGAATGAGGAAATGCATGGCCAGCTTTGGGAAGCGGTCCGAGCGGGCCTAATATTTCGCACGGAAAGTTCCTACAAGTTCCTCCACGACCGGGTCCAAGAGGCAGCGTACTCGTTGATCCCAGAAAACGTGCGTGCCGAGACCCATCTGCGAATAGGAAAGCTGCTCGCAGCATGCATCTCGCCGGAAAAGCGGGAGGCGGCGATCTTCGAAATCGTCAATCAGCTGAACCGTGGATCGCACCTTATCACGTCGGCCGAAGATCGTAAGCGTCTCGCCGAATTGAATCTCATTGCGGGCAGACGGGCCAAGAGCTCCACAGCATACACCTCGGCGCTTTCGTACCTCCGCGCGGCCCGGGCGTTGTTAACCGAAGAAAGCTGGGACGAAGATTATGAGCTCATCTTCTCTATCGAACACGATACGGCCGAGTGTGAATTGCTGACCGCCGATATGGCGGCGGAGTATCGGCTTTCGATGCTGGCGCAACGTGCCAAGCGCGCTCACGACATCGCTCTCGTCACACGTTTGCGTGTGACGCTCTACACCACTTTGGGTCAGGGCGACCGCGCTGTCGAGGTGTCTCTTGGATACCTGCGAAGCGGCGGCCCCGATTTGTCCCCGCACCCGACCCGTGATGAAGTAATGCGCGAGTATGATCGGATCTGGTCTCAGCTTGGGAGCCGAAAAATCGACGAACTCATTGACTTGCCCTTGATGACCAGCCCGGACATCCTCGACACCTTGGACGTCCTCAGCGAAATCCTTGGGGCTAGCACTTTACTGCGCCCCCTCATCATTTGCCGGATGGTGAATCTCAGCCTCGAGCACGGCAACAGCGATGCATCGTGCCTCGCCTATCTCGGGCTTGCCATGATCGCGGGCCCGCATTTCGGCAACTACAGCGAGACCGTATCTGAATTCGGTCGGCTCGGCTATGACCTGGTCGAAAAGCGCGGATTGAAGCGCTTCCAGGCGCGTACCTATCTGATTTTCGGAAATATCATCATGCCATGGACGAGACATGTCCAGGCGGGTCGCGGTCTGGTACGACGCGCCTTCGATGCCGCGAACGAAATCGGTGACCTCACCTATGCCGCTTACAGTCGTAACCACTTGGTCACGAACCTTCTCGCGTCGGGGGATCAGCTAGCGGAAGTACAACGCGAAGCCGAGGATGGCCTCGCGTTTGAGCGGAGAGTGCGCTTCGGTCTCATCATTGACATCATTACGACGCAGATCGCACTGATTCGGATGCTACGCGGCTTGACGCCGAAGTTCGGCCACCTCGACGATCGGGATTTTGATGAACTTCGGATGGAGCACCGTTTATCCGGAAACCCGATGCTGGCGGCCCCCGCGTGCTGGTACTGGATTCGAAAAATGCAGGCTCGCTATCATGCCGGCGACTATGCGGCGGCCGTGGATGTCTCATCGGAAGCACAACGGCTGCTTTGGACATCACCGTCACATTGGGAAACGGCAGAGTTTTGCTTCTATGCCGCGCTTTCCCACGCGGCATCCTGGGATTTTGCCCCTTCCGATGAAAAGCAGCAGTATTTCGTGACTCTAAAAGGTCATCACAAACAGCTCGACATTTGGGCGCGGAACTGCCCTGAGAATTTCGAGACGCGCGCAGCCCTAGTGTCTGCGGAGATCGCGCGCATCGAAGATCGCGACCTCGATGCAATGCGCTTTTACGAGCAGGCAATTCGTTCCGCACACGCAAATGGATTCATCCACAATGAGGCGACCGCCTACGAGGTTGCCGCACGATTCTATTCGGCACGAGGCTTTGACAAGATAGCAGATGCGTATCTTCGGGCAGCCCGGTACGGTTATCTCCGCTGGGGCGCTGACGGTAAAGTGCACCAACTCGATCAGCAATATCCGCAGCTCAGGCAGGAGAAGTCGGTCATTACTTCCACGAGCATGATCGCTGCGCCCGTCGAACACCTGGATCTAGCAACGGTGATCAAAGTCTCGCAAGCAGTCTCGGGCGAGATGGTTCTGGAAAAATTGATCGACAGGCTCATGCGCGCGGCCATCGAGCACGCAGGCGCCGAGCGAGGTCTCCTGATTGTTCCGCGAGGTGATGAGCTGCAGATGGAAGCGGAAGCAACCATTGGTGGAGGGGATGTAACCGTGCATCTGGTAGACGCTGCCCACGCTCCAGCCGGACTGCCGGAGTCGCTCGTTCGGTATGTAATGCGCACTCAAGAGACCGTGATGCTTGATGATGCATCATCCCAGAATCCATTTTCTGCCGATCCTTACATCGTTCAGCGTCGCGCCCGTTCAATTCTCTCTTTGCCATTGATTAAGCAGGGGAAACTCATCGGTATTCTCTATCTTGAAAACAATCTGACGCCGCGCGTTTTCACGCCTGACCGCGTAACGGTGTTGAAAGTGCTTGCGTCGCAAGCAGCAATCTCGCTCGAGAATTCACAGCTCTATCGCGATCTCGAAGATCGTGAAGGAAAGATCCGGGAGCAGGAAATGGAACTCCGTCAGATGCTGGACCTCACACCGCAGTTCCTCGCTGTACTTGGGGCGGATGGAAGCCCATTCTATGCCAATCGCGCCTCGCTCCATTACCTTGGTATGAGTCTGGATGAGTGGCGGCAGAGAAGGGGGATTAGCGATGAGGTTCATCCTGATGATGTGGAGCGGTTCATTGCCGAAGGAAATCGTGCTTCATCAACTGGCTCTGCTTATGAATTGGAAGTGCGGGTGCGCAAAGGTGATGGCGGTTTTCGTTGGTTTCTAGCTCGTTTCAATCCACTACACGACGACAAGGGGCAGGTCACGCGTTGGTATGTTGCGAGTACTGACATCGACGACCGCAAAAGAGCTGAGGAGAGACTGCAACAGGAAAACGTCGCTTTACGGGAAGAAATCGATAAGGCCTCGATGTTCGAAGAGATTGTTGGAACCTCGAGAGCATTGCAAACTGTGCTGTCGCGCATTTCCAAAGTTGCGCCAAGCAATTCTACGGTCCTAATAACTGGCGAAACGGGAACGGGCAAAGAGCTTGTTGCGCGGGCCATCCACCGACGGTCTGATCGCAGCTCGCGCACCTTCGTTAGCGTGAACTGCGCTGCTATCCCGCGTGACCTGATTGCTTCGGAGTTGTTCGGGCACGAGAAGGGTGCCTTCACGGGCGCGACTCAGCAGCGCCTGGGTCGGTTTGAGCTAGCAAATGGCGGTACGCTCTTCTTGGATGAAGTCGGAGAACTTCCAGCCGAGACGCAAATTGCCCTCCTGCGTGTTTTGCAGGAGCATGAGTTTGAACGTGTCGGCGGTACACGCCCGATACGCGCTGACGTTCGGGTGATCGCCGCCACGAACCGTGACTTGCAGGCCGCTATCGGCGCTGGGTCGTTCCGTAGTGATTTGTTTTATCGGCTGAATGTCTTCCCGATTGAGATACCTTCTCTTCGGGAACGAAGAGAGGACATCCCTCTGCTGGTGGAATACTTTATCTATCGCTATGCGCGAAAAGCGGGCAAGCACATAACGACTGTTGAGAAGAATACACTGCAGGTACTTCAGTCCTACCCTTGGCCCGGAAACATACGCGAATTACAGAACGTCATCGAAAGATCGGTCATCGTGTGCGAAAACGAGAATTTTGCCGTGGATGAAAGCTGGCTTTCGCGGCAGCCTCTTGCAGAGCCGAAAAGCCAAGTGGAGCTGTCTCGAAAGCTTGCTGCTCAAGAGAAAGAGATGATTGAGGCTGCCCTGCGCGAAAGCGGAGGACGGGTGTCTGGACCCTCAGGCGCAGCAGCAAAACTGGGTATACCGGGATCTACCCTGGACTCAAAGATTAGATCACTGAAGATCAACAAGAATCGATTCAAGACTGCAGATCCCTCAACGGATCGTACCTAAGCACCTTCCTCAAGCCCCACAAAACACGCTTCCGAAATTTCGAAAATTTCCGGAAATTCGAAAATCAACGCGCTATCAAGATACCTATTTTCAACAACTTAACATTGGCGCTGCGATTGCCATTACAGGTGTGTGTAAAGGACGTCACGGTGATCGGAAGTTTGGAGAAACTGGATGCTGAAGATCACGAGGGCGGCAAATGCATCCGTAAGTGGATCACGGAAGAACAGCGATGAGCATAGAAACCAGAATGGCAATTGAGCAATCGAGACCGATGGCACAGCGTTCCGAGAACCGCGTGAGTGTGCGTTACGAAACCAAGGTCTTATCGGTTTGGGATCGAGAAGCATTGGCCGAAGTAGCTCGCGCTTTCACGTATGAAATTGCGTGGATGCCGGAGCGGCAGTGCTGGCGGAGTTTCCTGTGCTCCGTCAGCAAGCTCGGCTGAAGGGTGTGATAGCGGTACAGGTGTTTTTCGAGTCTCGACAGTGAAGGAGATGTTATGGCAACTGCAACACAATCGGCCCACAGCAAGGAATTGGACCCACAAAAGCGGAGTTCCACGTCGCGTCATTTTGAGAAGGAATTGCGGCAGCGAGTAGTTGGGCAGGATGAGGCCGTCCAAGCGCTCGTCGATCTCTATCAGGTTTTCTGCGCCGGCCTGCATTCTGTCGGCCGCCCGGTGGGAAACCTACTATTTCTAGGACCGACCGGTTCAGGAAAAACGCGCACGGTCGAGGCCGCCGCTGAGATTCTGTTCGGAGACAGCCGGGCTGCGATCAAGGTGGACTGCGCCGAATTTCAGCACTCGCACGAAATCGCCAAATTGATTGGTTCGCCGCCAGGGTATTTGGGACACCGCGAAACACACCCACTCATCACCCAGGAAGCATTGGCCGCAAGCCATCGCGATGGGCTGAAGCTGAGCTTTCTGCTGTTTGACGAAATCGAAAAGGCGAGCGACGCGCTGTGGCAGCTGCTCTTGGGGATGCTGGATAAAGCGACGCTGACGCTGGGCGATAATCGGAGAGTCGATTTGTCGCAGACCGTGATTTTTCTGACCTCGAACCTGGGAAGCAGCCAGATCGCCGATCTGATGCACGGGGGCATGGGATTCATCCAGCCCGAGGACAAGGCGACAACGGAATTGCACGAAAAGGTGGAGAGGACAGCGGTGGAAGCGGCGAGACGACAGTTCTCGCCGGAGTTCATGAATCGTCTGGACAACGTGGTCGTGTTTCATCCGCTGAAGCGCGCGGAGCTTGACGAAGTGCTGGAGATCGAACTCAGGCAAGTACAGAAGCGCGTGCTGGACTCGACGACGCGCCCCTTTTTGTTTCGAATCACGAGTGAAGGCCGAGAGTTCCTCCTCGAGGAGGGAACCGACCAGAGATATGGAGCCCGCCACTTAAAGCGCGCGATTGAGCGGAATGTAGTCTGCCCGCTTTCCAGGCTGCTGGCCACAGGGCAATTGCACCAGGGCGATTTGGTGCTCATCGACCGGCAACACGCCGACGAAGGGCTCGTTTTCCTTAGAGACACAGAAAAGCGATCTTCGAGTGCAAAGATTGATTTTCCCATTCAGGGTTCGGGACAGCTAACGACTGCGGAAGCCCGCATCTAGCCGGCGTCCACCACCCGGCCTGGAGATGACTGGGGTCGTAAACGATCATAAACAGGAGCAGAACATGAGTACAGCATCAAATTCGGTCATGCAGGCTGATTCATATTCGGAAAGCTCGCCGATAAGTGCCGCTCTTTATCATGGTGATGAACGGACGGCGAGCAAGCCAGAACGCAGGGAATCCTCCTTCCTGGACACGATAGTAGGGCGCCGCGGCAGCCTGCGCGCAATCCTCAGTCAGGTCAAGGCCGTGGCCGGCACGAACACAACCGTCTTAATTACGGGAGAAACCGGCACCGGCAAGGAGGTCATTGCGCGAGCGATTCACGAGCTCAGCCCCCGTCGAAACCGAAATCTGGTCAAAATCAATTGCGCCGCTATTCCCAGCGGCCTACTCGAATCCGAACTTTTCGGCCACGAACGCGGGGCCTTCACCGGCGCCATCAACCAGAAAATCGGCCGCTTCGAGCTCGCCGACCGTGGCACGCTCTTCCTTGATGAAGTCGGCGATCTGTCCCTCGAGCTGCAACCCAAGCTCTTGCGCGTTCTTCAGGAACAGGAATTCGAGCGCCTCGGCGGCAACCGCCCACAGCGCGTGGACGTTCGCGTCGTTGCTGCAACCAACCAGGACCTGAAGCAAATGGTTCGCGACCGCGAATTCCGCGAAGATTTGTATTACCGCCTGAATGCTTTTCCGATTTATCTTCCGCCCCTACGCGAAAGGAAAGCTGATATCCCCGAGCTCGTGGAACACTTCGTTCAACAGTTCGCAAACTCCGTGGAAAAAACCATCGGAACAATTCCTGAGGAAACCATGCGCGCCCTGGTTCGCCACCCCTGGCCCGGTAACATTCGAGAGCTGCAAAACTACATTGCGCGCGGGGTCATCCTTTCCAATGATGGCATCTTTGAACCCGGGCCACTCGAGAGATACGAGCGGCTGGAGCCAGAGATTGCGAATGCGACGCTAGAGGATAAGGTGCGTAGAGAGATCCTCGTTGCCTGTCAGCTTGCCAATTGGAAGCTGGGAGGTCCGCGCGGAGCAGCCGCCAGACTCGGGTTGAAGCGCACCACGCTGTTTTACAAGATGAAGTGCCTAGGTATAGCGCGGCCCGCGGACCACTGGCAGGACTGAAGCCACGCTTTGCGCACTAGCAGCGATAGATTTCGTGCACTTTCGAACGCCGGACAAAGAATTATCGAGTTCGCTTGGAGTTTGCATGCTCAAAATTCAGAGATCAGCCAATGGCAAAGTCACCTTCAGGCTCAGCGGCCGAATTGAAGCCGAAGACGTGAACGAATTACGAGGACTGCTCGCTCTGGAAACAGCAGGACAACAGCTGGTTTTGGATTTGAGGGACGTGACACTCGTCAACCAGGATGCAGTCGAATTTCTCAGCAGTTGCGAGGCAAATAGCATCAAGCTTGAGAATTGCCCTGCCTATATCCGAGAGTGGATCGATCGAGTAAGAAGTCGTCCCAGACGCCGGCGAACGCAATGAAAATGATGGGATTTCAGCACGCATGGAAAACTGTCGACAGAAATGGGCTGAGTTCGCCAATGGAGCAGACATGTTCGATTCGATGAATGGAGTTGTTATGGGACAAAGCTTGCTGATCAAAAGACCCATGAGCGAAGAAGAAGGGATTTCCGAAGAAGCCGTTCGTGAAGAGCTCTCACGTATTCTGGAGAGTTCAATGTTTATTCAATCGGATCGCCTTAGCCGGTTTCTTCGCTTCACAGTTGATGCAACTCTGGCGGGCGAGGCGGAGATGCTGAAGGAATACTTGATTGGTACGGAGGTCTACGATCGCAAACCTCCTTATCACCCCAACATGGACTCAATAGTTCGCAGCGAGGCCAGGAGGCTCCGCAGTAAATTAAAGGAATACTACGAATCCGTTGGCAAGGACGATTCAGTCCTTATCTATTATCGCCTGGGCAGCTATGCGCCCGTCTTTCGGCCTAACCGCAGAGACGATGGCAACGATAATTTGAAAGAGAACGGTCGGAGTGAACTGTTCCTTGTGAGACAGGGAATCCGCACAGCGGTTTTGCCTTTCTTGGATGCATCGCGCAGCGACTTGTCTGGTGCCTGCGCCCAAATTATCACCGATGAACTGATCCACGAAATAGGCCGCACCGAAGGCTTTCGCGTCAGCGCTGCGAGTTCTACGGCGCCACTGGTCGCGCAGGATCTCGACCTTCCTTCGGTCGCTCGCAAGCTTGATGTTCAGATCGTCTTTGAAGGATCGGTACGCGAGGATAACAACCAGCTGCATGTGATGTCTAGGGTTGTTAACGCCGAGGGATTTCTGATCTGGTCGGAGCGTTTCGAAACGGAACCCGACATACAAAGTCTGTTCAAAGTCTCCGAAAGAATAGCATCGTCATTGATCAGCCGTGTCCGACCGGAAAAAGCGTCGATCCGAAAAAAGATCAAGAAAGCATCCTACAAGTTTCGTTCCTCGGAGAACGGTAGATCGGATCGCACCAGATTATCGAGCAGGGGCTGAGAAATTGTCGCCAGCTGCTACTCGAATGTATCTATATCGATAGACTTGGCATCAATAGATAGTGAGAAAGAGAGGCATATTGCATATGGGAACTACAGATAAGAAGCTCATCGCGGTAGTCGGCGCAACCGGACAACAGGGAGGCGCAGTAGTACGGGCTCTTCGAGCAGGTAATCAATTCAAGGTACGCGCATTGACTCGCAATCCAGCCAAACATCGCGAACTTGCCGACGAAGTCGTCGAAGCTGACTTGAATCGTCCCGAAACCCTTGCATCCGCATTCAAAGGGGCACATGGCGTATTTCTGGTAACCAACTTCCAGGAGCATGGAGCAGAGGAACTGAAGCAGGCGACCGCTGCCGTACGCGTGGCCAAGGATGCCGGCGTCAAGCACTTCGTCTGGTCGACGCTGCCGGACGTGGAAGCTATCAGCCGAGGCAAATTTCATGTTCCCCATTTCACCGGCAAGGCCAACGTTGACCGTGTAGTGAAAGAAGCCGGGTTTGCGAACCATACGTTCGTCGTCGCGCCTTTCTACTATCAGAACCTTATCGGGGTTCTTGGTCCGCAAAAACAGCCTAACGGTTCGGCCGGCTGGACTCTCCCGCTGGACCCAACTGTGAAAAGCATCCACATGGGCGACATTTCGGAACTTGGTGACGTGGTCGCCGGAGCGTTCGCTCACCCTGATCAGGCAGGCCATGGCGAGTATCTGCCTCTCGTCGGCGATTTCGTGAGCTTCAATGAAATCATCGATACGCTGAAGCAACAGGGTCACAACTTCTCCGTCCAACAAGTGCCGAAGGAAGTCTTCTCGGATTTCTTTCCTGGAGCTCCTGAGATAGCCGAAATGTTCGCTTACTTTCAGGCCCACACGTACTTAGGTTCTGATTCACGCGACCATATCGCGCTCGCCAACAAAGTAGCAGGCCGGCAAGCAACCAAGTTTTCGGCGTGGATTCGAGTGAATTTTCCGGCTTCAGAGAACGCCAATTCAGCACGTTGATTGGTGGCTGGATCCGATCATTTCAACAAGCAAACCATCGGCTATGCGGCCTCAGATCTAAGTCGTTTGGTACTGGCGAACGCCCTTGTGTTGATTGAAATCTGATGGGGATTTACCGCATGGTTCTGGCAATCAGGGGCGGTTTAACGCGGAATTAAGCGAGGAACCACCGGAATTCTTGCTGAACACTTGCTGAACAATAAACTGCAAATGAGCGCTTGTGGCGCAACTGAGGGGCTTGTAACGCCAACAAAGCCATTGAAAATCGGTCCGTGCGAACAGGTCAGGGTGAATTACCAAACCGCCGCCTTGAGCCCAATCTTGGGTCTTGGGTTATGACCTAAGGCTGTCCACAGTGAGAGACACTGCCCAAGCTTCGGAAGTGGGCTCGATGCTGCGTTCTCTTTCGCCCCGATCAAGTCATTCTGGACTCTTTTGGCCCCAATCGAACCTCTATCCCCAAATGAATCAGCATCTTAGCGAAGCTGACGCGTGGTTCGATCCCCACCGCCCCTACCAGTTTTCTCTTTCAATCTACAGGACTTGCAAAATCCGCGAGGCAGCAAAAGGCAGGAATAAGAGCGGGAATGCGTTGGTGAGCAGACAATTCTGAGTAGCACGGATGGCACACCAACGCATATCCGTTGAAATTTCTGGATAGGTCCCGGATTGTCGACTCGGGAGTTGAAGCGCAGACTGGCATTCCGCGGAGGCAAACCGGTGCAGCGGGCCGGTCCTAAAAGGTGAGCCGCAGACCGAACTCAATCTGTCGAGGAGCACCGAGTGAGTAGACTCCAGTCCCCACTCCGACGCGATTCACGTTATGACCTTGCGAAGTGGTCCCATTAATTTGGGCCCGTGGCTCCCGTCAACAGCCCGTTTAGCATTGCTGGTCTCGGCAGTCTGAACCGCGACTTGGTGCGCGTTCCCATGATCATCACGTTACATTGAGATGGCCCCGCAACGCACGATCTGGTGCGTAGCCCGGCAATGACCACCGTCCGGTAGCACCTGGCAGTAAGAGACATGTTTTTCTCACGAGGAAGCGCCATGACGAATCCACTACGGACTTTATTGCGGATCATCCTTGCACTGTTGCTGCCCCTCATGGAGGGTTGCGGCGGGGGACAACTCATAACGGGCCCGCCACCACCGCCGCTCTCGTCTAGCAAGTTGGGACCGCACATACTGGGCGCTCCGGACAACGCCGGTGGCATGACCATTCTCGGTGCATGTCCTCGGGTTGCGAAATGGGTAGCCCCGTCCGGGGGAATCGACCTCGCGGTCTCCCATTTCAAGAGCCACTGTCCGGGTGGCACCGTGATTCTCAGGGTCTATATTCCTGCCGCCATGGCCGCGTATACGGCAGCGAACGATCCCGTCGCTTCAGCTAACGATTTTTGGAACAAGATGTTGACGCAGGGTCTAAGTTCGGCTGGTCAGCCGAGCCAGATCGACTGGCTGGAGGGACCGAACGAATTAGACAATCTACCGAACTGGTACAACGATCAAACCGCTGCAACGTGGGTAGCCTCGTTCTGGTCGACGCTTGCGGATCTCATGCACAACGCCGGATACAACCCCTTAGTGGGGTCATTGGTCGCGGGGCAGCCTTCTCCGCCTACTGTCTTTGCTCCTGTCGCAGCGGCAATGAAGTCGAAAGGATATAAGTGGGGCTGGAGCTATCATTCCTATACGTTTGGCGCGACCACGACTGTTAGCACCGAGACTGCGTATGCACTTTACTACCGTCAAGTTCGGGACCAGAACGGTCTTGCGGGAATCCCGCTCCTCTTGAGCGAAGGGGGGTATTTGACAACAAGCTCCACGGGGTGGCAGGGACGGTTGACTAACGATCAGTATCTCGCTTGGTTGAAATGGTTCGACGCTCAAATGGAACAAGACCCAGAGGTCTCGGGGCTAACTATCTTTCAAGTTGGAAACACCACCGACTGGCAGTCCTTCGACTTGACGCCCATTGCTCCGGAGCTTGCGAACTACTTGACTACTGGCTCCTGACTCGCCCACAGAGCGTGAGTTGCGGGAAACGCGCAGCTACTTGCTTGCCCAATGCACGTCCCCACGCCGTACCACTGTCATCTCTTGTCTAGGCTATGCCCAAAAAACTGTACCAGTACTTGGATTTTTTCGGCTGTTGACCGATGATGTCTATATATATAGACTAATTCCGTGAAGATTCCTCGAATGTCCCCCCAGACGCTTCGTGTGCTAGAACGGTTCGCCGAACGCCCGACTGCTTGGTGCTATGGTTATGAGCTAAGCCGCGAAACGGGACTGAAGTCCGGCACGCTCTATCCGATTCTCATGCGTCTCGCCAAGTTCTCCTTGCTCGAGACCAAGTGGATAAGCACGGAGGACGGCGTCCCACCGCGTCACATCTACCGGCTCACTCTAAACGGCATGAAATTGGCTCGGGAAAAGCAAACAATTTCGCGTACCGGCGTGTGCGTTCGCCGCGCCGCCTTGAGCGGAGGCAAAGCATGATCCCGCTTTCCTTGCCACGCCGCATCGCAGCTTTCCTACTGCGGTACGCCATCTCCATCTCGCCGCGCGATACGCTCGACTGGGGCCACGCTATGCTGGCCGAACTGGACCACGTGCAAGGGAATTGGGCCGCTCTGCTTTGGTCTCTCGGCAGCGCCGGTGTTCTCGTCAAACACGCCTTGCTCTCCCTGATTTTTCCAAGCCGCAACGGCCCAACGATCCCTTCGGGCGGCAATCTTTTCTCCAAGGAGGATTCCATGCGCAAACCTGCTCTCGCCATCACCGCCGTCTGCGTCGTCGCCTCTCTCCTTTTCTTCGTCGCACCGGTCTTCCGCCAAGCGTTTCGCGTTTCTCTCTTCCAATGGCAATTCCTGCTCCATACTGACCGCAGCCGCATGAATCCGGAATTGGAATCGATTCTGCAGAAAGCCGAACGAGATCACGATGCCGAAGCCTTGGCCTTCGTCGCTCTTCGCCATACGCAGTCATCAGAAAGCGCGCGCCTCGCGGATGAAGCCGTTCGTCTCGACCCAAAGCTCATCTGGGTCTACGCCATCGTTGCTGTGAGATGGCCTTTCGTTCCGGAGATCGATCACTGGGTTCCCGCGCTCGAACGATTTGATCCACAAAACGCTCTTCCCCATCTCATCACCGCTGAAAAAATCGACGGCGATCAAGTCCTGCGCGCAAACGTCACTCATCGAGCCGAAGACAGACCTCCCTCCTGGCAAAGCGCCATGGCCGCTGCCTTCGAATCCGCGAAGCTCGACACCTATTCCGGTCAGCGCAAGGAGCTCGATCGTCGAGTCCTCAGTCGCTATCACGCCGGCGACCCAGAGTTGATTGCCGGCGATGTGTGCTTTTATGGCCTGCCTTCCTACGGTTTCTCGGACTCCTACCGCTATGCGAAACTGGTCCTTGTAACCGCACAAGTCCTTGAGACGCAAGGCGATACCAGCGCCGCCGCGGAAAAATATCTGGCTATTGCACACTTTGGAAAGTTGCTGGGGCCGGACTTTAGCGCCCGGTTTATGCAGACGCAGCAAGCCTACACACGGCTCGCTGCCCTGACCGCTAAATCCAGTCGTCCCGCGGAAGCTGCTTTTTATAGTTTCCTTGCAGATCAGGAACGTCAAGCAATGGAGCAGGCATCTTATTCGAGATGCCGCAGATTTGGCCCCAATCAGGTAGCGCGTTGGGATGCCGATTCGGCCAGGAGGTCCGGCGCGGTGATGCTTCTGTCCGGCGCACTTCTGTTCGCTACCCTTTTTGCCGTTTTTCTGCGCAGCAGGTCACTACGCCTGAATTTGCTCCGGCCGGGTCGGCTTGCGATCGCCCTTGCCGCCAGTTCGTCGGTTGCTTGATTTGTCTCAAGCGTCGTTCTGCGACTGAGCTATCAGCCCTATTTCGAAATTTCGCGGCATTTCATCAGTGATGGGGACGAAACCGGCCTCGCTAATCTTCGCGATTTTCTTTTCGACGCCTATGCCCCCATCGGGTCTGGATGGCTTAATCTAAGGCAGGACTATTCATCCTATTTCTGGTTCGCGGTAATAGTTTTGTGCGCGCTCGCACTTCTCGTCGCTGTTCTGCGCTACTTCCAGGCCCGTCCGCGGGCCAACGCCACGATATAGCCTCGGTTCTGGGGCATGCGCTGAATGTAGCGCATTCGGAACGGCTTGCGTGTAGATATTCATGGTGGTTCGATGGTCTCGTGCGGTATCTGGCTACTTTTGTTCAGAAGTTGTTCGCAACTCTTTGGGGTGAACCCCTATAATGAGACAGATTCTTTGAGCACACTTGCAGCTTCGACCTGCCCCGCATTTTGAGACAGGAGCGAAGTTGAATCCGAGAAGCAAAGTGTGCCCATCCCAACTGTCTCAATTCAAGGGTTCGGGCCATACCCAGTGCCTCCCACCAAAGCTTCTAGGATCAGCTGCAGCAACTTGTAAATAGAATCTATGCGGAATTCCTTGGCGTCACGCGTTTCAGTTTTCGCCGTTTGTGACTGAGGTTTTAACGGACGATACTGGGAATTTGGTCTGTGATGGAATGTTCTTCTTCTGATCGCTTGGTGAGTCCCTCCTTATCATCGCTCCCGGTGATGTTCGCGAGCTTATCGCTATCGCAATCGAAGAAGGGTACTCGGGGAAGGGCGGCGACGAGCCTTTGCGTGTAGCTATGCTGGGGGGCGCCGAAGATTTGGGAGGGGGGGCCGCATTCGACGATTTCGCCCGAGTTGAGAATGGCGATGCGATGGCAGAGCGTCGCGACCGACAGTAGATCGTGGGAAATATACAGGATGCCCATGCCCAGTTCGCGGTTGAGGCGAGCGAAGAGGCTAAGGATTTCGGACTGGGTGATGGTGTCCAGAGCGCTGGTGGCTTCATCAGCGATAAGCAAGGAAGGACGGTGAAGAATGGCCATGGCGATGATGACACGCTGGGCCTGACCGACGCTGAGTTGCGAGGAGCGGCGGCGGAGGAATTCGGTGTCGCTGGTAAGACTGACACTGGTGAGCGCGTTACTAATGGCTGCGGCACATTCTTCGCGCGTGCCGGTAGCGTGAGCGCGCCAGGCTTCTGTGAGCTGCGGACCGATGCGAAGAGCTGGGTTGAGAGAAGTCAGCGGACTTTGCAGAACGATGCTGATTTCGCGCCCACGGAGCGAGCGCATCTGCGATTCGGATTTTGCGGAGAGATCTTCCCCTTTGAAGAGTAGATCGCCGCGCGCGGTGC